>Ga0180223_1000746_pt1 | contig 34504 bp, 31 predicted proteins | sample eDN5th30CKraftOP_FD_151337 | JGI IMG/M metagenome (GOLD analysis project Ga0180223, IMG submission 151337) | Enriched Organic Plus compost microbial communities from Emeryville, California, USA - eDNA 5th pass 30_C Kraft OP (version 2) (version 2) ... | reverse complement strand
GATCACGTTCTCCTTGACCGTCTTCCACGGCAGCAGCTGGTCGAACTCCTGAAACACCATCATCCGGTCCGGACCGGGATGCTTGATCAGTTTGTTCTTCAGCTTCATCTCACCCTCGGTCGGCGTCATGTAGCCGCCGACCGCCTTCAGCAGGGTCGATTTGCCGCAACCAGACGGGCCAAGCAGGATGAACCGATCCCCTTGGAAAACCTTGAAATCGACCCGATAGGTCGCAGTGATAAGATAGGTCGGCGTCCTGTACTGCAACGTGACGCCGTTCACCTCCAACAGCGGTGCTGTCGTCATCGTTCCTCCCTCCCGTTGTATGTCCGCTGATTGCGGATCTGTTCTGGGTAGCCTGAACTGTACTGAACCGCTCCATGGCGGTCTAATATAAAGACTGGTTGAATCGATGCCGGTTTTGGATCGATACTCAACGGCCCTCGAAGTTGGGTTTGCGTTTTTCGATAAACGCCCGCATTCCCTCCTCCTGGTCCCGGGACGCAAACAGCAGTTCGAATGCCTTGCGTTCCAGCATCAGGCCGGCATCGAGAGAACTGTCCATACCTGCCAAAACTACTTCCTTGATCTGTTCCACGGCAAGCGGCGGCATCGAAGCGATGGTCGTCGCAATGCCGATCGCCGTTTCAACCACCTTGTCGTCCGGCACGACGTCGTTGACGAAACCGAGACGCCGCGCCTCCTCGGCGGTGACGTGCTCACCGGTCAGCAACATCTTCATGGCGCGGTACTTGCCTATGGCGCGGGTGAGACGCTGCGTGGCGCCGCCGCCCGGCATGATGCCGACGCTCACTTCCGACTGGCCGAATTTGGCACCCTCGCCAGCCACGATGATGTCGGCCTGCAGCGCCAGTTCGCATCCCCCGCCCAGCGCGAAACCATTGACCGCCGCGATCAGCGGCTTGCGGCAACCGGCAATGACCTTCCAGAAATAAAGAACACGCCGCGCCATCATGTCGATCGGGCTGGATTCGACGACCTCCTTCAGATCGGCTCCCGCCGCGAATACCCGCTCATTCCCGGTGATGACGATGCAGCGCGTGTTTGAATCCGCCGCCAGTTTCTCGAACTGGCTCGCCAATTCGGCACGCAGCGGATCGTTGAGCGCATTGCGCGCTTCGGGACGGTTCAGCTTCAGCAAAGCCACATGCTCATGCGGCCGTTCCAGCAGAGTCAAAGACATTCCGAATTTCCCTTGCAACTCACGCGGCGGATCGCGGCCCGCCCACGGCAAAAATACCTTACATCCGCTTTATGCTTCATCGAGCATCATCAGCCAGTCAACAGCGGTAGCCGATTGTTCGCCCAGCATGATGGGGTTGAGATCGAGCGTCGAAAGCCTCGGTCCTAGCGCCGCACCGAGACGGGATACCGCGCAGATCATCTCGACAAGCTGTTTCCGGTCAACTGGAGGACGCCCCCTGACGCCTGACAGCACCGCCTTGCCGTGCAGCGCATCGAGCATGTCGGCCGCCTCGCCTTCGGAAAGCGGAACCTTGCGGAACACAACATCACGCAACACCTCGATCAGAACGCCGCCCAAGCCCGCCATGATAACCGGGCCGAACACCGGATCGTTTTGCAGGCCGATGACGAACTCCGTATCGCCGCTGGCCATCGCCTGCACCACCACGCCCTGCAGTTTCGCATCCGGCTTATAGGCCTTGGCGTTCGCGATAATCGTCTCAAAAGCTTGCCTCACCTTCGCCTCGTCGGTGAGACGAAGAATAACACCACCGGCTTCTGTCTTGTGCAGAATGTCCGGCGACTCGATTTTCAGGACGACCGGATAGCCGAGCTTGCTGGCGGTCTGCGCAGCTTCGTCGGCGGATGTCGCCAGTACCGTTGGAATATGCGCGATGCCGCACTGATCGAGCAGCTTGACGCCATCCATCGTCGAGACGACGCCCTTGGCAGGCAGATCGAGTTTCGGCAGCTTGATCGCGGCCTTTTCATCGCGCCGCGCCAGCCATTTGCGGCGCATCTCGGCGTATTGAACGAGTGCGGCAACCGCATCGACGGCCGGCTCCGCGCCACGCAAAACGGCGATTCCTTCCTTGCGCAGCGCAAGGATGCCCGCTTCCGGCGCAGCGACCCAGCACACGACAAAAGGCTTCGTCACCTGATCGCGGATTTCGACGAGCACCTTCACGAGCTTTTCGACGTGCGCTTCCATCAACTGGAACCAGACGATCCCGACATCCACATTCGGATCTGCCAGCATCAGCTTGACGCTCTCCAGCAGCAGGTTCGGATCGGCCACGAACTGCCCGGTGACATCGACCGGATTTCCGGCTGCACCGAAGCCGGGAATGACCTTCTGCAACGCCGCCTGTGTTTCAGGCTGAAGCACCGGAACCGACAACCCGACCTCTTGTGCGCGGTCGGCCATCAGCACGCCCGCGCCGCCGGATTGCGTCAACAGGCCGATGCCGTTGCCCTCGGGCAGCTTGCAGCAGGACATCACCTCGGCGATGTCGAGCATGTGCTCCTCGTTGCGCGCCCGGATGATACCGTGCTGGCGCACCACGCCATCGAACACCACATCATCGCCCGCGAGCGACCCGGTATGCGAGGTGGCAGCACGTGCGCCCGCGCCCAGCCGTCCAACCTTCGTCATCACCAGCGGCTTGCCCGCAATCATCGCCTGTTCCGCGAGTGCTACGAAATCCTCACCGCCCTTCAGGCCCTCGATATAACCGGCGCCCATTTTAATGCGCGGATCGCGAATGACCTCGCCCATGATTTCCGAGAAAGTGAGATCGGCTTCATTTCCGGTATTGACGAAATAACCAAGCCCGAGGTCGCGGCGGCGCGCGAGTGCGGCAATGGCGGTTCCGAACGCGCCGGACTGCGTCACAAAGCCGATGGGACCGGACGGCGTATCGCTGTCGGCATACTGGCTGAACGTCGCCAGCACGCTGTCGAATGAATTGATGAGACCCAGGCAGTTGGGGCCGCACAGCCGCACGCCGCCTTCACGAGCCGCCGCGACAACGTCCTGCTCGTATTTGCGGCCCGCATCGCCAAGCTCGGAAAAACCGGAGCTGAAGATCACCGCCACCGGAACGCCTTTGGCGCCCAGTTCGCGAACGCAATTCAGAACCTCGCTTGCCGGGAGGACGATAATCGCAAGGTCGATCTCGTCGTCGATCGCTGCAACATTCGGATAGGCCTTCAACGGCCCGATCATGTCCGCGCGCGGATTGACCGGGTAGATTCGGCCTTTGTAACCCTTGTCGAGGAGGTGCTTGACCGGACGACCGCTGACCTTGCGAAAATCCGAAGACGCGCCAAGAATTGCGATGGAACGCGGCGCCAGCAGCGCCTTCAGCGCATCCTTCGCTTCGTCTTTTCGCGGTTTCGCTTGCATCATGGCCGTCACATTATTCTCCTGCCGATATACTCTATCTTTTATTGATTAGTTGAATGCGGATATTCCGGTCTGCGCACGGCCGAGCACCAGCGCGTGAATGTCGTGCGTGCCTTCCAGCGTGTTGACCGTCTCGAGATTCATCAGATGGCGGATGACATGGTACTCATCCGAAATGCCATTGCCGCCATGAATGTCGCGCGCGGCGCGCGCGATCTCCAGTGCCTTTCCGGCGCAATTACGCTTCAACAGTGACAGCATTTCCGGCGTGGCCTTACCGGCGTCGCGAAGGCGGCTGACATGCAGGCAAGCCAGCAAACCGATCGAGATTTCGGTCTGCATGTCCGCGAGCTTTTTCTGGATCAACTGATTGGCCGCCAGCGGCCGGCCGAACTGCTTGCGATCCATTGAATACTGCCGCGCGGCATGCCAGCAGAATTCGGCTGCACCCATCGCGCCCCAGATGATTCCGAATCGCGCATTATTGAGGCAGCCGAACGGCCCCTTCAGCCCCTGCACGCCGGGCAGCAGATTGTCCTCGGGGACGAACACATCCTCCATGAAAATCTGTCCTGTCGGCGACGCACGCACCGAGAACTTGTTCTCGATCTTGGCGGTCGACAAGCCAGCCATGCCGCGCTCCAGAATGAACCCGCGGATGACATCCTGATCGTCTTTCGCCCATACCACCATGATGTCGGCGATCGGCGCATGTGTGATCCATGTCTTGCCGCCGGTGAGCCGGTAGCCGCCCGGCACTTTTTTTGCGCGCGTTTTCATGCCGCCCGGGTCGGAACCATGATCCGGCTCGGTCAGTCCGAAGCAGCCAAGAATTTCGCCCTTCGCCATAGCGGGGAGATACTTTTCCCGCTGCGCCTGCGAACCATAGGCATAGATCGGCACCATCGACAGCGTCGTTTGCACGCCGAGCGCGGATCGGAAACTCGTGTCCACGCGCTCGAACTCCCGCATGATCAGCCCGTAGGATACGTAGCTGATGCCTGCACAGCCATAACCGTCAATGGTCGCGCCGAGAAAGCCGAGATCGGCCATTTCCTTCATAACCGTTCTGTCGAACGATTCGTCCCGGTTGGCCTCGAGGATCCGCGGCATCAGATGCGACTGCGCATAGTCGCGCGCCGTGTCGCGGATCAGTTTTTCGTCCTCATTCAGCAAGTCCTCAAGCAGGAGCGGATCGTCCCAGTGGAACGTTCCGCCCGTCAGCGTCACGCTGCTGGCATCGGCCGGTTTGCTTGCAACTGCTGAATCCATGGGATCACCCTTTACTGTTCGATACCCGCGTAAAGCGCGCGCGGCTCAGCTTCCCGGCAGTGCATGGACTTCCGGGAAGAACAGATCCTTCCATCCCGCAGGCGTCTTGTTGATGAGACCGACCTGCTTCATGAAAGCCGCATACTTCATCATGTTCTTCGGCGTCGTGGTGTATTCGGTATGCGGGTGGTTGATGATCTCAAGCGTGCTCTTCAAAGACTCCTTGTTGTCGGTGCTTTTGACGTAAATCTCGGCCGCTTGCTGCTTGTTCGCATTGATGAAGTCGATCGATTCCTGGAAGGCATCGAGAAACGCCTTGTAGATCTTCGGATTCTCCTTGTGAAACTTGGTCGTCGTCCAGACCACCTCGCAGGTTGCGGGGCCAAGCACATCATAGGAATCCAGCACCTTGTGGATGCCCGGCTTCGTCAGTTCGAGGAAGTTGTAGGGCGGCGAAGCAAAATGGTGATCGATGCTGCCCATGTTGGACAGCAGTTGCGACATCGCTTCGGGATGCGCGAGCGTGACGCCGTTCTTGTCGAGGCGGCGCGCCTGATCCGGTCCCCACTCCTTTGAAGCGGCCATTTGCAGCATGATCGCCTGGATCGAAATGCCGGCCGCCGGCATCGCAATGCGATTCTTGTCGGTGATGTCCTTGATGGTCTTCACCGAAGGATCACGGGTGTTCAGATAAATCGGCAGCGAGTCCATCGCCGCCACGCCTTTGACGTTCAAATTCCCCTGCGTCTTGCTCCACAGGATCAGAAACGGCGGCACGCCGCCTGAGGCAAAATCGAGGTTTCCGGAGAGCAGTGCCTCGTTCATGACGTTGCCACCCGTCATGCGCTGCCATTTGACGACAAGATTGGGAATGCCGGCCTTCGCGGCATGCTTCTCCATCAGATGGTTCTGCTCCATGATAACCAAAGGCAGGAACAGCAACCCGTACTGCTTGGCGATGGTTATCTGCCCGACTTCCGCGCGGGCAGGCGCCTGATTGATCGTGACACCGACGATAGCAACCGAGGCAAGCAGAGCAGCCTTGGCGACAATCCCCTTCATCCAAACGGACGTTTTCATCCTACTCTCCCGAAATCCGTGATTGTTGATATGCGCAATTCAGCTTCCCGGCAGCGAGTGAATTTCCGGAAAGAACAAATCCTTCCAGCTCTTCGGCTTCTGCTTGATGGACCCCATCCGGTACATGAAATCCGAATACTTTGTGACGTTGTGCGGAACGATCGTGAACTGCATCGACGATTTATCGGTCAGCATCATCACCAGTTCGTCGATCGAATAGGCTTTGTTGCGATCCGCTTCCTGGAATATCTGCGCGCCCTTCTTCGGGTCTTTATTGATCAGGTTGATCGCATCCTTGTAGGCGGCGAAGAACGCCGCATACAGTTTCGGATTCTCGTCGTGGAACTTCTTCGTTGTCCAGAGCAGGTTGTTCGTGCTCGGACCGCCAAGCACATCGTATGACTTCAGCACGGTGTGGATGCCGGGCGTCGCGATCTCTTTATAATAATAGGGCGGCGCGGAGGCCGCGCTGTTGATTTCGCCCGCTCCGGACAGCAGTGCTGCACTGCCTTCGGCATAGGATCGCGAGACCGTCAACGGCTCGAGCTTGTAGGCATTGCCGGGGCCGAATGCCTTTTCCGCCGCCATTTGCAGCACGATGGCATTGACCGACACCTTCACCGCGGGCAGTGCGATGCGATCCTTGTCGCTGAAATCCTTGATCGTTTTCACGTCTGGATTTCGGGTATTGATGTAGATTTGCGACGTCGTCTGAGCTGCGACGCCGCGGACCTGGCCGTTGCTCTTGGCCCAGAGCGTAATCAGCGGCGCGACGCCGCCCGAAGCGATGTCGAGGCTGCCAGACAGCAATGCGTCGTTCATCACATTGCCGGCAGCAAACCTCGACCATTTTACCTGGATGTTTTTGATACCTGCTGCCGCCGCATGCTTTTCGATGAGCTTCTCATGCTCCATCACAGCCAGCGGCAGATAGGACAGACCCGGCTGCCGGGCCAGTCTGATTTCGGATACTTCCGCCGCTGCCGGCTGCAAAGAAAGCAGAACCGCAGTCAATGGTAGGCACGCCAAGGCAATCCGCCGAACGTTCATGGTACCCTCCCTGTTTGTTGATCGCGCCCCGTTTTGGTGTGCTTGTCTGCACCGGGGTCGCGATCTGCCGATCAAGTCATCAAGTTCTCTCCAAAACCATTGCAATGCCCTGCCCAACGCCAACGCACATGCTGACGACCGCACGCTTGGCATTACGCCGCTGCAGTTCGCGCGCCGCCGTCAACGCCAGACGGGGGCCGGATGCGCCGAGTGGATGGCCGACGGCAATCGCACCGCCGTTGGGATTCACACGATCGTCTTTTGCATCAACACCGAGTTGCTTAAGGCAGGCCAGCACCTGCGCAGAAAACGCCTCGTTGATTTCGATGACATCCATCTGATCGAGCGACATGTTGGCGCGCTTCAGCGCCTTGTGAATCGCCGGCACCGGCCCGATGCCCATGACGCGCGGCTCGACACCGACGCTGGCTGCCGAAAGAATACGCACGAGCGGCGCGCTGCCCGCGCGTTCGCCTGCCTGCCGCGATCCCACGGTGAGGGCCACGGCGCCATCGTTGATGCCGGAGGAATTTCCTGCGGTGGTCACGCCGCCTTCATGGATGGCCCGCAATCCCGACAACGCTTCATAGGACGTATCCGCGCGCGGAAACTCATCCCCGGCAACCGTGGTCTGCGTTCCCTTTTTCGGGCCTGCAACCTGGATCGAAGCAACTTCGTCGTCGAAAAATCCGGCAGCCTTCGCCGCCGCATAACGCTGCTGCGAACGCAAGGCAAATTGATCGACGTCCTCGCGACTCAGTTGATGTTCGCGCGCCAGATTGTCCGCGGTCTGCGGCATGGTGTCGGCGCCGAACTTTTTTTCGATCTCGCGGTTCGGAAAGCGAGAACCGACGGCGGAATCGAAGATTTTCATATCGCGCGAAAACGCGGCTTCCGCCTTACCCATCACGAACGGGGCCCGGCTCATACTCTCGACGCCGCCGGCAAGGAACAGATCGCCTTCTCCAACGCTCACCGCATGGGCTGCGCTGACAATCGCACCGAGGCCGCTGCCGCAATTACGCTGGATCACGGTGCCGCCGAGGTCCACGGGGAAGCCCGCCATCAGCGACGCATGACGTGCCACGCACCGGCTGTCTTCGCCCGCCTGGTTGGCGCAACCGACGATCACATCCTCAAACTGCTCGGCCTTGAACTTGCTGCGCCCCATCAGCGCCTGCATCACCTGCGCCAGAAGATCGTCCGGACGAATTCGCGCAAGGCCCCCCGCCTGCCGGCCGAAAGGCGATCGCACACCATCATAGATATAAGCATCCAACATTCATCTCTCCCTTGGCGCAGTGCGCCTCAATCCTGCAGCGTCAATGAAACCCCAAGCTCGGCGCGGCGCGTGAGCCAGAGATTCGAGCGGTAGCGCGGATCGCCATATCGCTGCTGCATGTTGTTCAAAATCTTGAGCAGGGTTCCGGCGCCCAGTGCATCGCCAAACCCGAGCGGGCCATGCGGATAGCCGAGGCCGAGTTTCACGGCTTTGTCGATGTCGCTCGCCGATGCCGTGCGGTGCTGGGCGATCGATGCGCCGATATTTGCGATCATCGCCACGATGCGTTGCGCGATAAAACCGGGGCTGTCGCGCGTTACGGTGACGGCGACGCCGTCGCTGCAAAACAAGGCGCGCGCCGCATCGAGATAGGAGGAATCTGTCACCGGCGTCGACATGATCGTGCGCCGTTTGCCGAGGTCGAACAGCGTATCGACCGCGACCACGCGCTTGGCATCCAACCCTTGCTCTACCGCACTGTGGGTCGCATCGTCACCGAGAGGCGTCACCAGGCAGAGCGCCGATGACGACGGCTTCGCCCCGTCTTCGATCTTGACGTTCAATGCCTTCAGCAAAGCTATCAGCTTGGCGGCCTGCTCCGGCTCGGCATTGCTGACCCAGACCGGATAGGACGATGCAGGAGTGCCCTTCTCATCCGCGACAGGTGCGGCATCCTTCTGCTCATTATAATCGTAGAACCCACGCTTGGTCTTGCGGCCCAGAAGGCCGGCATCGAGGCGGCTCTGCATCAGCACCGAAGGCCGGTAGCGCGGCTCATGATAAAACTGGCGATAGATCGCATCCGTCGCCGGATGGTTCACATCGAGACCCACCAGATCGAGCAGTTCGAACGGCCCCATGCGAAAGCCCGCGGCCTCACGCATGACAGCATCGACATCGGCGAAGGTGGCAATGCCTTCCGACACCAGATGCGCAGCCTCCAAGGTGTAAGCGCGGCCGACCTGATTGACGAGGAAACCCGGCGCATCCTTGATCCGCACCGGCTCGCGCCCCATGCGCTTGCCGACATCCATCAAGGCCTCGCCGACGGCGGGCAATGTCTGCAGCCCGTCGATCACCTCGACGAGTTTCATCACCGGGACGGGGTTGAAGAAATGAAATCCGGCCACGCGCTCGGGGTGGCGGCATTTTGACGCGATTGTTGTGATCGACAGCGAGGAGGTGTTACTCGCGATAATGCAGTCGCCGGAGACGATGTTTTCGAGCTGCGCCAGCAGCGCCTGCTTGACGTCGAGGTTCTCGATCACCGCCTCGATCACAAGGCGGCACTCGGCAAGCTGTTCCAGATTTTGAACCGGCTTGATGCGGCCGAGCGCCTGATCCATCGCGCCCTGATCTATCGTACCCTTTTCTTTTAGCCGAGCCAGCGCCTTTTCGATGGACTTAACGGCGTCCGTGACGGCTTCCGGGCGCGTATCCGTCAGCAACACCGTCATTCCACCCGTCGCCGCGACCTGGGCAATGCCTCGCCCCATGGCGCCCGCGCCGATAACTCCGATGACCAAACCATCCTTTGGCAGAACGCTTCCCACCCTTGAGTCTCCCTGTTCCGCTTTTAGGTGCGGCTTTTCTTGGCCGTCCCGTTGATCGGGCTGCCGGTTTCAAGCGAGAGACTAGAAAGCAGGGAAAAGCATATCCAATTTATATTTGATATGCCCTCTATTCACTCTGATGATAAGTTGGAATCCCAGAGGTGATATTGGCCTGCCCCCATTATTCACATTGCAATGCATCAGGAATGAACTGGTGAATCTTAGGAACATCGACCTCAATCTACTGACGGTGTTCGACGCCATCCTGAGCGAGCGCAGCCTCACCCGCGCGTCCGTCAAGCTGAATATGACCCAGCCGGCATTGAGCAATGCGCTGGCGCGGCTGCGGACCACGCTCGACGATCAACTGTTCATCCGCACCGCGCAGGGAATGATGCCGACGGCGCGCGCGAAGCAGCTTGCGGCACCGATCCGTCAGGCGCTCGATCTCATCCAGAACGGGCTGCGCAAGCAGGAAGCGTTCGAATTCGAAACCGCGACGCGGAAATTCGTGATCGCCATCAGCGACTATGGCGAGGCTGTCATCATGCCGCGCTTCGTCGACTGGCTCGCAACGGTCGCGCCTCATATTCAGGTGCAGATCAGGCCGGAGCTTGGCCGCCACATCAAGGAAGAGTTGCGCGACGGCTCGATCGACCTTGCCACCGATTACTTCAAGATCGAGGGAGACGAGTTCCGCAATATTCATGTCATGGACGAGCATCTTGTCTCGATGGTGCGGCAAGGCCACCCGACCATCGGAGATCATCTCAGCATCGAGGACTATCTCTCGATCCCCCATGTCGTGCTGAAGCAGGACAAGCCGATCGTCGATGTCGTTCTCAAGAAGCACGGCCTCACACGCGACATCGCGCTGCAGGTCCCGCATTTTCTGTCGATGCCATTGATCGTTCAGAAAACCGACTTTATCTGCACCCTGCCCAAGCGCATGGCGCTGGTCTATGCCGACTTCTTCCGGACCAAGGTGATGAAGACACCTTTGGAATTTCCCAACATCCCGATTTATTTCATGTGGCATCAATCGGTCGATGACGACCTCGGCCACCGATGGTTGCGCAACGCGCTCGCGGAATTGTGCCATCGCTTATGAAGCGCGCGGCGAATATCAACCCACAGATACGCCCGCTTTTGCCCGCCTGATTCCAAGCGCCAGAATGCGGTGCAAGAGTTCAGTGTAGTTGAGGCCGTCGTGCTTGGCCGCCGTAGCGAATTCCTGGCTCTTCGCAATTTCAGGATTGGGATTGGCTTCGATGAAATACGCCGTCCCATCAGCCGCGAGACGAAAATCGATGCGCGCGTAGCCATCGAGTCCCAACGTCCTATAAATGCGTTTGGCTGTCCGCTGAATGCGGGAGGACACGTCAGGCGCCAAACCCTTCGCCGGCCCGTCCACAATCCCGACGCGCTCCTGATAATTGGTATCGTGCTTGACCTTCTCGGTGGCGATGTGATCGCCGCCCATCTTGCCGAACTTCAATTCCCACACCGGCAGAGCCTGCAGCCGATTGTTGCCGAGCACGCCGACATACAGCTCTCGCCCTTCGATGAATTGCTCGGCAATGGCGGCGGTTTCGATCCGCTCATGAATGAAGGCGACGCGCTCGGCGAGTTTCTCATCCGTATCGACGATGGAGGCTTGCGAGATTCCGTGTGACCCGTCCTCGTTCAGGCTTTTGACGATCAGCGGCAGCGCCAGGCGCGCCGGCCGCTTGACCTTGCGATGCATCGGAAACACAGCGAAGGCCGGAACCGCGATCCGGCGATGATGCACCAGCGTCTTCGACAGATCCTTGCCGCGCGCCAGCACCAGGCCACGCGGATTGCAACCGGTGTAAGGTACCTTCATCAATTCGAGAAAACTTGCGATGTGCTGATCGTAACCGGTCTGATAATGAAATTCTTCCAGCAGCGTGAACACCACATGCGGCTTGAATTCCTCGATCTCGTCGCGCACAGGCTTGATTTCTTCCTGTACGCCGAGCGGATGAACGTCATGGCCTGCCGCACGCAGCGTGCTGACGACATCGTATTCCGTTTTCCATTTATTGATTTCCTGCGCAGTGTAGCCGTCGGTCGAGTCCGGCGGCATAAAATCCGGATGCATCAGCACGAGGATTCGCAGGTGCTTCATAGCGCGATCCATTTTCGTCTGGATGGACCGAACAGGGCATGCATGGTCTTGGCCGTCAACAGAACGGTGAAATCCATCACCAGTTTCTTCTCGGAGCCGATAGCCCGCAGATCAAGCTCGCGGCAGCGCGAAATCATATCGTCCAGCACGGCATCGAGCGTGAGCTGGTTTTCGCCAGTCCACCGCGCCACCAACTCCCGGATATGGGCACGGTGTCGCCGAATGAAGCTCGACGCAGCTTGCGCCCGATGATGCCGGGGATCCACGGAAAACAACCGGGAAAGGTCGCGGTCGTAAGTCTTCGGTGGCGTGAAGGCGTAGAACGCCTGCTTTTTCCGGTAGTGTTCGCCAAGCGTCTGGCTGAGTTCGTTCAGGGGCTCGACACGCTTCCGCGTCGTGAGCAGCGGCCGCTTCCCGCAAATCTCACCCATCAGCTCATCGACATATTCTAGCTTCTTGAGCGCCGGCCAGCCCGCATAGCGGGTCCGCCAGTTCGAGCGCGGCCGCAGCCACACAGCGAAAGTTTCGGCGAAGTCCTCATCCGGATGGCTCTGCGCGTACCAAAGCCGAAGATGCTGAACATAATGCCGGCTGGCTGGATTGGGCCGGTAGTAACGTGGATAGCGTTTCGAGGACAGACCGAACAGCTGTTGCCAACGCCGGCGGCGCTGGAGCTGATAGGCGTGCTGCACGGTATGACCCGCCTCATGACGGAGGATCGCCATGCATTCGGACCATGTACCACCTTCGACCTCGAGCATCATCTTCTTCTCGAGCTTCATCAGCCGCGGATGCGTGAGATAGAAAGGAATGGCGATGCCGGGCGTATTTTCCGGGCTGAACCATTCGCTCGAGATCCATGCGTGGGGCCGCAGCCGGATTCCCCGTTCTTCGAACTCCTCATGCAGCGTTGCGAGACAATCCTCGAGCCAGGTGCCCTTGAGTCCGACCCTCAAACTGCTGAGGCGGCGCGTCAGCAACTCCTCATCCGACAGCGTTTCCCAGGCAAATTTCCGTTGCGGCATAGAGGGTCCGAAAGTCATGAAATATCGACGCTCGGATGGTGTCACAAGATACCGCTTACAACAACCTCGGCGGGAGCGATGATCGCCGGGCAACCTCCTCATGAGTTTCTGTGCGCCGGCTGCCGAATCGCGTGATCAATGCCGGCAGGACAAACAGGGTGAGAAATGTCGCCGTGACCAGACCGCCGATCACGACGGTCGCCAGCGGCCTCTGTACTTCGGCGCCCGTTCCGGTGGCCAGCGCCATCGGAACGAACCCCAATGCTGCAACCAGCGCAGTCATGACGACAGGCCGCAACCGGGTGAGTGCGCCTTCGATGATCGCCGCTGTACTTTCCGTCGTCAGCGTAAGCTGGCGAATGGCACTCAGCATCACGAGGCCGTTCAGAACTGCGATGCCGGACAGAGCGATAAATCCCACAGCTGCCGACACCGAAAACGGGAGCCCTCTCAACCAAAGCGCAAGAATGCCTCCGGTCAGGGCCAAGGGTACGGCGCTGAACACCAGTGCGGCGTCGCGGGCTGTTCCCAAGGCGCTGAACAGGAGGAGGAAGATCAGGACAAAGCACCCGGGTACGACAAGCATCAGTCGCGCGCGGGCGCTCGCGAGGTTCTCGTATTGGCCGCCCCAAATCATCCAGTAACCCGGCGGCAGTTTGACCGATTGATCGATTTTTGACTTCGCTTCATCGACAACAGACGCCATGTCACGGCCGCGAACGTTGGCGGTGACCACGACGCGGCGCTTGCTTTGTTCGCGGCTGATCTGGTTCGGTCCTTCGATAAAACGGAAGTCGGCCACCCGGCTGAGCGGAACGGTCTGCACCGCCGCGCCCGGCGACAATGGAGGCAGCGTCACCGGCAAATTACGAAGAACCTCAAGGTCCGCTCTGCGATCTTCCGGCAATTTGACAACGATCTCGAAGCGCCGGTCGCCCTCAAAGACCATTCCGGCTTCCTGCCCGCCGACTGCTGCACCGATGACCGACTGGATGGCCGCAACCGACAACCCCAAGCGAGCGATTTCGCCGCGATTAATGGCGATCTCTAATGTTGGCAGACCATTGATCTGCTCCACCTTGACGTCGGTCGCGCCCTGCGTACTCCGCAGCACTGCGGCGATTTGATTGGCCGCGTGCAACATCGGCTCAAACTCATCGCCGAAAACTTTAACGGCAACATCACCACGCACACCCGCAAGCAGTTCGTTGAAGCGCATCTGAATCGGCTGGGTGAACTCGTAGACCTGCCCGGGGAGCTTTTCGAGCGCGCCAGAAATTCGCCGAAGAAGTTCATCCTTGGACAGCGACGGATCAGGCCACTGATCCGTCGGTTTGAAGATGACAAATGTATCGGAAGCGTTCGGCGGCATCGGGTCGGATGCCACTTCTGCCGTGCCGGTCTTGGAAAAGACGACTCCAACCTCGGGCAATTTCGCGATGGCCTTTTCAACGTCCAACTGCATGCGCTGAGATTCCGCGAGCGCCGTGCTCGGGATGCGCAGCGCATTAATGGCGATGTTTTTCTCATCCAGCGAAGGGATGAACTCCTGACCCAAGCGCATGAACAGCGCAAAACTCAAGCAGATCAGCAAGCCCGCACCCAAAATGACCGGGGTGGGACGGGCAACAGCCTTGCGAAGCAAAGGCTCATAATGCCGTTTCAGCCAGCCGACAGTCGCGTTGTCCTTTTCGGTCACGCGGTCGGTGACGAATATCGCAATCGCAGCGGGGACCAGCGTCAGCGATAGAATAAAGGCGCTCGCCAACGCGAGGATGACCGTCAGCGCCATCGGCTCAAACATCTTGCCCTCGACGCCGGTAAACGACAGCAACGGCACGTACACCAGAATGATGATGGCCTGGCCATAGACACTTGGCCGGATCATCTCCTGTGCCGCATCCCGCACTGTTTCAAGCCGCTCCGCTTGTGTCAGCAGCCGCCCTAATTCGTGCTGTCGTCCGGCGAGGTGACGCAGGCAATTCTCGGTAATGATGACGGCACCATCGACAATCAACCCGAAGTCGAGAGCACCGAGACTCATGAGATTGGCGCTGATACGGGTTTCAACCATCCCGATGGCCGTCATCAGCATCGCGACCGGGATGACAGCGGCGGTGATGACAGCCACGCGTAAACTCCCGAGCAGAACCAGCAAGACAACAATGACGAGAATAGCCCCCTCCAGCAGGTTCTTGGCGACGGTCTGGATCGTGGCATCGACGAGTTCGGTCCGGTTAAGCAGTGGCTTGATCTCAATGCCGGGCGGCAACGACTGCGATAACTGGGTCAGTCGCGCGTCAACTGCCGCGGCCACCGTGCGGCTGTTGTCGCCGATCAGCATGAGGGCCGTGCCGATGACACCTTCATGGCCGTTCACGCTGGCGCTCCCGGTTCGAGTCTCACCTCCGATGGCCGTGGTCGCAACATCGGCAATACGGATAGGCTTGCCTCCGCGCGTCGTCACAACGACGTTTGCCAAATCGTTGAGCGTTTGGATGCGCCCCGTTGAGCGGACCGCAATGCCTTCACCGTTGCGCTCGATATAACGCGCACCACGGCTGACATTATTTTCTTCCAGTGCCGTGGCGACATCCGCGAACGAGAGTCCGTAAGATGCCAGGCGCGTCGCATCAGGTTGCACCTGATATTGCTTGGAGTAGCCTCCAATGGCATCGACACCGGCCACACCCACGACGGATTTGATTTGCGGCCGCACAATCCAATCCTGAACCGTGCGCAAGTAAGCCTCGCGTTCCACCGGCGTGACCAGCCGCTGCCCTTCGGGCGTAATATAGCTGCCGTCGCTTTGTGGGCCGCTCTGCCCTGGCTTCACCTTCGGCGGCTCGGCGTATTGCACCGTCCACATATAGATCTCGCCAAGCCCCGTGGAAATCGGCCCCATATGCGGCTCGGCATTCGGCGGCAGCGCCGAGCGCGCCTCGCGCAGCCGCTCACTCACCTGCTGGCGCGCGAAATAGATGTCAGTCTTGTCATCGAAGATGGCGGTGATTTGCGAAAAGCCGTTGCGCGAAAGCGACCGCGTGCTCTCCAGCCGCGGCATACCCGCCAAGGCGGTTTCAAGCGGCACGGTGACTTGCTTCTCGACCTCGACGGTCGAGAGCGCCGGGGCCAGCGTATTGATCTGCACCTGATTGTTGGTGATGTCGGGAACTGCATCGATCGGCAGGCGAGCGAGCGCCCATGCGCCGAGCACGATCACGATCGCACTCAAGACCATAACGACCCACCGCCGGGCGATTGAGAAAGAAAGCAATGTTTTGATCATGGCGGCCTCAGTGCTCGGCTTCGCTTTTGCCGAGTTCGGCCTTGAGCGTGAAGGTGTTGGAAACCGCGATCATCTCGCCAGCACTCACACCCGAGACGATTTCCTGGTGAGTGTCGTCCTCGCGGCCGAGCTGTACTTTGCGGGCGACAAAATCCTGCCCTTCTCTCACGAACAGCGTCAGCGCACCGCCGACCGTTTGCACCGCAGACTTCGGCACGGCCAGCACTGCGCCACGGCTCCCCACCGGGATCTCTGCAGTCACGAACATGCCGGGCCGCCACTTCGCCTCGGCGTTATCGAGCGAGGCGATCACTTTGGCGGATCGCGTATCCTTATCGATCAAGGGACTGACGAACACGATCTTGGCCACGCCATTGGGGCCATCGGGACCGGCAGTCACATTGACATCGGCGTTCTCGGCCACCTTGCTCAGATCGTTTGGAGAAATGGCGAGGTCGATCCAGACCGTGTCGAGATTGACGATGACGAATAATTCGCTCTCCTGGCCTTCACGCCCAACCAGCGCACCCAGATCGACGCGGCGCTCTGCGACGCGGCCCTTGATGGGCGAGCGCAACGACTGTTTGCGCAACTCCTCGATGGGAAGGTTCGGCAGCTCCTGAATCTCGGCATCGTTCAGACCAAGCGCCAGCAATTTCTGGCGCGCGGAATCCAGCCGTATGCGCGCATCCTGCGCGGTCAGGCGCGACTTGAGATATTCGTTTTCGGGATAGGAGCGGGACTCCCACAGCATCTTGTAGCGCGCGGCCAGAGTCTGCTGAAGGTCGTTGGTCAAGCGCGCCGCGAGATATTCGCTCTTCACTTCGGAAAGCTCGCGGCTTTCCAGCACCGCGACAACCTCATCCTTCTCGACCGGATCGCCGACACGTTTGCGCAAATCGGTCACGGCAGCCAATACCCGGACGGAAACCTTGCCGATGCGGTCCGCATCCGGAACGATGGTGCCCGGCGCGAGGAAATGCTCCGCCAGCTGTGTGGTTTCGACTGGTGCGAGCTTGATTTGTGCCGCCCTCACCTGCTCGTCGGTCAGTTTGATGCGTTCGTCGGCATGTTCCACATGTTCGGTTTGGAGTGCGGCCTTTGGAGCAAGAAATGACGATCGCCAGTTCATCACCCCGGCCCCCACGACGAGGCCAATCGCGGCAAGCGCCGCCCAAAAATATGTTCGTTTCATAAGGTCCGTTCCGCCCGCAGCAGGCGAAAGCCCGCGCGGTTGATAAGCGTTTAAGGTTTGGAGGGGCGGCGTGCCGAAACAGCCGCCTGAACCTTAGGCGCGCGGGGGCTTGAACGGAGAATCAGCCGATGCGAGTGGCCGAGTGGTTTCGTCGCGCCAGGTCAGCTTCACCTTCACAACCGGTGCGGTGGCCGTTGCGGCTGGATGGTTGAGGTCGCCGACGAGATGCGACAAGCAATGATCGGCCAACTGATGCTGCGCAGGCGGATGCGGGGCCGGTTGAGACTGCTCGGCCACCACGGTGCCGGGCAAAGCGTTGCGAACTTCAGCTTCACATGCCGAACCATGAAAACACGACAATAGAATCGCGAGCGAAAGCAGGGCCGCAAACATGGTTCGTAGCAAGCGGCCTTCTTCCCGTATGATTTGCGTCGCGGTTTCCATCGCTTTCACATGGCCACTCTATCGCACAGAAGCGCCGATGTCATTTCAAGATAGCGCAACGTTATAACACTTGATGCCGCAGCTTTTGCCATCCCGGCTCTACATGGAGGAGCGGCCGCGCGTGCACAAGCGCGATGGCCGCAACGGGACACCTGAGCATCGATGACGATCCCGCAGGATATAAACCCGAGCTGACCAATCCAAGGCGGCCGACGCAACACGTCAAACCGGACCGCTACCCGTCTAGCGGTATACCTCTTACTTGTTATTGATATACAAGCAATCTATGATTAATTTCAAAATGATGAGAATCGTTTGAATTTCCCATCTCTCGGATAGTCACATCCCGGCGCAAACGAATATTATCGTTTTACGACTGATAAAGCGGGCATCCCGGCCAGCTGTCACTGGTTTGAGGAGGGGGTTCATTTGAAAGCAAAAAAAAAGGCTCCAAAGCGCCGCGCCTCTTCCACGGCAGACAATCACGCCACACTGACAGACATCGCCTACGGTAAGCTCGAAGAGATTATCGTTACGCTTCAGATTCCGCCTGGCACCGTCTTGTCTGAACGCACATTGATGCAGCGGCTGAAAATCGGGCGCACTCCTACCCGCGAAGCACTGCAACGCCTTGCTCACGATGGCCTTGTCGTCATTATCCCGAGGCGCGGCATTATGGTCTCCGAAATCAATCTTCAGAAGCAGTTCCGCCTGCTTGAAGTCCGGCGCGAAATCGAACGGCTGATGGCTCGCCTTGCAGCCGAACGCGCCAATAATGACCAGCGGGCGGAATTCGCCGAACTTGCCAAAAACATGCTAAAGGCCGCGAAAAATGCCGACGATATTGAGTTCATGCGACTCGACCAGCGGTTCAACAGCCTCATCGCCGATGCCGCACAGAATGAATATGCTCGCCGCTCGATAGGACTCATGGGCGCGGCTTCGCGCCGGTTCTGGTATCAGCACTACCAACGGGTCGCCGATCTGCCGCTGGCCGCAACGCTTCATGCCAAGGTCGCCAAAGCGATTGCCGATCACGACGCCAAAGCCGCGGCTGACGCCTCCGATCGGCTGATCGACTACATTGAGGATTTTGCGCGCAAGACTCTCGACACCTGAGCAAGCCACGAACGTGCGACTACCACAGGAAAGCGCACCATCTCAACTGAACATCACGACGCTGCGAATCGTATCTCCCCGTTTCAGAGCCTCAAAGCCGACGTTGATGTCATCGAGCGCAATACGGCGTGAGATCAGCGCATCGAGGTCGAGTTTCCCGTCCAGATAGGCCTGCGCTAACAGCGGAAAATCGCGCTGCGGCCGGGCATTGCCATAGCTGACACGGCGAATGCGCTTTTCCTGCATCAATGAACCCCAGCGGAACGACACGTCCTGCTGCACATCGACCTTACCGAGCCAGATCACCTGGCCGCCGGGCCGCACCGCTTCAGTTGTGGCGCGAAACGCGGCAAGGCTTCCCGCCGACTCGATCACCACATCGACGCCACGGCCATTGGTCAATGCGCGGCCCGCGGTGGCGACATCCTGTTCCTTCGCATTGACAACATGCGTGGCGCCGAGCCTTTGCGCCAGCGTGAGCTTAGCGGGATCGAGATCCACCGCCACCACCGTCCCTGCTCCTGCAAGCCGCGCGCCCTGCACCGCTGCGAGACCGACCGCGCCACAGCCTATCACCATCACTGTATCGCCATAGGCGATGGCGTTGAGATTGAGCGCCGCGCCCGCACCCGTCATCACCCCGCAGCCGATCAGGCAGGCCCGGTCGAACGGAATCTCCTTCGGCACTACGATGGCCTGCTGATCCGGCACAACACAGTATTCACCGAACGCACCGAGATACATCAGATGCTGCAAGTTACGACCGTCGCCGAGCGTCGCGCGGCTGTCGCCGTCGAAGCCCCGCGCCTTAGGCCCTTCGCCGAGATAGGTCTCGCACAGGATCGGCGCATCGCGGTCGCAATAAAAGCAATGGCCGCAATGCGGATTCCACGACAGCACGATATGGTCGCCCTTGCGGACGCCACGCGCCTCGGGGCCCACCTCCTCCACGACACCGGCCGCTTCATGCCCGAGTACAATCGGCATCGGAAATCGCAAGCCGCCTTCGATCACTTCAAGATCGGTATGGCACAGACCGGCGGCCCGTATCTTCACGACGACATCGGCCGGCTTGAGCGGCGTGGCCGTCACATCTTCAATCGTCAGCGGCGTTTTCGCAGCGTGCAGAACCGCCGCACGATAGGTCAGCGGCATCAGGCTGCCTTGCCGCCGTTTTCAAGCGCGGTCAGTGCCAGGTCGATGTCCGACGAGGTCATCTCCCATTCATTGTCAAAATTGGCGACAACGCCACGCATAAACGGCTTCGCCGATGCCTTGGCCGCTTCCGCATCATTCAGGTGATCCATCAGCAGCGCAAATGCGAGCTGAAGCGGCGACTCGCCTTCATAACTCCATTCAAAGCCATTTTCCGTGTACTGCGCGATGTCCGTGTGCTGCGACAGCGGCGCACCATCGACAGTGACCTGAACGCCGTCAATCGTTCTGTCGCCGACATAATGTTTCATTGTTATTGTCCTTTCAGGTTTCGACGGTTCCAGCGCGATGGTTACGACACCATCTCGACTTCACCGGCGATCACACGCATGACGTCCTTATCGCGATGTGCTTCCGCAAGCGTTCCGGTGAACATCAGCTCGCCACGCTCCAGCACGTAGAGCCTATCGACATATTCAGGAATGTGATGGACGTTGGATTCCGCCATCAGGACGCCCTTGCCCATGGCGCGGATCGAAGCAACGCCTTCGGCGATCAGCGGAATGATCGCGGGCGACAGCCCCTCGAACGGCTCATCAAGCAGCAGGAGCTTTGGATCGAGCGTCAAGGCACGCGCGATTGACACCATCTTGCGCTCGCCACCGGACAGCTCCGCGCCGCCGCGGGCGAGGTACTGTCGCAATTTTGGAAACACGTTGTAGGCTTCCTCGATGCGGGTCTTGGCATCGCGTCCGGTCGGCCGCGTCCAGGTCGATAGTTCGATATTTTCCGCCACTGTCAGATCGGCATAAACCTCCGACTCTTCCGGAGAAAAGCCGATCCCGCTCTGGGCGATCTTCCAGGTCGGCATCGCGGTCAGATCCAGACCATCGAAATTAACCTCGCCGGAGCGGATGCGGCGATAACCCATGATGCTGCGAAACGTCGTACTTTTCCCGGCACCGTTACGGCCCACGAGGCAGACGAGTTCGCCTGCCCCGACTTCGAGGGTCACGCCATTGAGAATGCGGCTGCCCTGAATATCGACCTTCACATTGGAAAGATTGAGCATCACGAAGCCCTCTTCAGCGTCGGTGGGCGCGTTCCGACGACGGCGGAGATCATCGCCGGATCGGAGAAGAATTCATCGGGTGGCATATCCGCCAGCACCTGGCCGGCCTGTAGCGCGACGATCCGGTGCGAATAGCGAGCCACCAGATCCATATCATGCTCGACCTGCACGATGCCTCGTACACCGGCTTCCTTCGCCGCGCGCACCAGCACTTCCATGATGGCGTGCTTGTCTCCCGTGGAAACGCCGCTGGTCGGCTCGTCGAGCAGGATGACCTGCGGGTTGAGCGCAAAGGCGCTGGCGATGTCGAGCAGCTTCTTCTCGCCCTGCGACAAAGTCGAGGTTACGGTTTCGAGACGGGAGCGTAGACCAAGCACCTCGGCAACGCGCTCGGCTTCCGCCTGCAGTTCGGTGTCGCGCCGAAGCGAGCGGAACGGATTGGCGACGCGCTTCAAACGCGAGGCGATTGCGACACCAAGCGTTTCTCGCACCGTCAACGCCGGAAACACGTTGACGAGCTGGAATGCCCGCGCCATGCCACGGCGGCCAAGCTCGACCGGACCAACACCCGCAATATCCTGGCCAAGAAACCGGACTTCACCCATGCTGGGCTTGAGCAGCCCCGTGACCACATTGACGATGGTGGTCTTGCCCGCACCGTTCGGTCCGACGATGGAGATGAACTCGCCATCGCCGAGGCGGAACGAGACATCGTGCAGCGCGCGATAAGCGCCATAGTATTTCGATACGCCCACCGTCTCGAACAGCGGCGTGTCGCCCTTGGGCTGGATCGCCTGCGGTTGCATCATTGGCCTCCATTCCGGCGGGAGAACAACATCTTGAACGCTCCGGAAATGCCCTGCGGCAGGAAGATCACCAACAGCACCAGCACCGCGCCCATCACAAAACGCCAATACTGCGTCACGGTCATCACAATGTCCTGCAGCGTCACGAAAGCAAGTGCGCCAATGACCGGGCCGACAAACGTGCCGCTACCGCCAAGCACCGCCATGAAGACGAGATTGCCGGAGTGCGTCCAGTATGCGAGTTCGGGGTCCGCAAGACCGGTGGTGATCGCAAGAATGGTGCCGCCGACACCGCCGTAGATTGCCGAAATCACGAAAGCGGCAAGCCGCATGCGAAAGATCTGCACGCCGACGTAAGACGCCTTGTTCGCATTTTCACGGATGGCCTTGAGATGCAGTCCGAACGGCGATTCCGTAATCCGCCACATTATCGCGCCCAGCACCGCGAACAGCGCCAGCACATAATAATAGAACGGGCCGATCAGGAAGCTGGTCTTCCCCCCGCCGAAATCGATTCCGAGCAGCAACGGACGCAGCACGCGCATGCCCTGATCACCGCCGGTGACGGAATAGAACTTGAACAGGAAGGAATGAAACAACATGCCGAACGCGAGCGTCAGCATGCCGAAAAAGATTTTGGTATAACGCACGCATAACGCACCGACTACGAGCGCAACCAGCGCCGACACCAGCATGCTGACGAGCAAGATCGCCTCGTAACTCAGCACGCCGAACTTCGAGGTCAGCGTCGAGGCCGTATAAGCACCAACGCCGAGGAACAGCGCATGGCCGAACGACAACAGGCCGGTCGTGCCAAACAGCAGGTTGAAGCCGAGCAGCGCAATCGCATAGGCGAAGAACGGCAGCAGCATCAGCAGCATGTAGGACGAGGCGAAGAACGGCATCACCGCCATGACGGCGATGATTCCGGCAAGAGCCCACAGGCCGGAAGGATGCGGCAATGTGCGGCGCGGCGCGCGTGCCAGAGGCGCGTCCAGGGATTGCTGACTCATGCCGTCACCTTTCCAAACAATCCCGCAGGCTTGAGAATAAGAACGGCAACCACGACGAGATAGACCGACAGCAATTCCATTTCAGGCATGATGGCGATCGAGGCCGCGCGCATCAGGCCGACGATGAGAGCGCCGACCAGCGCGCCGCTCATGCTGCCGAGGCCGCCGATGACAACGACGGCAAATGCCTCGACCACGAGCTCGACCGCCATTTCCAGAGACGCGGCGCTGGAGGGCACCACAAGCGCGCCACCGACAGTGCCAAGCATGCAGCCGACCGTGAACACCAGAGCAAAGACCTTCGAGACGTTGACGCCGAGCCCCTCTGCCATGTCGCGGTTCTCAGCTGTCGCACGCACGATGCGGCCGGTCCTGGTCCGCTGGAGAAACAGGCCGAGCGCAACGGCGATGCCGATGCTCGCCGCGATCACCAGAAGATTATAGGTCGGTACGCGGACACCCAGAATCTCCGCAACGCCGTAGACCAGATAGGCATTGTCCATGGTGCGCGGTGTCGCGCCCCATGTGAACCGGAACACGTCCTGAAACATCAACAAGAGGCCGAACGTGATGAGAAGCTGATAGCTCTCATCACGCCGGTACACCGCGCGCAGGACGCGCTCGATTGGAAAACCGACCAGGCCGATCAGGAGGCCGGCTACGATCACCACCGGAAAGAACGTGGCCGCAGGCAGACCGAGGCTCGTCGCGATCCCAACCGCCGTGATCCCGAAATACGCGCCAAGTGCGTAAAACGAGCCACAGGCGAGATTGATGATCTTCTGAACCCCGAACACGAGCTGAAGCCCTGCCGCGACCAGAAAAAGGACAGCGGCATGAAACGCTCCTCCGAGGATGACGTCGATGACCCCCTGCATGATCAGACCGGCATCTTGCCTGTCTTGATCCAATCCCAGAAGTCGACACCAGCCGGCTTCTGAAGCTGCGCCGCCTGGAACACATCCACTTCAGCAAGTGTCGGGAAGTCGTACTTGTTCTTGTTGGTCGACGGACCCTGATAGAACACCTGCTCGGCGATCTTGTCCTTGCGGAAGCGTCCCATGCCACCGAGGCTTTCGATCTCGATGCCCGGAATGGCTTGCGCCACGGCATCCGGCGTCGGCCACTTGCCACCAGCCTTCTGCGCCGCCTCGACGCCCGCCTTATAGGCAGCAAGCGCGAAATAGGCCCGATCGGCCTCCCAGTGCGGAGCTTCCTTGTAGCGGTCCATGTAATCCGCGACGAAAGCCTTCTGCAGCGCGGAGCCCTGCGCGTAATCGAAGTAGAGCGTGTTGTGCCCGAAGATCACGCCCTCCGGCATGAATTCCTTCTTGAGCTGGTTGATCTGCCAGCCGGCAGCCGGCAGCACGACCTTGACGCCATCGAACAGGCCGGCCGCGGCGCCCTGCTTCATGAACACCGGCAGGTCCGCGAACAGCATCGAGGAGAAGATCAGGTCCGGCTTCTCAGCCTTGAGGGCGGCGACGTGCGAGGTCAGATCGAGCGTGCCGACCTTCGGCCACTGCTCGGCGACGAACTCGGCCTGAACGCCAAAGCGCGTGAGAATCTGCTTGAAGGCTTCCCAGTTGTTGCGGCCGTACGAGTAATCCGGGTTGATGCCGGCGACGCGCTTGAACTTGCCCTTGAAGTGCTTCACCGCAAGGAGCGAACCCATCACGGCTTCGCACTCGTTGTCAGTCGAGCGGAACACGAATTTCGGGTCCGGCATCGTCTCCTTGACCCCATCCTGCGTCGTTCCGTCCCACATGACAAAGAGCGATCGCTCCTCTTCCGCCACCGGCGCGACACCGAGGCTGACGCCGGTCGAAATGAGGCCGTGAACGCTCTCGACCTTCTCCTGAAGGATCAGGCGGCGGAACCGCTCGATGGTATCCTTCGGGTTGGTTTCCTCTTCGATCACGAGTTGAACTTGGCGGCCGGCGATGCCGCCCGCTTTATTCATGCGCTCGGCGGCCCATTGGACCGCGCGAATGCCGCACTCGCCGGCGGTTCCTGCCACGCCGGAACGCGGCGCGAGAATGCCGATCTTAAGCGGAGCGTTCTGCGCGATCGCGGGACTGAAAATTCCCGGCGCTGCCGCAGCCACAAGCCCCGAACCCGCAAGTTTCCCGAATGAACGACGTGTAAGTTTCATGATATTTCCTCCCATGTCATTGTTTTATATTATTATTTTTATTCAGCGGATTTTATTGCCATATCTTAGATATATCACAGACGTGATAGCAAGCGTTTTTTGATTCAGATCAAATTCTTCCGACTTCAACGAGTCGTCTATTGTCCGTCTAATAGATGAGTGATATATCAGAGCTAAGACGATCCTGAACAAGATCGATTCCGCTACTCATTCAATGGGAGGATCAAATGGAGCTGATTTCCAGTCCGATGCTGGACAAACAACGCAAATATCGTGCGACATATCGCGACAGAATCGCGGGTTGGTACAATGGATGGCTGCACGTCACCGTCATCTCGATCATCGGCGTCACCGCCCTGTCGGTCTATATCGGCAACATCCATCATGTCGCATGGTGGGAATGGCTGATCGTGCCGGTGACATTCCTGTTCGCGAACTTCTTCGAGTGGTGGATCCACAGCTACGTCATGCACCGCCCGTCGCAGATCAAGGCGTTCCGCGCGATCTACAACCGCCACACGCTGATGCATCACCAGTTCTTCACCGAAGAGGAGATGCGCTTCGCCGATCATTACGACTGGCGTGTAACCTTCTTCCCGCCCTACGCGCTCGTCACCTTCACGATGATGTCGATTCCCCCGGCCCTCGTGCTCGGCTGGCTGGTGTCGCCGAATGTCGGCTGGCTGCTCATCACCACCACGACCTCGATGTACCTGATCTACGAGTTCATGCACTTCTGCTGCCATGTCGATGACAACTGGTTCGTGCGCAACACGCCGTTCGTGAACACCATCCGCCGGCATCACACCGCCCATCACAATCAGTCGATCATGATGGAGCGCAACATGAACCTGACCTTCCCGATCATGGACTGGCTGTTCGGCACTTCGGATCTCGACCGTGGTTTACTCGGCCATATCTTCAACGGCTACAGCACCCGGTACATCCGCAAGGATATGCGCAAGACCTCGCGCACGCCGATGCCGAAGGCCAGCGAAGGCAGCCGGCAGTTCGCCACTCCCGCCGAATAAGCGCAGCGACAGACAAGGGACGTCACTCATGAGTGCAATCGAACCGAACTGGCTGTCTATGCTCTGGTTCATCCTGTTCGCGACGATCTGCGGCATTTCGCTGCTGATCGTCAGCGGGATGTTTCCGCTCGGACGCAGCTCCGGGGAGCGTCGTTCCGGTCTTACCGCGTTGCTGGTTCTCGGCAACGCGGCCCTGCTTGCTGCGCTTCTGATAGGCACCGGCTTCTACGGCTACACTGAACTGCGATGGAGCACGCTTGTGGTCGTCACCGGCCTGATCGTGCTTTTTGCGCCAGGCTTGTTCGAGGAGTGGCGCTGGTCGATCGGCAGCATCAAAGCGCAGCTTGCGATTCTTGTCGGAGTTCAGGTTGTGGCGTTGCTAGCACTCAACCGGATCGGCGGCATGCCCCTGCCATTCGCATCGTAAGAAATGACTGGAGAAAACCATGCCCTTCAAGATCAAATTCGCATTGTCGATCATCACGCTGATTATCGCGGCGGTCGCCTTCTACATGCAGGGCCAGATCGGACACCAGCGCGAACAATACCTGATCGCCTTCCTCGGTCTGTTCATGGTGTTCGCCATGTGGCTCTTTCCTGAGGTGAAACGCGAAGAGCGCCCAAACCGCAACAAGCAGCCTGCTGCCTGATTTCTCCGCCGGGCTTGACTTATGCGATCTGAACGGCCGCTCCCGTTCAGATCGCTTTTTTATTTCAATCCCGCCGCGTGCGCAGGCACATGAATGGCCGTGCGCCTCAGATTTTCAGGGCACCCAGACGTTGGGGACCATGTTTGAGGAATATCCGCTTCGGAACGTATTTGTCGCTCCGCTCGCGTCGAACGAGTGGCGATTGATCGCCCCGATATTCCCGCCATAGAGATGAAGGCTGACGGATGGCTTCAATTTCAGCCCATTGGACACTTTATGAATGTCACCGATCGCCGGCGATACCATATCGATCGCTCCAGCCTCCAGCACCTCCAACTCACCGGTCTCATGAAGCTGGCCATCTCCCCATTCATACCGCTGGGAAATTTCCGATCCTCGCAAGACTCCAATGATGCCCCAGACGGTATGATCGTGAATCGGCGTCTTCTGGCCCGGCCCCCAAACAAAACTCACCAGCGAAAAACGCTCCAGCGGATCACAGTGCAAAAGGTATTGCCTGTAGCTTTTCTCGCTGGGCTCCGCGAATTCTGACGGCAGCCATTCGTCCTTCTCAAGAAGCCGCTGCATCAGCGGGCTCGCTTTATTGAGAAGACCAGGCTCGTCCAGCCCCTCACCAGCCAGTCTTGTCATGTCTGCGATAAAATCCCGCAGGGGCTGAATGCTTGCCATGTCGTCTTCCTTCTATTTTCTGGCCCAGACAAACCGCGCTCCGCCACAGGATAACGGCTCACCCGATACAAAAGATATTCACATTGGCCTAAATTAGCTATCTCTGATATTAACAATGATAAAGAGCGGCGAGGGGAAATGCTGGATATTTCTTTGGGTAGCGCATTGTTGGCAGGCCTGCTCTCATTCATTTCGCCATGCGTTTTGCCGATCGTACCCCCCTACTTCGCCTGGATGGCCGGCGTCAGTTTTGACGATCTGCGCGACGGCAAGACCGAGCGATCGCAGTTGCGTCTGGCCGCGATCGCCATCGCATTCGTCCTCGGGTTCACCACGGTCTTCGTCGCACTGGGCGCGACGGCGAGCCTGATCGGCAAAACCGTCGCTCAATACTTCGATACTCTGTCCATTATCGCGGGCCTGATCATTATCGTGATGGGGCTGCATTTTCTCGGCGTTTTTCGAATCGAATTTCTTTATCGCCAGCTACGCATGAACGTCGACCGGAAGCCTGCCGGTTTGCTGGGTGCCTATATCGTCGGCCTCGCTTTTGCCTTCGGCTGGACGCCCTGCGTGGGACCGATCCTCGCCGCGATCCTTTTGATCGCGAGCAGCGCCGGCTCCGCCCTGCAGGGGGCTTTGCTTCTGACGGCCTATTCTCTCGGGATCGGCATTCCCTTCATTCTGGCCGCGGTCTTCATGGGACGATTCGTACACTTGTTTTCCCGGTTCAAAACCCATCTCGATAAGGTTGAAAAAATCGCCGGTGGGCTTCTCGTCCTGACGGGCATCCTTTTCGTCACTGGAAAGATGTCCGAGATTTCAAATCTGCTGATCAAAATATTCCCGGCTTTCCAGACACTCGGGTAGGAGCTGAAGATGTTGAGAATTTCGATGATTGTCGCGAGCCTGTTCGTCTTCGCGCTCAACGTGGCTCACGCCGGTGAAGTCGGTGAAGACGGATTGCACCGGGAGCCGTGGTTTGCCGTCACGTTCAAGGACATTGCCGAGGACATCAAGACCGCGGCTGCGGAGGGGAAGCGGCTGGTGATCATCTATGAACAGCGCGGCTGCATTTACTGCAAGGAAATGCACGAAAAGGTGCTGTCCGATCCGGAGGTCCGCGATTACGTCCAGAAGAATTTCATGGTGGTGGAGTACAACCTGTTCGGCGATGAGGAAGTAACAGACCTCGACGGCACGAAGCTCACCGAAAAAACCGCCGCACGCAAATGGGGCTTTATCTTCACGCCGACAATCGTGTTTCTTCCGGAAACCGCTCCCAAAAATACAACCGTCAGGGATGCAGCCGTCGCGACGATGCCAGGAGCGTTCAAGAAGGGCACATTCCTCGATCTTTTCCATTGGGTGCGAGACAAGGGATACGAGACCGGCGAATCTTTCCCGAACTATCACATTCGGATGTCTCAGGAGCGGGCCGCCCGCGCGAAAAAATAAAATTACGACCGTGCCAGCTTTTGCCGGCATCCGGAAATCTCTGTCTCTCAGGAATATTTGGTGGGCCCGGCAGGACTCGAACCTGCAACCAGACCGTTATGAGCGGTCGGCTCTAACCATTGAGCTACAGGCCCTGTCGCACAGCGAAGCGGTGCGGCTCCTTCCCTTACAATGACCGGCACGATGCGGCAATTACGCCCGCGCCTGAAAATTCCTCCATTTCCCAGGATTTTCCCAAGAATGTCCGACAGTTGGGCAGCCTGCCCCAACCCCTTCGGCGCGCTTATTCCTTCGCCTCGAAGGCCCCTCGTTAACCCTTTGCTAACCATACACCGGGCAAATTTTGCCCAGTGAAAGTGCGTGTCGTTCTGCAAAACGGGGGTCCCGTGGAAGCAAGCGCCGTGAATCACTTACCGCCCGGCGGCCTCCCGGCCGCCGCAAAAGTGTTTGGCGGGCAGAGGCGACATTCGCGCGAGGAAGCGGCGACCATGGTCGATGTGACGGCGGGGCAGGACGGCGCATCACGCCTGCAGATTCCAACTTTCGATGAAATCAAGGCGATCCTGAAGCGCGGCGATCTGACGCTGGCCTTCGGCGTGCTGACGATCCTCGTCGTCCTGATCCTGCCTCTGCCCGCGATGGTGCTCGATCTGTTTCTGGCAGTCTCGATCACGCTCTCGGTGCTGATCCTGATGACATCGCTGTTCATCCAGGCGCCGCTGGAATTCTCCGCCTTCCCGACCGTGCTCCTGATCTCGACCATGCTGCGGCTGTCGCTCAACATGGCTTCGACCCGCCTGATCCTGTCGCACGGGCACGAAGGCAGCGCCGCCGCCGGTCACGTCATCCAGGCCTTCGGCAGCTTCGTGATGAGCGGCAATTTCGTGATCGGCATTATCGTCTTCACGATCCTCGTCATCGTCAACTTCGTCGTCATCACCAAGGGTTCGGGCCGCATCGCCGAAGTCGCCGCGCGCTTCCACCTCGATTCGATGCCCGGCAAGCAGATGGCGATCGACGCCGATCTTTCGGCAGGACTGATCGACGAGCAGACCGCCAAGAAGCGCCGCAAGGAACTCGAGGACGAAAGCGGCTTCTTCGGCGCCATGGACGGTGCCTCGAAGTTCGTGCGCGGCGACGCGGTCGCCGGCCTCTTGATCGTGTTCATCAACATCATCGGCGGCATTATTATCGGCGTCGCGCAGCAGGGTCTGAGCTTCAGCGATGCGGCACGCAGCTACACGCTGCTCACGGTCGGCGATGGTCTCGTAACGCAAGTGCCTGCGCTGATCGTCTCGACCGCTGCAGGCCTTCTGGTGTCGAAGGCCGGCGTCTCGGGCGCCGCCGACAAGGCGATGATGAAGCAGTTCTCCGGCTATCCGCAGGCACTCGGCATGTCGTCGGGCGTGATGCTGGTACTGGCGATGGTGCCCGGCATTCCGATGATCCCGTTCCTGCTGTTGAGCGCAGGCGCCGGTGCGCTGGCCTTGAAGGCGCGCCACCGCAATACCCACGTCAAGGCCGAAGAAGCACGCGCCGCCGCCGCTCCCGCCGAGGCCGCTGCCGCGGCAGCCGCGGAAGAAGAGCCGATCTCGACCGCGCTCAAGATCGACGACCTCAAGATCGAACTCGGTTACGCGCTGCTGCCGCTCGTCAACGGACCGGACGGCAACGACCGTCTCACCGACCAGATCAAGGCGCTGCGCCGCTCGCTCGCAATCGAGATGGGATTCGTGATGCCCGCCGTGCGCATCCTCGACAATGTCCAGCTTGAGGCCAACACCTACGTCATCAAGATCAAGGAAGTCGACGCCGGTTCGGGCCGGGTCTGGGCCAACCAGTTCATGGTCATGGACCCCGCCGGCAATCAGGTGACCGTGCCGGGCACGCACACCACCGAGCCGACCTTCGGTCTGCCCGCGACCTGGGTCGACGCCTCGCTGAAGGAAGAAGCCTCGCTCAAGGGCTACACGGTGGTCGATGCAGCCACCGTTCTGTCCACGCATCTCACCGAACTGTTGAAGGGCAACATGTCCGACCTGTTGTCCTACGGTGAGGTGCAGAAGCTTCTGAAGGATCTGCCGAAGGAGCAGGGCGAACTCGTCAAGGACATCGTACCCGGCCAGATCACCGTGTCCGGCATCCAGCGCGTACTGCAACTGCTCCTCGCCGAGCGCATCTCGATCCGCGATCTCTCCACCATCCTCGAGGGTATCGCCGATGCGCTGGCGTTCTCGCGCAATCCAGCGGTGATCGCCGAGCATGTCCGCGCCCGCCTCGCGCGCCAGATCTGCGCGCAGAACACTTCGATCAACGGCTATCTGCCGCTGATCGCGCTGTCCGCGAAATGGGAGCAAGCTTTCGCGGAATCGATCGTCGGCACCGGCGAAGAACGCTCGCTCGCGATGCAGCCCTCCAAGCTCTCGGAGTTCATGACCGCAACCCGCGACCGTTTCGAACAGGCCGCGCGCGAGGGCGAAAATCCGGTGCTCGTCACCTCGGCCGCAGTTCGCCCGTTCGTGCGCTCGCTGGTGGAGCGTTTCCGCGCCCAGACCACCGTGTTGTCGCAGGCGGAAATCCACCCCCGCGCCAAGCTCAAGACGGTCGGCAGCGTCTGACGATTTCCGCGCCGTAACCGGCCCCGGCACGACAATTTCGCTACATCCAAGCGTTTTTTTGATTCGGAACCCGATGCCTCGTGAAAGGCGTCGGGGAACTAAAATTGTAACTAATTGATTTAGTGATATTTTTATTTCATACGGCAGACTACCTCCCGAGCGATCAAGAAAAATCACCCGTTTGTGATCGGGACTGGGAAACAAAATCCCCCTCCCCCACGTTTACTGGACGTCGAATGAACGGGCCGCCCATGAGGCGCGACCAACGAGGCAACAGGACCAAACGTGAGGGAGGCAATCGTGAATCATTCATTGTACAGCGCCGACCGCATGACCCACCTCAAGATCGTGGTGGTGGCGCTGGTTGCCGCAATCGGTATTGCCGGGCTCGGGATTTCGGCGCGCCTCTCCGCCGGTGACGGCGGGATGCAGACGGCGCGCGTGACCACGCCGGTTCTGAAGGCCAGCCACACCATGATGGTGTCCGACTCCGAACAGCAGGTGATCCGCTGATGTGAATTTCAGGAATTCATAAGGCTCTCTTCCCCGCCCCCCGAAGTCGCCTTGTGAATATCTTCCGGGACATCTCATCCCCAATGAACCCGGACAAAAAACGCCCGTCTCCCCCACGGGCGTTTTTTGCTGTCTGGAGCTTTGATAGCGAGTTACTCGTCATTGCGAGGAGCGTTCGCGACGAAGCAATCCAGTCTTCTACTCGATTCTGGATTGCTTCGCTTCGTTCGCAATGACGGGCTTATGAACCCACCGCCTTCACTTCGACGGCACGCTCTCGTAAAGTTTGCCCGCCCATAGCGGTTGCGCCGTCGGCTTGCCGCTCGGCGAACCACCTTTATCCTCGACTGTCACCGCATAGATCGAGTTGTTCACGGCATCGGCGTCGTAGCCTGACAAGCCATTGCTCGCGGTGAATTCGCCATCGATCACGCCGATGGAGTGTGGTGTCCCGAATTTGCTCGGCACGATCCAGAGTTCGTAACTTTTGCCTGCCGCTGGCGGCGGACCGACGCGGCGCACCGTATAACGGCGCGACTTGGCATCGACCGTGAGAATGAAGCCCGGATCGCGCGCATCCGATTGCAGAGCCGCCACCCATTGCGCAGCGACCGGCGGCGGCGGAATCTTGACCTCCACCGTGCGGATTTCCGGCTTCATCCGTAGAGCGGCAGGCAATGCCGCGGGACGATAGAGCTGCAACGCGACAATGCCCGCGAGCACCGCAGCGATTGCGCTCATGACGATGCCGAAAATGCCGGAGCCTTTCGCAGGCGAGGATTTCGCCGCGGACGCGGCCACCGGAGCGATAGGCTGCTCGGCGGGCCCCACATTATTGTCCTGTTCCATTGGGTGCGCATCGGACGGAGGCGACACATTGGGCGGCGAAGCGGCATCGAGCGCAGAAGTGATTTCCTGCGCCACGGGATCGACCGCATCCGCCGGAGGAAGTTCTTCGCTTCCACCTTCGGAAGAAGCGGCCGGAGCCGGTTGCGCCGAGAGTGCGACTGCGGACTTGATCCTGTCCCGCAGGGCGGCGGGCGGATCGACCGGCGAGACCATCTGGTGCAACGGCGCCAGCTTGCGCTCCCACGCCTGGACGATCTCCAGAAAACCGGGATCGACAATCAGCATCGTCTCGACCAGCGCGCGTTCGTCCGCGTCGAGGGTGCCGAGCGCATATTCGGCCGCAAGCGCGATATGATCTTCGCTGTATGCCATCACGCGAGTCCAAGGCAGGAACGGATGTCGAGCAGGCTGCTGCGCAGCCAGGTTTTGACGTTGCCGAGCTGAGTGTTGAATTTGTCCGCAAGCTGCTCCCGGCTCCAGCCGTTGTAATAAGCGAGCAGCACCAGCTTCTGCCGGTCGGGCTCCAGCTGCCCGACGCATTCCAAGAGCGCCTTCAACTCATCCGTCATCTCGCGGCGAGCGAGTTGTGTGGGCGTATCGGACGCGGCTTCAAAAGCAGCGGCATCATTCTGCGAGAGATCGGTACGTTTGCGCACGACATCGATGGCGCGATTTCGCGCGATCGCCACCATCCATGCCAGCGGCGAGGTCTCGCCGGGATGATACTGCGCGGCGGTGCCCCAGATCTTGACGTAAGTTTCGTGGAGGATGTCTTCCGCAAGCGCCTGATCGCGCACGATGCGCAGCACCACGCCGAACAGCTTTGCGCAGGTCGCCTCATACAAGGCCTCGAAAGCCGCCTGGTCTCCCCGGGCGACGGAGGCCAGCAGCCAAACCAGTTCGGCTGGCGTCAGCATGTCATATCCCCACCAAACCGCTGCCCGCAGGCAGCAACCCCACGCCTTTATGCCAGTCCGGGCGAAAACTGTAAAACGCGGCGTCGCAAAGTCCCGGGATGGGTTGCCGCATGGCGGGCAGCAAAAAGCCCGGACCTTTCGGACCGGGCTTTCAAATCACTTATGTGAGGCTGGATCAGGCGACCGCGCCGATCCGCGCGCGCATCAATCCGATGCTGTCGAGATCGGCCTGCTCGCGGGCGTTCTCCTCGGCACGTTCGCGGGCCTGATCGCGCTCGTCCAGCAGCTCGACCTTCTTCAATTCCTCGAAGGCGTCCGCCAGATGCGCTTTCGCCTCCTCAAGCTGCCCGCGCAGTTCATCCGCCGAGCGGGTCAGGTTCTCGCGGCGCTGGATCGCGGCCTTGGCATAGGTCGGATAGGCATAATGGGACGGATCCTGGATGCCCGCGCGATCCTGCTCGGTCTGGATTTCGCGCTCGAGGTCGACCGACATCCGGTGGAATTCGGCGATCATGGTCTCGATCTGAGCAACCCGGCGACGCTTCTCGTCGACCTGAAATTTCTTCAGACGGATCAGCGTTTCACGTGACTTCATCGACTCGTACTCCCCAGAAGTCCCAGTACCAAAACGGGACAGAACCGGCTTCCCGACTGGGCCCCGCCGGCGAACAACAGACGGTGCGGATCATGGCCTGACAAAGTTAGCTTTCCGTTTCTACAGA
>Ga0180223_1000745_pt1 | contig 34509 bp, 38 predicted proteins | sample eDN5th30CKraftOP_FD_151337 | JGI IMG/M metagenome (GOLD analysis project Ga0180223, IMG submission 151337) | Enriched Organic Plus compost microbial communities from Emeryville, California, USA - eDNA 5th pass 30_C Kraft OP (version 2) (version 2) ... | reverse complement strand
CACGACAACCATCGGCCAGCGCATCGTCTTCGCCGATGTCGTCCAGACCGGACGGCTCGCCGCCGAGCAGGACGAGGATTCTCCAGGCGCGCGCGAGATCGCCGCCCTGGCGTCGGAAGTCGCGGGGATCGGCCGATGAACGAGCGATCCCAACGGCGCGGCTTCGCGACCCGGCCGGCTGATCCGGAGAGCTGGATCAAGGCCCCAGATCGTCACGCGCCACGCGCCCAGCCCGACGCGGACTTCTCCGCGCGACTGACGATCGATGTCACCGTCGATATGCGCGGTCGCATCAAGATCGCAGCGTTCCAGCGCGGCCAGACTGTCGCCGACATGCTGCGCGCGCTGTTCGAGCGCGAATTCCCACCCCCATCAGGAGAAGGACAATGACCGGCCTCGTCGCCGCGCCTCCGCGCGTCGGCCGTGCTTCCGCCGCGCCGCCGCCCGAGCAGCTCACCCAGGTCGAACTCGTCTGGATCGAGAAGCACACCGAGCACTGGATCCGCTTCGGCCGTGAGCTGTGCGAACAAATCCTCGACCGGCGCAGGCGCATCCTCTTCTTCCTTCCCGGGGCGACCTTCGCGTTGGTCCGCTGGGCTGCGAACGAGCACGGCACGGTGCTCTCCCGGCTCGACATCGTCTGCGCCGTCGAGCCAGGCGCGCCCTACCAGACCGTGCCGACCATCACGCCTGGCGGGGATATTCTGCTGCGCGTCGACGGCTGGCCCAAGGTGGAGCGGCTGCTGCAGCTCATCGACGCGATTGAGGGCGCCGGCATCGATCCCGCCGAGGTCTCTCACGACCATTGGCGCCACGTCCACAACCGCCTGGCCGCCGGCGAGACGCCGCGCAGCTACACGCCCGCGCACCATCGCGCCTTCCTCCTGCGCCGGGAGATCGGCGCATGACCCGGGTCGGCTACGCCATCACCACGATGGCCGCGGTGTCGCTGCTCGGTGTCCTGTCGATCGTGTCGTTCGCGCCGAAACTGATCTGGAACGCGTCAGCGAGCACCCCGATCGGGCTCTACAGCATCGAGCCGGAGCGGTCCCCGGAAGTCACCGACCTCGTCGCCGTGCGCGCCCCCGAACCGTTGGCCAGCTTCCTCGCCGATGGCGGCTACCTGCCGCGCGGCGTGCCACTCCTCAAGCGCGTCGCCGCGCTTCCCGGACAACGGGTTTGCCGGACTGGCCTCGCCATCACGGTCGACGCCGTGCCGATGGGCGACGCGCTCGATCGCGATCGCCGCGGCAACCTGCTGCCGGTCTGGCAGGGCTGTCGCGTCGTCGCGCCAGGCGAGCTGTTCCTGATGAACTGGCAGGTCCGCGACAGCCTGGACGGCAGGTACTTCGGGCCGCTTCCCGCGTCCGCCGTGATCGGGCGGGCCACCCCTCTCTACACCGACGAGGACGGCAATGGCCGCTTCGTCTGGCGCGCGCCGACGCGGTGACGGTGCGCCCCATGTCCAACCTCACCGCACATCCACGGAGGCAACCATGTCCCTGATCGGTCAATTCAACCGCACGAAATCAGGCTATGCCGGGCGCGTCAGGACGCTCGGTCTCGACGTCGAACTCGTACTCGTTCCCGCCGAGCAATCCGATGCGGAGAATGCGCCCGACTACCGCGTTCACCTGGGCTCTGATGACGATGGTCCGGAGGTCGGCGCTGGCTGGAAGCGCACCGGCGAGAAGGCGGGCGACTACGTCTCGCTGCAGCTCGACGATCCCACCTTCGGCCATCCCATCCGCGCCAACCTCTTTCAGTCGGCCGACGACAAGTCCGCGTGGGGCCTGCACTGGAATCGCCCGCCCAAGCGCGGCGATCGGGACTGAGCGATGGCGGCCTGTCGCCCAAGAGCTGCCGCCGGACGGTTCGAAACCGTCCGGCGCGCTGCCTTCCTTCTCCTTTCCGGCCTGGTCATCGCGACGTCGGCTGCGACGATCGCTCATGCACAGCAGGCGTCGACCGAGCACCACTTGCCCGCCGATCCCTATGCCGCCTACGTGGCTGACGCGGCGCGGCGCTTCGGCGTTCCGGAAGCCTGGATACGCGCCGTCATGCGCGTCGAAAGCCGCGGCGATGTGCGCGCTGTATCGCCCATGGGTGCGATGGGCTTGATGCAGATTATGCCCGCAACCTGGGCGGGGCTGCGCGCACGATACGGCCTCGGAAGCGATCCCTTTGACCCGCGCGACAACATTCTTGCGGGCGCAGCATACTTGCGTGAGATGCATGATCGCTACGGCTCGCCCGGCTTCCTGGCGGCCTACAATGCCGGTCCCGGGCGTTACGAGGACTATCGCGATCGTGGACGCCCTTTGCCTGCCGAGACACGGGCCTATGTCGCGATGCTCGCGCCGGCGATCGGCGGCGGCGATCTCACATCTCCCGTCACGGTGGCGATCGCCGACCCGATGGCTTGGACGCGCGCGCCGCTGTTCATCGTGCAGCCCGAAGCGACGTCGCGTGCGGACGTTCGGCACGAGGGCGGCGATCCGGCTGCAGCATCACCGCAGCGACCGGAGCGTGATTTCGCGCCGGCTGATCCGCAGACCGGCGGCCTTTTCGTCGTCCGAACCGCAAGTGCGGGGCCGCGATGAGCGCGTTCGCACTCCATGCGGCGTTCTCGGGCTCCGGCGTAGGATCGGCGGGAGCGGGGGGAGGAGCAGGCACCACAACCGCACGATGGCAGGATAAAGGGCCGCGATGTGCGGCCTTGGGCGGTTGTGGGTTTTCAAGGGGTTATGGCGCATTTGTGCGATGTGCGCCTGATCGGCGCAATGTGCGCGATGCGCGTTTCTGCAAGGATTTCCTCGGCTTTGCGCGATGTGCGGGGCCTCAACCATGAGCGTCGAGGACGATTTCCGCATTCGGCCCGGCCGCATTCGCTCGACCAAGGCACAGCAGGCCCGCCCCTTCATCGCCCAGGCGCTCGCGGCCGCGCAGCGAGCCGGCGGCGCGGTCTCGCGTAAGGGCAGGATCGGCCCCGGCAATCGCTCGCGCTTCGGCCGCGGGCAGCGCGCCGCCGTGCAAGCGAACCGTCTGCTCACCGCTCGATCGCGCGGCGCGGTCATCAAGGCTCGCGTCGTGCGCCACGGCGGCCGCGCCGCGCCGCTCGCGACCCACCTCGGCTACCTGCGCCGCGAGGGGGTTACCCGTGACGGGGAGAAGGCGAGGCTGTTCGGACCGGGCGGCGACGACGTCGACCCGAAGGAATTCGCCGAGCGTTGCGAAGATGACCGCCACCATTTCAGGTTCATCGTCTCGCCGGACGACGCGCTGGAGATGTCGGACCTTCGCTCCTTCACACGCGAGCTCGTCGGCCAGATGGAGAAGGATCTCGGCACCCGGCTCGACTGGGCGGCCGTTGACCATTGGAACACCGAGCACCCCCACGTCCATCTGATCGTCCGCGGCGTGCGCGACGACGGCGAGAACCTCGTGATCTCGCGCGACTACATCAAGGAGGGCATGCGCGATCGCGCCCGTGATCTCATCACCCAGGAGCTGGGGCCACGCACCGATCACGACATCCGCCGCAGCCTCGAGCGTCAGATTGAGGCCGAGCGCTGGACCAACCTCGATAGGCAACTCGCCCGCGACGGCTATCGGACCGGCGTCGTCGATCTCGCGCCACACCCGGACCGCCAGCCTGACGAATTCCACGCGCTGAAGGTCGGCCGGCTTCGCAAACTCGAAACGCTCGGGCTGGCAGACGAGATCGGCCCGGGCCAATGGGTCATCGCGGAGCGAGCGGAGACGACGCTGCGCGAACTTGGCGAACGCGGCGACATCATCAAGCGCATCCACCGCGGCCTGACCGAGCGCGGCATCGACCGTGGCGCGGCAAGCTATGTGCTCGCCTCGGAGAGCATCGATGATCCGATAGTTGGCCGGCTTGTTGCGCGCGGGCTCGACGACGAGCTGAAGGGGACAGCCTTCGCCGTCGTGGACGGCGTCGACGGCCGAACCCATCACATCAAGCTGCCGGACCTCGACGCGGCCGGCGACAGCGCACCGGGCTCCATCGTCGAGCTGCGCAGATATGACGATGCTCGAGGGCAGCGCCGCGTTGCGCTCGCCGTTCGCTCCGACTTGGAGATTGGCGCCCAGGTCACTGCCAACGGCGCGACCTGGCTCGACCGTCAGGCCATCGCGCGAGAGCGCGCCGCGCTCGGCGGCGGCTTCGGCGTGGAGGTGCGAGAGGCGATGGACCGTCGCGCCGAACACCTGATCGAGCAACGGCTCGCCGAGCGGCACGGCCAGAGCGTCATCTTCACACGAAATCTGATCGAGACGCTGCGCCGCCGCGAGCTGGACGCCTTGGGGGAGAAGCTCGCCGCAGAGACCGGCCGGACGTTCGCGAAGGCCGGAACAGGCGAGTATGTCGCCGGCACTTACCGTCAGCGCTTCGCCCTCGCATCGGGCCGCTTCGCCATGATCGACGATGGCCTCGGCTTCCAGCTCGTGCCCTGGACGCCGTCCCTCGACCGCCAGCTCGGCCAGCACGTCGCCGGAGTCGCCCGCAATGACGGCGGCGTCGACTGGAGCTTCGGACGCAAGCGAGGCCTTGGCCTCTAGCACCAATCAAAAAGGGAACGCCGCCATGTCCGCGACGAAAATCCTCTGGGGCCAGATCCTCACCGTGTTCATGATCGTGCTGCTCACGACGTGGGCCGCTACCCAATGGACGGCTTACCGGCTCGGTTTCCAGCCGCAGCTTGGGCCTCCCTGGTTCGAGATCGCGGGTTGGCCGATCTATCATCCCCCGGCCTTCTTCTGGTGGTGGTACTTCTACGACGCCTATGCGCCGCCGATCTTCGTCGAGGGCGCCTATATCGCCGCATCAGGCGGCTTCATCTCGATAGCCGTCGCCATAGGGATGTCCGTGTGGCGCGCCCGCGAGGCGAAGAACGTCGAGACCTATGGGTCCGCGCGCTGGGCAAGACCGGACGAGGTGAAAGCCGCCGGGCTGCTCGGCTCGGACGGCGTGGTGCTCGGGAAGTTCGAGCGGGATTATCTTCGTCATGACGGACCCGAGCATGTCTTGTGCTTCGCGCCGACGAGATCGGGCAAAGGCGTCGGGTTGGTCGTGCCCTCGCTCTTGACGTGGCCGGGCTCGGCGATCGTTCACGATATCAAGGGCGAGAACTGGACGCTGACGGCGGGCTTTCGTGCGCAGCACGGCCGCGTTCTCCTATTCGACCCGACCAATCCGAGGTCGGCCGCCTACAACCCGCTGCTCGAGGTACGAAAAGGCGAATGGGAGGTTCGCGACGTTCAGAACATCGCCGACATCCTGGTCGACCCGGAAGGATCGCTCGAGAAGAGAAACCACTGGGAGAAAACCAGCCACGCGCTTCTCGTCGGCGCGATCCTCCATGTCCTCTACGCCGAAAAGGACAAGACGCTCGCTGGCGTCGCCGCGTTCCTTTCGGATCCCCGGCGCCCGATCGAGTCGACGCTCGCGGCGATGATGAAGACAGCGCATCTCGGCGAGGCCGGACCGCACCCGGTCATCGCCAGCGCCGCGCGCGAGCTGCTCAACAAGTCGGACAACGAACGGTCCGGCGTGCTCTCGACCGCCATGTCCTTCCTCGGCCTATATCGCGATCCGGTCGTCGCGGAGGTAACTCGCCGGTGCGACTGGCGCATCACCGACATCGTTACCGCCCGCCGGCCGACGACCCTCTACCTCGTCGTGCCGCCATCGGACATCAACCGCACGAAGCCGCTGATCAGGTTGATCCTCAACCAGATCGGGCGCCGGCTCACCGAGGACCTTCAGGCCAAGGGCCACCGCCACCGACTCCTGCTGATGCTCGATGAGTTTCCGGCGCTGGGGCGCCTCGACTTCTTCGAATCGGCGCTGGCGTTCATGGCGGGGTACGGACTGAAGAGTTTTCTGATCGCCCAGTCGCTGAACCAGATCGAGAAGGCCTACGGGCCTAACAATTCGATCCTCGACAACTGCCATGTCCGCGTCAGCTTCGCCACCAACGATGAGAGGACCGCCAAGCGCGTATCTGACGCCCTCGGCACCGCGACCGAGATGAAGGCGATGAAGAACTATGCGGGTCACCGCCTCTCGCCATGGCTCGGCCACATGATGGTGTCGCGCTCGGAGACTGCCCGGCCGTTGCTCACGCCAGGCGAAATCATGCAGCTTAAGCCCGCCGACGAGATCGTCATGGTGGCCGGCACGCCCCCAATCCGGTGCCAGAAGGCTCGTTACTTCGAGGATCGGCGCTTTCAGGAGCGAGTCGTGCCGCCGCCTGCGCTGCAGAAGCCCAACGGCGGGACACGAGACGACTGGAGCGGGCTCGCCCTTCCGCCGACACCGGAAATCGTCGCCCAGGGCGGAGGTGACACCACGGACGAGGACACGACCGATTCCGAGCGTCGCCGTCAACCGGAGCTGAGCCGCATCCAAGCGACCGAGCGAAAGGCTCCGCCCGAAAGCGAGTTCGAGATCGAGCCGACGGATGACGCCCAGGACGATGCGGCCCGCAACAGCCGGCTGAGGGATACGATGCGCCAGGTCGCTCGACAGGCGTCGCTCGATCCCGGCGACGGCATTGAGCTGTAGGAGGGGGCCATGGCGAAGGCTCCAAAGAAGCAGCGGCTATCCGTCTACCTCGAGCCGGAGGTGATGAAGGCGCTGGCGGCGCATGCGGCGCGACGCGGCCACTCGCTCTCCCTTGTCGCCGAGGCCGGCATCGCATCGTTCCTGTCCCCCGATGCCGCTGAGCGTCAGGAGGCGGCGATCACGAAGAGGCTCGATCAGCTAGACCGGCGCATGACCCGCATGGAGCGGGACGTCGGCATAGCGGTCGAGACGCTCGCGATCTTCGTTCGCTTCTGGTTCAATACGACGCCAGCCCTGCCGGAGCACGCCGCGCAGGCGGCGCGCGCCAAGTCCGCGGAACGCTATGAGGCCTTCATCGGCGCCCTCGGACGCCGGCTCGCGAACGGGCCGAAGCTCCGGCAGGAGATATCGGAGGACGTGCAGCAATCGCCCGAACCAGACTAGCCGAAATCTCAATTGTTCATCGCTAGTCCTGCCGCAGCCGCTCGCTAGCGATCGACGGCAGGCTGTTCGCTAAGAAGAGGGTCCGAGGCTCGTTGGATCGAGGATGCCTACAACGGGCGGCCGAGGACAAGGTCGTCGTAGACTGCGTCCCCGACCTGGAAGCGCCTTTCGGCCACGGGCTCGAAGCCTTGCTTCCGGTAGAACGCGATCGCGCGTCGATTCTCCTTGTTGACGCCGAGTAGCAGGCGCGCCGCGCCTGCCCAGCGGGCATGCTCGACCGCAGCATCCATCAGCGCTCGGCCGAGACCCGAACCGTGAAACCGGGCGAATGAGTAGATCCGCTTGAGTTCCAGATCGCCCTCCGGGCGGCTTCCGGGAAGGTCGGCTTTGGCGAGCAGAGCGTAGCCGATCGGCGCCCCGCCTGCCTTCGCCTCGACAAGCCAGGCGCTCCCTCCATCGTTCAGATAATGGGCGTAGGTCGCGGCGGCATGCTCTTTCTGGCAATGCGCCACGATCGCCGCACCGTCGAGACGTCCGGCATAGGTTTCAAGAAAGGTCGCCGCGCCGACAAGCGCCAGACGGTCAACGTCCTCGATTCCCGCCGACCGAAGCGTCCAGTCCTGTCCGGCGTCCGCTTGCGGACCCTTGGCAGGGAAGTTAGTTCCGTCGTTCATCGTTCCTCCCTCAATGCCATGTCGCGCCACCGCCGGCGTGGATACGGGTCACGGTGTTGGCTGCATGGGACGCTCGCAACGCCTTGACGTCCTGGACCGGCGGCGCGCCGAACAGCCGACGATATTCCCGATTGAATTGCGTCACACTCTCGTAGCCGACCCGGTAGGCCGCGTTCGCCGCGTCGCTGTCCTCGGTCAGCATCAGCCGCCGGGCCTCGTGTAAACGGAGCTGCTTCTGAAATTGGAGGGGACTCATCGTCGTGATCTCGCGGAAGTGGGCATGCAGCGTGGATACGCCCATCCCGGCCTCCTCGGCCAAGTCCTCGATCCTGAGCTTCTTCGAGAAGTCCCGCTGAAGGCGTTCAACCGCCTTCGCGATCCTGCCGCCCTGCGAACCGACCTGCACGATCTGGCGCAACCGCTCTCCTGCAGGTCCGATCAGCACGCGGTAGAGGATTTCGCGGTGGATGATGGGGTGGAGGACCGGAATGTCCTTCGGATCGTCCAAGAGCCGAACGAGCCGCGCCACAGCGTCCAGGAGCGCCAGGCTGACCGGGCCCGTCACGATGCCGGGCTCCGGCCGGGCCTGGTCGATCCGATGGCTCTCAACCTCGCCGATGACCTGGCGCGCCATCTGAAGGTCGAGGGTGAGCTGCAGCGCCGTGTAGGGCGCGTCCTCGCTCGCCGACGAGACCTCGATGATGGTCGGCAGACCCACGGCTGTCAGGAGGAAGCGGTCCCCATCATAGACGTAGCTGGTGTCGCCGAGATGCACGCGCTTGCTGCCGCGCGCGCCGATGCACAGGCTCGGTTCGAACATGTACGAACTGGGCGGGATCGGGGATGTCGCACGACCGACGCTGAGGCCGGGAACGACGGTCGCTCCGACACCATGCCGCAGCACATACCGCGCGATGATCTCCTCGATCTCATTGCGGACGCCATCGAGCCTCGTCCGCTCCGCGCCGTGTCGGTCGCTGATCTCCGCTGACATCACCAACTCCACCGAATCCATGTCACGCCGCCGTGACGGCATTCACCCAAACCAACATAGCGAAGTCTAGGATGTAGCGCCGACCTAATAGAATGGGCCGGCGCTACAGTGCACTAATCATCAGGCCGGCAGGCCCGACGGCTCGCCGTTCAGAATGATGGTCTTCGATTCCAAGAACGGCGAAAGACCTTGGACGGAACCCTCGCGGCCGATACCCGACTGCTTGAACCCACCCCAGCCGATCGAGAAATCGCCCCGCGTCGCGTTGTGCCCGACCGTGCCGGAGCGAATCTGCCTGGCGATCTGATAGGCCCGGTCTACGTCGTTCGTATACACGGTGCCGTTCAGGCCGAAATCGGAATCGTTGGCGATCGCGATCGCCTCGGCCTCGCTGTCGGCGGGAATGACCCCGATCACAGGCCCGAAGATTTCCTCGCGCGCGATCACCATCTTGTTGTCGACGTTCCCGAAGACGGTCGGCTCGATGAAGTATCCCCGCTCGAGATGAGCCGGACGGCCGCCGCCGGTCGCGAGCTTGGCGCCTTCGGCCTTGCCCTTGGCGATGTAGCTTTCGACCCGGTCGCGCTGGCGCGCCATGGCGAGCGGCCCGACCTGAGTCGCCTGATCGAACTGGTCGCCGACCTTGAGATTGGCGAAGACGCCGCTCAGGGCATCGACGAACGCGTCGTGCCGCGAGCGCGAAACAACCACGCGCGTGATGGCGCCGCAGGCCTGGCCCGTCAGGTAGAGCGCAGTCGCGGAAAGGGTCTGCGCCGCCGCCTCCAGATCATAGTCATCGAGAATGATCGCCGCATTCTTGCCGCCGAGTTCGAGCGAGACGCGGGCGACACGCTCGGCGAGGATGCCGGCGATGCGCTTTCCCGCGGCCGTCGATCCGGTGAAAGTCACCTTGTCCACGCCGGGATTGCGGACGAGCAGCTCGGAGACCTCGCGGTCGGCAGTGATCACGTTGACCACGCCCTCGGGCAGGCCCGCTTCCCGCACCGCATCGGCGAACAGCAGGGCCTCGCCGGGAGCTTCCGGCGACGCCTTCACGATAACCGTGCAACCTGCGATCAGGGCCGGCGCGACCTTGAAGCTGAGCAGCGCTAGCGGCGCGTTCCACGGCACCACGGCCGCGACGACGCCGACCGGCTCGCGGACGAGCAGCCCGACTTGTCCCCCGGCTTGCGGAGTGTGCCGCTCGACGAAGGGGAAACCCTCACCGAGACCTGCATAGTAGTCGAAGGTCTGTGCGGCGGTCGGCGTGATCGCCTGCGACAGGGAGTGGACGAGACCCGTCTGGGCACTCCAGAGAGTCGCGAACGCCTCATTGTGCTTGGCCATCGCCTGGCCGATCTTGCGCAGATAGACCGCGCGTTCCGACGGAGACATTCGCGGCCACGGGCCCTGGTCGAAGGCGCGCCGCGCTGCGGCTACCGCCCGATCGACATCGGCGGACTGAGCTTCCGCCACCGAGAGGTACAGCTCCTCGGTGCCCGGCTGGATGACGTTGAGCTTGGCGCTGGACGACGGGGCGATCCATTCGCCGCCGATGAAGAGCTGGTCGGCATGCGGAACGAGCTGATTGATCTGGCTGTCGGTCATCTGAAGACTCCAATCTCGCGTTGCTCAGGAATGAGTTTTCCCTTCGGCGAGGCGGCGCTCGTCACCTCGCCCTCGACAGCACCATGGCGGACGGCCTTCAGGGGGCGTGAGCTTGATCCTCTCTAGTTCTTGCCCAATTCTCTTTGTTGGCGGACTTTCCGGCGCCCAGCCTCGACCCTGCCGCGCGTGATCGAGGCCATGCCTTTCGGCGTCGAGCGCGAGTCGAAGTCCGAGCCATAGACCAATTTTATCGGATAGGAGATTAGGCGGCGTTCGGCGAAGTATTAGCGCGCACGCCGTTCATACCAAATCCCGCCGCTCACCTGTATTCTCCGCCGTAGGTACGACGACCACATTTCGGTTGTTGTAAAGCCCCGAATTCTGCCTCTTCTACTCATCCCCGATCCAGGGCTGCGCATTGGGCGTGCCCGCACGAGAACGGGGACGACGTGGCTAACCCCCACCAGAAATCGGAGGCAATACTTCGCGGCGCGCGCATGTTGCGCACGGCCCTCGGGTCCGCGATCGCCGAATATCTGGAAGATGCCGCGGTCGTCGAGGTGATGCTCAACCCCGATGGGCGGCTCTGGGTCGACCGGCTGTCCGAGGGCCTGACCGAAACCGGCCACCGGCTGTCCGCCGCTGACGGCGAGCGGATTATCCGCTTGGTCGCTCATCACGTCGGCGCTGAGGTTCATCCCGGCGCGCCGCGCGTCTCGGCCGAGCTGCCCGAAACGGGGGAGAGGTTCGAGGGTCTGCTGCCGCCAGTCGTCGCGGCACCCGCCTTCGCCATCCGAAAACCCGCCGTCGCCGTCTTCACGCTCGACGACTACGTCCGCGCGCAGATCATGACGCCAGACCAGGCGGAGACCCTGCGTCTGGCCGTGGCCGCGCGGGCCAATGTCCTCGTCGCCGGCGGCACGTCGACCGGCAAGACCACGCTCACCAACGCGCTGCTCGCCGAAGTCGCGAAGACGTCCGACCGCGTCATCGTCATCGAGGACACCCGCGAACTCCAATGCACGGCGCCCAACCTCGTCGCCATGCGCACGAAGGACGGGGTCATCACCCTGTCTGAGCTGGTTCGCGCCTCGCTACGTCTGCGGCCCGATCGCATCCCGATCGGTGAGGTTCGCGGCAGCGAGGCGCTCGATCTCCTCAAGGCCTGGGGCACGGGCCACCCCGGCGGGATCGGCACGATCCACGCCGGCACAGCGATCGGGGCGCTCCGGCGTCTCGAGCAGCTCATTCAGGAAGCCGTCGTCACCGTCCCGCGCGCCCTGATCGCCGAGACGATCGACCTCGTCGCCGTCCTCTCGGGCCGTGGATCGGCCCGCCGCCTCGCCGAGCTGGCTCGGATCGAAGGGCTCGGCGCTGACGGCGACTACCGCGTCACCCCGGCAAGCCCACCCCCCACAGGAGATCCGTCATGATCCAGCACGCCCTGCGTGTCCGTCGCCATGTCGCGACGGCAGCGTCCATCACCTTTCTGACCCTGGCTCTCGCGCCAGCGGCTCACGCCTCCGGATCGTCGATGCCCTGGGAGGCGCCCCTCCAGTCGATCCTGCAATCGATCGAAGGGCCGGTCGCGAAAATCGTTGCCGTGATCATCATCATCGTCACCGGCCTCACGCTGGCGTTCGGCGACACCAGCGGCGGCTTCCGCAGGTTGATCCAGATCGTATTCGGTCTGTCGATCGCGTTCGCCGCTTCGAGCTTCTTCCTCTCGTTCTTCTCCTTCGGCGGCGGGGCGCTGGTCTGATGACGGGCGTCGCGGAGCATGGCGGGGAGGTCCCGGGCTATTCGGTCCCGGTGCATCGCGCGCTGACCGAGCACATACTGCTCGGCGGCGCGCCACGCTCCATCGCCATCCTCAACGGCACTCTCGCCGCCGCCCTCGGCCTCGGCCTGCGTCTCTGGCTCGTCGGGCTGGCCCTCTGGGCGATCGGCCATTTCGCGGCGGTCTGGGCGGCCAAGCGCGACCCCCAATTCGTCGATGTCGTTCGCCGGCATCTGCGCATCCCCGCCTTCCTTTCGGTGTGAGGGCGCCGCGATGATGAACCTCGCCGAGTACCGCAAGCGGAACACGCGGCTCTCAGACTATCTCCCCTGGGCAGCGCTCGCCGACGAAGGTGTAGTGTTGAACAAGGACGGAAGCCTTCAACGCACCGCCCGCTTCCGTGGCCCCGATCTCGACAGCGCCGTGCCGGCCGAACTGGTGGCCGTGGCCGGGCGGCTGAACAACGCCTTTCGGCGCCTTGGAAGCGGCTGGGCGATCTTTGTCGAAGCTCAGCGCCACGAAGCGGCCACCTATCCCACCAGCGCGTTTCCCGATGGTGCGTCAGCGCTGGTCGACGCCGAGCGCAAAGCCGACTTCGAGGAGGCTGGGAGCCACTTCGAGTCCAGCTACTTCCTCACCTTCGTTTTTCTGCCGCCGGCCGAGGAGGCCGCGCGCGCGGAGAGCTGGCTCTACGAGGGCCGGGACGGCTCGGGCGTCGACGTCCGCCAGATTCTGCGCGGCTTCGTCGATCGCACCGACCGCATCCTTCAGCTCGTCGACGCCTTCATGCCCGAGTGCGCCTGGCTCGGCGACGCGGAGACTCTTACCTATCTCCACTCCGCCGTCTCCACCAATCGTCATCGCGTCCGTGTCCCCGAGACGCCGATGTACCTCGATGTCCTGCTGGCCGATCAGCCGCTCACCGGAGGGCTCGAACCGCGCCTGGGCGGTCAGCATGTTCGCGTGCTCACCGTGGTCGGGTTTCCGACCGCCACCACGCCGGGGATTCTGGACGAGCTCAATCGGCTCGCCTTTCCGTACCGCTGGTCGACGCGCGCGATCCTTCTCGACAAGACCGATGCGACCAAACTGCTGACGAAGATCCGGCGGCAATGGTTCGCCAAGCGAAAGTCGATCGCCGCGATCCTCAAAGAGGTGATGACGAACGAAGCGTCGGTATTGGTCGACACCGACGCCGCCAACAAGGCCGCTGACGCCGATCTCGCCCTGCAAGAACTGGGCGCGGACTATGCCGGTCAGGCCTACGTCACCGCCACGATCACCGTGTGGGACGCCGATCCGCGCGTTGCTGCCGAGAAACTCAGGCTCGTCGAGAAGGTCATCCAGGGCCGCGATTTCACTGCGATGCCCGAGACGATCAACGCGGTGGACGCATGGCTGGGAAGCCTGCCCGGCCACGTTTATGCGAACGTCCGGCAGCCCCCAATCTCCACAATTAATCTCGCCCATATGATCCCGCTCTCCGCGGTTTGGGCGGGACCGGAACGGGATGACCATCTCGCAGCACCCCCCCTGCTGTTCGGCAAAACCGAAGGGTCAACCCCGTTCCGGCTTTCCATCCACGTCGGCGACGTCGGCCATACGCTGATCGTAGGCCCGACCGGCGCCGGCAAGAGCGTGCTGCTGGCGCTGATGGCCCTCCAGTTCCGCCGATACGATCGCTCCCAGGTTTTCGCCTTCGACTTCGGGGGATCGATCAGGGCGGCCGCGCTGGCGATGGGCGGCGACTGGCATGACCTCGGCGGCGGCCTGACCGAGGGCGCGGACGACAGCGTTTCGCTTCAGCCTCTGGCGCGTATCGACGACGTCGCCGAGCGCGCGTGGGCGGCCGACTGGCTCACGGCAATCCTCGCTCGCGAGAGCGCCGCCATCACGCCCGAACTCAAGGAACACGTCTGGTCGGCGCTGACCTCGCTCGCTTCCGCCCCGGTCGGTGAGCGCACCCTCACCGGCCTCTCAGTCCTCCTTCAGTCGAACGACCTCAAGCAGGCGTTGCGTCCCTACTGCGTCGGCGGCCCCTATGGCCGACTTCTCGACGCCGAAGCCGAGCATCTCGGCGAGGCATCCGTGCAAGCGTTCGAGACCGAAGGACTGATCGGCACCGACGCCGCCGCAGCAGTCCTCGCCTACCTGTTCCATCGTATCGAGGACCGTCTCGACGGCCGCCCGACACTGATCATCATCGACGAGGGCTGGCTCGCGCTCGATGACGAGGGCTTCGCCAGCCAACTTCGCGAATGGCTGAAGACGCTGCGCAAGAAGAACGCCAGCGTCATCTTCGCCACGCAGTCGCTCTCCGACATCGATGGCTCTCCGATCGCTCCGGCGATCATCGAGAGCTGCCAGACGCGCATCCTCCTCCCAAACGAGCGCGCGATCGAGCCCCAGATCACCGCGATCTACCGGCGCTTCGGATTGAACGATCGGCAGATCGAGATTCTCGCCAGGGCCATGCCGAAGAGGGACTACTACTGCCAGTCCCGCAGAGGAAATCGCCTGTTCGAGCTGGGACTGTCCGATGTTGCGCTGGCGCTGTGCGCCGCCTCGTCGAAGACCGATCAGGCCGCGATAGCGCAGACCTTCGCCGAGCACGGGCGCAACGGATTTCTGACGGCCTGGCTGAGGCGACACGATCTCGGCTGGGCCGCCGATCTCATTCCGAACCTCACCAACATGGAGACACCATCATGATCCCGCGCCGCTTCGGCGCGGCACGTATCGCTGCCGCGCTGCTTCTCGCCTCCGCCTCGACCACGCCGTTTCTCGCCGCCCCGGCCCACGCGCAATGGGTAGTCTATGACCCGACCAACTACGCGCAGAACCTACTGACGGCGACCCGCGCGCTCCAGCAAATCAACAATCAGATCACCTCGCTCCAGAACGAGGCGACGATGCTGATCAACCAGGCCCGCAACCTCGCGAGCCTGCCTTACTCCTCGCTGCAGCAGCTCCAACAGTCCGTACAGCGCACCCAGCAGCTTCTGAGTGAGGCGCAGCGCATCGCCTACAATGTCCAAAACATCGATCAGGCGTTCCGCACCACCTACGGGAGCGCCTCGATGTCGGCTTCCGACGCCCAGCTCGTCGCCGACGCGCGGGAGCGCTGGCAGAACACCGTCGGCGGGCTGCAGGACGCCATGCGCGTCCAGGCCGGCGTCGTGGGAAATATCGACAGCAACCGCGCCCAGATGTCCGCGCTGGTCGGCCAGAGCCAGGGCGCGACGGGCGCCCTGCAAGCGACCCAGGCGGGCAATCAGCTCCTCGCTCTCCAGGCCCAGCAGCTCGCGGACCTGACAGCCGTCGTCTCCGCCAACGGCCGCGCCCAGGCCCTCTCCGAAGCCGAGCGGGCCGCTGCGGCAGAGCAGGGTCGGGAGCAGCGTCGTCGGTTCCTCGCGCCCGGCAGCGGTTACCAGCCCGGCAACGCCCGGATGTTCCCTAACACCGGCAACTGAGGGCGCGGCCATGGACGGCAAGATGCTCGCGCGGGTCGGCGCTATCGCCTTTGTCGCCGTGGCGATCACCGCGACGGCGATCGAGATCACCCGGAAGGAGGAGCCGGCCGAGCGCTGGTCAACAGGCGCTCCGCTCGCCGCTCCCGCCGACCCGCTTCGCGACGAACTCTTCCGCTGCCAGGCGCTCGGCGAGGCCGGGCCGCGCGATCCCGCCTGCCGCCGCGCCTGGGCCGAGAACCGGCAACGGTTCCTCGCCCCCGGCGCCCGACCCGCCGAGCGACTGCCCGCACCGACGCCGCCTGACCAGCCTGCGCAGCCGGCCCCCGCCGCAACCACCGAGGCGCAGTAGAGGATGGGCAACACCGGCGTCATTGACCACTTCCTCGAGGTCTTCACCCGCTACATCGATGGCGGATTCGGCCTGCTTGGCGGGGAAGTCGCGTTCATCGCCACGACGCTGATTGTCATCGACGTCACGCTCGCCGCGCTGTTTTGGAGCTGGGGCGCCGACGACGACATCATCGCCAGGTTGGTTAAGAAGACCCTCTTCGTCGGTGTCTTCGCCTACATCATCGGTAACTGGAACAATCTCGCCCGCATTGTCTTCGAGAGCTTCGCAGGGCTCGGCCTGAAGGCCAGCGGCACCAGCTTCACCACGGCTGATCTTCTACGACCCGGCAAGGTCGCTCAGACGGGGCTCGACGCCGGGCGACCGCTCCTCGACTCCATATCGAGCCTGATGGGCTACTGGTCGTTCTTCGAGAACTTCATCCAGATCGCCTGCATGTTCCTGGCGTGGGCGCTGGTGCTGCTCGCCTTCTTCATTCTCGCGATCCAGCTCTTCGTCACGCTGATCGAATTCAAGCTGACGACACTCGCCGGCTTCGTCCTCATTCCTTTCGGCTTGTTCGGCAAGTCGGCCTTCATGGCCGAACGCGTACTCGGCAACGTGATCAGCTCCGGCATCAAGGTGCTGGTGCTCGCCGTCATCATCGGCATCGGATCGACGCTGTTCTCCGAGTTCACTTCCGGCTTCGGCGGGGCAACGCCTTCAATCGACGAGGCGATGGCGATCGTGCTGGCCGCCCTCTCGCTGCTCGGTCTCGGGATATTCGGCCCGGGTATTGCCAGCGGCATCGTTTCAGGCGGCCCGCAACTCAGCGCCGGTGCAGCGGTCGGAACTGGCCTCGCAGCAGGCGGCATGGTGGCGCTCGGCGCAGGCGCTGTAGGCGCCGCCGCCACCGGCGGGGCGTCCCTCGTCGGAGGCGCTGCGGCGGCGGCGCGGGGCGGCGCGGCTCTCGCCGGCGGTGCGTCCACCGCCTACAGCCTCGGCGCCGCCGGCCAGTCCGGTGCGGCAGGTGTCGCGTCGGGCCTTGGCGGCGTCGCTCGGGCTGGCGGAAGCGCTGCCGTCTCTCCGCTCCGTCGAGCCGCGACACGGGCTGCCGAGAGCATGAAATCGAGCTTCAACGCCGGCGGCAAGGCCGCGTTCGAGGCTACCGGCGGCACATCCACGATGGGAACGATCGGCGGCGACGCCACCGGCGACGGCGCCAGCTCTGCCGGATCCGCCAACGCTGGCGGCCCGCCCGCCTGGGCGCAGCGGATGCGCCGCTCCCAGCGCATGACCCATGCCGTTCAGGCCACAGCCCACGCCGTCCGTTCCGGCGACGCTCATGGCGGCGGCTCCTCTGTCAATCTGTCCGAAGGCGACCGCTGATGTTCAAACGCCCATCCACCAACTACGGAAAGACGCCTGAACTCGAGACACCTTACCAGCGCGCCGGGCAGGTCTGGGACGACAGGATCGGGTCGCCCCGTGTGCAGGGCAAGAACTGGAGGCTGATGGCGTTCGTCAACGGCTGCCTTGCGTTCGCCCTTCTTGGAGCCTTGGTCTGGTCGCTTGCGCGCGGGACCATCGTGCCCTGGGTCGTGCAGGTCGACCGCCTCGGCCAGGCGCAAGCCGTAGCGCCGGCCGTGGCCGACTATCGCCCGACCGATCCCCAAATCGCCTTCCACCTGGCGAGGTTCATCGAGCAAGTCCGCAGCATTCCCGCAGACGCCATCATCGTGCGCCAGAACTGGCTCCGGGCTTATGACTTCACCACCGACCGGGGCGCGGCTGCCCTCAATGACTATGCCCGCGCGAACGACCCGTTCACCCGTGTCGGCCGCCAGCAGATTGCAGTCGAGGTGTCGAGCGTTATTCGCGCGTCGCCGGACAGCTTCCGTGTCGCCTGGGTCGAGCGACGCTACGAGAACGGTCAGCTCGCCACGACCGAGCGGTGGACGGCGATCCTGACGATCGTGATCCAGGCTCCTCGCAACGCCGATCGTCTGCGGGCCAATCCCCTCGGCATCTACGTCAACGCAATCAACTGGTCACGGGAGCTTGGGCAATGAAGCCGTCTTTCCGTAAAGCCGGAACGCCGGCTTCTCGCACACCCACATTAGCGCGTTTCCGCAGAACGAGCTTGCCGGCTTTCTTGCTCGCCGCGAACGCACTTGCCGGCTGCGCCACGACGACGCCACCACCGGAAATCTCTTATGACAATGCGGCTCCGGCTGTGCAGACCGTTGATCCGCCCGCGCCGGTTACGGTCGTCGAGATACCGCGCCCTCTGCCTTTGCCGGGCCAGATGCAGCGGGTAGAGCCGTCCAGGCGCACGCCCGAGCCGACCGATCCCGCCGCCCGCGTCAATCAGGCGAACGCCGCCGCGCGTGTGCAGCCCGTGCGCGATGGCTTCATCAACTCGATGCAAGTCTACCCGTTCACTCAGGGCGCGCTCTATCAGGTTTACACCGCCGTAGGCCAGATCACCGACATCGCCCTTCAGCCGGGCGAGCAGCTCGTCGGCGCGGGCCCGGTGGCGGCGGGCGACACGGTCCGCTGGATCATAGGCGACACGATCAGCGGCTCCGGCCAGACCCAGCAGGTCCATATCCTGGTCAAGCCCACGCGGCCCGACCTGATGACCAACCTCATCATCAACACCAATCTGCGCACCTACCACATGGAACTGCGATCGACCGAGCGCACCTACATGGCGTCGGTGTCATGGCAGTATCCACAAGACCAACTCATCGCCCTGCGCCGACAGAACGCCGAAGCACAGGCCGCGCAGCCCGTGGCGACAGGCATTGATCTCGCCAATGTCAATTTCCGTTACGCCATCGAGGGCGATCGCGCGCCATGGCGTCCGCTTCGCGCCTTCGACGATGGCCGCCAGGTCTTCATCGAGTTTCCGCGTGGTATCGGTCAGGGGGAGATGCCGCCTCTGTTCGTCGTCGGGCCGGAGGGTAACACCTCTGAGCTGGTGAACTATCGCGTCCGTGGCCACCACATGATCGTCGACCGTCTGTTTGCCGCAGCAGAGCTGCGCTTCGGATCGGGTCGCGATCAGCGGCGCGTCCGCATCGTGCGCACCGACGGGAGGCCGACGTCGTGACGGACATTGAGTCCCGGAACGAGGAAGGGCCGGAGGACGGCGGCCAGCCCCTGACCGGCGAGCCGGCCAACCCGGCGGCGATGCGCCTGCGCGCGGAGCCTCCGCGCGTCACACGCCTGTCGCGCAAGGTTCTCGCGGGGCTCGGCCTGGTGGCCAGCGTGGCTGTCGGCGGAGCCCTCGTCTATGCCCTCCAGACCCGCGACGGAGCGAGGCCGCAGGAGGAGCTTTATTCGACCGATAACAGGCCCACGGCTGACGGCATCGCCGGCCTGCCGCGAGATTATAGCGGTGTGCCTCAACTCGGCCCGCCACTCCCCGGCGATCTCGGCCGGCCGATCCTCGGCGCTCAAGATCGCGGACAGCCGATCCCCGCGCCCGGTGCGATGCCAGCGCAGCCGGGAATCAGTCAGGAAGAGCAGCGCCGGCTTCAGGAGCTGGAGTCGGCCAGGACTGCGCGCCTCTTCACCGCGACCGAAACGCGGGCGGGAGGACCAGCGTCTCCGGCGCCGGCCGGCGCCGCGGCAGCTCCCCCTGCGCCAGATCTCACGAGTCTCGGCCTCGCGCCGCAGCCGGCAACCCCAACGGCGCAAGATCGGCAGAACGCCTTCCTCAACGCCGCGGTCGATCGCAGGACCGTCGCGCCTGACCGTGTCGTTGCTCCGGCCTCACCTTACGTTCTGCAGGCCGGCGCCGTCATCTCCGCGGCGCTGATCACCGGCATCCGATCCGACCTTCCCGGGCAAATCACCGCCCAGGTCACCGAAAACATCTATGACAGCCCCACGGGCCGGATTCTTCTCGTGCCGCAGGGCACGCGGGTCATCGGCCAGTACGACAACAACGTGCAGTTCGGGCAGAGCCGCGTGCTGTTGGTCTGGAATCGGCTCATTTTCCCCAATGGAAGATCGATCATTCTCGAACGCCAGCCTGGTGCCGACGCGGAGGGCTATGCCGGCCTTCAGGATGGCGTCGACTACCACTGGTTCGACCTCGCTAAGGCCGCCGGCCTTTCGACCCTGCTCAGCATCGGCTCCGAGCTTGCAGTTGACGATGATGACCGACTTCTCCGGGCAATCCGAAACGGCGGGCAGGATACTTTCAATCAGGCGGGTCAGGAGATTGTCAGACGCCAGCTCAACATCGCTCCAACGCTGACAATCCGGCCGGGCTTTCCGGTTCGAGTGATTGTGACGCGCGATCTCGTGCTAGAACCCTATGGAGGGAGCTAATGTCGAAACTTAAGCTCAGCGGATTGCCGGACAACAAACCAGTTAAAGTGACGCTTGAGCTTCCGGCGCACGTGCATCGTGACCTTTTGGATTACGCCGAAATTCTTGGCCACGAGACCGGCCAAACCATTGCGGACGCAACGCTCCTTATTGCTCCTATGATACAGCGTTTCATCGCGACTGACCGCGCATTTGCCAAAGCTCGCCACACAAAACGCCGGGCGGCAGAAAACCCCTCCGAGCAACCATAGTCCCTGAGCGAGGTCGAGCAGCTTCTCTTCCCCGCGGGCCGCGATTCGTCGAAGGCTCGTGCGCCAAGCCAAGCCTCAGGAGCCTCGCCGGGACGCCGAAGCATTTTTACCCTCTGCCGGATGCTCCGAGGCAAACCGGAGAAATCTCTTCAGTGCCGGATTGCCATTGTGGCTGGCCCATAGGGCGCTCGTCGGAATTCTCTCCACCGGCGCCCGCAAAGGGCGGGCCTCGATACCCGGCACGAGGGCCGCGACAGTCGATTCTCCCAACAGGGTCACACCAAAGCCGAGTGTGACGAGGTGCATCAGGTCCTCCCGATTCACCTCATGTATCTCGGCATTCAAAACAAAGCCGAGCTCGGCAAACCGGCGCTGGAGGTAAGCATGGACTTCAGGCCCGGCCCCCGTAGCAGTAAGGATAAACGTCTCTTGGACGACGTCCTGCCAATCGATCACCTGCTTTCCTGCCAAACCATGAGATGATGGGATGGCCACCATGAGCTGCTCATCCCACAAGACTCGCGTGGTGATACCGGCAATCGTCGGATTGCCGACCACGATCGCGACGTCGAGGCGGCCGTCAAGAAGACGCGGAAGGTGCTCGGTTCCGACGCCGCGATGAACCCGCAGATTAGATTCGGGATAGCGCGCGGAGTAGTCCCGCAGAAGGTCCTGAGTAAACCGCGATGACAATGTGGCCAGCATAGCAATGTCGAGGTTTCCCTCCTGATTGCTCGCCATTGAGGCCACCGATCGCGCTGCACGAGCGACGTGATCCATCCCGACACTGGCAGTCTCTAAGAACGCTGCTCCGGCCGGCGTTAGTCGGCAGCCTGAGCGGCTACGCTCAAAGAGATCCGCACCAAGGCGGTGCTCCAGCGCGCGGATGCGCCGCCCAACCTGAGTTTGATGGATTCCCAGCAAAGTAGCAGCCCTGCGGAAACTACCTTGTTCAGCAGCAACTGCCGCATAGTGGAGATAGCGCAGATCAAAGACGCGATCCGGTGCGTCCCTCGATCCGAAATCCACGCTCGGCGCGCCAGCGGTGTCCACCGCTAGCGCATTACGTGGCCGCTGCGCTTTGCTTTCGAGGCAGCCGCACCGCACTTTAGAAGTTCGCTGTCAGGGGGTTTGGACCAATACGGCCGTCGTTTGCATTCAGCTTTCCAATGGCCGCGAGGTCGGCTTCGTCGAGGCCGAAGCCGAACACATCGAGATTCTCGACGATGCGAGAGGGGGTCACGGACTTCGGGATGACGACGAGTCCATTGTCGATATGCCACCGGATGATGATCTGTGCGGGCGTCCTCCGGTGCTTCTCGGCGATCGAATTGATCGTCGGATGGCTGAGCAACGTGCCCTGCCCGAGCGGGCTCCACGACTGCGTTGCGATTCCGAGCTTTTCGTGGACATCGCGGAGCTTGCGCTGCTGGAACCGCGGGTGCAACTCGACCTGGTTGAGCACCGGGGTGACGCCGGTCGCTGAGATGATCTTGTTGAGGTGCTCGGCCTCGAAATTCGAAACTCCGATCGACCTTGCCAACCGCTGTTCGTGCAGCCGGATGAAGGCCTTCCAGGTATCCACGTAGAGGCCACGCTGCGGCGCTGGCCAATGGACCAGGTAGAGGTCGACATAGTCGACACCCAGTCGCTTCAAGCTCTCGTCGAATGCGCGAAGCGTAGCGTCGTAGCCCTGATCCTCATTCCAAAGCTTCGTAGTGATGAACAGGTTCTCGCGACTTATGCCTGCCGCGCGGATGCCTTCGCCGACCCCGACCTCGTTGCGATATATGGCAGCCGTGTCGATGTGACGATAGCCGGCGCGAAGGGCCGTCTCGACCGCCGGGCCCGCGACATCCGGTGGGGTCTGCCAAACGCCAAGGCCGATCTGCGGGATTGACTTTCTGTCATTCAGGAAAAGGCGCGGCTGCGATGCCGCGTAACTTCGCAGCTCAGACATGATCTGATCCTACTCTTTGGGTGATGAAAGACTTTTGTGCCGTTTTTGGCGTGGAAGAAGGGTAGGCCGGTGCTGGGAGGGCGGTCAGCGATTGAGCATAGACAGGTCATGGTCATTGTATCTCGCGCCGGAGACGCCACCGGTTTCGAGAGCCCCATCGAGCCTCGCCGCCTGATCGGCGGTCAGCACGATATCCGCTGCCGCGAGATTGTCTTCGAGGTAGCGCCGCCGCTTGGTCCCGGGGATCGGGACGATGTCGTCGCCAGCGCGCAGCACCCAAGCAAGCGCCACCTGAGCGGCCGTGGCGCCGGCTTCCTCTGCAACGTCTTGGACGAGACGTGCAATTCGCATGTTGGCGTCGAAATTCTCGGCCTGGAAACGCGGGTCGCCATTGCTGCGGAAGTCACCAGCTCCGTATTGCTCGGCACGCTGGGCGGTCCCTGTCAGAAAGCCGCGTCCGAGCGGGCTGAACGGGACGAGCCCAATCCCGAGTTCTCGGAGCACCGGGATGATCCGGTCTTCGAGATTCCGCTCCCAGATGGAATACTCGCTTTGAAGGGCCGAAACCGGCTGAACGGCGTGAGCCCGCCGGATCGCATCTTCGCCGGCTTCGGACATGCCGAAGTGCAAGACCTTGCCCTGAGCGATCAGGTCCTTCACCGTTCCGGCGACATCCTCGATCGGAACATTCGGGTCGACTCGATGCTGATAGAGCAGGTCGACGTGGTCGGTCCGCAGCCGCCTCAATGAGGCGTCGACGACCTCGCGAATGTGGTCCGGGCGGCTATCGGTGCCAGCGCGACGACCATCCTGAAGAAGGAATCCGAATTTCGTGGCGATGGTGACCTTTTCGCGCCGGCCCTCGAGCGCACGACCGAGCAACTCCTCGTTGCTGAATGGTCCATAGGCCTCCGCGGTGTCGAAGAAGGTGCAGCCGAGCTCGATGGCACGGTGAATGGTCGCGATCGATTCATCGTCGTCGGTTGCGCCATAAGCGTGGCTCATGCCCATGCACCCGAGTCCGATCATCGACACTTCGAGGCCTTGGCGGCCGAGTTTCCGTGTTCCAAGCATGGTGCTTCTCCTGTTCATCTTTGGAGTTCCGACGCCGCGACGAACTTGATCGTCGCGGCGTCGGTGTCTCTGTTGACCTGCACAGATGATCCGCTGCTTTCTCCGCCATGGAGAACGACCAGCATCATCACGATCGCAGTCAGGCAGATGGCGAGATCCGCGAGCAGTCGACGGCCAATGTTATCGACGCTGTCGATCCGCTCGGCGATGTACGAAGGTACATCCGGTCGCTCGCATCGCGCCGCGAAGCCCGCTTCGTTGGCGCTCGTCTCCAACGCGCCATGACCACGACCGTAGCAGGTCATCACGCCCTCCTTCAGCTATTCGCCGCGATGCGCGGCGCGACCGCTTCCATCTGGCGGATCTGGTTGGCGCGTCCCTGGAGCCACCAAGTGGCCTGCAGGGGGAAGGAACCGTAGGGATTTGCCGGATCGGCGGCACCGAGCTGAGCCTCGGCGTGAAGCGGGAAGTTGGGATCGACCAGCGCTTCGCGCCCGATCGCAACGATATCGGCGTGGCCGTCGGCAACGATCGCCTCGGCTTGCGGTCCATCGACGATCAGTCCGACCGCGGCGGCACCGATGTCCGCGTCAGCGCGCACACGCGAGGCATAGGGCACCTGATAGCCATAGCTGGAGGGATACTCGTAACGCGGCGATGCACCGCCCGACGAACAGTCGACGATGTCCACGCCCAGGGCCTTGAGCCGCCTCGCGAACACCACGGTATCGTCGATCGACGCGCCGTCACTCACACCGTCGACCGCCGAGACGCGGACGAAGAGGGGCTTGTCTTCAGGCCAGACCTCGCGCACCGCCTGGATGACTTCGAGCGGATAGCGCATACGCGCCTCGAGATCGCCGCCGAATTCGTCGGACCGATCATTGGTGATGGGTGACAGGAAGCTGTTGAGCAGGAAGCCGTGCGCGCAATGCACTTCGACCACGTCGAAGCCGGCAGCGAGAGCGCGACGCGTCGCCGCGACGAAGGCCGCTTTCACGTCGTCCATCATGTCGCGCGTGAGCGCCGTCGGTTTCAGCCAGCCCTCCGCGAAAGGCTTGTCGGTGGCGGACACGACAGGCCACGGGAGTTCCCCACGATCGAATTCCGCCTGGGTGAGCGGCCCGTTGCCTTCCCAGGGGCGCTGGATTGCGGCCTTCGATCCCGCATGGGCGAGCTGTATGCCGGCGACGGCACCAGATGCCTTCAGAGCGGTAGCGATACGGGCGAGCCCATCGATCTGATCGTCGGACCAGAGCCCAAGGTCGCCGTGAGTGATCCGTCCTTCGGGAAGGACGGCGGTCGCCTCCACGATGACGAGGCCGAAGCCGCCCATTGCGAAGCGGCCGAGGTGGATGAGGTGATAGTCGTTCGCGAACCCGTCCTGTGCGGAATACTGGCACATCGGGGAAACGGCGAGGCGATTGCGCAGCGTCACTCCGCGCAACGGAACGGATTCGAAGAGCTTCATGGGAATAATCCTTTGCAGAGGCAATGGGGGCCGCGCCGAGCTTGGGAGAACGGCGCGGCAGAGGAGGGTCAGGCCTTCGTCGCGACGGTGGTGACCATCGCGCAACGGCGCAGGTCCATCTCACCTTCGAGAACCTCAGGAAGCGCCGCGACGAACGCCTTCATGTACGGAAGCTCGAAGTGCGCGGTCAGGTCGGACGCGTCCTTCCAGTTCTCGTAGAGCACCCAGACGTCGGGATCCTCGTTCGAGCGGTGCAGGTCATAGTTGATGTTGCCTGGCTCGGCGCGGGCCGGCTCGACGAGCGTCCAAAGGCGTCGGCCGAGTTCGTCGCCCATGCCCTTCTTGGCTCGGATGAAGGCGACCAGGGTGAGCTGGGTGCCGTTGGAAGGCGTCGGAACGCCGGAGGAGGATTGCGGGGTCATCATTCAGTCTCCGATTGGCTTGGGTGGCGACGCGCTCCCGTGGCGGACGCGCGTCGCCATCAGGCGTGGGCCGACGCCCGGATCAGCGGCACTCGGCGAGCGAGTTCGGGTCCGTGGTGGCCGGCGCGGCGCGCGGCTGCGGGTCGAGGTCCTGGACGAAGTGCAGGCCGCCTTCGGTGATCGGACGGACCAGGTTGCGATCGAACATCGAGAAGAGCGCGACGGTGTAAGGGCGGGCGAAGTGGCTGTTCACCGCGGCCTCGTTGCGCCACACCTCATAGAGGACATAGCTTCGCTCGCTGCCCAGGTTCTTGTGGACGTTGAAGGTGATGTTGCCGGGCTCGAGCCGCGAGCAGGTGACCGAACGACGGAAAACGCGTTCGAACTCGGCTTCGGCGCCGGGCTTCACCTCGAAGTTGACGATAATGGCGACCTCGCCATTCGGGCTGGGCTGCAGCGCGATCTGCGCGTTGGCGGCCTGCGAGGACAGGAACGCGCCCGCGGCGACGGCGGTGCTGAGCGCGATCTTCTTGAGCATGTTCATCGGATTTCTCCTGAAATCGGGTTGGTTGCGGTCGCGATGTTCCGTTCATCGCGGCGGGGAGGCCGCGATGGCCGGCATCGCCATGGGTTTGTGGATCAGGCGATCGTGTAGCCGCCGTCGATCAGCAGGCCGTGGCCCGAGATGAACGAAGCGTCGTCCGAGGCCAGGAAGGCGACGACCGTGGCCATCTCTTCCGGCGTGCCCGCACGGCCCGGCACCGTGGTGGCGGCGAAGGCGTACTTCGCCTCGGCACTCGGCCAGATGCGGTCCTGGAACGGTGTATCGATGATGCCCGGGTTGATGGCGTTCACTCGGACGCCCTGCTTGAACAGCTCGATCGCCGCCGTCTTGGTCAGGCCGAGGACAGCGTGTTTGCTGGCGATATAGAGGCCGGCATTGGCGAAGCCGATCACGCCACCCATGGAGGCGTTGTTGATGATCGTGCCGCCGCCCTGCGCCAGCATCGCCTTGGCCTCGTGCTTCATCGACCAGAACACGCCGCGCACATTGGCATTGAAGACCGTGTCGTAGGTCTCGTTGGTCTGTTCGACGAACGGGGTGAACGCGCCCTCGGTGCCGGCGTTGTTGAAAGCGACGTCGATACGGCCGTAGGTCGAGATCGTCTTGGCGACGAGATCGATCACGCTCTGCTCGACATTCACGTCGGCCACGACGGCCGTGGCTTCGAAGCCCTCGCTCTTGATCTCAGCTACGAGGGCCTCGATCTCGGCGCGGCGACGAGCGCTGGCAATCACCTTAGCGCCGCGGCGAGCGAGTTCGATTGCCGTGGCACGACCGATGCCGGAGCTGGCGCCAGTAACGAGGGCGACCTTACCTTCGAGGGTCTTGAGGGGAGTCTTGCTCATTTCGATCTCCATCCATTGAATTGTTCAGCCGGGCGGGGCGCCAACTGATGGAGCCGATCTTCCGGTGCCACTTACTTACGGCTGCCGGACAGATATGATTAGACGATGAATTCTGATCAGAGTAGTGAATGTGGGATAGCAATAGGACTCCCCCCATGCACGGCACCGAACTCGCGGAGCTTTCCATTTTCCTAGCGGTGGCGCGCTTCAGGAGCTTCAAACAGGCGGCTGTCGAGCGTGGCGTCGCTGCATCGGCAATCAGCCATTCAATCCGCAACCTTGAGGAGCGTGTCGGCGTGCGACTCTTTCACCGCACGACGCGCAGTGTTTCTCTCACGGAGGCGGGCGAGCGCTTTCTCTCGGAGCTCCATCCCGCGTTCGGTCAGATCGAGAAGGCCCTCGACAGCCTCAACTCATTCCGCGGCACGCCCTTTGGGACGGTGCGGATCAACATTCCGAACTCGATCGCACCTTTCGTCCTGCACGACGTCATGGGCCCGTTGCTGAAGCAGAACCCCGGCCTTCATCTCGATATCGTCGCCACGGATCGCCTGGTCGACATCGTGGAGGATGGCTTTGATGCGGGCATCCGCTTCGGCGAACGGCTCATGCAGGACATGATCGCTGTGCACATCAAGCCGACGCTCCGTTTCGCGGTCGTCGGCTCGCCAGATTATCTGTACGAACGCAACATTCCCGAGAAGCCAGCCGATCTACGCGAGCATTCCTGTATTCGATATCGCTATCCGAGCGGGGCAATCTACAATTGGCAATTCGAAAAGGAAGGCGAGGCCATCGACGTCGAGGTGGACGGGCCGATCACGCTCGACGATCAGGAGCTTATGGTTGAAGCCGCTCTCCAGGGATGCGGCCTCGCCTATGTCTGGGACAATCGCGTGATGCAGCACTTGGCGAGCGGCGCGCTCATCCGCTGTCTGGACGACTGGTGTGCCCCAGATGACGGCCTGTTCCTATACTATCCGAGCCGGCGCTACCTCTCGGCCGGGCTCCGGGCCGTCATCGATATGCTGAAAGCCTGAGCGCCGCGATTTGTCGATCCGGTCGCAGGCAAAGTTCATCACACCGCTGATCGATCGGCTGGCAGCCTCAAATTCTGAACCCGCCGGTCACGGCGAGATTGTGTCCGCTCACCATGGCGGCGCCATCCGAAAGAAGGAACGCGACCGCGCCGGCCATGTCCGACGGTCGCGGGAGCTTGCCCATCGGCGACTGCTTGTAGAAGGCCTGCCGCAGCTCATCCGTCATGTGCGTGAAGATCCCCGCGCCCTCGACCGCGCCCGGGTCAAGCGAATTGACAGTAATTCCACGGGGGCCGAGTTCGAGCGATAGGACCTGGACCATAAGGCGTACCGCTGCTTTTGTAGCGGCGTAAACGCCTGAGCCAGGTGGCGGGTAACTGGCGATCGTCGAGGCTGTGGCAATGACGCGGCCGCCATCGACAACCGTCCGGGAGGCCTGTTGAAGCGTAAAGAAGGTGCCCTTGAAATTGATATCGACGACTCTGTCGAGTTCGTCTTCCGTCATTTCAGAGAACGGCGCTTCGACATTCTCCACGCCCGCATTGGCTAGAACGCCATAAATTTTTCCGAACCGCTGCGTCGCGGCGGCGAACAGTTCCTCAACGCTGTCGCGGCGCCGGGTGTCACCCTTCGCGAGCAGGCACTCGCCCCCCGACCCAGTGATCGCAGCGCGCGTCGCCTCCGCTGCCGCATCGTCCGAAGAATAGCTGAGCACTAGACTGTATCCGAGATGTGCCAAATGCTCGGCGACCGCCCGTCCGACGCCTTTTGTGCCGCCGGTAATGATCACCGTTTTGGGGTCTTCTTTCACGATCGCACCTTTCCCAACTACTTTATTAGAGAACCGCAAGTATCAAATTCGTAACCGCGACATCGAAGCTTGCGCGAGAGGGCGTCGCCTATTCCTCGTAGACCACCAACCCGACAGATACGGCCGGACCGGCGCGTCCACGAATCTCGGCAGCCTCCACCGGCGAAAATCCACCACACAACTCGATGATCTCGACCCCGTCCTCGACGAGGCGATCTACGGCCGTCAGTGCGTCAGTCAGCGCTGTCACACCCACAACTCGTGTGTGAAATTCCGGCGACTCCAGGGTCGCGTGATGCGTCGCCATCTCATAGCCGGGCGCCTTGATCACGAAAGCGTACTTGGTCTGCGGCACGTCGTGTTCTCCCTTCAGTCAGATATCGACCTGAAATTGCTTCCAGCGAACCATGCGATTCCGCAGATCGACAGTTCTTCCGTCGATCGAAAAGGTTCCGTCGCCGTTGTGATGCAACGTCCGGCGCTCTCTTCGTGAGTCATTGATCGTGATGGTCTTCACCTCGAGGACGAAGAGACTGTAGCGGTCGACCATTGCGTCGTCGGCTACCGTGCATTCGATGTTCGCGATGCATTCCGCGATGGACGGCGGCTTCACCGCTCGCGACGAAAGGGCGGTGAGGTGAAAGCGCTCGAACTTGTCGGTGTCGGCGCCTGAGCAATTCCCGATATCAACGACCTTGGAAGCCAGGTCGGCGCCGGGTATCGAAATCACGCACTCCCCTGTCTCGCGCAGCGCGGCGAAGCTGTGATCCCACGGCCCGATGACGCACCCGATCAGAGGAGGGTCGTGCTGGATCATCATATGGAAGCCCATGGTCATCACATTGGCTCGCCCCCGGTCGGCCGTGGTGACCAGCACGATCGGCCCAGCTTCCAACAGCCGGTAGGCCCTGCCACCAGGGATCTCTCTCATCGAAGGCTCTTTCATCTGCGATACCGCCCCTGTCGCGTGGAATGTTCCCTTCATTTGCCCAACAACTGCTCAGACCAATGAAAGACACGGCATCCCGAGCACTGCCCCTACGCTCACTTCAGATTGAAGGCGTCCGGATTCAGCACCCGTCGGCTGACCTTCACGGCGAGGGGGCCATCGGCTTCCGAAGAGTCTCGAACTGCGTGCCATTCGGTGTCGGCGTAGAACGACGCCCATTTCGAGGCCATGTCCTGCTCGGACTCGAATTTCAGGACGTAGACCAGCTCGTTGATCGTATCCTCGCCGAACTGCGTCAGGCCCATGAACACGACCTCCATGCCGTGCTTCTTGAAGAGCCGGAAGGAATCGTCGTTGAACCGCTTGACCATCGCGGGCATTCGACCGGGAACGGTCGTGTATTCTCTCAGTTCATAGATCATCGTTTCTTCCTGCTACGGGCGACTCTAGCCGGGCGGCCGCGTCGCCGCGAATACTGGCGGCGCCACGCTCGACTTAGAGATTGACCATCGAAAGCTCATCGTCGCGGTAGCGCTGGCCTTCGACCTTGTTGCTTTCGACCGCAGCCTCGATGGCGGCGAGATCCGCCTCACTGAGCTCGAGCGAGACAGCTCCGATATTTTCCTCCAGGCGCGTTCGCTTCCTCGTGCCCGGGATCGGAACGATCCAAGGCTTCCGAGCGAGAAGCCATGCAAGCGCGAGCTGGCCGGGCGTGGCGCCTTTCGGCTCGGCGATTGCCTTAAGCGTCTCCACCAGGGCGACATTCTTCTGCAACGCCTCCGCGGAGAATCGGGGATTTCCTGCCCGGAAATCATCGGCGGCGAACTGCGTGTTGGCGGTGAACGCCCCGGTGAGGAAACCACGTCCGAGCGGGCTATAAGGCACGAAGCCGATGCCAAGCTCTTCCAGCACCGGCAGGACCTCACCCTCGGGATCACGAGACCACAGCGAGTACTCGCTCTGCACAACCGTCACCGGCTGGACCGCGTGGGCGCGGCGAATAGTCGAAGCGCTGGCCTCCGATAGACCGAAATGGCCGACCTTACCGGCCTTGATCAGGTCGGCGACCGCGCCGGCGACATCCTCGATCGGCACCTCTGGATCGACGCGATGCTGATAGAAGATATCGATGTGATCGGTCCGCAGGCGCTTCAGCGAGGCGTCCGCGACTTCCTTGATATGCTCGGGGCGACTGTCGCGGCCGATCGGCCAGGCGCCGCCGTTAGGGTCGAGCTTCCAGCCGAACTTTGTGGCGATGATGACCTTGTCCCGCACCGGCTCGAGGCCCTCGCCGAGTAGTTCCTCATTGACAAGCGGGCCATATACTTCCGCCGTGTCGAAGAAGGTGATCCCGAGATCCACCGCGTCGCGAAGCAGCCTGATCATCTCGCTGCGGTCGCCCGGAGCACCGTATGCCCAGCTCATGCCCATGCAGCCGAGGCCCAGGGCCGAAACCTCAGGCCCTGAACTTCCCAGAGTTCGCTTCTTCATATGACACTCCTTTGACTAGCGCAGATGATTGGGGCTGAATTCACTCAGGGCTTGATCGCCTGCGAGATGAAATCCTCGAACTCCGGTCCGAAGGGCGGACGGAGAAGATTGACTGCCGCCATGCCTGCTTCACCGGGCGCCTGGAGGTAGATGGCCCGCGCATGACTGAAGGTGCGAAAACCCTCGATGCCGTGGTAGGCGCCCATGCCGGAGTCGCCGATCCCACTGAAAGGCAGATCCTCGCAGAATACATGCGCCATCACATCGTTGATGGTCACGCCGCCTGAGGCTGTCCCGTCCAGCACCTTGCGGGCTGTCTCGTCATCCTCGCCGAAATAGTAAAGCGCGAGCGGACTCGGGCCGGATCGGATCTGCCGGGTCACGTCCTCAAGAGAGTCATAGCTGAGGATCGGAAGCAGCGGCCCGAAGATCTCCTCCTGCATGACGCCCATTTCCGTCGTGACATTGAGCAGCAGGGTCGGCGGGAAGCGCCGAGAATTGCCGGAAGCGCCCGGTGCAAGCGCCTGAATGATCTCCGCGCCCTTGGTGCGGGCGTCATCGACGAGCGCTGACAGTCGCTGAAAATGGCGATCGCTGATGATCGAGGTGTACTGGGGCGAGTCCGCACCTTGCGGAAACATCTTGGCGCAATCCTCGACACAAGCGTCCACGAACGCCCGCTCTGTGCCCGCTGGTACGAAGACATAATCCGGCGCCAGGCAGATCTGGCCGGCATTGCGTGCCTTGACCGTCATGATCCGTCTCGCCGCTTCGGCGAGATCAAATTGCTTGGTCACGATCACCGGCGATTTGCCGCCGAGTTCCAGCGTCACCGGCGTCAGATTGTCCGCCGCGGCGCGCATCACATGCTTCGCGACACCCGTGGAGCCGGTGAAGATCAAATGGTCGAAGGGGGCTTCCGAAAAAATCGCACCTCTGCCTTCCCCGCCGAGCACGGTGCTGACTTCGTTCGGAGAGAACGCTTCGCGGATGAGCGACGCGAGCAGTTCCGAAAAGCGCGGTGTGAATTCCGACGGTTTCAGGATCGCACGGTTGCCGGCTGCCAGAATCCCGGCCAGTGGACTAAGGAGGAGCGTGATAGGATAGTTCCAGGGCCCGATGACGCCGACCACGCCAAGCGGCGTGTATTCGACCCTTGCTTCACCGCCTGGCGTGATCGAATGCCGCGCATCGGGCTGCATCCAGGTCTGAACGTTCTCGGCAGCGAATTTCAGCGCCGAAGCGGCCGCCAGGATATCGACGAGCGTTTCCTCGCGGGCACGATGGCCGAAGTCGTCAGAGATCGCGGCTACGAACCGATCCTTATTCTGGGCAAGGAGCGAGACGACACGCCGGATTCGATCGACCCGCGTTTGGGCGCTCGGAAAGCCATCAGCCTCATAAGCCGCTCGCTGCGACCGCACGAGAGCATTGAGTTCGCTTTTGAACGCGTTGAGATCACCTGCCACCGTCGTCTCCTCAAGAACTGGAACGATCCCCCAATTTGTCTGCCGTGTGGACGCCGCAGCTCGGAGATCCTCTCCCGCGATCCAGGGTCCCTGTCCGCTGATCGGAGAGCCGCAGCGACGGGGCAAAGACCCGACCAGCACCGCTGCCGCGACCGGTCACCGGACAGCTTTGCCGGCGAAATCCCGAGCTATTCTTGGCTCCCACTCGCACGCCTCCTGACCCCGGGGGTTGTCCGGGATCCGGCGACGCAGCCGCCCAAAGAACGAACCTGCCGGGCGGCATCATGCGATATGAAGGACAATTAGGATCGGCGTCTCTTGCTGACAAAAGGTGATTTCAGTATGCGGTGGTGAATGGAATAGGATAATCATGGCCCCGCCCACTCTTCCGCATCTCATGACCTTTCTCGCCGTGGCCAGGTTGCTGAGCTTTCAGAAAGCATCGAGCGAGTTGAATCTTTCGACGTCCGCCGTGAGCCACGCCATCCGCACGCTGGAGGAACGCCTTGGCGTGAGCCTGTTCAATCGAACCACCCGCAGCGTCGCCTTGACGGAGGCGGGTGAGCATCTCCTCGGCCGCCTCGAGCCTCTGCTCAACGACGTCGGGGGCGTGGTCGATGAGATGAACCTGTTTCGTGATCGTCCGTCCGGGCGCCTGCGGATCAACACGTCGCGTTATGCGGCGCACCTCGTCGTCGTGCCCCTGATGGCGCGATTTCTCGCCGCATTTCCCGATATCACGCTCGACATCGTCGACGACAACGGGATTGTCGACATTGTCGGAGCCGGCTTCGACGCTGGAATCCGGTTTCTGGAAAGCGTACCGGAGGACATGGTCGTCGTTCCGCTTGGCAGAGACTGCAGGTTCGCGGCGGTCGCCACCCCGGCCTGGTTCGATGCCAATGGGCCAGTGCTGCACCCCAACGACCTGCTTCCTCATGAGTGCGTGCGCTATCGCTTTCCAAGCGGCCGGATTTTTCGCTGGGAGTTTGAAAAGGACGGTCAGCGCATCGATCTCGACGTCAAGGGCCGCGTATCGGTCGGCGATCAGGACCTCGCTCTCGCGGCCGCGATCGACGGCATAGGGCCGGCGTTTATTTTTGAGGACGTTGCGCGGGACGCCATTGCTTCGGGCCAACTCGTTCGCGTTCTGGAAGACTGGTGTCCGCGCTTTGCGGGGCCAGTGCTATACTACCCGCAGCAGCGTCGGGTTTCTTCGGCGCTCCGGACATTCATCGATATGGCGCTTGGCGAAGGGTGACCGGCATAAACGTCGCTGAGGTCGGGCGCTGCCCAAGCTCGCCGGAAGCTTTGGTCCAGCGCCCATCTGCGCGCTGCGGCGCTTTTTCTTAAAAGCTACATTATCCGATCTGCCTCAACACCTCGTCCTGTTCTTTCCTTTTGATCCGAGCCTGACACCATCTCATAAGTTTCGTGGACCACCGAAACGCGAAAGAGCTGCCCGCGCGCGCTTACACGTGTGCCCGGCAGGCCTGTGGCGGGTCTATCGGGAGTGAGGAGGACGTAATGGCGGGTGATAAGGTTGCTATTGTCACAGGCGCATCACGGGGGATTGGAGCCGCGGTAGCCGAACGTCTTGCCAAGGACGGCTTCACCGTCGCTATCAACTACGCTGGTAGCGCGCCCGAGGCCGACGCGTTGGCCGCCAAGATCATCGGTGCCGGCGGCAAGGCGTTCACGGTTCAGGCCGACGTCAGCGATCCCGCTGCGGTTCTGCGCATGTGGGACAGGGTCGAAAGCGAAGCGGGCAGCGTAGATATTCTGATCAACAACGCCGGCATCATGAGGCTGGCGAAGATCGCCGATGGCGACGACGCGCTGATCGACAGCCAGATCGCGATCAACCTGAAGGGCAGCCTCTACACCATGCGCGAGGCGGCCAAGCGGCTTCGCGATGGCG
>Ga0180223_1000743_pt1 | contig 34547 bp, 31 predicted proteins | sample eDN5th30CKraftOP_FD_151337 | JGI IMG/M metagenome (GOLD analysis project Ga0180223, IMG submission 151337) | Enriched Organic Plus compost microbial communities from Emeryville, California, USA - eDNA 5th pass 30_C Kraft OP (version 2) (version 2) ... | reverse complement strand
CGCTCGATCTTGCGCAGGATGTTGGGCAGGTCCTCCGGCTCCGGCTTCAGGTCGCGGGCGTGGTTCCACTGGAACTTCGCCTCGAGCTTGCGGCCGGTCTTCCAATAGACGTCGCCGAGATGGTCGTTGATGACCGGATCGGAGGGGCGCAGCTCCATGGCGCGCTCGATCTCGCGCGAGGCGTCCTCGTAGCGGCCGAGGCGGTAATAGGCCCAGCCGAGCGAATCGATGATGTAGCCGTCGCGCGGGCGCAGCTCGACCGCCCGCCGCAGCATGTCGAGCGCCTCGTCGAGCTTCATGTGCTTGTCGACCAGCGAATAGCCGAGATAGTTCAGCACCAGCGCCCGCTCGCGGCCGAGCGGATCGGGCAGCAGCTCCAGCGCCTTGCGCAGATCGGCCTCGGCCTCGGGCCAGCGGTTGATGCGCTCGCGGGCGATGCCGCGGAAATAGAACAGGTCCCAGTTGGCGCGGCCGGGCGAGGCGATCTTGTCGATCGCCTTGTCGTAGGTCGCGGCGGCTTCGGCGAACTGCTTGCGCGAGCGATAGATGTTGCCGAGCGCGGCGAGCGCGTCGACGTCGTCGGGCCGCTCGGCGATGACGCTCTCGAGATGCTTCACCGCCTCGTCGTGCTTGCCGAGATTCTCCAGGGCGAGTCCGGCCTGGATCTCCGCGTTCGGGCGCAGCGGCGAAGCCACCGGCATCTTGTCGTAGACGGCGACCGCGTCCTCGGGCTGACGCGAGCGCTCGAGGATGTCGCCCAGCGTCAGGATGGCGAGGTCGTGGCTGGGGTCGAGATAGATCGCCATGCGCAGATAGAGCAGCGCCGCGGCCTCGTCGCCCTGGCGGTTGCCGGCGCTGGCGAGGCCGTAGAGCACCTCGGCCGCTCCCTGCTGCGCCGTCGCGATCTGGCGCGGCGGGGCCTCCTTCCTGCCGACGAGCGCCATGCCCTCGCGGATGATCGGATGATTCGGCAGCAGGCGGTCGAAATCGGCATAGGTCGCGGCCGCGCCGTCGAAATCGCCGCTGCGGGCCTGGAAGCGCGCCCAGAGGTCGACCAGCCTGAGCGTGGTCTTCTCGGCGTCGTAGGCGCTCTTCAGCCGCTTCGACGCCTCGTTGCGGCGCCCGGCCGCGTCGAGGATCAGGCCAGCATGATAGTCGCGGAAGAGATTGTAGGAGGGCTCGCCCTTGAGCCGCTCCAGCGTCTCGATGGCGCGGCGGGAATTGCCGGAGCCGAGATAGGACCAGGCCGAGAGCAGCGTCGCGGTGATGTCGGCCGCGCGGCCGCGCCCGCCGCGCTGCAGGTGGTTGCGCGCAGTCTGGTAGCTCTTCTGCTTGATCGCCCGGATGCCGATGACGAGCTGAGCGAGGCCGTTGCCGGGATCGACGCGGATCAGCCGGTCGGCGGCGCGGAAGGCGTCCGGCATCGAGCCGTCGGCCAGGAAGGCGACGAAGGCGCGCTCCAGCAGCTCGTTGTTCCGCGGATCTTCCTTGATCGCCTCGCGCAAATAGACGGAAGCGGCCCCGAGGTCGCGCGAGGCGCCGGCGACGATCGCCGCCAGATAGTTGCCTTCGAGCGAGTCGGCCGGCTCGAGCGATTCGGTGGCCCTGGGCGTCGCGCCCTGCGCGGCGGCGGCGACGGGCAGGGCCAGAACCAGAGACAACGCGGCAGCCGTACCGGAGGCACGCAGCTTCTTCAAAAATGTCACGACTGCCATACTCCCTCGGTCCGCCGCCCGACTCGAAAAGTTCCACGCAGGATTCTCACGAAAAACCGATTCCCACTTTTTCGTATCCTGCTCTGGTGCCGGGGCGTTCTTCCAGCGGACCGTGATCGCTCGCGTAGGCGGTCAAGATGGCCGTTTCCGGGCGAACCGGCAAGCCGGCCCCCATGCGAATGCGGCGCCTTCGTAGCGGCCGCGCAACACCCGGCGAAAACCGGCCGCCCCTGCGATGCCGGAAAGAAATAACCGTCATCAACTAAGGATATCGCCTCTATACTCTTTGAGCTCGCAGGTCATGCAAGCTTCTTTTCTGGGATTATTGCAATGAAAAAGATTGTCCTGAGCTTTGCCGCAGTCGCTCTTCTCGCCGGCTTCGCCGCCGGCTGCGCCAAGGAGGAGCCGAAGCCGACGGCTCCGATCGTGCGCAAGGGCTGATCGGCCTGACGAAAAGCAAGGGGCGCGCCTCGCGGCGCGCCCTTTTTCCGTTCATTCTCCGGGCTTTGCGTGGAATCACCGCGGTTTCCCGGGCTCGACCCGGAATCCATGCCGGAGCCTTTCCGGCGCGGGATTCGGGCCGATCACATATTCGCGTAGCCGGGTCCGCCGCCGCCTTCCGGCACCGTCCAGGTGATGTTCTGGGCCGGGTCCTTGATGTCGCAAGTCTTGCAGTGGACGCAGTTCTGCGCGTTGATCACGAAGCGCGGATTGGTCTTCGCCTCGGCGTTCTCGTAGACGACCTCGTAGACGCCCGCCGGGCAGTAGAGCCGCGCCGGCTCGCCATAGAGCGGCAGGTTCTGCGTGATCGGGACCGACGGGTCGGTCAGCTTCAGATGCGCCGGCTGGTCCTCCTCGTGATTGGTCGAGGAGAGGAAGACCGAGGAGAGCTTGTCGAAGGAGAGCTTGCCGTCCGGCTTCGGATAGACGATCGGCCTGACTTCATCGATCTTCTTCAGCGTCGCATAGTCCGGCTTGCCGTGCTTCAGCGTGCCGAAGGGCGACCAGCCGAAGAGCTGGTTCAGCCACATGTCGACGCCGCCGAGCCCGATGCCGATGAGCGTGCCGAACTTCGACCAGAGCGGCTTGACGTTGCGCACCGGCTTCAGGTCCTTGCCGATCGGGCCGTCGCGCCACTCGCTCTCGATCTCGACGACCTCGTCGTGCTGACGGCCCGCCTGCAAGGCCGGCACCAGCTTTTCGGCGGCGAGCATGCCCGACAGGATGGCGTTGTGGCTGCCCTTGATGCGCGGCACGTTGACGAAGCCGGCGGCGCAGCCGATCAGCGCCCCGCCAGGGAAGGTCAGCTTCGGCACGGACTGGAAGCCGCCCTCGGTGATGGCGCGCGAGCCATAGGCGATGCGCTTGGCGCCCTCGAAGGTGTCGCGGATCAGCGGATGGGTCTTGAAGCGCTGGAACTCGTCGAAGGGCGAGAGCGTCGGGTTCTGGTAGTTCAGATGCACGACGAAGCCGACGGAGACCAGATTGTCGTCGAAATGATAGAGGAAGGAGCCGCCGCCGGTATCGTTGCCGAGCGGCCAGCCGAAGGAATGCTGGACGCGGCCCTTGTGGAACTTCTCCGGCTTGACCTGCCAGAGCTCCTTCAGGCCGATGCCGTATTTCTGCGGCTCGCGGCCCTCGTCGAGCGCGAACCGCTTGATCGCGATCTTGGAGAGCGAGCCGCGCGCGCCCTCGCCGAGCAGCGTGTAGCGGCCGCGCAGTTCCATGCCGCGGGTGAAGCGGTCCGTGACCGTGCCGTCCTTGGCGATGCCCATGTCGCCGGTGGCGATGCCGGCGACCGAACCGTCCTCATTGTAGAGCAGCTCGGCGGCGGCGAAGCCGGGATAGATCTCGACGCCGAGCGCCTCGGCCCGCGCGCCCAGGAACTTCGCCACCAGCCCGAGCGAGCCGACGAAGTTGCCGTGGTTGTTCATCAGCGAGGGCATGCCGAAATTCGGCAGGCGGATACCATTGGGCTCGGTCAGGAAATAGAAGACGTCTTCCTTGACCTCGGTGGTCAGCGGCCGCTCGGGATCGTCGCGCCAGTCCGGCACCAGCCGGTCGAGGCCGATCGGGTCGATCACGGCGCCGGAGAGGATATGCGCGCCGACCTCGGCGCCCTTCTCCACGACCACGACGGAGATGGTCTCGTCGAGCTGCTTCAAACGGATCGCGGCGGCGAGCCCAGCGGGGCCGGCGCCGACGATCACGACGTCGTAGTCCATGCTCTCGCGCGGTTCGCTCTGCGCTTCCTTCAGGTCCATCCCATCCTCCGCAGGCGAAACCGCGTCGCCAATCGTTTATATATAAACTATATCGCCGATCCGCTCAACGATCGGTCGCGGCCAGTCTGGAAACCCTCTATCCAAGCCTCCGGTTCGTTTTGCAACCGCGAAGGCTCGCGAAGCGGCTCTAGCAGGTATAAGATCAGGTTATGAGCCTGTCCGACACAGCCCCTCCCGACGAGGCAAGCCCTTACGAGCTCCTGAGCTGGTACGCCGAGATGGGCGTCACCGAGGCGCTCGACGACGAGGCGCACGACCATTTCGCCGAGCCGGCGCAGCGCGCGGCGCCGGCCGCGTCCGGCCGCGCGGCCGGTCATCCCCTCCGCCTGGCTGCGAGCCGCCCGAACGCGGCGGCCGCCACCGCGCCGGACGACGCCACCCAGAGCGCCCGCGCGCTGGCGCGCGAGGCGCGCACGCTCGACGAACTCAGGGAAGCGCTGGCGAAATTCGAGGGCTGCGCCCTCAAGGCGACCGCCAAGAACCTGGTTTTCTCCGACGGCAACCCCGAAGGCCGCGTGATGATGGTCGGCGAGGCGCCGGGCGCCGACGAGGATCGGATCGGCCTGCCCTTCGTCGGCCGCTCCGGCCAGCTCCTCGACCGCATGCTGGCGGCGATCGGGCTGTCGCGGAAGGACGACGTCTACATCGCCAACCTGCTGCCCTGGCGTCCGCCGGGCAACCGCACGCCGACGCCGCAGGAGGTGGCGATCTGCCTGCCCTTCATCCAGCGCCAGATCGAGCTCGCGGACCCCGACATCCTGGTCTGCATCGGCGCGCCCTCGGCCCAGGGCCTGCTCGGCTTCAAGGGCATCATGGCCTCGCGCGGCAAATGGGTGGAGTACGACACCGGCACCCGGCGCATCCGCGCGATCGCGACGCTGCACCCGGCCTATCTGCTGCGCCGGCCGCTCGACAAGCGTTTGAGCTGGCGCGACCTGCGCGCGCTCAGGGCTGCGCTGGAAGGCTCGGCTCAAGCTTCCTGAGCCGTCATTGTCGTTGCGGAGAGCGCAGGAGGCGGAACCGGCACGGTCAGCCCGCGTTCAGGCGCCGCCGGCAAAGACGACTTGAGTCCGTCGCCTCTTGAGTTCATCGGCACAGTTGGCGAAATTGCGGAAAGCTACGTCGGGGACCTGTCCATGCAGTGGGAAGATTACCGCCAGTCCGACAATCTCGAGGACCGGCGGGGAAGCGGTGGCGGCGGCGGCTTCGCCGGCATGCCCGGCGGAAGGGGCGGCCTCGGCCTCGGCACGATCGTCGTGCTCGGCCTGCTCGGCTGGGCGCTCGGCATCGACCCGCGCCTGCTGATCGGCGGCGCCGAGATGATCGGCGGCATCGGCGGGCGCGAGCAGACGCCGCAGACGCGCCAGTCCTCCGGCCCGCCGCAGGACCAGATGGGCCGCTTCGTCTCGGCCGTGCTGGCGCAGAACGAGGACGTCTGGACCAAGGTGCTGCCGCAGCAGGCCAACACCCGCTACCAGGCGCCGCAGCTCGTGCTGTTCTCCGGCATCAACCGCTCCGGCTGCGGCGTGGCGCAGGCGGCGATGGGGCCGTTCTATTGCCCGAACGACCGCAAGGTCTATCTCGACACCTCCTTCTTCCAGGAGATGCAGCGCAAGCTCGGCGGCGGCGGCGACTTCGCCTATGCCTATGTCATCGCCCACGAGGTCGGGCACCATGTCCAGAATCTGATCGGCATCCTGCCGAAGGCCAACCAGATCCGCGAGCGCTCCTCCGAGCGCGATGCGAACGCGATCTCGGTGCGGATCGAATTGCAGGCGGACTGCTTCGCCGGCGTCTGGGCCCACAACATCCAGGCGATGGGCCGGCTCGACCAGGGCGATATCGAGGAGGCGATCCGAACCGCCTCCGCCATCGGCGACGACAAGCTGCAGAAGGCGGCGCAAGGCGTCGTCGTGCCGGATTCCTTCACCCACGGCTCTTCGGCGCAGCGCACGAAATGGTTCAACACCGGCTTCCAGTCGGGCTCGATGCAGAGCTGCGACACGTTCCGGAATCAGGTCTGACGGGAGGCCGTCCCCCTGCCGGCATGCGGGGATTTCGCAGAGCTCGTTGAACCGCCCCGCCCTCAGCGGCGACCGATGAGGGCGCTTCTCTGTTTCGATTCCCTTCCCGCCCCGTCGACCCTGCCGGCGGGGCGCTTCTTTGCCGACGACCGGTCAGTCCGGCAGCCGCCCCGTGAGGCGGAAGAACAGGTTGGACGTCACTTGCACGTCCGGCCGGGAGAGGTGGCTTTCGAGCGCCGCGAGATCCCGCTCCAGATCGTCCCGCGCGACGAAGCCACCTTCGACCAGCTTGCCGCGGCTGTTGGCGATCAGGCTTCGCGGAAAGCCGCGGCGCTCGTGCCCGGCCGGAAAGACATGGATGATGGCGTCGACCCGGATGTCGGTCACGCCCGCATCCCGGAACAGCCGGTGGATGCGCCGCCCGACCGACAGGTCGATGCCCTGCGCTCGCGCATGGGCCGTATAGGCTTCGAGAAGGCGGCTCCAGGCCGGCAAGGGCGGATCGAAACAGTGCGGCACGTAATCGGCCTCGAAGCTCGCGACCCAGCCGCCCGGCCGCACCAGCGAGACGGCCTCGCGCACCACCCGCTCGGGCTCGGGAACATTGACCAGCAGCAGCCGCATATGGGCACCGTCGAAGCTCCGCTTCGGCAGGCCGGTGTCATAGGCGTCGCCCTCGCGAACCTCGACCTGGGTGAGGCCACGCTCGGCGATGAAGCGGCGCGCCAGCGCGACGAATTCATGGCCCCGATCGAGGCCGAGCACCGAACCGCCGGAGCCGACGCGCTCGGCCAGAAGATGCAGGACTCCGCCGGGCCCGCAGCCGAGATCGACGACCCGTTCGCCGGGCCTGATGCCGAGCCGGCCGAGCTGCTCCCGCGAATCGGGCGCGAGCGTCATGATCTGGCGCTTGAGCCGCTCGACCTCGGCCTCGGTCCGGCCGAGCAGATAGCTGTCGGAATCCGTCATGCCACCTCCCTGTGTCCGTCGCGGGTTTTGTGAGGCATGATCGTGTCGAAGCCATGGAAGGGCCGAAGCTCGGCGGCGCGCCCTATCGCCCCGCTCTCTCCCGCTCCGCCGACAACCGTCGCGCCGCAGCCTCCAGCCGACCGGCGAGCACCGCGCTTCTGGGCAGGATCAGGCCCGCCCTGAGCTGCCGCGGAGCCCGGGCGATCGCGACCCGTTCGCGCAACGAGGCCGCAAGGCCGCCAAGCGGCAGCAGGGCCGGCCTGCCAGGCGCGAGCAGCAGATGGCGCTCGACCGCCGGGAGCCAGTCCGGCTGCGGCACGTCGCCGGCGTCGAGCAGCAGCAGCCGGTCGCCCCTCGCCCGTTCGGCCCCGCGCCGCCAGGCCTCCGCAGGGCCGGCGCGCAGATAGCAGGCCCCCGTCGCCTCGGCGATGCGCCGGAGATCGTCCGTCCCGACCGTGTCGACCACCACGGCATGGCCGAGAACCCCCTCCGCCACCGCCGGAATCAGCACGGCGAAGGTCGCGGCGAGGGCCGGCGCATGGCCGGGCGCGCGGATCACGGCTGTGAGCATCCGCCATCTCTATGACGCAACGCAGCATGCCGCAATCCCGCCGCTTGCCTTTTGTTCTTGTTATGTTCACATTCAGGATCGGCGACCGGTAGCGATTCCCGGCGCCCCGCAGGATGGGACAGCGATGCGCCAGGCCAGACCGACTTCCCGGCCGATGCCGACGGCCCAGCCGCTCAGGCGGCAGGACAGCGAGCCGATGTCGATCTCGGCCCGCGTCGCTCCGGCGGACCCGCTCGCCCATGCCGGGCATCGCATCGACCCCGAGCGACGGCGCGGGCGCGGCGCCACGGTCAATCCGGGCGGGCGCTACGAGACCGAGCAGCGGGTCACGGAGGATGACGGCTGGGGCTCGCTCGGCGACCTGCCTGCGTTCAAGACCGAGATCGCCTATGAGAAGGCGCGCAGCATCATCACGCGCAACGATTCGCCCGACATCTCCTTCGACCGCTCGATCAATCCCTATCGCGGCTGCGAGCATGGCTGCGTCTACTGCTTCGCCCGGCCGACCCACGCCTATCTCGGCCTCTCGCCCGGTCTCGACTTCGAGAGCAAGCTGACGGCGAAGCCCGATGCCGCGCAACTGCTGGAAAAGGAGCTCTCCTCCCCCTCCTACCAGCCGCGCACCATCGCCATCGGCACCAACACCGACCCCTACCAGCCGATCGAGAAGAAGCTGAGGATCATGCGGCAGGTGCTGGAGGTGCTGGCCAGGTTCAACCATCCGGTCGGGATCGTGACGAAATCGGCGCTGGTGCAGCGCGACATCGACATCCTGGCGCCGATGGCCGCCAAGGGGCTGGTCAAGGTCGCGCTCTCGGTGACGACGCTCAACCCGAAGGTCGCGCGCGGTATGGAGCCGCGCGCCGCCTCGCCGCCGAAGCGCCTGGAAACGATCAGGAAGCTCGCCGAGGCCGGCATCCCCGTCTCGGTGCTGGTCGCGCCGATCATCCCGGCGATCAACGAGCATGAGATCGAGCGCATCCTCGACGCCGCCAAGGCCGCCGGCGCGCAGGAGGCCGGCTATGTGCTGCTGAGGCTGCCGCTGGAGGTGCGTGACATCGTGCAGGACTGGCTGCTGACCCATCATCCCGACAAGCTCCGGCACGTGATGTCGCTGATCCGCTCGACCCGCGGCGGCAAGGACTACGATTCGCAATGGGGCCAGCGCATGGTCGGCTCCGGCCCCTATGCCTGGATGGTCGGGCGGCGCTTCGAGATGGCGGCGGAGCGCATCGGCTTCAACACGACGCGCAAGCGGCTCAGGACCGACCTGTTCGTCAAGCCGGAGAAGGAGAAGGCGCAGTTGAGCCTGTTCTGACGGCGGTGCCTGTCCCGGAAGCCCGGCCGCCACAGGCTTAGGGAAGCGGAGGGCCGAAAGCCGGGCCCGAGCCGTAAGCGGCAGCGCTCCGGCATGGCTCCCGGATCGGCGCCGTTGAAGCCACCTGTCAAGGATTGCCCTGTCCGGGACGGCACCGACGGAGGACAAAGGAGGACGGCATCGGTCTGGCCTGAAACGACCCGTTGCTGCATAACGCCGCCATGCCTGCCGATTTCACCCGCGAGACTCACGCCATTGCCGGCGGCCTGTGGCCGCTCGCCGGCATCGACGAGGTCGGGCGCGGGCCGCTCGCCGGGCCGGTCGTGGTGGCGGCCGTGATCCTCGATCCGGCGCGCGTGCCGGCCGGGCTCGACGATTCCAAGAAGCTGCCCGCGCCCATCCGCGAGGAATTGTTCGGCGAGATCATGGAGCGGGCGCTCGCCGTTTCCGTCGCCAGCGCCACGGCCAGCGAGATCGACACGGTCAATATCCGCCAGGCGACGCTGCTCGCCATGCGCCGGGCGGTCGCCGGGCTGCCGCTGCCGCCGCTGCATGTGCTCGTCGACGGCAACGATCCGCCGGTGCTCGCCTGCGGCTGCGAGGCGATCATCCAGGGCGACGGCCAGGTCGCCTCGATCGCGGCCGCCTCGATCGTCGCCAAGGTGACGCGGGACCGGATGATGGCGCGGCTGTGCCGGCATTACCCGGCCTATGGCTTCTCCGACCATGCCGGCTATGCCACGCCCCGCCACCGCCGCGCCATCGCCGAGCACGGCCCCTGCCCCGAACACCGCTATTCCTTCGCGCCGGTGAAGGGCGTCTGGTTCCGGTAGGGACGGACTTCGCCGTCAGCGCATCCCGCGCGAGACGTCCCCAGCCCCGGCCCTCCTCGGCGAAAACGGATCGGCACGCCCCGGCGACACCCGATGGAGGCGTTCTGCGCCCCTCTCCGGCAGCGCTCGCGGCCATCGGGCCGGGCGGCGTCCGGGCTTGCCGCCGGCACCTCCGGCCTGCCCCAAGGGAAGCCTTGCGCGTTAACGCGCGTTTACGAATTCTCCTTTTCTGCCAATGAGCTAGGCAAAAGTTGCAGCCCCAGAATGGGACGCATTTTTTTCAAACCGGAAACCCAGCCTTTACCCTGACTCGCCAGTATCGCCCCCGTTGAAGTTGCGTAACGGTCTTGGCGTCATGGGTATCTCGCGTACCGGGACCGCCAGCGCTCCCGTCCGGATTCAGGTTTCGCGTACCGGACGGCCCGCGCTGGGGGCTCGGATGAAGGCCAAGGGCCTTCCCAATCACAGTTTTCCCGATCAGATCGGCGTTCCGCGTGAACTGCCGCTCGATCAGGTCCTGGTCGGCGACTGCGTCGCTGCGATGAACGCGCTGCCGCCGGCCAGCGTCGACCTCGTCTTCGCCGATCCGCCCTATAATCTCCAGCTCGGCGGCGATCTGCGCCGGCCCGACGACAGCCTCGTCGACGCCGTCGACGACGACTGGGACAAGTTCGCCTCCTTCGCCGAATACGACGCCTTCACGCGGGCCTGGCTCCAGGCGGCGCGGCGGGTGCTGAAGCCCGACGGCGCGCTGTGGGTGATCGGCAGCTATCACAACATCTTCCGCGTCGGCGCGATCCTGCAGGATCTCGGCTTCTGGATGCTGAACGACATCGTCTGGCGCAAGGCCAATCCGATGCCGAATTTCCGCGGCCGGCGCTTCACCAACGCGCATGAGACGCTGATCTGGGCGGCGCGCGGCGAGCAGTCGAAATACACCTTCCATTACGAGGCGCTGAAGGGTGGCAACGACGACCTGCAGATGCGCTCGGACTGGTATCTGCCGCTCTGCACCGGCGAGGAACGCCTGAAGGGCGCCGACGGCGCCAAGGTGCACCCGACGCAGAAGCCGGAGGCGTTGCTCGCCCGCGTGCTGCTCTCCGCCTCGAATCCCGGCGACGTGGTGCTCGACCCCTTCTTCGGGACGGGCACGACGGGCGCCGTCGCCAAGGCGCTCGGCCGGCGCTTCATCGGCCTCGAGCGCGAGACCGTCTATGCCGAGGCGGCGCGTGCGCGCATCGCGGCGGTGCAGCCGCTTTCGCCGGAGGCCTTCGCCGCGGCGCCGTCGAAGCGCACCGAGCCCCGCATCCCCTTCCTCAGCCTGGTCGAATCCGGGCTGGTCAAGGCCGGCGAGACGGTGATCGACGAGAAGCGCCGCCACAAGGCCGTGGTCCGCGCCGACGGTACGCTGATGCTGGGCCCGGCGATCGGCTCGATCCACAAGGTCGGTGCGCTGGCGCAGGGCCTGCCCGCCTGCAATGGCTGGACCTTCTGGCATGTCGAGCGCGAGGACAAGCTCGTCTCGATCGACGTGTTCCGCAGCGCCGCCCGCAGCGAACTCGCCAAGGCGGGCTGACGGCTATCGCCTCTCCGGGCGGGCGAGGCCCGCCCGCTCGACCACCTTGAGCATCACGCTGGACAAGGGCTCGCCGCCGAGCGCCGCCAGCGGCGTGAAGCGCATTCCCGCCGGCGCCGCGACGCTCTGCGGCACCCCGGCGGTGAAGACCGTCAGCTCCAGCGGGAAATGCGTGAAGACGTGGCGCACCGGCTCCGGCAGCCGGCTCCAGCGCATCGGCAGCGGCGCATCCTGGGCGGCGCCGTCGAGCTCGTAATCGGCGCGCCATTCGCTGGTCGGCACCTCGGCCATGCCGCCGAGCAGCCCCTTTGCCGGGCGCGTGCGCAGCAGGATCGCGCCATCGGCCCGGGTCAGCACGAAGGCAGCGCCGTAGCGGGTGATGCCGGCCTTCTTCGCCGCCTTGCGCGGAAAGCTCTCCTGCACGCCCTCGGCCCGCGCCCGGCAGGGCTCGCGCCAGGGGCAGATCCCGCAGGCGGGATTGCGCGGCGTGCAGATGGTGGCGCCGAGATCCATCAGAGCCTGGGCGAAGTCGCCCGGCCGGTCATGCGGCAGCAATGCCAACACCCGTTCCCGGATCAGGGGCCTTGCGCCCGGCAGTTCCTCCGCGATGGCGAAGAGCCGCGTCATGACGCGCTCGACATTGCCGTCCACCGCGGCCGCCGGCCGGTCGAAGGCGATGGCGGCGACGGCGCCGGCCGTATAGGCGCCGATGCCGGGCAAGGCGCGCAGGGCCTCCTCGGTGTCGGGGAAGCGGCCGGCATGGTTCGCCATCACGGCCCGCGCGCAGGCATGGAGGTTGCGGGCGCGGGAGTAATAGCCGAGCCCCGCCCAGGCCTGCATGACCTCCTCGGACGGCGCCTCGGCCAGCGCCCTCACCGTCGGGAAGCGGGCCATGAAGCGCTCGTAATAGGGCTTCACCGCCGCGACCGTGGTCTGCTGGAGCATGATCTCCGAGGCCCAGACGCGATAGGGGTCGGGCCGCTCGCCGGCATCGGCGCGCCATGGCAGGGCGCGCCGATGCCGGTCGTACCAGGCGAGGAGGTCGGAGGCGCGAGGCGCAGGAACCGGGATGTCCATGCAGCCGGTTTACCGCGAGAGGCCGAGGCTGCGGAAGGGCCGGGACATCCCGGAGACCGCGTCGGGCGCGCATTGTGGAGCGCGACCTCCCTCGCCCGACGCAAGCGTGGCGCCGGACCGGCCGGGCTTGGCAACGCGGGAGTTGCGCAGCCCGGCCCGCGACCCCGCTATTTCAGCGTCGCGATGATCGCGTCGATGTCCTTGCAGTCCTGATCGGAAGGCGCCTGGCCGGCACGCCCTTCGATCGCCGTCATCGCGTCATGGGCCTTCTTGACGCGCTCGATCGTCGCCGGGGACTGATCCTTCATCAGCATGCCGGAGCCGATCTCCGTCACCTGCATGGAACGCTTGTTGAGTTCCTCGCCGGTGCAGCTTCCGGCGGCGGCGGGAACAGCGCCGTCGCCACCCTTCGCGGCCGCGGGCTTCGCATTCGCCGCGCCGTCCCGCAACCGGACCGTCGAAACCGCCAGATCACAGGCCGGAGCGAATTGCTCCGCCTTGTCCGCCCGGTAGATGCATTCGAAGTTGTAGGCCTTGCCGCCCGCGATCGTGAACACATAGCGCTTGATCTGCGGACGCTCCTTGCTGAAGGGCATGCGGGCGTTCTGGAAGACCATGTCGACGGCGGGCCGGCCGAGCATCCTGGTCATGGACGAGGATTTGAGGGTGGTCGAGGCCAGGCGCGCGACCGCCTTGGTGAACGCGTCGGTGATCTCCGGCCGTGTCGACTCGCTCGCCTCCTCGATGTCTCCCGGGTCGCGAGGGCCGAGAAAGGTGACGATGACGTCGCCATTCGCCGGCGAGGATGCGGTCACGCCCGTCACATCGCCGGTTCCATCGGCGAATTCGTGATCCAGCGCGAAATCGAGGGGATAGCTGAACGTATAGGAGCCGTCGGGGGCGGCGAAACTCCGCATGTCCTGTGCGGCGACGGCGGTCGGCATGGTCGATGCAAGGGCCAAGAGCAGGCCAGCACGTGCGAAAATCGACATCATTGTCCTTCTGTCTTGATGGGCGCAGCCTATCGCGGCCATTTCGGTGCGGTGCAACGTCTTCGTGACGGAATCCCGTCCGCCACCCTGTGCCGCCGGTCGGCGGCGACGCGGCGTATTCCTAGGCGACCGCTTGCAGCCTGCAAGCGCCACGCCCACAATGCGGCCATGTCCGCAAAACCCCTCGCAGAGCTGATCGACGACTGCATCGCCCCTGCGCTCGCCGCGCAGGGTTTCGCGGGGCGCGCCATCGTCTCGCTCTGGCCGGAGATCGTCGGCGAAAGGCTGGCAGCGCGTTCGCGCCCGCTCAGGATCGACTGGCCGAAGCGCCGGCCCGGCCCCGGCGAGGCCGCCCAGCCGGCGACGATGGTGGTGCGGGTCGAAGGCGCCTTCGCGCTGGAGATGCAGCAGCTCGGCCCGCTGGTGGTCGAGCGCGTCAACACCCATCTCGGCTGGCGCGCCGTCGGCAAGCTCGTGCTGAAGCAGGGCCCCGTGGCGCCGCCCTCCGCCCCGGCCCGCCCGGCGCCCGCCCTGGAGGCCGCCGCCGCCGCGCGGATCGACGACCAGGTCTCGCCCATCGCCGATCCCGGCCTGCGCGAGGCCCTCGCCCGGCTCGGGCGCGCCGTGGCGCAAAGGCAGCGGCAGGCCGGCTCGGGCCGCGAATGACACGGCTTCGTGAGCAGGCACGCCCGGAAGCGGAAGCGCTCTTGCCACAATGCGCCGGCCTCTATAGCTCCCGGTTTCGATCTTTGACCCTTCGAGGACCCCTGACGATGACGAACAGGCGACAGCTCCTGACCGGCGCAGCCGGGATCGCCGCCGCCGCGCTGGTCGGCACGCCCGCCGCGCGGGCCCAGACCAAGCTGCCCGATGCCGGCCCGCTCAGCGATGTCTGGCTCGGGCCGGCGGACGCCAAGGTCACCATCATCGAATACGCCTCGATGACCTGCTCGCACTGCGCCCATTTCCACGAGACGACCTGGCCGGAGCTGAAGAAGAAATACGTCGACACCGGCAAGGTCCGCTTCACGCTGCGCGAATTCCCGCTCGATCCGCTGGCGACAGCGGGCTTCATGCTCGCCCGCTGCAACGGCAACGACAAATACTACCCGATGACCGACCTGCTGTTCTCCCAGCAGAAGAACTGGGCCTTCGTCGACAAGCCGGTCGACGCGCTGTCCGCTCTGGTGAAGCAGGCCGGCTTCAGCCAGGAATCCTTCGAGGCCTGCTTGAAAAGGCAGGACATCTATGACGCCATTACGCAGGTGAAGGATGCCGGCGCCAAGGCCGGCATCGATTCCACCCCGACCTTCTTCGTCAACGGGCAGAGAGTCTCCGGTGCGGTCTCGATCGCCGAGTTCGACAAGGTGCTGGAGCCGCTGCTCGCGAAGTGAGCGGCGCACGCCGGCACGCGCCCGGAGAACCCGATCCGGCCCGCCCCGCGTCCTGAGGAACCGCGCAGCGGCGCCTCGGAGGACGAGGGCTGAGCGACTTCGAGCCGGCAGCGCGCGTCCATGCATCTGACGCGCCTCAAGCTCACCGGCTTCAAGACCTTCGTCGAGCCGACGGAGTTCCCGATCGAGCCCGGCCTCACCGGCATCGTCGGGCCGAACGGCTGCGGCAAGTCCAATCTCGTCGAAGCCCTGCGCTGGGTGATGGGCGAAAGCTCGTTCAAGAACATGCGCGGCTCGGGGATGGACGACGTCATCTTCGGCGGCTCGAACGAGCGCCCGGCCCGCAACATGGCCGAGGTCGCGCTGACCCTCGACAACAGCGAGCGCAAGGCGCCGGCCGCCTTCAACGAGGCCGACATCCTCGAGGTGACGCGCCGGATCGAGCGCGAGGAAGGCTCGACCTACCGCATCAACGGCAAGGAGGTGCGGGCCAAGGACGTGCAGCTCCTCTTCGCCGATGCTGCGACCGGCGCGCGCTCGCCGGCGCTCGTCCGGCAGGGGCAGATCAGCGAGATCATCTCGGCCAAGCCGCAGTCGCGCCGGCGCATCCTTGAGGACGCCGCCGGCATCGCCGGCCTGCACAGCCGTCGCCACGAGGCCGAGCTGCGGCTGAAGGGCGCCGAGGAGAACCTGACGCGGCTCGAAGACGTGCTCGGCGAGATCGACGGGCAGATCGAGGGGCTGCAGCGGCAGGCCCGGCAGGCCGGGCGCTATCGCAGCCTCGCCGCCGATATCCGTCGGGCCGAGGCGATGCTGGCGCTGATCGCGCTGCATGAGGCGCGGGCGCAGCAGGCGCAGGCCGAGCGCGTGCTGGAAGAGGCGGTGCGCGCCGTCGCGGAGCAGACCGGCATCCAGGCGGAAGCCGCGAAAAGGCAGGCCATCGCCGTCCATCAGATGCCGGCCCTGCGCGAGGGCGAGGCGAAGGCTGCCGCCGCCCTGGTCCGGCTGAAACGCGGGCTCGACGAGCTGGAGGCCGAGAATCGCCGCGCCAAACAGCGAGCCGAGGAACTCGGCAAGCGGCTGACGGAATTGCAGACCGATCTGTCGCGACAGGAGAGCATCGGCCGGGACGCCGCCGAAAGCCTCGCGCGGCTCGCCGAGGAAGACGCCACGCTGGCCCGCGAGAGCGAGGGCGCAGGCGGCGCCACGGCGGCCGCCTCGGCCGCCCTGGCGGAGGCCGAACAGGCGCTGGCCGCCGCCGAGGCCGAGCAGAATGCGGCGCAGGCCGCGCTGTCCGATCTCGCCGCCCGCCGCGGCGCGCTGGAGGGGGCGCTGCGCGAGACGCGCGAGCGCGAGGCCCGTGCCCGGGCCGAGTGCGACAGGCTCCGGCGCGACCAGGCGGCGCTGGAGGCCGCCAGCACCGGTGCACCTCTCGACGGCTTGCGCGAGGCGCTCGCCCGGGCCGAGGCGGCGATGCGGGAAGCGGATGTCCAGGCGGCCACGTCGCGCACGGCGCTTGCCGGCCTGCGCGAGCGCGAGACCCAGCTTCGCGCGCCGCTCGCCGAAGCCGACCGCAAGGCACAGCGCCTCGACACCGAGATCGGCACGCTGCGCAAGCTGCTGGCTCCGTCATCGGGAGGCCGCTGGCCGGCGATCCTCGAGACGATCAAGGTGGCGAAGGGCTTCGAGGTCGCGCTGGGCGCGGCGCTCGGCGACGATCTCGACGCCTCCGCCGATCCCTCGGCCCCGGTGCATTGGCGCGAAACCGGGCCCGGCGGCGGCGATCCGGCCCTGCCGGTCGGCGCCGAAGCGCTGGCGCGCCACGTCGAGTCCCCGCCCGCGCTCCGGCGCCGCCTCGACCAGATCGGCGTGGTGGCCGGCGCCGAGGGCGAGCGATTGCGCGCCCTGCTCGTCCCGGGGCAGGTTCTGGTCTCGCGCGCGGGCGATGTCTGGCGCTGGGACGGCTTCACCAGCGCCGCCGATGCGCCCTCCCCCGCGGCGCGGCGCCTGGCCGAAACGAATCGGCTCGACGACCTCCAGCGCGAGGCCGCCGCCGCCCGCGAGGCGGCAGAGGCGGCCCGCAAGGCGCTGGAGGCGGCGACGGCGGCGACGCGCGAGGCGGCCCAGGCCGAAGCCGCGGCGATCGAAACCGCGCGGCAGGCGAGACGCCAATTCGACCAGGGCCGCGACCAGCTAGCCGCGGCTGAGCGCAAGGCGGCCGAAACGGCGGCGCGGCTTTCGGGCCTGACGGAGGCGATCAGCCGTCTCGGCCAGAACGCGACCGAAGCCGGCGCGCAAGCCGCCGAGCAGGCCGGGGCGCTTGCCGCCCTGCCCGCTTCCGCCGCGCTCGAAACCGGCCTGCTGAAGGCACGCGCCATCCTGGGGGAGCGACGGGCGGCCGCCTCCGACGCGCGCGCGGCGCTCCAGACGCTGGCGCGGGAAGCGGAGCTGCGGACCCGGCGCCGCGCCGCCATCGCCGAGGACATCGCCGCGTGGCGCAAGCGTGCCGATGCGAGCGGCCAGAGCGCCGCGGAGAGCCGGCTGCGCATCGCGGCTGCGACCGCCGAGCGGAAGCTCCTGCTGGAAGCGCCCGACACCTTTCTCTCCGAAAGGCGGCGCCTCGTCGCCGAGATCGAGCAGGCCGAGGCGGCGCGCCGCGAAGCCGCCGACAGGCTGGCCGCTGGCGAGGCGGCCTTGGCGGAAACCGACCGGCAGGCGCGCATCGCGCTCGAAGGCCTCTCCGGCGCGCGCGAACGGCGCGCCTCGGCCGAAGCGCGGCGCGACGCGGCGCACCAGCGCGTCGCCGATATCGCCCGCCAGATCGAGGACGGGCTGGAAACCGGGCTCGACGGGCTGCAGGCCATCGCCGGACACAGGGCCGGCGACCCGCTCCCCGAGGCGGAAGCGGTCGAGCGGCGCCTCGGCAACCTCAAGGGCGAACGCGAACGGCTCGGCGCCGTCAATCTGCGGGCCGAGGACGAGCTGACCGAGGTGAAAGGCAAGCGCGAGGGGCTGTCGAGCGAGCGCGACGACCTGACCGAGGCGATCCGGCGGCTCAGACAGGCGATCGGGGCGCTCAACCGGGAGGGGCGCGAGCGCCTGGCCGCCGCCTTCGAGATCGTCAACGGCCATTTCCAGCAGCTTTTCGGCGTTCTGTTCGGGGGCGGCGAAGCGGAGCTCCGGCTGGTGGATTCGGAGGATCCGCTCGAGGCCGGGCTCGAGATCTTCGCCCGGCCGCCCGGCAAGAAGCCGCAGGTGATGACGCTGCTCTCCGGCGGCGAGCAGGCGCTGACCGCGACCGCGCTGATCTTCGCCGTCTTCCTGACCAATCCCTCGCCGATCTGCGTGCTCGACGAGGTCGACGCCCCGCTCGACGACGCCAATGTCGAGCGCTACTGCGACCTGCTGGTGGAGATGGCGCGCAACACCCGGACGCGCTTCATCCTGATCACCCACAACCCGATCACCATGGCGCGGATGGAGCGCCTGTTCGGCGTCACCATGGCCGAGCGCGGGGTGAGCCAGATGGTCTCCGTCGACCTGGCGACGGCCGAGCGCATCCGCGAGGCCGGATAGGCATTTTTATCCGGGCTCAGCCGTCGTTGCGAGCCCCCGTTCCGCCTTCGGCAAGCTCAGGGACTGGCTCCGCGACGCAATCCGAAGCGGGACCTGGTGACAGATCCAGCCGAGCCCTCCGGATCGCTTCGTCGGCTTCGCCTCTCCGCAACGACGGATACGAAAATGCTGACGGAGGGCATGGCTGATGCGTCTCGGCACGGCCCCGTCCCGCTGAAAAAATGCCACATTCCGTCCCGCAATGCGGCAAGATTGTCGCACTTTGCCAGAATTTATAGATATTCCAATGCTTTAGACATTATCCACCTGCCTTGACAGCGCAGGGGGCTGCCAATAAAGGAGGCCGTGCTGACGACGGCTCGATGCGCGGGTTTGGTCGTGGTTATAGTGGTTTTTCGCCGGATCGCGGCGCTTTCGCGATCGAGACGGAGCCAAGGCCATGACTGAACCCGACCCAAACGCCTCAGACTCGGAGTTGCGCGCAAGACTGGGTTCCCTGAAGTCCGCGATCAAACGGGCGGAAGAGAACGAAAAGCCGGGCGCGGGTCCGGCTGGAGAGGACAAGGCCCTCGCGGGCGCGATGTCCTCCGGCTTTCGCGCCGCGACGGATCTCGCAGGCGGCATCATCGCGGGCGCCCTGATCGGGTACCTCGGCGACCGGTGGCTGGGAACGTCCCCGTTCCTGCTGATCGCCTTCCTGGCGATCGGAACCATCGCGGGCTTCAGATCCGTCTATCGGCTCGGTTCGCGCCCGACCTCAGGGTCGACGCGGGACCCGAAGAGAGATTGACCGAAGGGGCGGCTCGCAAAGCCGCGCGAAGAGGGACGAGACCATGGCGGCTGGCGGCGGAATCGATCCGATCCACCAATTCCACATCGCTCCGATCGTGGAGCTGAAGCCGTTCGGCCTCGACCTCTCCTTCACCAACACCTCGCTGTGGATGGTGATCGTGCTCGCCGTCGTCTCGGCGATCATGATCTACGGCTCGAGCCAGCGTTCGGTCGTTCCCGGCCGGCTCCAGTCGCTCGCCGAGATGACCTATGAATTCGTCGCCTCGACGATGACCGGCGTGATGGGCAAGGAAGGGCTGAAGTTCTTCCCCTTCGTGTTCTCGCTGTTCATGTTCGTGCTGGCCTCGAACCTGCTCGGCCTGCTGCCCGGCTCCTTCACCGTCACCAGCCAGATCATCGTCACCGCCGCCCTCGCCGTGCTCGTCATGAGCATCGTGCTGATCTACGGCATCGCCAAGCACGGCAGCCATTTCTTCGGCCTGTTCGTGCCGTCGGGCGTGCCCGGCTGGCTGCTGCCCTTCATGATCCTGATCGAGGCCGTCTCCTTCCTGTCGCGCCCGGTCTCGCTCTCGCTGCGTCTCTTCGGCAACATGCTCGCCGGCCATATCGCGCTCAAGGTCTTCGGCGGCTTCGTCGTCGTGCTGCTCGGCTCCGGCGCCGTGCTGAACTATGCGATCGCGCCGCTGCCGCTGCTGCTGGCCGTCGCGCTGACGGCGCTCGAGGTCCTCGTCGCCGCGCTGCAGGCCTATGTCTTCGCGATCCTGACCTGCGTCTATCTCAACGACGCGCTGCACCCCGGCCACTGAGGCCGGGCCAGCGCCCGGACGAGTTCAACCCGCCCTTTAGCCTTCCCACTGGAGAAACATCATGGATCCTGTTGCAGCCAAGTTCATCGGCGCCGGCCTCGCCTCGCTCGGCATGGGCCTCGCCGCCATCGGCGTCGGCACCATCTTCGGCAACTTCCTCTCCGGCGCCCTGCGCAACCCCTCGGCCGCCGATGGCCAGTTCCCGCGCGCCTTCATCGGCGCGGCGCTTGCCGAAGGCCTGGGCATCTTCGCCTTCGTCGTCGCGCTCGTGCTGCTCTTCGTGGTCTGACGTTTCCGTCGACCGCTTTCGCGTCGCGCGTTCGGGCCATGCGGCCACACGCGCGACGGTTCCCTTTTCTCTGCGCTGAAAGGCACGCTATGCCGGTTCGATCTTCAGGGTTCGCGCGACAAGGATGGCCGCTGGCCGTCGTCTCGTTCGCCACTCTGGCGGCGGGAGCGGCGCAGGCTGCCGAGCATGGCCTGAGCGGCGAGAAGGCCTCCTTCCCGCCCTTCGACCCCGCTCACTTCGCCAGCAACCTGTTCTGGCTCGCCGTCACCTTCGCGGTGCTCTACTGGCTGATGTCGAAGATCGCGCTGCCGCGCATCGGCGAGATCCTCGAAGAGCGCGCCGGGACCATCGGCCGCGACCTCGACCAGGCCGCCACGATGCAGGCCAAGGCCGAGGAGATGGCGCAGGCCTATGAGAAGGCCCTCGCCGAGGCCCGCACCAACGCCCAGGGCATCGCCCAGGCGGCGCGCGAGTCCGGCGCCAAGGAAAGCGACGCCAAGCGCCACGCGACCGAGGCCGAGCTCGCCGCCAAGCTCGCCCAGGCCGAAGCGACCATCGCCAAGACCAAGACCGCGGCGATGAGCAATGTCCGCGGCCTCGGCAGCGACGTCGCGGTGGCGATCGTCACCAAGCTGACCGGCCAGGCCCCCACCGCCGCCGAGGCGACGGAAGCGGTCGACCAGGCCCTGGCCCGCGGCTGAGGAGAGTTCTGATGGATACTTTCTGGGTTGGCGTCGCGCTCGTCATCTTCCTCGCGATCCTGGTCAAGTTCGGCGTGCCGAAGATGATCGTGAAGGGCCTCGACGCGCGTGGCGAGAAGGTGGCTCAGGAGCTGGCGGAAGCCCGCCGCCTGCGCCAGGAGGCCGAGAAGCTGCTGGCCGAGTACGATTCCAAGCGCAAGGCCGCCGAGGCCGAGGCCGCCGAGATCGTCTCCTCCGCCAATGAGGAGGCCAAGCGCCTCGCCGCCGAGGCCGAGGCCAAGCTCGCCGATTTCGTCGTCCGCCGCACCAAGGCGGCCGAGGAGAAGATCGCCCAGGCCGAGAGCCAGGCCGAGGCCGAGGTTCGCGCCGCCGCCGCCGAGGCCGCCACCAAGGCTGCCGAGAGCATCCTGCGCGGCCAGATGGCGGGGAAGGCCGGCGACGCCGCCTTCGCCTCCGGGCTCGACGAGGTCAAGGCCAAGCTCAACTGAGCTTCCGGCCGATCGGCATGAGATGAAGACGCCGCGCTCCCCGGAGCGCGGCGTTTCTTGTTTTCGCAGGGCGGAGAGACAGAGAACGAGAGAGAGGCGTCATGCCGGGGCCCGCGCCTCCGGGCATCCCGGGGCGACAAGGCGCCCTCTCCCACGCGGGCTTCCCGGCCCGGCGCCGGGCTCCGCCCGCGAATGACGGCGGAAGGATCGGGCGGCGTCAGTTGCTGGCGGTCGTCTGGACGGCCGGCGGATTGCCCGCCGCAGCCATCGGCGCCGCGGCCGGGCGCGCCGGCGGCACCACCGCCGCCTTCGGCTTCGGCTTGCGCGGCTGGATCGTCGAGGTGACGATGCCCTGCGGCGTGTCGAGGCCGTAGATGTCGTCGCGGAACTGGACCTGCCCGTCGGCCCCCTGCCAGCCGGTCAGATAGACCCAGGCGACCGGCACGGCCTTCTTGAGCGGAATGTTCTTGCGCTCGCCCCTGGCGATGCCCTCCTCGATCGCCTGCCGGTTCCACTCCGTGCCCTCGAGCAGCCAGGCGGCGAGGTCGCGCACGCCCTCGATCCGGGCGCAGCCGGAGGAATTGAAGCGCACATCGTTGCGGAACAGCGTCTTCGACGGCGTGTCGTGCATGTAGACCGCATCGCTGTTGGGCATGTCGATCTTGAGCTGGCCGAGCGAGTTGGTCGGCCCCGGCTCCTGCCGGACGTAGAAATAGGGGTTCGTCAGGGTCGCCCATTTCACGCTGGCCGGGTCGATCTCCTTGTTCTCGGCGCCGAGCAGCTTCATGTTCGACTTGGCGATGAAGCCCGGATCCTTGCGCATATGCGGGATGATGTCGGCCCGCACGATCGACATCGGCACCGTCCAGTAGGGATTGAGGTTGACCGAGGTGATATTGGCCTGGATCACCGGCGAAGGCCGCTCCGGGCGCCCGACGACGGCGAGATGGCGCTCGCGCACCTGCCCGTCCTCGACCGCCTCGACGCTGGCGCCGGGAATGTTCACCACGACGTAGCGATGGGCGAAGTTGAAGCCGTTGCCCTTGAGCCGCTCCAGGGTCGCGGTGAGCTGGTTGAGCCGCGTCTCGACCGAGGTGTTCAGCGCCCGCAGCGTCAGCCGGCCGACGGTGCCGAGATCGGACAGGCCGTGCCGGCGCTGGAAACGCTTCACGGCCTCGACCAAGGCCGCGTCGTAGACATCGCCCGGCTGGGCCTCGGCCGCCAGGTCGCCGCTGGCGACGAGGCGCTGCTTCAGCGCGGCGACGTCCGGCCCCTGCGAGTCCGGCTTCAACGCGGTGACGCCGGCCGGCACCTTCGGCCAGCCGCCGCGATTGGCGATCTCCTCATGGGCGATCAGCGCCTGGAGGGTGCGGTCATAGGTGTTGGGGCCGTAGCTCGGCTCGTTGGCGCGCACGACCGCCGTCGAGGCCAGAAGGATGGCGGCCGTCGCGGCGAGGAAGGGACGCATGAACATGAAAACCCCCGGGCCGCAGAGAGCGGCACCGGGGGATCATTCCGCGACATGGTCAAGGAATGCTTAAGGCGAGCGGAACTCACTTCACCATGCTGACGAATGCCGTCAGCACGGGCCGAGATTCCTCACTCCGCCGCCTTCGCCGGAGCCGGCTTCTGCCATTTCAGCACCGGCTGGCGGGCGGCGCGGGTCTCGTCGAGGCGACGGATCGGGGCATGGTGCGGGGCGCCGGTGAAGCGCTCCTTGTCGTTGCCCTTCGCCGCCATGGCGAGGTCGCGCAAAGTCGCGATGAAGAGGTCGAGCGTCGCCTTCGATTCCGACTCGGTCGGCTCGATCAGCATGGCGCCATGGACGACGAGCGGGAAATACACCGTCATCGGATGGTAGCCTTCGTCGATCATCGCCTTGGCGAAATCGAGCGTCGAGACGCCCGAGCCCTTCAGCCAGTCGTCGTCGAACAGCACTTCATGCATCGACGGATGGTCCGGGAAGGGCAGCGACATCAGGTCGGAGAGGCCGGCGCGAATGTAGTTGGCGTTGAGCACCGCATCCTCGGATGCCTGGCGCATGCCGTCGGAGCCGTGGCTCAGCATGTAGGCGAGCGCGCGGACATACATGCCCATCTGGCCGTGGAAGGCGGTCATGCGGCCGAAGGGCTTGTTGCCTTCCGGCGCTTCCGCGCGCGTCTCGATCAGATGCGGCCTGCCGTTCTCGACATGGATGAAGGGCACCGGCGCGAAGGGCGCCAGACGCTCGGAGAGCACGACCGGGCCGGCACCGGGACCACCGCCGCCATGGGGCGTCGAGAAGGTCTTGTGCAGGTTGATGTGCATGGCGTCGACGCCGAGATCCCCGGGCCTGGCCTTGCCGACGATGGCGTTGAAATTGGCGCCGTCGCAGTAGAAATAGGCGCCGGCCTCGTGCATCGCCGCGGCGATCTCGACGATCTCAGGCTCGAAGATGCCGCAGGTGTTCGGGTTGGTCAGCATGATCGCGGCGATATCCGGCCCGAGCAGGGCCTTGACGTCCTCGACCGCGACGGTGCCGTCCGGGCGGGCGGGCACCGCCTTCACCGAGAAGCCGACCAGGGCGGCCGTCGCCGGGTTGGTGCCGTGGGCGGATTCGGGGACCAGCACGACGTTGCGGGTCGCGCTCTCCCCCTTCGCCTCGATCGCGGCCTTGATCGCCATCATGCCGCAGGCCTCGCCATGGGCGCCGGCCTTCGGCGACAGCGCCACGGCCGGCATGCCGGTCAGCGTCATCAGGTAGCGGGCGAGCTCCAGCATCAGCTCGAGCGCGCCCGGCACGGTCGAGACCGGCTGCAGCGGGTGCACGTCGGAGAAGCCCGGCAGCCGCGCCATCTTCTCGTTGAGGCGGGCGTTGTGCTTCATCGTGCAGGAGCCGAGCGGGAAGAGCCCGGTATCGATGCCGTAATTCTTCTGGCTGAGGCGAACGTAATGGCGCATCGCCTCCGGCTCGGAGAGGCCCGGCAGGCCGATCTCGCCCTGCCGGGCATGCTTGCCGAGGCGCGACTTGAACGGTGCCGGCTTGTCGATATCGACGCCGGTCGCCTCATGACGACCGATCTCGAAGATCAGCGGCTCGATCTGCTGGAGCGCCTTGTTGCCGGTGAAGGTGGCGCGCTCCTCATGGGCGGCCTCGCCGGCGTGGGTGGGACGTCCCTGACGGTTCAGCATCACAGCACCTCCGCGAGCGCCGCCACGAAGGCCGCCCGGTCATCATCGGTATTCACTTCGGTGGACGCGACGAGCAGCAGGTCGTCGAGCCCGGCATCCGGCATCAGCCGCGAGACCGGCACGCCGGCCAGGATGCCCTTCACCGCCAGCGCCTCGACCACCTCGGCCGCGGGCTTCGGCAGCTTCACCGTGAACTCGTTGAAGAAGCTCTCGTTGAGCACCGAGACGCCCTTCACCCCGGCGAGTCCGTCGGCGAGCTTCACGGCATTGGCGTGGTTCACCTCGGCGAGGCGGGTGAAGCCGGTCTGGCCCAGCAGCGTCATGTGGATGGTGAAGGCCAGCACGCAGAGGCCGGAATTGGTGCAGATGTTCGAGGTCGCCTTGTCGCGGCGGATGTGCTGCTCGCGGGTCGAGAGCGTCAGCACGAAGCCGCGCTGGCCGGTCGAATCGACCGTCTCGCCGCAGAGCCGGCCCGGCATCTGGCGGATATATTTCGACTTGGCGGCGAAGAGGCCGACATAGGGGCCGCCGAAGTTCAGCGCATTGCCGATCGACTGGCCCTCGCCGACGACGATGTCGGCATCCTGCGCGCCCGGCGGCACGACGGCGCCGAGCGAGACGACCTCGGTGAAGACCGCGATCAGCAGCGCGCCATGGGCATGGGCCTTCTCGGCGATCGGCTTCAGGTCGCGCAGATTGCCGAAGACGTCGGGCGACTGGACGACGACGCAGGAGACGCTGTCGTCGATCCGGGAGAGGATGTCCTCGCTGGCCGAGACGTCGGGCTTCAGCGCCACGACCTCGTCGCCGGCCATGTGCGAGAGGGTCTTCACCACCTCGGCGTAATGCGGATGCAGGCCGCCGGAGAGCACGGCCTTGCGGCGCCGGGTGACACGATGCGCCATCAGCACCGCCTCGCCCGTCCCGGTCGAGCCGTCATACATCGAGGCGTTGGCGACCTCCATGCCGGTCAGCGCCGCGACCTGGGTCTGGAACTCGAAGAGATATTGCAGCGTGCCCTGCGCGATCTCGGGCTGGTAGGGCGTGTAGCTGGTCAGGAATTCCGAGCGCTGGATCAGGTGATCCACCGTCGCCGGGACATGGTGCTTGTAGGCGCCGCCGCCGACGAAGAAGGGCACGGCCGAGGCGGCGGTGTTCTTGCCGGCCATACGCCCAAGGATGCGCTCGACATCCAGCTCGCCCCTGGCGCGGGGCAGGTCGACCGGGGCCTTCAGGAGCTTGCCGGCCGGCACGTCGCTGAACAGCGCGTCGATGTCGGAGACGCCGATGCGCGCGAGCATGTCCTCGCGGTCGGTATCGGTGAGCGGGAGATAGCGCATGGGGTCTTGCTTTCCGTTCTGCGTCATTCCGGGGCATCGCGCAGCGATGAGCCCGGAATCCAGAAGCTCAGGTTTCGACAGGCTGGCTGAGCAGGGTGAGATTCACTCTCTCCCGGCATCGGTTCTGGGTTCCGGGCTCGCTGCTGCGCAGCGCCCCGGAATGACGGCGGGGCGTCAAAGCGACTTCACGTAATCCTGGTATTCGGCCTCGCTCATCAGGGCGTCGAGCTCGGCCGCGTCCTTGATCCTGAGCTTGAGGAACCAGCCCTTGCCGGCGGGGTCCTCGTTGACGGTGCCCGGCGCGCCTTCCAACTCGGCATTGACCTCGACGACCTCGCCGGAAACCGGGGCGTAGACCTCGGAGGCGGCCTTGACGCTCTCGACCACGGCGGCCTCGCCGCCCTTGTCGAGCGCCTTGCCGACCGCCGGGAGCTCGACGAAGACGACATCGCCGAGCTGGGACTGGGCGTAGTCGGAGATGCCGACGGTGCCGACGTCACCCTCGATGCGGATATATTCGTGGTCCTTGCTGTAACGGGTCTCGGCCATGGTTTCCTCCTGGCGAAAAATCGGAAAATCGGGTCAGCGCTTGTAGTGGCTCGGCACGAAGGGCATCGGCGTCACGACGGCCGGCAGCGGCTTGCCACGGACGATCAGGTGGAGCTGGGTGCCCGGCGCGGCATGGGCCCTGGCGACATAGCCCATGGCGCAGGGGCCGTTCAGCGTCGGACCGAAGCCGCCCGAGGTCACGGTGCCGATCACCTCGCCTTCCGGCGTCGCGATCTCCGTGCCCTCGCGGGCAGGCGCCCGGCCTTCCGGCTTCAGACCGACGCGGATGCGCGACGTGCCCTCGGCCAGCTCGCGCTGGATGCGCGCCGCGCCGGGGAAGCCGCCCTCCTCGCGGCGGCGCTTCTGGATCGACCAGTTCAACCCCGCCTCGATCGGCGAGGTCGTGGCGTCGATGTCATGGCCGTAGAGGCACAGGCCCGCCTCGAGCCTGAGCGAATCGCGGGCGCCGAGGCCGATCGGCTTGACGTCGGCGTCGAGCAGCAGCGTGTCCCAGATCTCGCCGATCTTGTTGGCGGCGGCGGAGATCTCATAGCCGTCCTCGCCGGTATAGCCGGAGCGGCTGACATTGGCCTTGATGCCTGCGACCTTCATGGTGCGCGAGGACATGAAGCCCATCTCGGCGGCTTCCGGGGCGATTTTCGCGAGTGCCGCCTCGGCGCCCGGGCCCTGCAGCGCGATCAGGCCGCGATGCTCCGCCTTGACCAGCTTCACATTGGCCGGCAGGCGCGCCTCGATATGGGCGTAGTCGGCATCCTTGCAGGCGGCGTTGACGACGACGTAGAGCGCCCCGTCCTCGTCTGGATCGATCGAGCGCGTCACCATCAGGTCGTCGAGGATGCCGCCCTCCTCGTTGAGGAGCTGCGAGTAGCGCTGCCTGCCGGGGGCGAGATTGACGATATCGGCGGGGATCAGCGCCTCCAGCGCCTTCGCCGTGGTCTCGTGATCGGGGCCGACCAGGAAGCACTGACCCATATGCGAGACGTCGAAGAGCCCGGCCTTCTCGCGCGTCCAGTTATGCTCGGTCAGGATGCCGGTCGGGTACTGCACCGGCATGTCGTAGCCGGCGAAGGGCACCATGCGGGCGCCGAGCGCGACATGGCGGGCGTGGAGCGGCGTCTTCAGCGGCACGGCGGCGCCGGAGGCTTCGTTGGTAGCGTCAGCGGCTTCGACAGCCATGGCGGCCCCTTCCAGAATCGAGCGCAAGCGCCGGACGGATGTCCGGAGCGCGCCCCCTCTGTCTCGGAACCTGAGAGATTTCCCCGCCGGACCCGCGGCCCGGACGGGTTACACCCGTCGGTGGGCGGGCATCGCTGCCCGCCGCTTTCCAGAGCGCCAAGTCCCCAAGCGGTCCTTTTGCCTGAGCGTTTCCGGGGCGGTTGCGCCTTCGGCGCCGGCCCTGACGGATCAGGCCCGGTCTCTCCCGCGGGGATATGCGGCCCGGGCACAGATACAGAAGGCGCCGGCCCAGTCAATCGGGGCGGCGCCTTCTTTCACGGCAAAGCCGTCACGGTGCCGAACGGCGCCGGCCGGACCCTCTCGCGGCCGGCCGCGCGCTAGCGGCGGCGATGGCGCGCCGGGGAGACGGCGCCGCCCTGTCCGAGACCGACGATGATCTCGACATCGCTCTGGCCCGGCGGCACCACGATGCCGTCCTCGACATGGCTGAAATCGGTCCCGCCCTGGCCGCCGGGAATGGTCCCGCCGACCCGCGACGCGCGGCGCGCGACGACGCTGGTGCCGCGCGTCACGGTCGTCGTCAGCGTGGCACCGTAGCTGCCGGCGCCGCCCGCCGGCCCGAGCAGCACGCGGCCCTCGACGCCGACCTTGAGGCGGAAGCCGCCATTGCCGGTCGGCGTGCATTCGCGCGCGACGTTGGTGATCGAGATCTGGTAGCGCAGGCCGCTCGAATCCTGCCCGGACTGGGCGCGCAGCGCAGCGCCGCCATCGGCGACGATCACCTCGGGGCAGACGACGGTCATGTCGTCCTCGTCCTTCGGCAGCTGGTCCACGGGCGGCGGCGTGGTCGACTGGAACATCAGCACGTTGCCGAGCTTCTGGGCGGCGCTCGGCTCCCCCGTGGAAGAGGACGAGCCGCAACCGGCGAGGCCCAGGCAAAGCAGCGGCAGGGCGAGCCAGCGGCCCGCAGTCAAAGTCTGGTCGATCACGGCAGCGCCTCCACGCCCGGTCCGAAGCCGTTGAGGGAAACGGGCACGCCCACCCCCTCCTCCGGAGTCTGGAATACGATGAATGTCGCGTTCTTGCCGCCCTTGAGCTGATTGAGCAGCGTGTCGTCCATGACGACCTCGGCGACGCAACCCGTGGTCAGGCAGCGGACGAAGCCGGCCCGGCCGATATCCTTGTCGTCGATCTTGAGCCCGAGCCCGGAAGGCAGCAGCACGCCGAGCGGCGCGACGACCCGCAGCAGCCGGCTCTTCTGGTCGGCGGTCTTCAGCACGATGACGAGCAGGGTCAGGTTCGGGCGATCCTCGGCGGCGACGTTCTGGACGAGCGCGCACTGCTCGGCCTTGGCGCCGGGCGGCACCTCGCAGCGCATCTGCCAGTCGCCATGTGTGGAACGCACGGTCCCCTGCGCGAAAGCGGAGCCGGCGGCGAGCCCCGCCGCCATGAGCGCCAGCGCCAGCACGCCGAACGCCCCCAGGATCCTCTTCATCCCTGCCATCCTTCCAAACCGCATCATGCGCCACGAACTTCAGCAAGAGCGCAGAATTCAGGCAAAAGCCCGGCCTCGCCGCGGAATCCCGCCGCCATCAACATGAAATGCGTTCCGACCATGCAGGCCCGGCCCTGTCAAGGCGGCCCGCGCCTTCGTGCCGCACTTCCAACACGGCTTCGCGTGATTATGCCGCACGCCCCGCCGCGCTCTCGGCATTGCCCCTCTGGCGCAAGCGTGATCTTTGATTTATCGCAATCCCGAAGAGCAGGGCGACCTCGCGGTCGCCCCTTCGTGCGTGGACCCGAGCTCCGGCTCCCATGCAGGTCGATTGAGGAGCTAAGTCGGACCGATGCGATTTCTGAGCAGGACCCTTGCAACCGCCGCCATAGCGGCCCTTGCCGCCATCGCGCTGGCGAACGCTCCTGCCTTGGCGGGTACCGGCATGCCCTCGCCCTGGCAGATCAACCTGCAGGGCGCGGCGACGCCGGTCGCGGAGTTCATCCACTGGTTCCACGACTGGGTGAACATCATCATCTTCTCGGTCACGATCTTCGTGCTCGTGCTGCTGATCTACGTCGTCTTCCGCTTCAACGAGAAGGCGAATCCGGTCCCCTCGAAGACCACGCACAACGCCCTGATCGAGGTGGTCTGGACGGTGATTCCGGTCCTGATCCTGGTCGTGATCGCGATCCCCTCCTTCCGCCTGCTCAAGCTGCAGCTCGAGGTGCCGCAGGCCGACATGACCATCAAGGTCACCGGCAAGCAGTGGTACTGGTCCTATGAGTACGCTCAGGAGAACGGCAATTTCGGCTTCGATTCGCTGATGCTCGACGAGAAGGCCCGCGCCGAGGCGATCTCCACGAACAAGATCGCCGCCGCCGAGGCGCCCCGCCTGCTCGCCGTCGACAACGAGGCGGTGGTCCCGGTCGGCAAGATCGTGCGGGTCCAGGTCACCGGCGCCGACGTGATCCACAAGTTCACGGTGCCGTCCTTCGGCATCAAGATCGACGCGATTCCCGGCCGCCTGAACGAGACCTGGTTCAAGGCCGAGCGCGAGGGCATCTATTACGGCCAGTGCTCCTTCATCTGCGGCCAGAACCACGCCTACATGCCGATCGCCTTCCGCGTCGTCAGCCCGGAGCGCTACGCCGCGTGGCTGAACGAGGCCAAGCAGAAATTCGCCAATGCCGAAGACGCCGGCAGCAAGTTCGCTGCCGCGTCCAAGTAAGTCGCCGAGGAGACGAGATCATGGCAACCGCGGCACCGCACGCTCACGGCCACGAGGAGGCCCATCACGACCATCCGACCGGATGGCGGCGCTGGCTCCTGTCCACCAACCACAAGGATATCGGCACGCTCTACCTGATCTTCTCGATCATGGCGGGCCTGGTCGGCGGCTTCCTGTCGATCATGATGCGCATCGAGCTGATGTATCCGGGCGTGCAGATCTTCGCCAACGGCCAGAGCTACAACGTCTTCGTCACCGGCCACGGCCTGATCATGATCTTCTTCATGGTCATGCCCGCGGTCATCGGCGGCTTCGGCAACTGGTTCGTGCCGCTGATGATCGGCGCGCCGGACATGGCCTTCCCGCGCATGAACAATATCTCGTTCTGGCTGACGGTCGCCGCCTTCGTCCTGATGATCATCTCGATGTTCATGGAGGGCGCGCCGGGCGCGCACGGCGCCGGCACGGGCTGGACCGTCTATCCGCCGTTCTCCTCGATGGGCCATCCCGGCCCGGCCGTCGATTTCGGCATCCTGTCGCTGCACCTGGCCGGCGCGGCCTCGATCCTGGGCGCGATCAACTTCATCACCACGATCCTGAACATGCGCGCCCCCGGCATGACCATGCACAAGATGCCGCTCTTCGCCTGGGGCGTGCTGGTCACCGCCTTCCTGCTGCTGCTGTCGCTGCCGGTTCTGGCGGGGGCGATCACCATGCTGCTGACCGACCGCAACTTCGGCACGACCTTCTATGACCCGGCCGGCGGCGGCGACCCCGTGCTCTACCAGCACCTGTTCTGGTTCTTCGGCCACCCCGAAGTCTACATCATGATCCTGCCGGCCTTCGGCATCATCAGCCACATCGTCTCGACCTTCTCGAAGAAGCCGATCTTCGGCTATCTCGGCATGGCCTACGCCATGGTCGCGATCGGCGTGGTCGGCTTCATCGTGTGGGCGCACCACATGTACACCGCCGGCCTCTCGCTCAACACGCAGCGCTATTTCGTGTTCGCGACGATGGTGATCGCGGTGCCGACGGGCATCAAGATCTTCTCCTGGATCGCGACGATGTGGGGCGGCTCGATCCGCTTCACCGCGCCGATGATCTGGGCGATCGGCTTCATCTTCCTGTTCACCGTCGGCGGCGTCACCGGCGTGGTGCTGGCCAATGCCGGCCTCGACCGCTCGCTGCACGCGACCTACTACGTGGTGGCCCACTTCCACTACGTGCTGTCGCTCGGCGCCGTGTTCGGCATCTTCGCGGGCTTCTACTACTGGTTCCCGAAGATGAGCGGCTACATCATGCCCGACTGGATCGGCAGGCTGCACTTCTGGGTCGCCTTCATCGGCGCGAATCTGCTGTTCTTCCCGCAGCACTTCCTCGGGCTGGCCGGCATGCCGCGTCACTATGTCGACTACCCGGACGCCTTCGCCGGCTGGCACTACTGGTCCTCGATCGGCTCCTACGTCTTCGCCGCCGGCCTGCTGATCTGGCTCTACGGCATCGTGGTCGCCTTCAGCCGCAAGCAGCTCGCCGGCGACAATCCGTGGGGCGAAGGCGCGACGACGCTGGAATGGACCCTGTCCTCGCCGCCGCCCTTCCACCAGTTCGAGACGCTGCCGCGCATCGCCGGCTCGGACCACTGAGACCACAGGCGGCGGGCCACCGGGCCCGCCGCCGCCCCTCCCCCGAGCGCCTCGGCGAGGCGTTCCGGCGACGGGCGTTCCACCCCCCGCTCGCGACGCCACCCGCGCCCTGAAGGGCGCCGTTCGAAGAGTACGAAGACGATCCGACTGATGTCCGCTGCGTTCGAGACCCGTTCCGAAGCCGTCATGGCCGCCTCGCCCGGCGAGGCCCGCGACTTCTTCGCGCTGCTGAAGCCGCGGGTGATGTCGCTCGTCATCATGACCGCGCTGACCGGCATGGCGACCGCGCCGGGCTCGGTGCATCCGGTGCTCGCCGCCGCCGCCCTGCTGGCGATCGCGGTCGGGGCCGGCGCCTCGGGCTGCCTCAACATGTGGTACGACGCCGATATCGACCTGCTGATGAGCCGGACCGCCAAGCGGCCGATCCCGGCGGGCCGGATCCTGCCCTCGGAGGCGCTGGCCTTCGGGCTGACGCTGTCGGTCGGCTCTGTGCTGGTGCTCGGCCTTGTCGCCAACCTGCTCGCGGCGGCGATGCTCGCCTTCACCATCTTCTTCTACGCCGTGGTCTATTCGATGTGGCTGAAGCGCTGGACGCCGCAGAACATCGTCATCGGCGGCGCCGCCGGCGCCTTTCCGCCGATGATCGGCGAGGCGGTGGTGACCGGCCAGTTCGGCTGGCATTCGCTGGTGCTGTTCGCGATCATCTTCCTGTGGACCCCGCCGCATTTCTGGGCGCTGGCGCTGGTGAAGTCCGCCGACTACGCGCGCGCCGGCATCCCGATGATGCCGAATGTCGCCGGCCCGGAGGCGACCCGCCGGCAGATCGTGCTCTATTCGCTGATCATGGCGCCGGTCGCCGTGCTGCCTGCGCTGATGGGCTTCGGCGGGCTGCTCTATCTCGTCGTCTCGGTCACGACCGGGCTCGCCATGATCGGGCTTTCGATCCGCGTCTGGCGGCGCACCGAGGGCCAGCCGGCGGTCAAGGCGGCCTATTCGCTGTTCGGCTTCTCGATCCTCTACCTGTTCCTGCTCTTCGCGGTACTGCTGGCGGAGAACAGCCTCGGCCTGATGTGGGCGCTGCCGAAGGTGATCGGATGAGCGAGAACCGCAAACAGGAGGTCGCCCCGGCCCCGTTCTCGCCCGAGGACATGGCCCGTCGCCGTCGCCGCTCGATCGCGCTGGCCCTCGTTCTGGGCGGGCTGGTGATCTTCTTCTTCGTGGTCACGCTGGTGAAGACCGGCCCGGCCATCCTGAACCGGCCGCTGTGATGACGAAAGCACACGAAAACCAGCAGGCGAGGAAGGCGACCCGCACGGCGCTGATCTGCGTCGGCGTGGCCTTCGGCATGCTCGGCGCCTCCTTTGCGGCGGTGCCGCTCTACGACCTGTTCTGCAAGGTCACCGGCTTCGGCGGCACGCCGCAGGTCGGGACCGCCGCGACCGGCAAGGTGCTCGACCGCAGCATCTCCGTGCGCTTCGACGCCAATGTCGCGCCCGGCCTCGGCTGGAAGTTCCAGCCGGAAAGCCCGGAGATCAAGGCCCAGGTCGGCGTCACCCAGACCGTGTTCTACAAGATGACGAATCGGTCGGACCGCACGGTGACCGGGATCGCGACCTACAACGTCACGCCGGAGCAGAGCGCGGCCTATTTCGTCAAGATCCAGTGCTTCTGCTTCACCGAGCACACGCTGAAGCCGGGCGAGAGCTTCGAGGCGCCGGTGGTCTTCTACATCGACCCCGAAATCGCCGGAAATCGCGAGCTCGACGGCATCAAGGCGATTACCTTGTCCTATACGTATTTCGCCTCCAAGGCGGGGCAGCCGGTCGCCCAGGACCAGGCGGGCAACGCCAAGGGTGACGCGAAGAATCCGAAACTGTAAAAGCGCCTTCACAGGAAGCGCGCACAAGAAGACGCACGCGGAGACCGAATAAGATGGCCGGGGCCCATACGAAGCACCACGACTACCACCTCGTCGATCCGAGCCCGTGGCCGCTCGTCGGCGCGGCCAGCGCGACCATCATGGCGATCGGCGCCGTGATGTGGATGAAGACGCTGGCGGTCGGCGGCATGCATCTGGGCCCGCTGGTCTTCGGTGTCGGCGTGCTCGGCGTGCTCTACACCATGCTGTCCTGGTGGACGGACGTGGTCCGCGAGGCGGAGCGCGAAGGCCACCACACCCGCGTCGTGCAGATCCACCACCGCTACGGCATGATCATGTTCATCGCCTCCGAGGTGATGTTCTTCGTCGCCTGGTTCTGGGCCTATTTCGACGCCAGCCTGTTCTCCTACGAGAAGATCAACTTCCTCCGCTACGAGTTCACCGGCGGGCACTGGCCGCCGAAGGGCATCGAGACCTTCGACCCCTGGCACCTGCCGCTGCTCAACACGCTGATCCTGCTGACCTCGGGCACCACCGTGACCTGGGCGCATTACGCGCTGATCAACAACGACCGGGCGGGCCTGAAGCAGGGCCTGTGGCTGACCGTGATCCTCGGCGCGGTGTTCACGCTGT
>Ga0180223_1000742_pt1 | contig 34557 bp, 28 predicted proteins | sample eDN5th30CKraftOP_FD_151337 | JGI IMG/M metagenome (GOLD analysis project Ga0180223, IMG submission 151337) | Enriched Organic Plus compost microbial communities from Emeryville, California, USA - eDNA 5th pass 30_C Kraft OP (version 2) (version 2) ... | reverse complement strand
ATGTTCTGCCGCATCAAGGACTGGCGCCGCATCGCTACTCGCTTCGACCGCAAAATCGAATGCTTCATGGGCGCCATCGCCCTCGCCGCAGCCGTCATCTGGTGGCTGTAATGAGTCCGGACCCTAGTCTATCTTTCCAAAACGCTGGCCACGACATTGGGCAGGCCCGTCGAACAACTCATCGGGCAACCTTTCACCGATCTTGTCGGCCCCGGCAATCGCCCTCATGGCGATGGCGAACGCACATTGGGATTCCATCTGTCGGCGCGTTCGGGTTTTACCGAGGTCGCCGTTCAGGCCGCGATGATGAACGAGGAGCGCTGGTGGTCGATTTCCGGCCAACCGGTATTCAATGAATATGGTCAGTTCCAGGGCTTTCGCGGCAGCGGCACCGATCTTACCGAAATAAAGCGCAGTCAAGCCGAAGTGGCGCGACTGGCCCAGTTCGATTCTCTTACAGGCCTCGCCAATCGGGTCCAGATAATGCAGGCGCTGGAGCACTCCATCAAGAGCATCAATGGCCAGATGGGCGAATGCACCCTGATGATGCTGGACCTGGACCGCTTCAAGAGCGTCAATGACACGCTGGGACATCCGGCCGGAGACGCGCTGTTGCGACAGGTCAGCGAGCGACTGCTCCGAGTGGTCGGCAATCAGGGGCTGGTCGGCCGCCAAGGCGGCGACGAGTTCAAGATCCTTCTGGTCGGACGTCAGGACCCAGCGGTGCTGGGCCATCTCGCCCAGGCTATCATCAGCACCATATCTCAGCCCTACAAGATCGAGGATACGTCCGTCGTCATCGGCGTTTCGATCGGCATTTCCCACTGCCCGCACGACGGCGTGACCACCGACGCTCTGATCCGCAACGCCGATCTGGCGCTTTATGCGGCAAAGGGCAACGGCCGAGGCGTCTATCGCTTCTATTCATCCGACATGCACGCCGATGCGGAAGATCGCCGCCGACTGGAGGAGGATTTGCGCGACGCGCTGGCGACCGACGCGCTGCATCTGGTCTATCAGCCGGTCGTATCGTCCGTCACCGAACAGATCACTGGCTATGAAGCGCTGCTTCGCTGGCAGCATCCCCGGCGGGGGCTGATTGGCCCCGATATCTTCATTCCCATCGCAGAGGATACAGGCCTGATCGCGCAGATCGGGGACTGGGTGATCCGCACAGCCTGCAAGGACGCCGCGCAATGGGTGGGAAGCACGCGCGTGGCGGTCAACGTCTCCCCAATCCAGTTCGCCAATCCTAGCTTTCCCTCCACAATCATGAACGCGCTGGCGTCGACGCAACTGTCGCCCGAACGCCTAGAGCTGGAAATCACCGAGAGCGTGTTCCTGAACGACAATGCGGACACCGATTCGATGTTCGCGCGACTGAAGGCCCTGGGCGTACGTCTGGCGCTGGACGATTTCGGGACAGGTTATTCCTCGCTCGGCTACTTGAAGAAAGCGCCGTTCGACAAGATCAAGATCGACCAGAGCTTCGTGCGCGGCGCGGCGATCAAGGGCAATCGCAACAGCGCAATCATCAAGGCCATCGTAAGCCTGGCCGAAGCACTGGGCATGGACACGACGGCGGAGGGCGCGGAAACCCATGACGAGCTGGACCTGATCCGCCAACTGGGGTGCAGTCATGTGCAGGGCTATGTCTACGGACGGCCGATCGGCGCCGCTGAGGTGCTCGAACGTCAGTTGAGCGCGGGCACTGCTGCCAAGGTCGAAGGTTTCAAATCCAGTCGGCCCGAACGCAAATCCATGCTGCGGACCGTGGCCGTGCATAATGACGGCGACATATATTCCGCGCGCATCCGCAACATTTCCGCCACCGGCGCGCTGGTCGAAGGACTGTGGAACGTGCCGGAAGGGACGACCTTCATCATCGAGCTGGCGGACAATTATTTCGCCGACGCCGTCGCGCACTGGTCGAAGGATGACCGCATGGGCGTGGAATTTCGGGAGGCGGTTGATCTCAACCGCCTGAAAACCACTACTCGCCGCCTACTCGCATCCTGACCTCTCGGGATTGTCTCCGTTCTCGGCCATTCCTCCCAACACCCGTTCGCCCTGAGTAGGGGCGAGCGAAGCCGAAGTGGCTACTCAGGACGAACGGATGGAATATGTCCAAAATCCACCTATAACCGCCGCTTTGCAAGATCACGCGGCAGCATGGCCGATCAGAAGAACAGCTTGCGGAAACTGATCGTCACCATGCGGCTCAGCGGGTCCAGATAATCCGGCTGATAACGCAGCGGCGTCGCCCCGGTCGCGTCCGTCACGTCCCGCCGCGCATTGAAGATATTGTCGATGCCGATGGAAACCCGTGCGCCCCGCAGGAAAGGATGGTCGCGCACCAGTCCCGGCATCTGCGCCAGATTGGCGAAGAGACGCAGATTAGCGGTGGCGAGGCTCCCAAAGTTCAAGCGCGACATGCCGCCCAGCGCGCCATCGACATGCGTCCCGCTTTCCCAGTTGACGCTCAGCCTCCCGCCGATGCCATTGTTGGAATAGCCCAGCCGCGCTTCAATCTCATGGCGCGGTTGCCCGCCCGATGAGCCGGTCGCGTCGCCGCTCAGCAGGTTGAGTTCCGGCACGCCCGGCGCGATCAGGATGCTCTCGGTCAAATGCCATGTGTGATACAGGCTGAAGCTGAGGCGTCCGCCACCGCCGCCGCCACGCCGCCCGCCAAAACCACCCCGCCCGCCGAAGCCGGCGCCCGGCCTTCCGCTCGGTCCCGCGTTGCTGCCGCCAGTCTCACCCGGTTCGCCCGGACCAGCATCGCGTCTGGGTTGGCCGTCGCCGCCTCCCTCGCCGTCGCCTCCACCAGCGGGACGGCGATTGCCGAACAGCGATTGCAGCGCGACCGGCCGGTCTTCGGGCTTTCCGCCCGCCGCGCGCCAGGCTTCCATCAGCTTTTGCACATGCGACTTGAGCGGGATCGACAGGTTGAAGCCCCAGCGCAATTCCTCGCTTTGCGAGCGCAGGAAATTGATCGGTCGCGCATCGATCTGCGTGAGGGCGCCGTCCGCATCGCGCAGGAAACGATCCTGAAAGGCCGCCTCTATGGCGGGCGTGGGCGTGGGGAAGGCCGCGATGGGATTGCGGGTGCGGCTGTTGAGATAGGTCGCCGTCAGCGTCAGATTGGGCTTGTCGAAGGGCTTGACCGTGGCGCTCAGGCGGAACTGGTCGCGCACGCTTTCCTTCAGCCCCGCATTGCCGCCCGACAATGTCGTCACGAACACCGTCTGCCCGGTCGCATAGTCGAAGACGGGCATATTGGGCGTGGAGATCAGCGGATCGGTGATCTGCGATCCGGTGGGTGCGGCGCGGTCCTGATTGGCGGACATCAGGATCTGCACGGCACGCACCGGCTTCCAGCGCAGGCCATAGCCCAGCGTCGAAAGCGTGCCGAAATCCGACAGGCGCTGCGCGGCGGCGTTCATGTTGACGCCGATGTCGCCTAGCATCCCCAGCACGTCCCGCGACCGGCTGGTGAGCGGCACGTCGAGGCTGATCTGCCCGCTCGCGATTTCCCGGTTATAATCCGCATTGCGCTCGATCCCCGACCGGATCCACCAGCTTTCAAAGCCGTTGGCCGACCCGCCCAGACTGAGCGAGGTCGTGACCTCTCCCGCAGGCAGGTCGAACAGCGGGCCGCTCAGCAGCAGGTCGCCCGTAATCGCCCGCGACTTCGCGCGCGCCCGGTCGGTCAGCCGCGTGGCCAGCAGATCGCCGGACAGGTCGCCATAAGGGTTCATCGACGCATCGCCCGCATCCAGCGCCGCCTGGATCGCTCCGGTGGAAATGCCGCGATCCGTCCGCGTGCGGGTGTCGGAAATGTCGCCATTGCCGGTGAAGGACCATTGCCATCCGCCCCCCAGCCCGCCGTTCAGCGTAATCCCGATATGGCCGGTGGTGCCCCTTATCCCCTGCCCCAGCGCGCCTGCCTGCGCGAGATAGCGGTAAAGCCGCGCATCGCCCGCAAAAGGCGAGAAAGGATTGCCCGCAGGCAATGTCAGCGCCGCCGCCGACAGCCCCTGAAACGAATCATTGTCGGAAAGCTCCAGCCGCCCATTGATGGTGGCCGAAACGCCGCCCAGCGCGCGGGCCAGCGTGGCGTTGGCGGAAAAACTCTCCGTCGCGGGGCTGAGCGTGCGATAGCGGCCAAGGTCGCTGACGCTCTGCTGCCCGGCGCCCGCCACGAAATCGCTGAGGGCAGGCACGGAGGCAGTCGCGCTTTCCGGCACGGCGGCGACCGTCACGACCTGCCCGGCAAGGGCGGAAAGCGCCGGGTCGATTTCCCCGTCCTGCGTCGGGGCGGTGATATTGCCGCCCAACGAATAGGGCCGCGAAGGCGCGGTCGGAATGATATCCCGCTCGCTTTCCAGCAGGTGCGCGGCGCGGCTGTATTTGAGGTTCAGCGTGAAGCGGTTGTCGCCCCGGATATGCATGATGCCTGCTTCGGCCGATCCATTCTCGCGCCCGCCATCGGTCGTCACGCCCCCGCGCACATCGGCGGATTCCGCGCGAAAACGCTGGCGCAGCACGATGTTCATGACCTTCTGCGTCGGCGCATAGCCATAAGACAGCGCAACCTGTTCGGGCAGCACGTCAACCCGCGCCACCGCTTCGGAAGGGAGATCCTGAATCTCCGAAAAGCTGGAGATGCGCTTGCCGTTCAGCAGGATGATGGGCGTGCCGTTGGTTTCGGCCGACAGTTCCGACACCATTTCGGAAATCGACGCGACGCCCAGCGCGCGGATGTCGGCGGCGCGGAACTGCTGTTCGGGCTGGACATCTCCCAACACCGCCCCACGTTCCGGCTGGCCGGTGACGACGATCTCCTCCCCTTCCTCCATCTCCACGGGCGGGCGACGCTCGGCCTCCTGCGCCATCAGCGCGCCGGGCGCCGCGCCGGACAATAAGGTGAAAATGGCAAAGGACATGGAACGCCGCACGGAAACCCCCAGAACAGACCTGAAAATGGCCTGCCTAGCAGCCAGTTGTCGCAAAATTCTCGCGGAGCAAAGGGAGATTTGTCGCAAATTGTATTTCCGACATGGGACATTGTAATGTCGGACCATGCGAACACTTTATCCCCCGATCGAACCTTTCACCTCCGGCCATCTCGATACCGGGGACGGCCACCGCGTCTATTGGGAACGCGCCGGGACGCCGGGCGCGAAGCCCGCCATCTTCCTTCATGGCGGGCCGGGCGGGGGCTGCGCGCCCGATCATCGGCGTCTATTCGATCCGGCGCGTTACGACGTGCTGCTGTTCGACCAGCGCGGCTGCGGCCGCTCGACGCCCCATGCCGACCTCAACGCCAACACGACATGGCATCTGGTCGCCGACATCGAACGGCTGCGGACCATGATGGGCGTCGAAAAATGGCTGGTTTTCGGCGGGTCATGGGGATCGACGCTAGCACTCGCTTATGCTCAGGCCCATGCGGATCGCGTCAGCGAACTGGTGCTGCGCGGCATCTTCACCGTCCGCAAGCGCGAGATCGACTGGTATTATCAGGAGGGCGCGAGCCGCATCTATCCGGACAAATGGGAACGTTTCCTCGCGCCTATAGCGCAAAGCGAGCGCGGCGACCTGCTCCATGCCTATCGCCGCATCCTGACGGGAGAGGATCATACGGCGCAGATCGCAGCGGCCAAGGCATGGAGCGTCTGGGAAGGCGAAACCATCCGCCTGCTGCCCGACCCCGATCTGTCGGCGACCCACGAAGCCGACGATTTTGCGCTCGCCTTCGCCCGAATCGAAAATCATTATTTCGTCCATGACGGCTGGCTGGAGGACGATCAGCTCATCCGCGACGCGGGCAAGCTACGCGACACTCCCGGCGTCATCGTACAGGGCCGTTATGACATGGCCTGCCCGGCGGAGACCGCCTGGGCGCTGCACCGCGCTTGGCCGCGGGGGCGCTTCGAGATGATCGAGGGCGCGGGCCACGCCTATAACGAGCCGGGCATATTGGACGCCCTGATCCGGGCAACGGATGGGTTCGCAAGGTGAGAGATTGGTGGCGACCCGACATCCTTCCCCGACACCGTGGACTTGTTCAGCTTCGCAGGCTCGGCTCAGGGTTCAATTGCCGGATCAAGCAAGGTTCTTGGGACATGATGATTACTGAACCAAGTTCAGCATGATGTCGCAGGCAACGCCCGCTCTCGACCCATTCACGGAACCTTAAAAGAAAAAGGGCCGCCGGGCAGGCGACCCTTTCTTGCTCTGTATCCTGACGGCAGGATAGCAGGGCGTCAGTCGGCTTTCGACTGGAGATTCACCGCCGCATATTTGCCACGGCGATCGACTTCCAGTTCGAAGTCCAAACGGTCGCCTTCGTTGAGGGCGGGCATGCCCGCACGCTCAACCGCACTGATGTGCACGAATGCGTCCGGCTGGCCATCATCGCGCTGAATGAAGCCGAAGCCCTTCATCGCGTTGAAGAACTTGACCGTGCCGCTGGCGCGCTCGCCGGTAAGCTGGCGCTGTGGACCGCGATCGCCACCACGCTCAGCGCCGCCGAAACCGCCTGCGCGCGGCTCACGCGGCGCACGTTCCTCGACCGGGAGCGGCTCGCCCTCGATCTTGAGGTCGGTCGCCGACACCTTGCCGCCGCGATCGACGAGGGTGAAGCCAAGCGGCTGCCCTTCCGCCAGGCCGGTCAGGCCTGCCTGTTCGACCGCGCTGATGTGCACGAATACGTCTTCGCCGCCATCATCACGCACGATGAAGCCGAAACCCTTCTGTCCATTGAAGAACTTTACGACGCCAGTGCCTTCGCCGACGACCTGTGCGGGCATTCCGCCGCGACCGCCGCCAAAACCACCAGCGCCGCCGCCGCCAAAGCCGCCGCCACCGCCGCTGCGGAAACCACCGCCGCCGCCAGCGCCGCCGCCGAAGCCACCTCGGTCGCCACCGCCGAAGCCGCCGCGATCACCGCCGAAACCACCACGATCACCAAAGCCGCCACCGCCGAAAGTGCGGCCACCTTCGTAGAAACTGTCTTCGCCGAAACCGTCGCGCTTGTCCTTGCCGCGCCCGCCGCGGCGACCTCTATCAAAACTCATGCCCTGTTGGTCACTTTCGCTTCGCCCAAATGTAAAATCGGACAAACATGCCGGGCGAAATGACATGCAGAATCCACCGCAGCACAGCGGTTTGAGAATCACTATATCAACTTTTCGGGGGAGCGCGAATGATTTTAGCCTGCAACCCGTCAGATTCCGCTGGCCCGCATTTCCATAGAGACAGGATGCCATAGAGACAGGATGAAAGCCTCGATTGCGATATAGCCACTTTCACCATAGAGGGGAGCCATGACCGTCTATTTCCATGAAGAGGATCTGCCCGAGGGCGTCCTTGCACCCGGCCCGATTGCCGTCGATACTGAAACTATGGGCCTCATCACCCCGCGCGACCGACTGTGCGTCGTCCAGATCAGCGACGGCAAGGGCGATGAGCACCTGGTGCGCTTCAATCCGGGAAGTGATTATGCCGCGCCAAACCTGAAGGCGGTTCTGGCTGATCCGGAGCGGCTGAAACTCTATCATTTCGGGCGTTTCGATATTGCCGCCATCAAACATTATCTGGGCGTGGTCGCCGCGCCCGCCTATTGCACCAAGATCGCCTCGCGTCTGGTACGGACCTATACCGATCGTCATGGCCTGAAGGAACTGGTGCGCGAACTGCTGGGGCAGGAAATCAGCAAGCAACAGCAAAGTTCCGACTGGGGCGCGCCGCTGCTGTCCGACGCGCAAAAGGATTATGCGGCGTCGGACGTGCGTTATCTGCATCTGCTGAAAGAACAGCTCGACAAGCGGCTGATCCGCGAAGGGCGCATGGAACTGGCGCAGGCTTGTTTCGATTTCCTCCCTCATCGGGCTGACCTAGATCTGGCGGGGTGGCCGGAGATCGATATCTTCGCCCACATGTAAGGATAAAGGGAAGCGCGCCATCCATGTCGATCCAGGCTGAACAGCAACGCCATGCGCGCCGCCACTGGGCGCGGCCGGGCGGCAGCCATGACCGGCTGGTCAGGACGCTTAAAAACTGGCTGCCGGTCGCGGTGGGGGTTCTGGCGGCGCTGTTGGCGACCGCGCCCTTCACCGGCGGGGACAAGGTCAGCTTCCTGCTCGACAAGAACCGGGTCGAGATCGCGCATGAGAGGATGCGCCTGACAGAGGCGCTCTACCGAGGGGAGGACAGCAAGGGGCAGCCCTTCTCCCTGCGCGCGGGATCGGCGGTGCAGAAAAGCTCACGCGAGCCCGTCGTGGACTTGAGCGACCTGTCAGCGCGCATATTGCTGTCCGACGGCCCCGCGGTGCTGAGTGCACAAAAGGGCCAGTATAATATGGATAGCGAACGGGTCGGCATCATCGGCCCGGTGCAGTTCGAGTCGGCGGGCGGATACCGCATGACGACCCGCGATGTCGGCGTCGACCTTCAGTCCCGCAGGCTCAAGAGCGCAGGCCGGGTCGACGGGCGCATCCCCATCGGCACCTTCAGCGGCGATCATCTGGAAGCGGATCTCAATGCCCGCACGGTGACGCTGAACGGCAGGGCGCGCTTGCGCATCGAACAAAATGGCCTCAAAGGGCGGAACTGATGAAACGCACCGTCACCCTCTTTTCACTAGGCGCGATCGGCACCGCGAGCGCCATTTTCGCGGGGGCAGGCGCGCAGGTGATGAAGAATCACGATAGCAATGCGCCGGTCAACTTCTCCGCCGATCGGATCGAAGTGCAGGACCGCGCCGACCGGGTGGTCGTGTCGGGCAATGTCGTCGTAACACAGGCAGGCATGACGCTGAATGCGGCGCGCATGACCGTTGCCTATCGCCAGACGCCGGGCAACAGCACCGGTAATACCGGCAGTGGCGTGGAAGTCGATCGGATCGATGCTTCGGGCAATGTCGTTGTGACAAAGGCGGACCAGACGGCGCGTGGCAATGTCGCCATTTACGACCTCAACAAGCGGCTCATCACCATGTTGGGCAATGTGGCGCTGACGCAAGGCGCGAATCGTCTGACGGGCGGGCGGCTCGTGATGGACCTCAACAGCGGGCTTTCCACTGTCGACGGGCGGGCGAGCGGCGGGACGCCGGGCGTTTCGGGCGGGTCCAGCGGGCGCGTATCAGGCACCTTTTCCGTGCCGCAGCGCAAGAATTAGCTGGAAGGAAAGCGCGTCGCCATTCTGGATAGGAACCTAGGAACGCGGCCTGCCTTCCAATATAGGCACGGTCGTTTCTTCACTTCGCTTTCGGACGGTTAATCCCGATCAGCCAGGGCTTCACCTTGCCGGTCGGGAGTGGCGTTCCGTCGAGCCTTTTGGCGCGGATGACGCGGATCGGCTTCACGATCATCTGCCCGCGCATCGGACCTGATCCACAACAAGTCGGCATGGCGAGGATGCGCTTCACCACGTCCATCCCCGCGACGACATGACCGAAGGCGGCATAGCCGATATAACTGCCCTGCGCGTCCATGTTCGGCGTCGGCCCCACCGTGATGAAAAAATTACCCATCGCCGAATCGGGACGGTTGGGCCGCGCCATCGACAGCGTGGCGTTGAGATGGCGGATGCCCGTCTTGCTCGTCGGCTCATGCTGGATGGGGGGTAGCGCACGACGCGCATCCGTGTCGATGCCGCCCTGGATCAGGCCGAGTTCCGGTGCGCTTTTGCGTCGCGCCGCCCGATAGAAAGTGACGCCATCGAATCGCCCATCATCCACATAGGCCAGGAAATTGGCTGCTGTGTGCGGGGCATGGCGATTGTCGGTAGCAACGATGATCGTCCCGACAGAGGTTTCGATGGCGACCCGGGTATAGCCCGGCGTCGGGCGATTGGCAGGAAGAGCGGCGGCCATGCCGGGAAGAAAGGCGAAGATCAGCAACAGGAAACGTGGGACAGTGGAAAAGGACTTCAACGGACAGGCACTCATATCTGGATCGGAAGGAAGCGGGACAAGGCTAAAGACGCCGCGGACCAATCGCAACCAGCGACCGCCTAGAGCCAGTTGGCCCGCTTGAAGCGCAGGTAAAGCAGTCCGCAGATGCTCGCCATCACCGCCAGAACGACGAAATAGCCATAATGCGTCCGCAGTTCAGGCATATTGTGGAAATTCATGCCATAAATTCCCGCAATCGCGGTGGGCACGGCAAGGATCGCGGCCCAGCTTGCCAATTGCCGCGTGGTAGCGCCCTGCCGCTGGGATTCGAGCAGATGGCTGACCTCGAACACCGAAGTCAGCACTTCCCGCAAATTCTCGACCATGACTTCAACCCGCCGCACATGATCATACACGTCCTTGAAATAGGGCTGCACTTGCGCGTCGAGACAAGGCAGATCGAGATGCACGAGCCGGCTCGCCATTTCCGACATGGGGCCAAGAATACGGCGAAAACGGATCAGTTCCCGGCGCAGGTGAAAGATACGCATGATGTCGTCCCGCTCAAGAAAAGTGTCGAGCGCCCGATCCTCCATCGCGAGCACTTCCTCCTCAATGGTTTCAACAATGGGCAGATAACCGTCGACGATGAAATCGAGGATCGCGTGGAGCACATAGTCGACGCCATGGCTGAGCAGCGAAGGCGCCGCCTCCAGATGCGATCGCAATTCCGTGTGAGCGCGGGCAGAACCGTGCCGCACGGAGATGATATGGTTCGGCCCCAGAAAAACCGCCGTTTCCCCGTAGAGGATCTTGTCCCCTTCCAGATGGGCCGTGCGCGCGACCACGAAAAGTTGATCGCCATATACGTCCACCTTCGGAAGCTGGTGCGCCTTGAGCGCGTCCTCGACCGCCAAGGGGTGCAGGCCATAATGCATCTGCAACGTCCGTAATTCCTGCTCCGAAGGTTCCACCAGCCCGATCCATACGAAATCGGACGGATTCCCCATCATCGGCGCATGATCGAGCGAAACGCGTTCGACTGGTTTCCCCGCGCTGTAGAGATAGGCGGCAACGACGCTCATGATGTCTCCAGATCATATGGACGCATCAGCGGTAGCAGATCGCTGCTTCGCCCGGAACACGCGAACGTCGACGAAAAGGCCGATGCCCATCATGACCAAGATTTCATCATCGGATCATCACCGTTGCGGACGGCGATCTCTATGTACCCGGAATAATAGCGACAGGCGCTCCAGCGACGACGACGATATGACAAGCCCGATTTTCTTCGACCCCACCGGGCGGCGGGGCATATGGGCGCGACGCGCCTTGGCGGCGTTGCTGGCGATCATCGTTGCGGCGGCCATCGCCTTTGCCTCCACCCTGATCGCCGTGCCGTCCGAAGGCGATCTGGCCCTGCCGCTGCCCCAACCCCATGCGGCGCGCCTTTCCGGCCTGTCTCGCCTGCATCACGACATCACGAAATGGCTGCCCGACTGGCCCGCCACCCGCAGGGCCATCAAGCCGCTGAACGTCGGCTTCTACGTTCCCGATGACGAAACGAGCATCGCCTCGCTGCGGCGGCATGTGGGGCAACTCGATTGGATCGTGCCCGCGCTGGTAACGGTTTCGACTCATTCCCCCATGCCGCATTTCGTCAGTGACCCGCGCCTGTCCCAGATGATTGCCGCCATGCCGCATCCGCCCAAGCTATTGCCGATGGTCCAGAATGTCAGTGATAATGGCTGGGACGGCGCGGGCATGGCGCGGCTGCTCGGCCATGCGGAAACGAGCCGCCTGCTCGCCCGGCACCTGGGCGACTATGTGGCGCGGCATCGGATGGGCGGGCTCGTCATGGACTTCGAATCCCTGCCGGACGGGGCGATGGGCGATTATCTGCGCTTCCTCCACATGCTTCGCGCTGCCATGCCGCCCCATGCGACGCTGGCGCTCACCGTTCCGGCGGGCGACGGATGGCCGATGGAGCAACTCGCGCGCGCTGCTGATCGACTAATCTTCATGGCCTATGACCAGCATTGGCAAGGCGGCGAGGCCGGTCCCATCGCCGCGCAGCCCTGGTTCGTGCGGCAGGTTGAAGAGGCGATACGCCGCATCGGTCCTGACAAACTGGTCGTCGCTCTCGGCAGCTATGGCTATGACTGGCACGGCGGGGCCGCCGATGCACTATCGCTGGACGAGGCATGGCTCGCCGCGCATGACAGCGATGCGCCCGTCACCTTCGATCCAGCCAGCGGCAATACCGGTTTCGCCTATGACGAAAGCGGACAGCGGCACCAAGTCTGGATGCTGGACGCCGCCGCGACATGGAACCAGATGCTAGCGCTCAAACGACTCGGCGTGGGCAGCGTGGCGCTGTGGCGGCTGGGCAGCGAAGACCCCGGCTTCTGGCCCGACCTCACCGCCTTCCGCCGCGGCGGCCGACCGGACCTGACCCGCATCGCCAGTATGCTCAACACCGATGTCGAGGGCACGGGCGAAATCCTGCGGATCACCGCGACGCCGACCGAAGGCAGCCGCGCCATCGCCTTTGGGCCGCAGGGCATGATCGCGCGGGAAAGCTACCGCGCCCTTCCCACGCCCTATCAGGTGCAGCGGACCGGCGGGCAGCAGGCGAAGATGCTCGCGCTGACCTTCGACGACGGGCCGGACGCGACATGGACGCCGAAGATCCTCTCCATCCTCGAAAGGACACACACGCCCGCGACCTTCTTCGTCATCGGGGAAAATGCGCTGGAGCATCCGGCCCTGCTGCGCCGCATCGTCGCGGACGGCAGCGAGATCGGCAATCACACCTATGCCCATCCCAACCTTGCGACATGGCCGGAGGAAGGGACGCGACTCCAGCTCAACGCCACGCAGCGGCTGGTGCAAGCCTATACCGGGCGTAGCATGAAGCTGTTCCGCGCACCCTATTTCGGGGATGCGGAACCCACCACGGCGGACGAACTCGGCCCCGCACTCGCCGCACAGAAAGCGGGATATACGGTTGTCGGTCTCCATGTCGATCCCAATGACTGGCAACGCCCCGGCACCGATGCAATCGTCAGGCAGGTGATCGATCAAGTCCATGCCGTGACGCCCGACCGTTCCGAAAATATCGTCCTGCTGCATGACGGCGGCGGCGAGCGGTCGGAAACGGTCGCGGCCTTGCCCCGCATCATCGCGACGCTGCGGGCGGAGGGATACAGCTTCGTGTCCGTCTCGCGCCTTGCCGGCCTGTCTCAACAAACCGCCATGCCGCCGGTCCAGCCCGCTGACCTGACGGCGGTGCGGATCGACGTCGCCGCCTTCGTCACCCTGGCGGCGCTCAGCACATTGCTCGGCTGGATCTTCACCCTCGCAATTTCGCTGGGGATAGCACGGGCGGTGCTGATGGCGGGGCTCGCTACTTTCCAGTCGCGCCGTCCCCGCATGCAGCCGCCGGTCCATCAACCCAGCGTGTCGGTCATCATCCCCGCCTATAATGAAGCCCGCGTGATCGAAGCATCCGTCCGCCGGGTGCTTGCGAGCCAATATCCCGGCCTCCAACTGATCGTGGCGGATGACGGGTCGAAGGATGCAACCAGCGCCACCGTCGCCAGCGCATTTGCCGGCGATCCGCGCGTCACGCTGCTGACGCTGGAAAATGGCGGCAAAGCGTCGGCGCTGAACCGCGCCCTCGCCCAAGCGATGGGCGAGATCGTCATCGCGCTCGACGCCGATACCCAGTTCGAGCCGACGACCATCGCTCGTCTTGCCCGCTGGTTCGTCGACCCCGCCATCGGCGCCGTGGCGGGCGAGGCGCGTGTGGGGAACCGGGTGAACCTCGTCACGCGCTGGCAGGCGCTGGAATATATCACGGCGCAGAATCTGGAACGGCGCGCGCTGGCGGGATTCGATGCGATAACGGTGGTGCCGGGCGCGGTCGGCGCGTGGCGGCGTGCAGCGCTGGATGCGGTCGGCGGCTATCCCGAGGACACGCTGGCGGAGGATCAGGATTTAACCATCGCGATCCAGCGCGCGGGCTGGCGCGTCACCTACGACCCTGAAGCGGTCGCCTGGACGGAAGCGCCCGAGGACTTTCGCGCCCTTGCCAAGCAACGTTATCGCTGGGCGTTCGGCACGCTGCAATGCCTGTGGAAACATGCCAGCGTGCTGCGGGCGCGCAAGCCCACTGGCCTCGCGCTGGTCGGGATGCCTCAGGCGTGGCTATTCCAGATCGTCTTTGCGGCGATCTCTCCGCTGATCGACCTCGCCCTCATCCTCTCCATCGCCACTACCGTGGTCCGGGTGCAGGAACATGGCTGGGCGCAGACCAGCGGTGACGTCTGGACCATGGGCGTCTATTGGCTGACCTTCATTGCCATCGACGTCGCCTGCGGCTGGGTTGCCTATCGGCTCGACGGGGGCACGCTCCGCTATCCCCCGCATCTGCTGATCGCGCAGCGCTTTGTCTACCGCCAGATCATGTATTGGGTGGTGGTGCGCGCCATTGCTTCGGCCGTCGGCGGCTGGGTCGTGGGCTGGGGCAAGCTCGAGCGATCGGGCCGCGTCGCCATGGCTCCGGGCGAAGCTCTTCCTTCCCCCAGCCCTTCCCGACGATTGCGCGCCGCATGAAAGTGCTCCGGCGCGATAACCGGAAAAGCAGAACCGCGACCGGCGCGATGCTGGGGTGCCTCGCCATCGGCGCGCTGGGAATGAGCTTTGCCTTCTTCCTCCATGTCCATCGGGCAACCGGCAGCCATGCGGGGCAAGCTACTGCACAGGGGCATATCTTGCCTGGCTTGACGCTGGTGAATGGACAGCCTGCGGGATCAGGCCTGATCGTCACCAGCCTGGCGTCGGATGGGCAAGCGCGACGGCTGGGACTCGCGGTGGGAGACAATATCGTGCAAATCGACGGGCAAGCCTCGCGATCGCTGGATCAGGCGACCGCCTATCTGTTACATCATTCGCGGAGTAGCGTCCGGCTGGCGTTGCGTCATGAGGGAACGATGCGGAAAGTGACCTTCGATCTGTCGGATGACGGCAAATGAGCCAGAAAATCCTCATCGTCGAAGATGACGCCGTCACCGCCGACTATATCGCCAAAGGGATGACGGAGGCGGGCTTCACCGTCGATCTGGCAGACAATGGTCGCGACGGCCTGTTCCTGGCGAGCGACAGCGGCTATGGCGCGATCATCCTCGACCGGATGATGCCCGCTATGGACGGGATGTCCGTGCTGAAAGCCCTGCGCGCGGCAGGGATCGAAACGCCTGCGATCATCCTTTCCGCGCTCGGCACGCCCGAAGACCGGGTAGAAGGGTTGACCGGCGGCGCGGACGATTATCTGACCAAACCTTTCGCCTTCGCCGAGTTGCTTGCCCGCGTGCAATTACTACTACGCCGTGCGCGGAACGGACAGAGCGGCGGTGCTGTGGTGACGGCGCTGCGCCACGACGATCTGGAGATGGATCTCCTCTCCCGCAGGGTGAAACGCGGCGGCAAGGCGGTGGATCTGCAACCGCGGGAATTTCGCCTGCTGGAATTTTTCCTGCGCCACCCCGATCAGGTCGTAACCCGCACCATGCTGCTGGAAGGCGTGTGGGATTATCATTTCGATCCCGGCACCAACGTCATCGACGTGCATGTCAGCCGCCTGCGCCGCAAACTGGACGACGGGTCCGACCGCCCGTTGCTGCACACCGTGCGTGGCATGGGATACCGCCTTGGCATCGAAAAATAGCATCGCGGCCCGCCTGCGGGGCTTTGCGCGGTCAACCATCGGGCGCTTCGTGGGACTGGCTTTCCTCTGCCAATTCATCGTCAGCGGCGGAGTACTGCTCTTTGTGCAGCAGGCAAGCCAGCGCTCGATCGTCGCGGCGGACCGGCAAACCGTCGAAAGCCTGCGCGACGAACTGCTGCGGGTAGAGCGCGTGCACGGACTTCCGGCGCTACAACGCGCGATAAAGGGGCGGCTTTCCACGGTAAGGGGCGAAAGGATCGTCCTCCTCCTCACCGACGCGCAAGGGCGGGTGCTGATCGGCAATCTGGGCGCATGGCCTGCCACCATTGCCTATGACAGCCCATGGCAGACCATCGACCTTTATCGCATAGGCAATGACCGCCCCGAACCCATAGGCGTGACGGCGGACACCCTGTCCAGCGGCGACCATCTGCTAACTGGCATCGCGACCACCAACAGCCTGCAACTCTCCCGCATCTATGAAGAAGCGCTCAGCATCGCCTTCGTCATGACGCTGATGCTGACATTAGGAATCGCCATCCTGCTGGGCCGGGTGTTGGCGCGGCAAGTTTCGGCGATAGCCGACACCGCCAACGCCGTCGCGGTGGGCGCCCTGGACCGGCGGGTCGAAACGGATGGCAGCGCTGATGCCTTCGATCAGCTCGGCCAGTCGATCAACGCCATGCTGGAGCGGATTGACGCGCTGGTGACGCAGCTTCGCATGATGACCGACGGGCTTGCCCACGACCTTAAATCCCCGGTCACGCGCCTGATCTCCGTCGTCGAGCAGGCAAGCGCGCAGACACGGGACGACATGGCGCTCGACGCCTTGGAAAAAGTGCATCGCGAAGCCCGCGCGCTGCAATCCATGTTGTCGACGGCGCTGCTCATCAGCCGGACGGAGGCAGGCTTCGGCGGAGACCGGCTGCTGGATACCGATATCCGAACGCTACTGCGCGACCTAGAGGAGGTTTATGGGCCGTTGGTCGAGGATAGCGGATTTGCCCTCGCCATCGAAGCGCCGGATATGCCGCCCTTCCCGCTGCACCGCGAATTGGTGAGCCAGGCGCTCGCCAACCTCATCGACAATGCGCTGAGCCATGCGGAGAGCGGCGATCACATCACTCTGTCGGCGGAACAGCGTGAGGTCGGATCATGGCTGGCAATCAGCGTCGCGGACAATGGCCCCGGCATCCCGGAGGATCTGCGCGCCGCCGCGCTCAAGCGGTTCGGGCGGCTAGATCCATCGCGCAGCAAGCCAGGTTCGGGATTGGGCCTATCGCTGGCCGAAGCGGTCGCGCGGTTGCACCATGGCCGTATCGAACTGGCTGAAAACGGACCGGGGCTGCGCGCCACGCTGCTGCTTCAGGGGCATGGATAGTTCCCTTATCCGTGACCCGAATGGCTGGCATCCTGCATCCTTTTGATTTAGCTTCCTCTTTGGATCAGTCATTGCCGGGCCATTTCGGCGTTGCTCGGCCTGTTCGAAGAAATGCCCGTCATTGTGAAAAAGGGGAACCGACATGACGAATGGAACCGCTCTCGGACGCTTTTCTGAAATCACGTGGCTGATCGATAATTGGTGGCTCGTCCTGCTGCGGGGGATCGCGGCCATATTGTTCGGCGTTCTCACTTTTCTGTGGCCGTCGCTATCGCTGTTGTCGATCGTGCTGTTGTGGGGCGCATTCGCCTTTGTCGACGGAATTTTAGCCATTGCAACCGCCTTCATGACGAAACGGCCGGGCGGAGGGTCGCGATGGTGGATGGGATTGGTCGGCCTGCTGGGCGTGGCGGCGGGGCTGCTCACCTTTTTTGCGCCGGCCGTCACCGCCTTTGGCCTGCTTCTCTATTTCTCGGCATGGCTGATCGCGATGGGCCTGCTTCAGATCATCGGCGCCATCCGTCTCCGCAAAGCGATCGACAATGAATGGATGCTGGCGTTGAGCGGCCTTGCATCCGTCATTCTCGGAGCGCTGCTGATCGGCTATCCGCTTACCGGCTTGCTGTCCGTCGCCTGGATGATCGGCATCTTCGCGCTGGTAGTCGGGATCTTCTACATCGGCCTGTCGCTGCGTCTCAGGAAAGTGAAGGACGCCGCCGCCTGATTACTCCTCCAGGGGGACGACTGGACGCGTGGCGAACAGTCCGAACAACAGGATAAGGCCATAGGCGATGGCGGGCACAATCAGCGCCGTGCGGAGCGTCGCAATGTCAGATACCCATCCGGCGATGGGCGGCAGGATCGCGCCGCCCACGATCGCCATGCAGATGACCCCCGACCCATCCGCCGCGCGCTGGCCCAGCCCTTCGCACGCGAGGCTGAAGATTGTCGGGAACATGATCGCATTCATGAGGCCGATAGCGATCAGCGACCAACCCGACACCGCGCCCGTCGTGGAAGCCGAAATCCCCAACAGCAACACCGCGCCCGTCGCGACGCAGGCCAGCACTCGCCCCGGCGAGAAGAAGCGCAGCACCGCCGATCCGATGAAGCGGCCCACCATCGCGCCGCCCCAATAATAGGCGACCAGCTTGCCCGCGCTTTCCATGTCGAGGCTCAGCGTGCTGGGTTGCACCAGGTAGAGCACCATCAGGCTGCCGATCGTCACTTCCGCGCCGACATAGAGGAAGATGCCCATTGTCCCGAAAGCAAAGCGAGGCCGCGACAACAGCCCGAAGGCGGCAGTGACGTTCATCTTCGCCGCGCGTGTTTCCTTGAGCTTCGTGCGCTGGAACCAGACCGCCAATGCGACAATGACCAGCGCAACTGCCAGACCGATATAGGTATGGACGACCACCCGCGCCTCCTGCGCGCGAAAGGCAGTCAACGCCCCACCCGTCAGGGTAGACGGATCGATTTTTGCAATGCTGCCCAGGATCAGTATCGACCCGACATAGGGAAAGACGGTCGTGCCCAGCGCATTGAATGCCTGCGCGAAGGTCAAGCGACTGGACGCGGTTTCGGGCGTGCCCAGCATGGAGATCAGAGGATTGGCGACCACTTGCACGATGGTGATTCCGCTCGCCAGCACGAATAGTGCGAACAGGAACGCACCGAACAGGCCTGATCCTGCCGCCGGAATGAACAGCAGGCACCCCACCGTCATCGACAGCAGCCCGATCACCGCCGTCCGCATGTAACCGAAGCGATGCACCAGCGCGGAGGCGGGAATGGAAATCAGGAAATAGGCCGCGAAGAAGGCCGACTGGACTAGCAAAACCTGCGCGTTGGTGAGGGTGAAGAGATCCTTGAGCTTGGGGATCAGTACATCGTTGAGGCTGGTGATTCCGCCGAACACGAAAAACAGAGCAAAGACGAAACCGGCCAACCCCCGCGCCGCCGTCCTCGTTCCGACCTGAGAACCGGCATTCGCGCCCGTTGTCATCGTCATATCCGGCCTTCCCTCTTCCTTGCCGGCATCATTGCCGCTTTTCCGCATCCTATCATCGGCAAAGGACGGGAAGGCAATGACCTAAGTGCGGAGTGGTGCAGGGACGCGGTCGCTGGCGGCGAAGAATTTCAAGCCCCGCCCGATCCTGCACGGCTCTCTCATTTCTCTTTACTGGATGCCCGCCATGGCGAGATATTTGATCTCCACATAATCGTCGATGCCATAACGCGACCCTTCGCGGCCAATGCCTGATTCCTTCACGCCGCCAAAGGGCGCGACTTCGGTGGAGATGATGCCGGTGTTAATGCCGACAATGCCATATTCCAGTGCTTCGGCGACACGCCACACCCGTCCCAGATCGCGGGCGTAGAAATAGGCGGCAAGTCCAAAGCGCGTCGCATTGGCCTGCGCGATGGCGTCCGCCTCGTCCGAAAAGCGGAAGATGGGTGCGAGGGGGCCAAAGGTTTCCTCAGTGGCAATCCGCATGTCTGGCGTCATTTCCGCGATCACCGTGGGCTGGAAAAAGTGGCCTCCCAATTCATGCCGCGCACCGCCGGTAGTGACTTTCGCACCATGTTCCAGCGCATCGGCCAGATGCGCCTCTACCTTTGAGAGGGCGTCATCGTCGATCAGCGGCCCGATATCGACACCCGGCTCCGTGCCGATACCGACATGCAACGCCGCCACCGCCTGCGTCAGCCGTTCGACAAAACGCTCGTAAATGGCATCCTGCACATAGAGCCGGTTGGCGCAGACGCAGGTTTGACCCGCATTTCGGAACTTGGACGCGATTGCGCCTTTCACCGCTTCGTCGAGATCAGCGTCGTCGAACACAATGAAGGGCGCATTGCCTCCCAGTTCCAGGCTGACCTTCTTCACGGTGCCCGCGCATTGCGTCATCAGCAGCTTGCCGACCTCCGTAGAACCCGTAAAACTGATCTTCGCAATCCTGGGGTTGGAGGTTATTTCGCCGCCGATAGCCTTGGCGTCACTGGTGGTGACGACGCTCAGCAGTCCCGCGGGCAGCCCCGCTTCCTCCGCCAGCACGGCCAGCGCCAGTGCGGAGAGCGGCGTCTGCTCTGCGGGCTTGAGCACCATCGCGCAGCCCGCCGCCAAGGCCGGACCGGCCTTGCGCGTAATCATTGCCACCGGGAAGTTCCACGGTGTGATTGCACCACATACACCGATGGGCTGTTTCAGCGTCAGGATGCGGCGATCGGCGGCATGGGTAGGAACGACGTCGCCATAGACACGCTTCCCTTCTTCCGCGAACCATTCGATGAAGCTTGCGCCATAGACTATCTCGCCTTTCGCTTCTGCCAGCGGCTTGCCCTGTTCGGCTGTCATGATCGCCGCCAGATCATCCTGGTGAGCCAGCATCAGGTCAAACCAGCGGCGCAACACCAGCGCACGCTCTTTCGCTGTCTTGGCCGCCCATCCTTTCATCGCTACGTCCGCGGCATCAATGGCGCGCCTCATATCTTGCGCGGTGAGGTCCGGCACATTCGCGATGGGCGCGCCGGTTGCAGGATCGTGAACGGCGAATGTGCGTTCGGCGCCAACCCACTCCCCCCCAACATAGGCTTGTTCGCGCAGCAGGTCTGGGCGGTTGAGCAAAATCACGAGATTGTTCTCCATTCCAACGGGCGGGCATTATGGCGCCTCAATCCAACGCCAAGTCGTCCCTAAGCGTTCCGCTCTATAATCCGTGCGAAAAAGGCTGCGTTCCTGCAACATGGCAAAGGGATTCGACAACCCGCCCTCCCAACCGAAACCCGCGCCTTGCAGCACAGCGCCCCCTACCCTATTCTGGCACCAGCAATCGCAAGGGAGAAGGCGATCATGGATTTCCACCTGACAGCAAAGCCATCCAGCCCCGCCGCCAGGAAAGTCCTTGCCCATGCCCTCCATTTCCGTTTCCCATATCAGTTGGTCCACGCCTGAAGGACGGCCTGTCCTTACCGGCATCGACCTCCAATTCAAACAGGAACGCACCGGTATCGTCGGCCGCAATGGGGTGGGTAAATCCACGTTGCTGCATCTGCTTGATGGCACGTTGAAGCCGCTCAATGGGCATATCATCCTCAATGGTACGCTGAGCGGGCTACGCCAGATCGTCCGTGCCGAATCGGACGAAACGGTCGCCGATCTGTTCGGCGTCACGCAGGATCTGGCGCTGCTGCAAAAGGCCGAAACCGGTGAAGCCAGCATGGCAGAACTGGAACATGCCGACTGGACGCTGGAGTCCCGCATCCTGTCCGCGCTTGGCCGACTTGCGCTCGACGCCGCTCCGGCTACCTCCCTTGCCCTTTTTTCCGGTGGTCAGCGCACGCGCCTTGCCCTTGCTGCGGCTGTCTTCGCCCAGCCCGATTTTCTGTTGCTGGACGAGCCAACCAACAATCTCGATCATGATGGACGGCGCGCCGTGCTCAGCCTACTGCGTGATTGGCGTGGCGGCGCGATTATAGTCAGCCACGACCGCGAACTGCTGGAGGAAATGGACGCGATCGTCGAACTTACGAGCATCGGCGCCACTCGCCATGGCGGCAACTGGAGCCATTATCGCGCGCGCAAGGCCGTTGAACTCACCGCCGCACAACAGGATCTCGCTACCGCTGAGCGCCGCGTTAAAGCTGCAAGCCGCGATGCCCAGATCGCAGTCGAGCGCAAACAGCGACGCGACGCCGCAGGCCGCCGCAAGGGCGCACGCGGCGACATGCCCCGCATAGTTTTGGGCATGCGGCGTGAGCGCGCGGAAAAGAGTGGCGGCGACAATGCTCATCTGGCCGACCGCCTGCGTGTCGATGCCGAGCAGACTGCTCGTCAGGCAAAAGCGCGTGTCGAAATGGTCGAACCCATCTCCATCGCTCTCACGCCAACGGGCCTCGCTGCGTCCCAACGCGTGCTCGATGTAGAGAGTCTGACAGTTGGCCACGAACGGGAACGTGCCGTCCTCACCAGCCTCGGCTTTTCCATAGTCGGGCCGGAACGGATCGCGCTGGCCGGTCCCAATGGTTCGGGTAAATCCACCCTGCTCGCCACCATCACAGGTCATCTACGGCCCTGGGCCGGAGACGTGAAATTGCATGTGCCCTTCGCCCTTCTCGATCAGCAAGTCACGCTGCTCGATCCCGCGCGGACCATCGCGGAGAATTTCCTGCGCTTTCATCCTGGCGTTGGAAATCATGCCTGCCGGGCCGCGCTGGCCCATTTTCGTTTCCGCGCCGACGCCGCCGATCAGCGGGTCGCTACACTGAGCGGCGGTCAAATGCTGCGCGCGGGGCTTGCATGCGTGCTGGGCGGAGCATCGCCCCCACCCTTATTGATCCTCGATGAACCGACCAATCATCTGGATCTGGAAGCGATGGAAGCCATCGAAACAGGCCTTAACGGCTATGATGGCGCACTGCTGGTGGTCAGCCATGATGGCGCCTTCCTCCGCGCCATCGGCATTGAACGGACTATCGATCTGGCTGGCGGGACTGGAAAAGCGCCATTTCCATCCCATGTCACGGGCGGGCAGTGATTTTCCCCTTGCCCCGGCGATCCCGACATGCACAAAGCTTGCCAATTGCCGCATTTCGGATCGATCTATACGCGTGATTAACCAAAGCGGCTGCAAGGACAGACGAATGGACGATGTGACGATCATGGAAAACAAGGCTGCCGAAACCTATCCTGTGCCACAGGAAGTGGGCGACGGCCTGTCAGTGATCTCCATTGCCAAAAGCTATGACAAGCGCGCCGTCTTGACCGACGTATCGCTGACCGTGGGCAAAGGCGAAGTCGTCGGCCTGCTCGGCCCCAATGGCGCGGGCAAGACGACCTGCTTCTATTCAGTCATGGGCCTCGTCCGCCCCGATCATGGCCGCATCATCCTCGACGGGCAGGACATTACAGGGCTTCCCATGTATCGCCGCGCGATATTGGGCCTTGGCTATCTGCCGCAAGAAACGTCGATCTTTCGCGGCCTTACCGTCGCGCAGAATATCGGCGCGGTGCTGGAATTGGCCGAACCGGACAAGAGTTCCCGCGCGGCCCGCCTCGAACAACTGCTGGAAGAATTCGGCCTTACCCGCCTGCGCGATTCCGCCGCCATGGCACTGTCGGGCGGTGAACGCCGCCGCTGCGAAATCGCCCGCGCGCTGGCGGCCAATCCTTCCATCGTGCTGCTGGACGAACCTTTCGCGGGCATCGACCCGCTGTCCATCGCCGACATTCGCGATCTGGTGAAGCAGCTCAAGACACGGGGGATAGGTGTCCTCATCACCGACCATAACGTGCGCGAAACGCTGGAAATCGTGGATCGCGCCTGCATTATCTATAGCGGCCAGGTGCTCTTTACCGGCAGCCCGACCGAACTGGTCGCCAATGCCGACGTCCGGCGGCTCTATCTGGGCGAGAATTTCTCGCTGTGACATGATCGGGCGCACTTTCCTCCCCCGCCCTTCAGGCATTGGGACAGACTGATGGCGCTCGGTCCCCGCCTTGACCTGCGGCAGAGCCAGTCGCTCGTCATGACGCCGCAGCTTCAGCAGGCAATCAAGCTGCTGACGCTGTCGAATCTCGAAATCGAAGCCTTTGTCGCGGGAGAGCTGGAAAAGAACCCACTGCTTGAATCCAGCGGCGCAGAGGATGACCGGTTCATCTCCGCTGACGGCGTGGACCGCGATGTCAAGCAACCAACCCTCTCCGCCGACATAGGCGAAGCCGACACGCTGATCGGACAGGGGTTGGGCGAGGCCGACTGTCCCCTCGATGTCGACCACAGCACCGAAACCTTTATCGATGACGGCCCCGGCGACCGCCTGGCCGTCCAAGCGGTAGGATCAGCAGGCGGCGGCGACATAATGCCGGGCTATAGTGGCGAAGCGCCCGATTTGGACAGTTTCGCCAAGATGGAACCCGGCCTTCAGGAACATCTGATGGAGCAGGCCGGGTCGCATCTGTCGGGCATGGATATCCTCATCGCGACGCAACTGATCGGCCAGATCGACGAAGCGGGCTATCTGGAGGCCAATCTCCTTGAAACCGCTCATGGGCTGAGCGTGCCGCTCTATGATGTGGAGCGCGTGCTGGGCGTGATCCAGGGCTTCGACCCCACAGGCGTCGGCGCGCGCTCGCTTGCCGAATGTCTCGCCCTGCAAGCGAAGGAAGTTGACCGCTACGATCCCTGCATGGCGAAGCTGCTCGCTAATCTCGACCTGCTCGCCAGGGGCGCGCTGCCCCAACTGCGCCGTATCTGCGGCGTGGACGAGGAGGATATGACCGACATGATCCGCGAACTACGTGGATATGATCCCAAACCCGGCCTGCGCTTTGGCGGAGAACGCGCCGCTCCGGTCACGCCCGACCTGTTCGTCAACCCGACCAAGGAAGGCTGGGCGATCGAGGTGAACGCGACGACCCTGCCTCGCATCCTCATCAACCAAAGCTATTATGTCGAATTGTCCAGTGGGACACAGGGCAAAGCGGCCAAAAGCTGGCTCGCAGACTGTCTTGCCAGCGCCAACTGGCTGGTGAAGGCGCTCGACCAGCGGCAGAAAACCATCATCAAGGTAGCAAGCGAGATCGTGCGCCAGCAGGAGGATTTCTTCCACAAGGGCGTCGCGCATCTGAAACCCCTGACGCTCAAAGCCGTAGCCGAAGCTATAGAGATGCATGAATCAACAGTCAGTCGCGTCACGTCGAACAAATATCTCTCCTGCCCGCGCGGCCTCTACGAACTCAAATATTTCTTCACCAGCGGCGTGGCTGCGGCGGGCGGCGATGGCGCAGTCTCCGCCGAAGCGGTGAAAAGCCACATTAAGGCGTTGATCTCCACAGAAGATCCGCAGGCCATCCTGTCCGACGACACGCTGGTCGACCTGCTGCGCGCCAAGGGCATGGATCTAGCCCGCCGCACCGTTGCCAAATATCGCGAATCCATGGGCATAGGCTCCTCCGTCCAGCGACGGCGGCAAAAGGCGTTGCAAGGCAAGGCCGCCTGAACGCACGCTGCGGCTGGATAGTGAGCAGCCGCGCAAAATGCATTCCAGACACCTCTTGACCGGCGGCAGCGAAGCGGCAACATCACGACCTTTCCATGCATCCGAAGGGTGATCGCGTCGCCATGTCCGTCGCTTATCTGAACGGTCGGTTCCTTCCCTTGGAACAGGCCCATGTCTCCGTGCTCGATCGGGGCTTCCTCTTTGCCGACGGCATCTATGAAGTCGCTGCCGTGATCGACGGCCATCTGGTCGACAGTGCAGCGCATCTGGCCCGATTGGAACGATCGGCCGGAGAAATCGGCATTCCCCTCCCTCTTCCCCCGGCAGAGATTGAGGCGGTGCAAAAGAATCTCGTCGCCCGCAACGGCCTTGGCGAAGGTCTCGTCTATCTCCAACTGACCCGTGGCGCGGATGGCACCCGCGATTTCCAGCCCTCCGCCGCAATCCAGCCTACTCTGGTCATGTTCGTGCAGGACAAGCCTTTTCTCGACGTGCCCGCCGTCCGCACGGGGATCAGTGTGGCAACCACGCCCGATCTGCGTTGGAAGCGCCGCGACATCAAAAGCGTCATGCTGCTGGCGCAGGCTATGGCGAAACAGGCCGCCAAAATCTCAGGCGCGCAGGAAGCGTGGATGGTAGAGGATGGCTTCGTGACCGAAGGCGCATCCTCCACCGCCTTCATCCTGACCGGCGAAGGCATTATCACCCGCCCTTATTCCCATGCGGTGCTGGCGGGCTGCACTGGCGCGGCGTTAACGGCGCTGGCGGAGGAAAGCGGTCTCAAGGTCATCCGCCGTCCCTTCACCGTGATCGAAGCGCTCGCCGCCCGCGAAGCCTTCATCACAAGCGCCTCCACGCTTTGCCAGTCGGTTGTGCGGATCGACGGACAGGCCATCGGTTCCGGGCTTCCCGGCCCGGTCGCGATGCGGCTGCGCGAACTCTATATCGACTTCGCCCGCCGCACTGCTTCCTGAAAAGATCGAAAATGCGTCCAATATGGAGGGATGCCTCCTCATGCGTTCCTTCCCTTCATCTGGTGAAATGAGGCAGCCGAATCGCATCGGGAACGGCCCGTTCGTTGCGAGCCCGTTTCCTTTTTCCTACACAACCCCGAGGGCGGCCGCCATTGTCTCCGCTTTGGAGAAAAGATCGGGCTGCGCTGTTACGATATTTCAGTAGGATGAAGAACAGAACAAGCACGGGAGCCGCTCATGACTTATGATTTCCCCTACGGCACGAAAGGGGGATCGGCCGATCTGCCCTACGGCAGAAAGGATGATCGCGCCGGCCTGCTGGTTCTGACCGATATGGCGGCAACAGACGACATGGCGGCTGTCGCTTCGGCGGCCGGGCTGCGCCTTCTGGAGGCGGTGGCGATAGAGGACGCGCCCTCCCGGCTTGACATTCAGCTCGGCTGTGACGTCGTTCTCCTGCTATGCGACCGGACCCATCCGATATTGGAACGCCTGTTCGTACAGGTGGAAACCTTTGCCATCCAGCATGATATTCCGGTGATCCTCGCGGCTGGCCTAGAAACGATCGATCTGGCCTATGCCTGCACCCGTAATGAACGGACGCAGTTGCTGTGTCGACCTGATGAAACCGATCTCGCTGCCGCGCTACTTGCCGCCGTCGAGACGATAGGCAACGGGCAGACCCTTCATGACCTCAGCGGCGATAGCGACGGCATCCGCCTGCAAAAGCTGAGCGATGAAGTCAGCCGCCTTGCCCGCACTCTGGAAACACTGACCCAAAGACGGCAGCAGGCCGCACCGTCCTTCGAACTTGGCCCCCGCATTTCCGATCGACCAAGCGATTATATAGGCATGCCTGCCATTGCCCCCCTGGGCGAGGAGCAGACAGACGTGGATGGACGGAATGACATCACACCTCAACAGGTGCGGGACTGGTTGCGCGTCCGCCGCCTGCGTGACGAGTTTCTGCCGGGGGACCTGTTTGCCGATCCGGCATGGGACATGCTGCTCGACCTGTTTGCCGCGCGGCTGGAACAGGAACGCGTATCGGTGTCCAGCCTATGCATCGCATCGGCCGTGCCGCCCACCACCGCGCTCCGTTGGATTCGCACATTGACGGAAAAAGGGCTATTGCAACGACAGGCCGATCCGCACGACGGGCGCCGCGTCTTCATCACCTTGGCCGATAGTGCCGCCGCCGCCCTGACCCGTTGGTTTGGAGCGAGCCGACGCTTTCTTGGCCATGATGGAAGAACGGGGATACATGCGTGACCTGCAGGCAATGCTCCTCTCGCCCAAGAGCCATGTGGGACATCCCTGCCGCTTCCTTCGGGAATAGTTCGGGACTCTCATATCCATTCCAGTCCGTTCGCTGCTGCTCTGTTCCGCGAACATACTCTTGACCGTTGGCCAAAAGACCCTAGAAGCGCGGGGAAATCCCCACGGGGGCGATTAGCTCAGTTGGTAGAGCGTCTCGTTTACACCGAGAATGTCGGCGGTTCGAGCCCGTCATCGCCCACCATAAATTCATGATCGGTGACTTGTCGTTCGTCGTATTGATGCGGATGAATGATATTCATCCGCCAGCAATCTCTGGTCAGGCACTCGTCTAGCCCATGCCGGTCTCAATCCTTTTCAGCGGTATCATAGCCCCCGTCCTGTTTCTGCTCTCCCCTTCGGCGGCGGCGAGCATGAGGGACTGCCTCGATTGGTATCCACCCGCCAAGGCCATAGCCTCCTCGGACAAGCCCTGCCCGCCTCCGCTGCTGATGTAATGCATGCCCGCCAGCATATTGCGGCCCGGCTCGACCGCTGCTAATCGACCGCTCCATGATCCAGCCGCCTGAAATCATCCGAGTCTCCCGGTCGCGCGTTTCCTGCGACGGTTCGGGCGACATTCCCGCCGCCCTCGGCCATCCGCGCGTCTTTCTGGAAATCGACGAGCATGGCTATGTCGACTGCGGCTATTGCGACCGGCGCTTCGTGCTGATCGGCGGGCCGGGTGACACGCCTGAAGTAGGCAATTTGCCCGATATAGCCTCAGGCGCCAGCATCTGACGAAATTTCGCCGGGCTTAAGGGCGACTTCGGCATCTAATTTGACGTGATTCCCGAGGCGGTGGGCTTCACCTGCCTCGAAATCATTCTATATCGGACGCATGACCGATCTTGCTTCCCAATTCACCGATGCTCGTGGCCTGCTCTATCGTCCGGGTCTGCTCGATCCAGATGGCGCGCGCCGCCTGACCGCCGAGGCGCTGAAAGCCTGCGATGATGGCGAACTTTATCTGCAATATCGGGCGAGCGAAAGCTTCGGCTTCGATGATGGGCGACTGAAGACCGCCGACTATTCGACCGATGCGGGCTTTGGCCTGCGCGGCGTGTCGGGCGAAATGACGGGCTTTGCCCACGCCAACGACATAAGCGAAGCCGCTATTCGCCGCGCCGCCGAAACATTGACGCTGCTTGACCCGGCCGAGGGCAGGCCAGCCCCGCCCCCGCAGCGGACCAACCGCCACCTTTATACCGACGCCAATCCCCTGGAGATCGTCCCCTTCGCCGAGAAGGTGAGGCTGTGCGCCGAGATCGATGCAGCCGCCCGCGCCCGCGATCCCCGCGTCGCGCAAGTATCTGTGAGCCTGTCGGGAAGCTGGTCCGTGGTGGAGATCCTCCGCGCCGACGGTTTCACCGCAACGGATATTCGCCCGCTAGTGCGCCTCAACGTGTCGGTTATCCTGGAGGAGAATGGCCGCCGCGAAACCGGCGTGTTCGGGGTGGGCGGGCGCTATCTTTACGATCAGGTCATGGATGCCGCGACCTGGAACCGCGCCATAGACGAAGCGCTGGCGCAGGCACGTGTCAACCTGCGGTCTGTCGCCGCCCCCGCCGGGGAGATGACGGTGCTATTGGGGCCGGGCTGGCCCGGCGTGCTGGTGCATGAAGCCATCGGTCATGGGCTGGAGGGCGATTTCAATCGCAAGGGCACCAGCGCTTTTTCCGGCCGCATTGGTCAACGCGTTGCCGCACCCGGCGTGACGGTGGTGGATGACGGCTCCATTCTGAACCGTCGCGGCTCCCTCTCCATCGACGATGAGGGCACGCCAACCCGCGAAAATGTCCTGATCGACGACGGTATCCTCAAGGGCTATATGCAGGATCGACTGAACGCCCGGCTGATGGGCGTCGAGCCGACCGGCAACGGCCGCCGCGAAAGCTACGCCCACGCGCCGATGCCACGCATGACCAACACATTCATCAAAGGCGGCAATGATGACCCGCAAGAGTTGCTGAGCCGCATGAAATCCGGCATCTTCGCCAAGAGTTTCGGCGGCGGACAGGTCGACATCGTATCGGGCAAGTTCGTCTTTTCCTGCACCGAAGCCTACAAGGTCGAGAATGGCAAGCTGGGCGAGCCGATCAAGGGTGCCACGCTAATCGGCGATGGCCCGACCGCGCTGACCAAGGTCGCAGGCATCGGCAATGACTGGGCACTGGACGAAGGCATCGGCATGTGCGGCAAGGGCGGGCAGAGCGTGCCTGCTGGCGTCGGCCAGCCAACCCTGCTGATCGAGGGGCTGACAGTCGGCGGCACGGCGACCTGACGCGAAGCCGCCATGGGTTGAGGAACCCGGCTGCGAGCCGCTCATTCATCTGGTATGAACATGTTGACCGATAGTCCCGATGCCGTAACCGCCGATTGGGCGGCGGCGCTGCTTGACTTCTGGTTCAATCAGGTCGGCGAAAAAGGCTGGTGGGGCCATGATCCGCTATTGGATCGACTCTGCAAAGCGCGTTTCATGAAGACTTGGGAAGAAAAGCGGAGATTGCCTGCCGAAGACTTCCTCGAACGCGCGGACGAAGCGCTGGCCGCGGTGCTGCTGTTCGACCAATTGCCCCGCAATATGTTCCGGCAAAGCGCCACGGCCTTTGCCACCGATCCCCTCGCCCGCGACATTGCCCGCGGCGCTATCGCCCATGGCTATGATATCCAGATTGGCGGGGCTGGCCGTCTCTTCTTCTACATGCCTTTCCAGCACAGCGAGGCGCTTGAGGATCAGGAGCTCTCGCTCACGCTGTTCGAAGCTGCGGGCGATCAGCAATCACTGGACTTCGCACGCGAGCATCACGCCGTTGTCAAGCAATTCGGTCGTTTTCCACATCGCAATGCCGTTCTGGGCCGTTCAGACCGGCCCGGCGAGGCAGAAGCGGCAACGCAAGGCGCGAGTTGGTAAAACAGCATCGGCAGCTGCCCAAATTTTAATCACATTCCGGCCGCTGCCCATTTTTTTGGCGCTGCATCATAAGCAGCGCACCTGAAAACCCCTGTTAAGCCCCGTTTAACGAATTGGCACAGCTCTTGCTGAGTAGTGTTCGCACACCAGTTAAAGGGGGCGACATGAAACTTGTCATGGCTATCATCAAGCCGTTCAAGCTTGACGAAGTCCGCGAGGCACTTTCCTCGCTTGGCATCGCCGGCATGACGGTCAGCGAAGTGAAGGGCTTTGGTCGTCAGAAAGGACAGACCGAAATCTATCGCGGGGCCGAATATTCAACCAACATGGTTCCGAAGATCAAGATCGAGGTTGTCTGCGACGACGACCTCGCGCCACGCGTCGTCGAGGCAACACAGTCCGCCGCCAATTCCGGCGCCATCGGCGATGGCAAGATTTTCGTCCTCGATGTCGGCCAGGCGGTTCGCATCCGCACCGGCGAAACCGGCGAAACCGCTCTGTAAAATTGGGGGGAATAATGAGCTTTTCCAAAAAACTTTGCGGCATGGCGGGCGCTGCGGCGTTGTCGCTGTTCACTGCGCTGCCTGCCTGGGCGCAGGACGCCGCCGCTGCGGCCCCCGTGCCGAATAAGGGCGACACCGCCTGGATGATGGTTTCCACCATCCTCGTTCTCGCCATGATCCTCCCTGGCCTTGCGCTGTTCTATGGCGGCCTGGTCCGCACCAAGAACATGCTGTCCGTCATGACGCAGATCGGCGCGGTCGCGTGTCTCGCGATGCTCGTCTGGGTCACCTATGGGTATAGCTTGGCATTCGGTCCCGATGCGTCGGAAGGGCTCAAGCCCTTCGTCGCCAGCCTTGGCAAAATGTTCTTGGCCGGCATCACGCCGGATTCGACGGCGGCGACCTTCACCGACGGGGTAGTCATTCCTGAATATGTGTTCGTCAGCTTCCAGATGACCTTCGCCGCGATCACCGTGGCGCTGGTGCTGGGTTCGGTGGTCGAGCGCATCAAGTTTTCGGCCGTGATGATCTTCGCCCTCGTCTGGCTCACCATTGTCTATTTCCCGATTGCCCATATGGTCTGGGCTGCGGGCGGCCTGTTCTTCGAAATGGGCGCGTTGGACTTTGCGGGCGGCACGGTGGTGCACATCAACGCCGGCGTCTCCGCGCTGGTGGCCTGCATCATCCTAGGCAAGCGCATGGGCTTCCCCAAGGAACCGATGGCGCCCCATTCGCTGACGCTGACGGCCGTCGGCACCGGCCTGCTGTGGGTCGGCTGGTTCGGGTTCAACGCCGGTTCGGCGCTGGAAGCCAATGGTTCGGCTGCTCTCGCGATGATCAACACCTTCGTCGCCACTGCCTCTGCCGCGCTGGCCTGGATGGTTGCGGAGCGTGTCGCCGGGCACAAGGCTTCGGCTCTGGGCTTCTGTTCGGGCGTGATCGCCGGTCTCGTCGCCGTGACTCCGGCGGCTGGTAACAGCGGCCCGTTCGGCGCGATCGTCCTTGGTGCTGTCGCCTCGGTCATCTGCTTCTTCGCGGTCACAGTGCTCAAGCCCAAGCTGGGTTATGACGACTCGCTCGACGCCTTCGGCATCCATGGTATCGGCGGCATGATCGGCGCGATCGGTACCGGCATCGTCTACTCGCCTTCGCTGGGCGGACCGGGCGGCGCGGACTATGCGATCGGCAGCCAGCTCGTGACGCAGATCCTTGCCACGGTGACCACCATCGTCTGGGCGTCGATCGGCACCACCATCGCCATCTTCATCGCCAAGGCAGTGACCGGCCTGCGGGTCAGTCCCGAAGTCGAACAGGAAGGCCTCGACCTCGGCGAGCATGGCGAACGCGCCTACAACTACTGAGATTGGCAGGGCAGCCGCGAAGCCGCCCGCCTCACCTTGTTCCTCCTGCGAACATACCTCGGGGCCGGTGCGAAAGCATCGGTCCCATTTTTATGCGGGACACGCCGGTGAGGGCAATTAAAGCTGGGTCGATTTCATCGCGAAGATGGGTTCGTGCGGCTGGTAGCTTGCCATCCTGTCCAGCAATATATCCAGCTCGCTGGCATGAATGAGAATGTCCGCATGGCCATGGCGGATAAATCCCACCTCCACCATCTGGCGATAGAAGGCGATCAACGGATCGTAAAAGCCGTTCATGTTGAACAGCCCGACCGGCTTGGCATGATAGCCAAGCTGCGCCCAACTGATCGCCTCCCATAGTTCATCCATCGTGCCGACGCCGCCGGGCAGCGTCACGAAGCCATCGGACAGATCGGTGAACATCGCCTTGCGCTGATGCATCGTCTGGACGATGTGCAATTGTGTGCAACCGCGATGAGCGACTTCCGCGCTGACCAGCGCCTCGGGGATCACCCCGATCACTTCGCCGCCCGCTTCGAGCGCGGCATCCGCCACGGCGCCCATCAGGCCCAATCGCCCACCTCCGTAGACAATGCCGATTCCCCGCTTTGCCAGGTCGTGCCCGACCTGCCGTGCCGCTTCGACAAAAGCCGGGTCGGCGGGCGTAGCCGAGCCGCAATAGATGGCCAATCTCTTCACGCCAAGTCTTTCAACATCAGGGCAGCGGTCGCCTTTGCTCCGGTCACCACGCCGGGGATGCCCGCGCCCGGATGGGTGCCCGCGCCCACCAGATAGAGATTGGGAATGACATCATCGTGATTGTGCGGCCGGAACCAGGCATTCTGCGTCAACAGCGGTTCCAGACTGAAAGCGCTGCCGCAATGGGTGGAAAGATCGCGCGCGAAATCGGCTGGCGCATAATGGAACTGCGTGACGATCCGGGAACGGATGTCCGGTATCAACCGATGCTGGACTTCATCCAATATCCGATCTGCATACGCGGGCGCGAAGCGATCCCAGTCGATCGGCAGTTTGCCCATATGCGGCACCGGCGTCATGACGGAGAAAGTCGAATAGCCCTCTGGCGCCAGCGACGGATCGGTGACGGTGGCATGTTGCAGATATAGGGCAAAATCCTGCGGCAGGATGCCATAATCGAAAATGTCCTTGAGCCACGCTTCATAACGCGGACCGAACAAGATCATATGATGCGGAATGCCCGGCCAGCTTCCCCTGATCCCGAAATGCAGCACGAACATTCCGGGCGACCAGCGCTTGCGGGCGATCCTGTCAGCCTGCTTCGCGCCACGCGGATGATGGCCCAGCAGATCGCGATAGCTGTGCACCAGATCGGCATTGCTGGCGACGGCCTCCGCCTCACCATGCCAGTCCGACACGGTCCGCACGCCGACCGCCCGGTCGCCATGCACTTCGATCTGCACAACCCTGTCGCCCAGACGCAGCACACCGCCCAGGCGCTCGAAATGTGTCGCCATGCCCTGCACGAGCCGGTTGGTTCCGCCCTGGGCGAACCAGACGCCGCCCTGCTTCTCCAGCTTGTGGATCAGGCTGTTGATCCCGCTGGCCGTCGTCGGATTGCCGCCGATCATCAGCACGCGCCATGACAGCGCCTGCCGCAACCGTTCATCTTTCACATAAGACGAAACGACGGAAGAGACGGAGCGCCACGCCTGATTGCGGGCCAGCATGGGTGCGGCCCGGACCATCGAGGCGAAGTCGGGAAAGGTTTCGCAGCCTAGCCGCCGCCATGCTTCTTCATATATATCATCGGCATGGTCGAGGAACCGCTCATAGCCCGCGACATCGGGCGGGCTGAGTTTCGCGATCTGGGTACGCAGCGCGCCCTCCCCGCCCGCGCAGTCGAACTGGGTGCCGTCCGGCCAGTTCAGGCGGTAAAAGGGATCGACGGGGAGCAGCGTCACATCTTCGGCCATGTCATGCCCGGACAGGCGCCACAGTTCCGCCAGCGAGGCTGGGTCGGTGATGGCGGTCGGACCGGCGTCGAAGGTGAAGCCGTCCCTTTCCCACATATAGGCGCAGCCGCCGGGGCGGTCGCGAGCTTCCACCAGCGTGGTTTCGATCCCCGCGGACTGGAGGCGGATGGCGAGCGCCAGACCGCCAAAGCCCGCGCCTATAACAATGGCCTTCCTGTTCATCAGGCGATGGGGCTGGGCAAGGGAAGCATGGCGCCTCTTATGGGCATGGGGGAGGAAGGGCACAAGATGCCGATGAGGGGTGGAGGCAAAAGCAAGAGAGAGGTGGCGAAGGGAAAGGGGTTGGCACGATCTCCTATATAGTATAGGGGGGTATCCTATGCATATTATTGCCGATCAGGAAAAGCTGCTGGCGCGGGTCCGGCGGATCGCGGGGCAGGTTCAGGCCGTGGAGCGCCAGCTCATGGGCGATGCGGGCTGTTCGGAGACGTTGCAGCTTGTCGCATCCGTGCGCGG
>Ga0180223_1000741_pt1 | contig 34559 bp, 28 predicted proteins | sample eDN5th30CKraftOP_FD_151337 | JGI IMG/M metagenome (GOLD analysis project Ga0180223, IMG submission 151337) | Enriched Organic Plus compost microbial communities from Emeryville, California, USA - eDNA 5th pass 30_C Kraft OP (version 2) (version 2) ... | reverse complement strand
CGCCCGACGCCTGCGGCCATCATTATCGCCCAGTCCCGGAAGGCGCGCCCGCCCTGCCCGCCCGGCGCCGCGCCGCCCACAGCCTCAACCGGTCCAGGTACAGATACACCACCGGCGTGGTGTACAGCGTCAGTACCTGGCTCAGGATGAGCCCGCCCACGATGGTGATGCCCAGCGGCTTGCGCATCTCCACCCCGGCGCCCGAGGCAAGCACCAGAGGCAGGGCGCCGAACAACGCCGACACCGTCGTCATCATGATGGGCCGGAAGCGCACCAGGCATGCCTCGTAGATGGCATCGCGGGTGGAAAGATTGCGCTGCCGCTCGGCATGCAGCGCGAAATCCACCATCATGATGGCGTTCTTCTTGACGATGCCGATCAGCAGGAACACGCCTATCAGGGCGATCAGCGAAAACTCATGGCCCAGCAACAGCAGCGCCAGCAGCGCGCCTATGCCCGCCGACGGCAGTGTCGAAAGAATGGTGATGGGGTGCACGTAGCTCTCGTACAGCATGCCCAGCACGATATACATGGTGACCAGGGCGGCCAGGATCAGCCAGGGCTGCTGCGCCACGGCCTGCTGCATTTCCCGGGCGTCGCCCAGGAAGCCCGCCTGGATCTGGGTGCTGGGCAGGCCCGCGCGCGCCACTGCTTTCTCTATGGCCTGCGTTGCCTGCTGCAGCGTGACGCCTGGCGCCAGGCTGAACGAAACGTTTTCAGAAGCAAGCAGGCCCTGGTGGCGCACGCTGAGCGGCGAGCTGCCCGTCGTGAAACGGGTGAAGGCCGAAAGCGGCACCCGGCTTCCGTCGGCCGTCACCACCTGAACTTGTTTGAGCGATTCGGCATCCTGGGCATAGCGCGGGTCCACCGCCATCACTACGTGATACTGGTTCAGCGGGCCGTAGACGACCGACACCTGGCGCTGGCTGAAGGAATTGTTCAGCGTGGAGGCGATCAACGACATGTTCACGCCCAGGCGCGCCGCGGCATCGCGGTCGATGGACAACTCGACGCGCTGCCCTTTTTCGTCGCTGCCGCTGTCGACGTCGACCAGTTCAGGCACGCCGGCCAGGGCCTGCTGCACCTTGGGCAGCCAGGTACGCAGCAGGTCCAGTTCGCCGGCCAGCAGCGAATAGTCGTACGATGCGGAGCCCTGGGGGCCACCCCCCGCGTGCAGGTCCTGCTCGGGAATCAGCGACAGCCGCGCTCCCGGCACGCCCAGGAACTGGTTGCGCAGCCGGTTCACGACCTCGATGGCGCTGGCCTTGCGCTCGTCCATGGGCTTGAGCTGGATCAGCATGAAGCTGCTGTTGCTGCCGCCCCGCCCCCCGACGAAGCCCGTCACGCTTTCGATGGCCGGATCCTGCATCAGTTTCTTGCGGAACAGTTCCAGCTTGGGGCGCATGGCGTCAAACGAGGTGCCCTGGTCGACACGGAAAAACCCCATCAGCTGGCCTGTGTCCTGCATCGGGAAAAAACCCTTGGGCACCACGGCATACAGGTAGAAGTTCAGGCCTATGGTCGCGGCCAGCACCAGCATGGTCAGGCGGCTGTGCCGCAGCGCCCAGTCCAGCGAGCGCCTGTAGCCGCGCCACAGCGCATCGCCCGTCGACTGCCAGGCGCGCGCAAGCCTGCCGGGCGGGCGCGGCGCGGCCGGAACATGGCGCAGCAGGCGCGCGCACATCATGGGCGTCAGGATCAGCGACAGCACCAGGGACACCAGGATCGCGGCGGACAGCGTCACCGCGAATTCGCGGAACAGCCGGCCCAGCAGCCCGCCCATGAGCAGAATGGGGATGAACACGGCCACCAGGGACACGCTCATGGCCACTACCGTGAAGCCCACTTCGCGCACCCCGCGTATCGCGGCCCGGAAGGGAGTCATGCCTTTCTCGATGTGGCGCATGATGTTTTCCAGCACCACGATGGCGTCGTCCACCACAAAGCCCGTGGCGACGATCAGCGCCATCAGGGAAATGGTGTTCAGCGTATAGCCGAACCACCACATCAGGCTGAAGGTGGCGATAAGCGAAGCCGGCACCACGATGCTGGGAATGAGGGCGGCGCGCCCATTGCGCAGGAACAGCAGCACCACCAGCACCACCAGCACCACGGCGATGACCAGCGTGACCTCGGCCTCGTGCAGCGACGCCCGGATGCTGGGCGTGCGGTCCTGGGCCACCGACAGATCGACATAGGCCGGCAGCATGGCCTGGAAGGCCGGCATCTGCTCGCGGATGGCGTCGACCGTCTTGATGATGTTGGCATCAGGCTGGCGGCGGATGGTCAGCAGCACGGCATCGCGGTCGTTGAAGAAGCCGACGTTGTTGACCTCTTCGACCGAATCCTCCACTGTGGCCACATCCCGCAGGCGGATGGGCGAGCCGTCGCGCCATGCGATGACCAGGGGGCGGTACTGCTGGGCGCGGGTCATCTGGTAGCCCGTGCTGATCTGCCAATGGTAGGTATCGTTCTCGACCATGCCGTTGGGCCGCATGGTGTTGGCATCCGACAGGGCGTTGCGCACATCGTCCAGGGCCACGCCGGCGCTGGCCAGGGCCTGGGGGTTCAGGCTGACCCGGACGGCGGGCAGTGAACTGCCGCCCACCTGGACCTCGCCCACGCCGCTGACCTGCGCCAGCTTCTGCGCCAGCACCGTCGAGGCCAAATCGTAAAGGCGGCCCTGGCTGGCCACGCTGGATGTCAGCGCCAGCACCATCACGGGCGCGGATGAAGGATTGACCTTGTTGTAGGTGGGGTTGTTGCGCAGGCTGGAAGGCAGCATGGTGCGCGCGGCGTTGATGGCCGCCTGCACGTCGCGCGCCGCGCTGTTGATGTCGCGGTCCATGTCGAACATCAGCGTGATGCGCGTCGAGCCTTCCGAGCTGCGCGACGACATGTCGCTCAGGCCCGCGATGGAGCCCAGCGCCTGCTCCAGCGGGGTCGCCACACTGGATGCCATGGTCTCGGGGCTGGCGCCGGCCATCTGCGCCGTCACAGATATCATGGGAAAGTCGATTTCGGGCAGCGGCGCCACGGGCAGCACCCGGTACGCCATAAAACCCGTCAGCACCAGCCCCAGGCACAGCAGCGAGGTCGCCACCGGCCTGACGATGAACAGGGTCAGAAACCTCATGGCAGCGCCTCGCCGCCGGCCTTGCGGTTTTCACGCGGGCGGGCGCGACGCGACAGGCGGTCGAACATCAGGTAGATGACAGGCGTGGTGAAAAGCGTCAGCAGCTGGCTGCACAGCAGCCCGCCCACCATGACCAGCCCCAGCGGCTGGCGCAGTTCGGAGCCGGCCCCCGTGGCCAGCATCAGCGGAATGGCGCTGAACAGCGCCGCCAGCGTGGTCATGAGTATGGGCCGGAAGCGCAGCAGCGCCGCCTCGCGGATGGCCGCCCGCGGCGACAGCCCGCGCCCGCGCTCGGCGTCGAGCGCGAAATCTATCATCATGATCGCGTTCTTCTTGACGATGCCGATCAGCAGGATAATGCCGATGATGCCTATCATGTCCAGCTCGGTGCCGGTCAGCAGCAGCGCCAGCAGCGCGCCGATGGCCGCCGAGGGCAGCGTCGAAAGAATCGTGACCGGATGGATGTAGCTTTCATACAGAATGCCCAGCACGATGTACATGGCCACCACCGCCGCCAGCAGCAGCCACAGCGTGCTGTCCAGCGAGGCCTCGAAGGCGCGCGCCGCGCCCTGGAAACGCGTCTCGATGGAAGCCGGCATGTCCAGGGACGCCTCGGCCTGCTTGATGGCGCGCACCGCGTCGGACAGCGCCACGCCGGGCGCCAGGTTGAACGAGATGGTCGTCGCCGGGAACTGCCCCAGCCGCTCGACCGACAGCAGGTTGCTGTCCTCGCTGACCGAGGCGATGCTGGTCAGCGGCACCGGCACGCCGCTGGTCGTCTGCACGTAGATCTGGCCCAGCGATTGCGGCCCCTGCCGATACTGCGGCGCCACCTCGAGCACCACGCGGTACTGGGCCGACTGCGTGAAAATGGTGGAAATAAGCCTTTGCCCGAAGGCATCGTACAAGGCTTCGTCCATCGCCGAATTGGTGACGCCCAGCCGGGCGGCCGCGTCGCGGTCTATCTTCAGCGTGGTCTGCAGCCCGCCGCTTTGCTGGTCATTGGCCACGTCGGCCAGCTCGGGCAGCTCGCGCAGTTTTGCCTCGATGCGGGGCACCCATTCAAGCAGCACCAGGCGGTCCGGGTCAGACAGCGTCATCTGGTACTGGGTGCGGCTGACCCGGTCGTCGATGCTCAGGTCTTGCACGGGCTGCATGAACACCTGGACGCCCGGCACGTCCCGCAGGCGCTCGCCCAGGCGGCGTATGATCTGCGATGCGTTGTCGTCGCGTTCGGCGATGGGCGTCAGCGCGATCTGCATGCGGCCGGTGTTCAGCGTGGCGTTGGTGCCGTCGATGCCTATGAAGGACGAAACCGCCTCGACAGCCGGGTCTTCCAGTATTTTTTTCACTGCCTGCTGCTGGCGCTGCGCCATGGCGCTGAACGACACCGTGGGCGAGGCCTGGCTGATGGCCTGGATCATGCCAGTGTCCTGCTGCGGGAAAAACCCCTTGGGCACCAGCGAGTACAGCAGCGCCGTCAGCAGCAGCGTGCCCAACGCCACCCACAACGTCAGCCTCTGGTGCGACAGCACCCAGTCCAGCCCGCGTTCGTAGGCGGCCAGCACGCGGTCCATCCCGGCGCCCAGCTTTTGCTGCAGGGGTCCGTGGCTGTGCTCGGATTCCGGCTTCAGCAGCCGCGCGCACATCATGGGCGTGAGGGTCAGGGAGATGGCCAGGGAAAGCAATATGGCGACGGCCAGGGTGATGGCGAACTCGCTGAACAGCCTGCCGATGATGTCGCTCATGAAGAGCAGCGGTATCAGCACGGCGATCAGCGACAGCGTCAGCGACACCAGCGTGAAGCCGATCTGCGCGGCGCCCTTCAGGGCCGCCTGCAGGGCGTTCTCGCCGGCTTCGATGTACCGCGCGATGTTCTCGATCATGACGATGGCGTCGTCCACCACGAAGCCCGTGGCGATGGTCAGCGCCATCAGGGTCAGGTTGTTGATGCTGAACCCCGCCAGGTACATGAGCGCGAAAGTGCCCACCAGGGACAGCGGCACCACCACGCTGGGAATGAAGGTGGCCGTCCAACTGCGCAGAAACACGAAAGTGACCAGCACCACCAGGCCGATGGCCAGCAGCATTTCCCTTTGCACGTGCTCTACCGAATCCCGTATGGTCTGGGTGCGGTCGGAGGCTACCGCCACGTCCACGCCTATGGGCAGCGCCTGGCGCAGCGACGGCAACAGTTCCTTGACGCTGTCGACCACGTCGATGACGTTGGCGCCGGGCTGGCGCTGTATGTTCAGCAGGATGGCGGGCTGCGTGCCTATCCATGCCGCCTGGCGGATGTTCTCGGCGTCCTGCACGGCGGTGGCCACGTCTTTCAGGCGCAGCGGCGCACCGTCTTCATACGCCAGTATCAGCTGCTCGTAGTCCTGCACCGACCGCAGCTGGTCATTGGCGTAAATGGTGGTGGACCGTTCGGCGCCGTCCAGGTTGCCCTTGGGCTGGTTGACGTTGGCGCCGGTGATGGCCGTGCGCAAAGAGGCCAGCGACAGGCCGTGCGCGGCCAGGGCCTGCGGATTGGCCTGTATGCGCACCGCCGGCCTCTGCCCGCCGGCCACGCTGACCAGGCCCACGCCGGAAATCTGCGACAGCTTCTGGGCGACGCGTATGTCGATGAGGTCGCGCACCTCGTACAGCGGCAGCGTGGGCGAGGTCACGGCCAGGCTGATCACCGGCGTGTCGGCGGGATTCACCTTGTTGTATACAGGCGGCGACGGCAGGTCGTTGGGCAGCAGGTTGGACGCAGCGTTGATGGCCGCCTGCACTTCCTGTTCGGCGACATCCAGCGGCAGGTCCAGGTCGAACTGCAGCGTGATGGTGGATGCGCCGCCCGAACTGGAGGACGTCATCTGAGTCAGCCCCGGCATCTGGCCGAACTGCCGCTCCAGCGGCGAGGTGACCAGAGCGGTCATGACGTCGGGGCTTGCGCCCGGATACAGCGTGGAAACCTGGATGGTGGGATAGTCGACCTCGGGCAGCGCCGACACGGGCAGCAGGCGATAAGCCAGCAGGCCCGCGATGAGCACCGCCACCATCAGCAATGTGGTGGCTACCGGCCGCAGGATGAACAGGCGCGATATGTTCACGGGACCGCCTCAGCGGAAGGACGCGCGCGCGCGAGGCCCCTGGCCCTGGCGGCCGGAGGAAGGCGGCGCGGCGCGCACGGGCGCTGATTCGCCCGTCACAACCTCTACAGAAGCCCCCTCGCGCAGCCTGTCCACGCCTTCGATGACCACCCTCTGGCCCGCCTGGACGCCGCTGGCGACGGCGACCTTGTTGCCGTCGACCGTGCCGGTGACGATGGGCTGGATGCGCACGGTGTCGGCTTCGTCCACGGCATAGACGAAGGCGCCTTTGGAACCCTGCTGGACGGCGGTGGCCGGTATCGTGACGGCAGGCAGGCCGGTCTGCACGGCCAGGCGCACGCTGACGAACTGGTTGGGAAAGAGCGTCTCGTCCTCGTTGGAGAAGCGCGCCTTCAGCTTGAGCGTGCCGGTGGCCACGTCGATCTGGTTGTCCACGGATTCCAGTTCGCCGGTGGCCAGCTTGCGCGTGTCGGTGCTGTCGTACAGGTCGACCGGCAGCGTCCTGCCCGCGGCCAGCTGGGCCAGGACTTCGGGCAGTTGGGCCTGGGGCAGCGTAAAGACGACAGAGATGGGCTGGGTCTGCGTGATGACCACCAGCCCGTCGGTGCTGGACGACGCGATCAGATTGCCCTGATCGACCTTGCGCAGGCCCAGCCGGCCGCTGATGGGGGCGGTGATTTCGGTAAAGCCCAGCTGCAGGCGGGCGCTGTCCACGGCCGCCTGGTCGCTTTTTTGCGAGCCTTCATACTGCTTGACCAGCGCCGCCTGGGCGTCCACCTGCTGCCTGGCGATGGAGTTCTGCTTGAACAACAGCTGATAGCGCTGCAGGTCGCGGCGGGCGTTTTCGAGCTGCGCCAGGTTCTGACGCTGCTGGCCCAGGGCCTGGTCCAGCTGCACCTGGTAGGTGCGGGGGTCGATGCGCGCCAGCACGTCGCCCTGCCGCACTTTCTGCCCGTCCTTGAAAAGGATTTCCTGCAGTTCGCCATCCACGCGGCTGCGCACCGTGACCGTGTTGTAGGCCGTCACTGTGCCGATGGCCTTGAACACGACGTCCACCGTGCCCTGTTCGGCGGTCGCGATACGCACGGGGACGCTCGCGGCGCCCATCATGCCGCGCGGGCTGAACGGGTTGGCGGCGCCGCCCCCATTGCCCTTGAAATGCCAATACGCCGCTGCCGCAGCCAGGGCCGCGGCCACGGCCAGCGCCGTCCAGAGCTGCTTGCGGGAAAAATGGCGCTTGCGGGATTCGGAACCGGGATCCGACATGCACTGCTCCAGTTAAAATTTTTCGCTATTCTCGCCGATTCCGGGCGCCGCGCACACAAAAATCCGGCTGTTGAAATCGTCCGCAACAACTTCCGCGACGATCCGGCCGTACGGCAATGCGGCGCCGACCCGAGGCCTGGACCGGCCAGGCGGCGGGCAGAGAAAGTGGGGAGTCAGATACTGCAGCGTGCCAGCTGGAAGGGAATATCGCGTGTGACCGGTTGTGGCTTGAGCTCGTTGTCCTGGGTGGAGAAGCGTATCCAGATGACGTATTTGTTGGCGCTCATTTCGGGAAACACGCCCAGCCCTTCGTCTATCCAGACCCGCAGCAGCTGGAAGGTCTTGCCGGTGAGCATTTCCTGGTAGGCGCCTTGGCGCGCCTCAAGCCCGACGACGTCGCCGGAATCGCGCAGCAGCCGCAAAATAAGGGCCAGCCCGTTGTACAGCGGCAGGAAGGGACTGATCCATTCCCTGAGGTCCTGCACACGGGTTTCGTGCGGCTTGATCTGCCACGCATAATAGGAAGGGATGTCGGCGGGGGAAGAACCGCCGGGGACCGCCAGGCGGCCCCGCAGGCTGGCCAGCCATTCGCTGTCGCGCAGCCCCTGGCCTATGCGGCCCTGCGCGCCCAGGTCAGACGAGGCGGCCTGGATTTCGGCCAGCATGGCGTCCAGCGCCTGCTCATCCACCCCGGGATGCTGGCGCAGCGCGCCCAGCGCGGCGCGCTGGCGTTCGAGGTCTTGCAGGACGGCGCCGCGCAGGTCGGTGCGGTCGCACAGCTCGAGAAGGTCGAACAGGGTGTCGACCGCTACCTGGTGATGCTGGACATCCTCGCCGGCGGCAAAAAAGAACAGCCGGCCGAACAAATGCTCGACCCGGAGCAGAGCCCTGACACGTTCGTTGCAAGGATATTCATACAAAATCACGCGACCGGAAACCTTTTAGGATGAACATGTATTGCCGTGCCCGCCGGCGCGCAGCCGGTTGGCCTGGGCGCACCATTTGTCGTGCACCGCCCGGGCCTGTGCCTCGAGGTCGTCAAGCGAGGTGCGGCCGTCGTTGAGCACGATGTCGTCGGCCGCAGCCAGCCGCGCCTCGCGGCTGGCCTGCACTGACATGATACGCGCAATAGCCTCCGGCGTCAGCCCGCTGCGGGCCTGCACGCGGGCCACCTGCGTGGCCGGATCGCAGTCGACCACGCAGATGCGGTCCACGCGATCGCGCCAGCGGCCGGACTCGACCAGCAAGGGAACGACGAAAACAAGATAACACCCATCGGCTTCGCACGCCCGGCGCTGTGTAACCTCGCTTATCATTGGGTGAAGAATCGCTTCGAGGCGCAGCCGCGCGCCCGGGTCCCGAAAAACGAGTTCGCGCATGGCGGCGCGGTCCAGCGAGCCGTCGGGCGCGACCAGCGCATCGCCGAACTGTCGGCGTATGGGTTCTATGGCCTGCCCGCCCGGCGCGGTCAGGCTGTGCGCGATGGCATCCGTGTCGATGACCGACGCGCCCCACGATTGGAAGAAATCGGCCACACGGCTTTTGCCGGAGCCGATGCCGCCGGTCAGTCCTATTTTGTACATGCGTGTGTGCGGGCCCTGGGCGATTACCAAATGTATGAATGTACCGCAGGCGCAACCAGCGCGGCCAGGCCGGCGGCGACCAGAAAAGGCCCGAACGGATACGAGGCGCCCAACGATGCGCGCCCATGGCGGCAGGCCGCCCACGCCACGCCGGCCAGGCAGGCCGCCAGCAGGACGAGCGGCAGCCACTGCCAGCCCAGCCAGGCGCCCAGGGCCCCGGCCAGCTTGGCGTCGCCCCGCCCCATGCCCTCGCGCCCGCGCAGCAGGCGGAAAGCCTCGTTCAGGACGAACAGAACGCCGTAACCCGCCGCCGCCCCCGCCACCGCGTCGCGCAGGTCCACGCCGACGCCAGCCCAGGCTGCCAGCAGGCCCAGCCACAGCAGCGGAAGCGTCAGGGCATCGGGCAGCAGACTGGTGCGCGCGTCGATGACGGCCAGGGCCAGCAGAGCCGCCGCGGCCGGCAGATGGCAGGCCAGCGCCCACGAAAGGCCGAAGCGGCGCTCGAGCAGCAGGCCCAGCAAGGCGGCAAGCAATGTCAGCAGCCAGCGCCGCGGCGCCGCCGGCGCGTCGTCGCCTGCGGCGCCCGCGCCAGCAGGCGTGGCCGCGGAGTTACCGTAGACCCTGGCCAGCGCCGCGGCGTAGCGCGCGGACCAGCCTGCCGCGCAGCAGCCGAGCACCGCGCCGGCCAGCGCCGCCAGCGCAGGAGGCAAAAGCAGGTGCGCATCGGCAAAAGACCCTGTTAACATACCCGTGAATTCATCCCCGACTGTTATCTTGATGGAATCCAGCCATGCCCGCCCCTGTCCTGAATACCCTGCGCCCCGCCGCGGCCGGTCTTGCCTTGATCGTACTGGCGCTGGCGGGCTGCGCCCAGCAGCGCACCCCCGGCTACTATAGCGCCGAACGCGACAGCACACTGGGCGATGCGCGCGCCCAGGCCCAGGGCCGCGGCACCGGACACGCACCTTCGCAGATACAGCTGGGCTTCGGCGAAAACGCGCCCAAGCGGCAGGCCGGCGCCCCCACGGCCGCCGAGCAGGCCGACAAGGCCGCCATCGCCGCCACAGTGCGGCCCTTGCGCGAGGCCAAGACGTTTCTGGGCACCCTGCCCTGCCTGGGCGGCGCCCCGGCCTGCCCGGCCAGCCGCGTCACGCTGACGCTGGCGCCCAATGGCCAATGGCGCGCCCGCTCGCAGCCGCTTGAAGGCGGCAAGGCCAGCACCGACCAGGGCTGCTGGGACGTCATCGGCACCGAGCCATGGCGCATCGTGCTGCGCGCGGCCAAGAGCGAAACCTCGCGCGCCAGCCTGACCTTCGTCAATGACAACATGCTGCGCGTGAACACGGTGAACGACCTTCAGCCCACGCTGCACTACCACCTTACGCGCCAGCCCGACGTGGACGGCATAGACGAACTGAACGGCGCGCCCGCGCCCGAATGCGGCGCCTAGGGCCTGCCGCGCCTACAGTTGGGGCCCGGGCGGCGTGCGCAATACCACGCAGCGGGCCAGTTCCACCGCATTGCGCACCTGAAGCTTCTGGAAGACGCGGGCACGATGCGCCTCGATCGTGCGCTGGGACACGCCAAGCTCGGCCGCGATGATTTTATTGGGCTTGCCCATGGCGACGTAATGCATGACGTCCCGCTCACGGGGAGTCAGCTTCGAGAAAAACGCGTCAGCGCAGCCTGTGTCGTCCAACATGTCTTGTCCCTCCGAGAGTTGTCGGGGGGATTCTGGCACAGGGCCACCTGACTGTCGCCTGTCAATTCTTACAGATCATGAATCGCCGCGACAGCCTATATTTCAAGGTTGTCGATCAGGCGCGTGCCGCCCAGCCTGGCGGCGGCCAGCACGACCAGGGGCTCCCCGGCGCGGATCTCTTCGGCGCTGGGCTCATGCAGGTCGCGCTGGCGGCGCAGCGCCACATAATCCACCTGCCAGCCGCGCCGCGCCAGCGCGGCGATGGCCTGGCCTTCCAGTTCAGCCTTGTCGGCATCGCCCGCCCGTATGCGCGCCTGCACCGCCTGCAAGGCCGCGTACAGCTGGGGCGCCTCGCCGCGCTCGGCGGGCGACAAATACATATTGCGCGAGGACAGCGCCAGGCCATCGGCGTCGCGCACGGTCTCGTGCGCCAGGATGTTGACCGGCAGCTGGAACTGCCGGCACATGCTGCGCACCACCATCAGTTGCTGATAGTCTTTTTTGCCGAACACCGCCACACGCGGCTGCACGCAGGAGAACAGCTTGAGCACGACCGTGCCCACCCCCGTGAAGAAGCCGGGCCGGAACTCGCCCTCGAGAATGCCGCCCAGGTCGGCGGGCGGTTGGATCTGGAAGTTCTGCGGCTCGGGGTACATTTCGCTTTCCTTGGGCGCGAACAGCACATAGACGTCGCGCGCGCGCTCAAGCTTTTCGATGTCGGACTCCAGGGTGCGGGGATAGCGGTCGAAGTCTTCGTTGGGGCCGAACTGCAGGCGGTTGACGAAAATGCTGGCGACCACCGGGTTGCCGTGCTGGCGCGCCAGCTTCATGAGCGCCAGATGGCCCGCATGCAGATTGCCCATGGTGGGCACGAAAGATACGTGCAGCTGGCCGCGCAGCTGGTCGCGCAACTCTTCGATCGTGTGGACTACTTTCAAGAATGTCTCCGTCCGGATGGGCTTGGCTGCGGGCGGGCCTGGGGCCTGTTACCGCTAAGACGCCGCCGCTGTATAGGAAAGGCGCACGTAGATGGGCGCGTAGGGCTCGGCCTGGGTGATGTCCAACAGCGATTCGCGGGCCAGCTCCAGCATGGCAAGGAAATGCACCACCACCACGGCGACGGAATCGCCCTCGCGCACCCTTTCCATGAACAACTCGGAAAATTCCATGAAGCGCACGTCGGCCAGGCGGCGCAGGATCTGGCTCATGTGGTCGCGCACGGACAGGTGCTCGCGCGTGATGCGGTGATGGGCATTCAGCTTGGCGCGGCGCATGATGTCGGCCCAGGCCTGGCGCAGGTCGTTGGCATCGACCTCGGGCAGCATGCGCTCGACGCGCAGGTCCATGAAGGCCTGGGCGCGCTGGAAATCGCGCCCCAACTGGGGCAGTTGGTTGAGCTTCTGGGCGGCCAGCTTCATCTGCTCGTATTCGAGCAGCCGGCGCACCAGCTCGGCGCGCGGATCGTCGGGCTCTTCGCCGGTATCCGATTTTTTGACCGGCAGCAGCATGCGCGACTTGATCTCGATGAGCAGCGCCGCCATCAGCAGGTATTCGCCGGCCAGCTCCAGGTTGTGGCTGCGTATCTGCTCGACATAGGACAGGTACTGGCGCGTGACCTCGGCCATCGGGATGTCCAGCACATTGAAGTTCTGCTTGCGGATGAGATACAGCAGCAGGTCGAGCGGTCCCTGGAAGGTCTCCAGGAAGACCTCGAGGGCGTCGGGCGGGATGTACAGGTCTTGCGGCAGCGAGAACAGGGGTTCGCCGTAAAGGCGGGCCAGCGCCACGCTGTCGACGACGTCGGGCGTGCTGTCGACCGCCGGGGCGACCAGGGCGTTCAGATCATCGGCCGGGACGGCGGACGAAGCCATTTAGTCGGTCTGGTATACGTAAGGACGCTGACAGACGCGGGCCGCGCGGAAGTTTTCCTGCAGCTCGGGGTCGATGTGCTTGTCCCACAGGCGCGAGCGCCCTTCGCGCTGGCGCTGCTCGGTGCCTTTGTGCTGGCGCTTGTACTGGCTGAGGAACTTGGTCAGTTCGGATTCGTAATGCTGGGCCATGGTTGCTGTGCAATTTAAATAACCGTCAAACCAGAGTTTACAGCAGACGAACGAAGTTAGAATAAGGCAATGTCGTCCAACACCCCCCCTCCTTCCAGCCCCTCCCCCTCGGCCCGAGAACGCGCAGCCATCCGCATGATCCCCTTCATCGTGGGATGCGCACTGTTCATGCAGATGCTGGACTCCACCGTGGTCGCCACCGCCCTGCCCGTCATGGCCCGGTCCCTGGACACCACGCCGGTCAAGATGAACGTCGCCATCACCAGCTACCTGCTGGCCCTGGCGGTATTCGTGCCCGTCAGCGGCTGGGCGGCGGACAAATTCGGCGCCCGGCGGGTGTTCATCGCCGCCATCGCGCTGTTTTCGCTCAGCTCGGTGGCCTGCGCCCTGTCCCACAGCCTGCTGCACCTGGTGGCGGCGCGCGTCGTCCAGGGACTGGCCGGGGCCATGATGGTGCCCGTGGGGCGCATCATCCTGCTGCGCATGACGCCCAAGACCCAGCTGTTGAAAGCCATGGCCTTCATATCCATGCCGGCCCTGCTGGGCCCCATACTCGGCCCGCCGCTGGGAGGCTTCCTGGTCACCTACGCCTCGTGGCACTGGATCTTCCTGATCAACGTGCCGGTGGGCGTGCTGGGCGTCGCCCTGGTCATGCGCTACATCGATAAAGACCCGCCCTCCCAGGCGCCGGGCCTGGACTGGCCCGGCTTCATCCTCAGCGGGGTCTGCCTGGCCACGCTGGTCTCAGGCTTCGAGGCCATCGGGCACAGCACCGCCTCGCTGTCAGACGTCGCGCTGCTGCTGGGCATCGGGCTGGTCTGCGGCCTACTGTATGTGTGGCACGCCCGGCGCACCGACCACCCCATCGTCGACCTTTCCCTGCTGCGCATCCCCACCTTCGCCATTTCCATACTGGGCGGCAATCTGTGCCGCTTCACGGTGGGCGCCACGCCCTTCCTGCTGGCCATCATGCTGCAGGTGGGCTTCGGCATGTCGCCCTTCGCGGCGGGCATGATCACATTCACCAGCGCCGCCGGGGCGCTGCTGATGAAGCTGGTGGCCACGCCCGTCATCCGGCATTTCGGCTTCAAGCGGGTGCTGACCGGCAACGCCGTGCTGGCGGGGGGCCTGGTCATGATATGCGGCTTCTTCCAGGCCGACACTCCCATCTGGGTGATGGTGGGCGTGCTGATCATCGGCGGGATATCCCGCTCGCTGCAGTTCACCGCCGTCAACACCCTGACCTACGCCGACCTGGGCCCGCAGGACATGAGCCGCGCCAGCAGCTTTGCCGCCATGGCGCAGCAGCTGGCCATCAGCCTGGGGGTGGGCGCGGCCGCGCTGGTGATGAACCTGAGCATGACCTGGCGCGGCGCCGAACACCTGGAGCGCATCGACGTGTTCTGGAGCTTCATGATTCTGGGCGCGCTGGCCTGCCTGTCGCTGTTTTCCTTCCTGCGTCTGCCCGACAACGCCGCCGAACACCTGAACCAGCGCGAAAAGAAAGCCTGAGGCCGGGCAAACCGCGCTAATCCGTCAGCAGCATCACCAGCTTGCAGTCGGGGCGGATGGCCAGGCGGAAGGTGATCTGCTGGTACTTCAGCACGCCCTGCCCGGGGTGGCGGAACTCGCGCCGGCCGCCCTCGCGCTCCACCACCGTCTGGCGCGTCCACCAGTGCCTGAAGACGGCGCTCTCCTGCTTCAGGTCGTCGACCAGCGCGCGAACGTCCGGCTCGTCGGCATAGGGCGCGACGTCGGCGCGGAACTCGGCCACCACGCGCCGGGCGCGCGACTCCCAGTCCACGACCAACTGCTGGGCCGCGGGGTCCTGGAAGATGTAGCGCAGCAGGTTGGGATTGTCGGCGCGGTCGGGCCAGCCGCCGAACAGCTCCAGCAGCGCCTGGTTGCGCGCCAGCACATTCCAGCAGCGGTCCAGTATGTAGGCCGGCACCATCATGCTGCGCACGCAGGCGTCCAGGCCGGCGGGCAAGGGGTCGGCGTGTTCCCGGCCGTGCTCGGGGTCGGCGCATTCGGCCAGCTCGAACAGATAGTGCCGCTCGGCCCGCGTCAGGTGCAGCACCGTGGCCAGCCGCGCCCATACGCCCGGCGACACCGACACCTCGCGGCCCTGCTCTATCCATGTGTACCAGGTGACGCTGATGCCGCAAAGCTGCGCCACTTCTTCGCGCCGCAGGCCCGGCGTGCGGCGCCGCGAGCCCGGCGGCAAGCCCACGCTTTCAGGCGTGACGCGCTCGCGCACGCTGCGCAAAAAATCGCCCAGGGCGCGGCGCCGTATCGGGCTGGCCTGGCGCTCGGCGGGCGCGCCGGCCCGGTCGGCATCATCGCTGGAAACCATGGCTGCCTCCCCTTGTGATGGACATCCCCTATTTCAGCACGCTGGCCAGGCTGCGGCGCACGTCTTCCTCGGACCGGCCGCTGCGCCGCAGGTAGTCCAGCAGCTGGTCCTCGCCGATGCGGCCGACATTGAAATACTGCGACTGCGGATGGCTGAGATAAAAGCCGGACACGCTGGACGCCGGATACATGGCATAGCTGTCCGTCAGCTGCATGCCGATTTCCTCGGGCTGCAGGCAGTTGAACATATCCCGCTTGACCACGTGCTCGGGACAGGCCGGATAGCCCGGCGCAGGCCGTATGCCCCGGTATTTTTCGGCGATGAGGGCTTCGTTGTCCAGGGCCTCGTCGGGAGCATAGCCCCACAGGTCGCGCCGCACGCGGGCATGCAGGCATTCGGCGAAGCCTTCGGCCAGGCGGTCCGCCAGCGACTTGAGCATGATGCTGGAGTAGTCGTCATTGTCCGCCAGGAAGGCCCGGTCGCGCTTTTCGATGCCCAGCCCGCCGGTGACGGCGAACAGGCCGATGTAGTCGGCGATACCCGTGTCGCGGGGGGCAATGTAGTCGGCCAGGCATTTGTTGTCCACGCCTTCGCGCTTGGCCGTCTGCTGGCGCAGATTGCGCCAGGTGAACAGCACTTCGGAACGGCTTTCGTCGCTGTAGACTTCGATATCCTCGTCATTGACCGTATTGGCCGGGTAAAAGGCCACCACGCCGCTGGCCGACAGCCAGCGCCCCTCGATGATCCGGCGCAGCATGGCCCGGCCTTCCTCGAAGACCTTGGTGGCCTGCTCGCCCACTACCTTGTCCCGCAGGATGGCCGGATACTGCCCGAACAGGCTCCAGGTCTGGAAGAACGGCGTCCAGTCGATGTAGTCGGCAATGTCGGACAAGTCGTAGTTCTGGAACACGCGCCGGCCGATGAACTTGGGCCGGGGCGGCGTGTAGCCGGACCAGTCTATGGCCGGGCGGGCGGCGCGCGCCTCTTGCAGCGAGACCAGGGGCGTCTCCTTGCGGTTGGCATGGCGCTGGCGCACCAATTCGTATTCGTCGGCAAGCTCGGCCAGATAGGCGTCGGCCTGGTCGGACATGAGGCTGGTGGCCACGCCCACCGACCGGCTGGCGTCCGGCACGTAAATGACCGGGCCTTCGTAGTTGGGCGCGATCTTCACCGCCGTGTGCACGCGGCTGGTGGTGGCCCCGCCCACCAGCAGCGGCAATTTCCGGCTGCGGAAGTAGTCGTCGCGCTGCATCTCCGACGCCACATAGGCCATTTCCTCGAGGCTGGGGGTGATAAGCCCCGACAGCCCGACCATGTCGGCGCTTTCTTCCTTGGCCTTGGCCAGGATCTCGGCGCAGGGCACCATGACGCCCATGTTGACGACTTCAAAGTTGTTGCACTGGAGCACCACGGTGACGATGTTCTTGCCGATGTCGTGCACGTCGCCCTTGACCGTGGCGATGACGATCTTGCCCTTGGAGCGCACGTCGCCGCCCGCCGCCGCGATCTGACGCTTTTCTTCCTCGATGAAGGGCACGAGATGGGCCACGGCCTGCTTCATGACGCGTGCCGACTTGACCACCTGCGGCAGGAACATCTTGCCCGCGCCGAACAGGTCGCCCACCACGTTCATGCCGTCCATCAGCGGGCCCTCGATGACCTGGATGGGGCGCCCGCCCTGGCCGGCGATCTTGCTGCGCACCTCTTCCGTGTCCTCGACGATGAAAGTGGTGATGCCATGCACCAGCGCATGGACCAGGCGCTGCTCCACGGGCTGCTGGCGCCAGGCCAGGTCTTCTTCTTTGCGCGCGCCCGACCCCTTGATGGTCTCGGCGAACTCCACCAGGCGCTCGGTGCTGGTGCGCGCGTCGTCCGGGCCGGCCTTGCCCAAAGGCTCGGCGCGGTCCAGCACGACGTCCTCGACCAGGTCCAGCAGGCGCTTGTCGATATCCTCGTAGACGCCCAGCTGGCCGGCATTGACGATGCCCATGGTCAGGCCCTGGCGGATGGCGTAGTACAGGAAGACCGTATGGATGGCCTCGCGCATGGGCTCGTTGCCGCGGAACGAGAAGCTGACGTTGGAGATGCCGCCCGATATGCGCGCGTGCGGCAGGTTGGAGGTGATCCAGCCCACGGCGTCGATGAAATCCATCGCGTAGTGGTCGTGCTCTTCGATGCCCGTGGCAATGGCGAACACATTGGGATCGAAGATGATGTCCTCGGGCGGAAAGCCCACCTCGTCGACCAGCAGCCGATAGGCCAGCCCGCAGATGTCCTTGCGGCGCTGCAGGCTGTCGGCCTGGCCCGCCTCGTCGAAGGCCATCACCACCACCGCGGCGCCATACTTGCGGCACAGGCGCGCCTGGCGCAGGAAAGGTTCCACGCCCTCTTTCATGGAAATGGAGTTGACCACCGGCTTGCCCTGCACGCAGCGCAGGCCGGTCTCGATGACATCCCATTTGGAGCTGTCTATCATGATGGGCACGCGCGCGATGTCCGGCTCGGACGCCACCATGTTCAGGAAGCGGCGCATGCTGGCGGCCGAGTCCAGCATGGCCTCGTCCATGTTGATGTCGATGATCTGGGCGCCGTTCTCGACCTGCTGGCGCGCCACGGCAAGAGCCTCTTCGTATTTTTCTTCGCGGATCAGGCGCAGGAACATCTTGCTGCCCGTGACATTGGTGCGTTCGCCCACGTTGATGAACAGGGACGACCTGTCGAAATTCAGCGGCTCCAGGCCCGACAGGCGGGTCATGACCGGCACCTGGGGCACCTGGCGCACCGGCAGGCTGGCCACCCTGTCGGCAATGGCGCGGATGTGCTCGGGCGTGGTGCCGCAGCAGCCGCCCGCCATGTTGACCAGGCCGGCCCTGGCGAACTCTTCCAGCAGCGCCGACGTGTCGACCGGGGTTTCGTCGAAGCCCGTGTCAGCCATGGGGTTGGGCAGGCCGGCATTGGGGTACACGCACAGATAGGTGTCGCACACCTTGGACAGCTCGGCGATGTAGGGCCGCATCAGCGCGGCGCCCAGGGCGCAGTTCAGGCCTATGGTGATGGGCCGGGCATGGCGCACGGAATTCCAGAAGGCCTCTACCGTCTGGCCCGAAAGAATGCGGCCGGAGGCGTCGGTGACCGTGCCCGATATCATGACCGGCAGGCGCACGCCGCGCGCCTCGAACACGCTTTCGGTGGCGAAGATGGCCGCCTTGGCGTTGAGCGTGTCGAAGATGGTCTCGATGAGCACGATGTCTATGCCGCCGTCCAGCAGGCCGTTCAACTGCTCGGTATAGGCCGAGCAAAGCTCTTCGAAAGTGACGTTGCGCGCCGCCGGGTCGTTGACGTCGGGCGAGATGGAGGCAGTCTTGGGCTGTGGGCCCAGCGCGCCGGCCACGAAGCGGGGCCGCTCGGGCGTGCTGAACTCGTCGCAGGCCCGGCGCGCCAGGCGCGCCGACTCGACGTTGAGCTCGTAAGCCAGCTCCGCCAGGCCGTAGTCCCCCTGGGCGATCGAGGTCGCGCCAAAGGTGTTCGTCTCGATCACGTCCGCGCCCGCCTCCAGATACTGCCGGTGCACCTGCAGGATCAGGTCCGGCCGCACAAGCGACAGCAACTCGTTGTCGCCCTTGACGTCGCGCGGATGATCGGCGAAACGCTCGCCCCGGAAATCGGCCTCGGACAGTTTGTGCTGCTGGATCATGGTGCCCATGGCCCCGTCCAGGATCAGGATGCGGGTGGCAAGAAGGCGCGCGAAGTCGGCGCCATGGGTATATGACGAAAGGGGATGAGGCAGGACAGGATGGGACACTCGGTTACCTGGAAAGAACTGGGAGCGGCCGGCCGCGCCGGCCCGCAAGGACGTCAAGGCGAAGGTCCCATTGTATCTGGATACCATCCCGCGTCCCGCCGGCTGCACCTGGCCAGCCACACCCCGCCAGTCGCACCTGGCCGGCCGCACCTCGCCGGCCGCACCGATATGTTAAATTCCGCCCCTGAAAGAGGTGCTTTCGGAACGCCATCCGCCCCCCTGGGCGCGCGTTCTGCGAAAGTTCAATGGGAAACAGCCGCGCCGGGCCTTTCGCCCGGCCGCGTCAACTGTGCTGCCCCCGCAACGGTAGGCATCCGCCGATGCCAGCCCGACACCAGCCTTGATCAAGCCCATGCCCCAGGGCATGGTTTTCCAACAATGATGTGCGGGGACGCGCATCGTGTTCAGGCTTTTTGCAATGAAACCCTTCCCCTGCGGGCGCACCCTGGCCGCCCTGAGCTGTCTCGCCCCCCTGGCCGTTCCGGCCCAGACAACCTCCATTCCCCGGCTCGAAAGCGTGATCGTCACGCCCGGCCGCCAGATACAGCCGGCAGACGCCGCCCTGGGCGACGTCACCGTCATAGGCCGCGACGAACTCGCGCGCGCGGGCCAGGACAGCCTGGCGCAGATATTGGCGCGCCATCCCGCCATCGGCATGTACGACAGCGGCGGCCCGCAGACTTCCACCGGCGTGTTCCTGCGCGGCGCCAACGCCAACCAGACGCTGGTCCTGCTGGACGGCCTGCGCATCAATGGCTCCACGGCCGGCGCCGTCAACTGGAACGCCCTGGACCCGGCGCTGATCGAGCGCGTGGAAATCGTGCGCGGCGCGGCCAGCAGCCTGTACGGCTCGGATGCCATCGGCGGCGTCATCAACATCATCACGCGCAAGTCCAGCGCCGAGCGCCCGCTGAGCGCCTTCGGCGCCATCGGCATGGGCAGCCACGGCACATTCAAGTCCAGCGCCGGCGCCTCCGGCGCGCGCGACGGCTGGGACTACGCCCTGTCGGCAAGCATGGCCGACAGCGACGGCTTCAGCGCCACCAACCCGCTGGCCCAGTTCGGCGCCTATCATCCCGACAAGGACGGCTACACTCAGCACACGCTTTCAGGCGCGCTGGGCTACACATGGAAGCCGGGCCACCATGTGGGCCTGACCGCCTACAACGGCTACATCAATGGCGACTACGACAACGGGGAGTTCGCCCATCCGTCCTATGCCATTACGCGCCAGCAGGCCTATTCGCTAACCAGCACCGATGCCGTTACCGACGACTGGGAAAGCGTCCTGCGCCTGGGGTTCACCAAGGAACTGGGCGACGACCGCGGCGGCTTCTCGTCCACCTACGGCAGCCTGCAGCGCTCGTATTCCTGGCAGAACAACCTGAAGCTGGGCCGGGACCATCGCCTATCGCTGGTGCTGGAACGCCTGGAGGAAAGGGCGCTGGGCTCCACCGTCTACACCGACGAACGGCGCGACACCAATGCGGCCGGCCTGATCTACCGCGGCGACATGGGCGCGCACCACCTGCAGGCCAGCGTGCGCAACGACAATATCTCGGGCTATGGCAACCAGGCCACCGGCGGCCTGACCTATGAATATGACATCGACGCCCGCTGGCGCGTCAGCCTGGCGGGCAACACCGGCTTCAAGGCGCCTACCTTCAACGACCTGTATGCGCCAGTTTCCTGGGGCGCCAACCCGGACCTGCGGCCCGAGAAGTCCCGCAACGTCGAGGCCGGGCTGCGCTATGCCTCGGAACAGACCGAGCTGGGCGTCACGGTCTACCAGAACAAGATCCGCAACCTGATCATCAGCGACAGCAACTATGTCCTGCAGAACCTGCAATCGGCCACCATACGCGGCGTCACGCTGACAGGCGCGCGGCAATGGGGGGATACCACGCTGCGCGCCAGCGCCGATTTCATGAATCCCCGCAACGACAGCAGCGGCAACCAGCTGAACCGGCGCGCGCGCCAGGTCTACCGCTTCGGCGCGGAACACCGCATCCGCCAATGGACGCTAGGCGCCGAATACCTGTTCACGGGCAAGCGCTACGACGACACGGCCAACACCATCCGGCTGGGCGGCTATGGCCTGCTGAACCTGGCGGCGGGCTATGACTTTTCCCATGGCGTTTCCGCTCGGCTGCAGTGGAACAACGTGCTGGACAAGGACTACGCCAATGCGTATGGCTACAACATGCCCGGCTCCAATGTGTTCCTGAACCTGGCATGGCGCATGTAGCGGCGCGCGCCCTGTCCCGGATGGCCTCCGGGGCGGCAGCCTGCATGCTGCAGGCCTGCGTGTTTCCAGCCGGCCTTCTCCCTGCCGCACAGGCACAGGTCCAAACCCAAGCCCGGGCCCAAACCCAGGCCCGAGCGCATGAGGCGCCCAGGCGCGCCATCTCGCTGGCGCCCCACATCACGGAACTGGTCTTTGCGGCCGGGGCCGGCGGCCGGCTCGCGGCCACCGTGTCCAGCAGCGACTATCCACCCGCGGCCCGGGATCTGCCCCGAGTCGGCGACGGGTTGAATGTCAGCGCCGAGATCGTGACCGCCCTGGCGCCGGACCTGGTCCTGGCCTGGCAGCCCGCCGGCGCGGCCCGCGTGCTTGCGCCCCTTCTGGCCAGGCTGCAGGTGCCGCTGATGTACTCGCAGCCCCGTTCGCTGGACGACATTCCGGCCGAAATCCGGCGCATGGGCAAGCTGTTCGGCACGCAGCGGGCGGCCATGCCGGCCGCCCTGGCTCTGGAGACACGCCTGGCGCAGCTGCGCGGCCGCTACGCCCACCGCCGCCCTGTGAGGGTCTACGTGGAGTTCGGGCCCGCGCCCCTGTATACCGCCGGCAATGACCCGCTGATGAAAGACCTGCTGGAGGCCTGCGGCGGAGTCAACATCTTTGGCGACGCCGCCACGGCGGGGCTTGTGGCCAACGCCGAAACAGTGCTGCTGCGCCGGCCCGACGTGGTCATCGCCGCCGAATCCGGCCCTGCCCGGCTGGACCGGGCGCGGGCGCGCTGGCAGGCCGTGCGCCTGCCGGCGGCGCAGGCCGGGCGGGTGTTCGGCATTGATCCAGACCTGCTGCTCAGGCCCGGCCCGCGGCTGGCCGATGCGGCGCAGCTGTTGTGCGATTACCTGGAGCAAGCCAGGTCCCAAGGCCACAACACGCCTTAAATGGATTATCCTTTTATATTGCGCCGGAATAATCCGGCGGCAGCGTCCGGCCGCAAGCTCCGCGGCGCGATCCAACCGACGACCCATCTTCATGACACAACCTGACATCCTTACACTGGCCGGCCGCGAATACACCTCGCGCCTGCTGGTGGGCACCGGCAAATACAAGGACTTCCAGCAGACCCGCGACGCCATCGAGGCCAGCGGCGCGCAGATCGTCACCGTGGCCATACGCCGCACCAACATCGGCCAGAACGCCGGCGAACCCAATCTGCTGGACTTCCTGCCCCCCTCACAGTTCACCATCCTGCCCAATACCGCGGGCTGCTTCAATGCCGAGGACGCCGTGCGCACGCTGCGCCTGGCGCGCGAACTGCTGGACGGCCACGACCTCGTCAAACTCGAGGTGCTGGGCAGCCAGGACAACCTCTTCCCCAACATGCCCGAAACCCTCAAAGCCGCGCGCACACTCATCGACGAGGGCTTCAAGGTCATGGTCTACTGCACCGATGACCCCATCCAGTGCCGCATGCTCGAAGACATGGGCTGCGTGGCGGTCATGCCCCTGGCTTCGCTCATCGGCTCGGGCATGGGCATACTCAATCCCTGGAACCTGCGCCTCATCATCGACCAGGCCAGCGTGCCGGTGCTGGTGGACGCCGGCGTGGGCACGGCCTCGGACGCCGCGGTGGCCATGGAGCTGGGCTGCGACGCCGTCCTGACCAACACCGCCATCGCCGGCGCGCGCGATCCCGTGCTGATGGCCGGCGCCATGAAAAAAGCCGTCGAGGCCGGCCGCGCCGCCCACCTGGCCGGGCGCATGCCGCGCAAGTATTACGCCGCGGACCCCAGCTCCCCCATCGAGGGGCTAATCCAGTCCAGCTGAAGTCATGGTCCCCAATACCTTGTCCATAGCCGGCGTCGACCCTTCCGGCGGCGCGGGCGTGCTGGCGGACGTCAAGGCCATGAGCGCGCTGGGCGCCTACGGCATGGCGGTCATCGCCGCGCTGACGGCGCAGAACACCCGCGGCGTCACGGGCATCAACCCGGTTCCGCCGGATTTCGTCGCCCTGCAGATCGACACGCTGTTCGCCGACGTGCGGGTGGACGCCGTCAAAGTGGGCATGCTGGGCCAGCAGGCCGTCACGCGGGCCGTGGGCGAGCGCCTGGCCCGCTGGAAGCCCGCCCACGTCGTCCTGGACCCGGTCATGGTCGCCAAGAGCGGCGACCCCCTGCTGGAGCCGGCCGCCATCGCCGAATTGCGCGAAAGCCTGCTGCCGCAGGCCACCGTGCTGACGCCCAACCTGCCCGAAGCGGGCGTGCTGCTCGAATGCGCGCCGGCCGACTCCCTGCGCGACATGCGCCGCATGGCCGAGAGGCTGCGGCGCCTGCTCAGCGACGACGGCCAGCGCTGGATCTTCCTGAAAGGCGGCCATCTGCCCGGCAACGACACCATCGACCTGCTGCACGACGGCGACAGCATGCTGGAACTGCCCGGACGCCGCATCGACACGCCCAATACCCACGGCACCGGCTGCACGCTGTCCGCCGCCCTGGCGGCCCTGCTTCCCCAGACGGGCGACCTGCCCGAGGCGGCGCGCAGGGCCAAGGCCTATCTGGTCGAGGCCATACGCCACGCAGACAGCCTGCAGGTAGGTTCCGGGCACGGCCCCGTCCAGCATTTCCATGGCTGGTGGCCGGCCCCCTCGGGAAACAGAGGCTGATGCTCCCGGCGCCGGCCCGCCCGAAACCGCCGGCCGGAAAAACCCGGCCCGCGCACGTCCGGCAACGAATCGGTACAATGTGCCCAGTTTGTTTTTCTTTCCTTACATGACCTCATGAACGCGACTGGCCTTTCCGAAATCGAGCGCGCCCGCTTCAACATGGTAGAACAGCAGATACGTCCCTGGGACGTGCTGGACCCCAACGTGCTGCAGGCGCTGTTCACCGTCCGCCGCGAGCGCTTCGTCCCGTCGGGGCTGCAGGCACTGGCCTTTTCCGACACCGAGCTGCCGCTGGTCATCAATTCCGTGGACACCCACGAAACCATGCTGGCGCCTCGCGTCGAGGCGCGGCTGGCCCAAGAGCTGCAGCTCAAGCCCACCGACTGCGTGCTCGAGATCGGCACCGGCTCGGGCTACCAGGCGGCACTGCTGGCGCAACTGGCGCAGCAGGTCACCAGCATCGAGATCGACAGCCGCATCGCCGCTTTCGGCGAACAGAATCTGCAGCGCAACCAGATCGGCAACGTCAAGGTCGAAGTGGGCGACGCCCACGCCGGCTGGGGCACGGCCGAGTACGACGCCATCCTGCTCACGGGCTCTGTGCCCGCCGTGCCGGACGCGCTCAAGTACCAATTGTGCATAGGCGGGCGCATGGTGGTGGTGGTCGGCGCCCAGCCCATCATGACGGCCTGCCGCATCACCCGCACCAGCGCGGCCAGCTTCGATACCGAAGGTCTGTTCGACACGGTGATCAAGCCCCTGCGGGGGACTGCGGTTTCCCAATTCAAGTTCTGAATGCGGCGGGCGCTCCAGCGCGGCCGGCAGATCGCACTGGTGCTGGCGCTGGCCGCCAGCCATGCGCCGGGCCACGCCCAGGACCTGCTGCAAGTCTGGAACGCCGCCCTGCAGCGCGACCCCTCGTACGCGGCCGCGAGGGCAGGCCGCAATGCCGACCAAGAGCGCATTCCCCAGGCGCGTGCGCGCCTGCTGCCCTATGTCAGCCTGGATGCCGCCGCCGAAGCCGAAGACGTGCGGCGCACGCACAACCTGCACCACGCCGCCACCAACAAGACTGGCCTGTGGGCATTGACGCTGACCCAGCCCATCGTCGACGCGGGCGCGTGGAGCCTGCTCAAGCAGTCCGAATACCTGGCGGGCTCGGCCGACCTGGCCCTGCAGCAGGCCTACCAGGACCTCATCCTTCGCGTCGCCCAAAGCTATTTCGACGTGCTGGCGGCGCAGGACGCGCTGAAAACCCTGCAGTCCCAGAAGCTGGCCGTCGAATCGCAATTGCAGGCCGCCAGGCAGGGCTTCGCGCTGGGCAGCGCCACCATCACCGATACCTACGAGGCCCAGGCGCGGCTGGACCTGCTCAATGCCAGTGAGCTGCAGGCGCGCAACGCCCTGCAGGTCAGCGAGGACCAGCTCGCCAAGATCATCAACGAACGGCCCGGCCCGCTGGCCGGCCTGGACCCCGCCACCACCCTGCCCGCGCCTTCTCCCAGCCGCCTGGACGCCTGGACCGCGCAGGCTTCGCAGGCCAGCCTGGACGTCGCAAGGGCTCAACTGGCCGCGCAGATCGCCGAAAAACAGATAGACATCGCCCAAAGCGGCCACTACCCCACGCTCAGCCTGTATGCCCAGACGGGCAGCGCCAGCGACCGCGGCATCAACGGCACGCGCAGCGGGCCGCGCTCGCTGGACACGGCGGTAGGCCTGCAGTTGTCCATTCCGATTTATTCGGGCGGTGAAATCTCGTCGCAGGTGCGCGAACAAACCTCGCGCCTGCAGCTGGCCCGCTACCAGTACGAGGCCGCCAGGCGCCAGGCTGTGCAGTCCACCCGGCAGTATTTCTCGGGAGTGACCTCGGGACTGGCCCAGATAGAAGCCCTGCGCGCGGCCGAGAAGTCCAGTCTGGCCTCGCTGGATGCCAACAAAACGGGCTACGAGCTTGGCGTGCGCGTCAATATCGATGTCCTCAACGCCCAGCAGCAGCTGTACGAAACCCAGCGCGCGCTGTCCCGCGCCCGCTATGACACGCTGATGAACAGCCTGCGCCTGAAAGCCGCCAGCGGCATCCTGGCCGACAGCGATATCGTGGCCATCAACCAGCTGCTGCGCCCTCCCGAGGCTAGGCCCTGATCTTGCGCACCAGCGCGGTGGTCGAACGGTCGAACTCGAACGGCACGGCCACGGCGCGGCCGCCCCAGGTTTTGACCAGCGCAGTCTCGGGCAGACTTTCCATGTCGTAGTCGCCCCCCTTGACGATGACGTCGGGACGCAGCTGGCCGATGAGCGTTTCGGGCGTGTCCTCGGCGAACTCGGTAACGAAAGAGACGCAGCCCAGGGCGGCCAGCAATGCCGCCCGGTCCTGCTGCGTGTTGAGCGGCCGGTCGTCCCCCTTGCCCAGGCGCCGCACGGACGCGTCGGTGTTGACCGCCACGACCAGCGTGGCGCCCAGCTGCGCGGCCGCGTCCAGGTAAGTGGCATGTCCCCGATGCAGGATGTCGAACACGCCGTTGGTGAAGACCAGCGGCCGCGCGAAACGGCCCGCCCGCGCCGCCTGGACGCACTGCTCTCGCGTCAGGACCTTGGATTCGAAACGCGCCGCCACGGCCCTACGCCGCCGAGGCCTGGCCCTTGGTGAGGCCTTTGCGGTAGCGGTTCAGGTCTTGCACGGTGTTGAAGGTGGTGTCCATCAGTAGCGACATATTGTGCAGGATGCGCGTGCTGACCTTGCCTTCCCAGTCCTTGTCGAAGCAGATCTGGTTGTCCAGCCAGTTTTCCAGCCAACCCGGCGACGGCAGCCTGGACTGCACCGTATCGTTGGGGAACATGTCTTTGTTGACGTGCAGGTTGGTGGGGTGCAGCGCCTGCGGCGTGCGGTGCGCCGACGCCATCAGCACGCCTATCTTGGAAAACGCCAGGCGGGCCTGGTGGCCGAACTCTTTGCCCCGGTGGATGAGCGCGCGCTTCATGTAGCGCAGGTAGGCGCCGGCATGGCGCGCCTCGTCCTGCGAAATGATGCGGTAGATGGCCTTGATGACGGGCTCGGTGTGCCAGTCGGAGGCGCGGCGGTACCAGTGGTTCAGGCGCACCTCGCCGCAGAAATGCAGCATCAGGGTTTCCAGCGCCGGCGCGGGATCGAATTCGAAGCGCACTTTGTGCAGTTCTTCCTCGGTGGGCACCAGTTCGGGGCGGAAACGCCGCAGATACTCGATGAGCACCAGCGAATGCTTCTGCTCTTCGAAAAACCAGATGGACATGAACGCCGAGAAGTCGCTGTCGTCGCGGTTGTCGCGCAGGAACATCTCGGTGGCCGGCAGCGCCGCCCACTCGGTGATGGCGTTCATCTTGATGGTATAGGCCTGTTCGTCCGAGAGCTTACTTCCCTCGAACTCATCCCAAGGAATGTCGGACGCCATGTTCCAGCGCACCGCTTCCATTGATTTGAACAATTCAGGATAAAGCATAGGAGTCTCTCTTAGGTTTCGTGACATCGACCAGAAAGGCCAGCACGGGCTAAACAATTGATTGATATCGCCTTTTCAAGCGTAAACCCCATTTCAGCGCCCCGCAAGTGCCCAAATTGCAACACCGATGGCCACGGCTGCGGTGGCGGCAAGCACCATCAGCAAGCGGTTGGCCTGCTCCTGCGCCCGGCGCAGGCGGTTCAGTTCGGCATGCAGCTGAGGCAGCATGGGCGGCCGCGCCAGGGACGCATATACAAGGCGCGGAAGCTGCGGCAGCATCTGCCCCCACTGGGCGGCCTCCTGGTCCAGCCGCTTGCGCAGGCCGGCGAACCCCACCCGCTCGCGCATCCAGCGCTCCAGGTAGGGCTTGGCCGTCTTCCAGAGGTCCAGGGTGGGGTCCAGTTCGCGCCCCATGCCCTCGACGTTCAAAAGGGTTTTCTGCAGCAGCACCAGCTGCGGCTGGATTTCTACGTTGAAGCGGCGCGATGTCTGGAACAGGCGCAGCAGCACCTGCCCCAGCGAGATTTCGGCCAGCGGCCGGTCGAAATAAGGTTCGCACACCGCCCGCACCGCGCCCTCGAGCTCTTCCTCGCGGGTGCCCGCCGGCACCCAGCCCGATTCGATGTGCAGCTGCGCCACCCGCCGGTAGTCGCGCTGGAAAAAAGCCAGGAAGTTCTGCGCCAGGTAGTTCTTGTCGTGCTCGGACAGCGAGCCCACGATGCCGAAGTCCAGCGCGATGTAGCGGCCCAGCGTGTCCGGGGCGTCCGACACGTAGATATTGCCGGGATGCATGTCGGCATGGAAGAAGCCGTCGGTGAAGACCTGCATGAAGAAGATCTCCACGCCCGTGCGGGCCAGCTCTGGGATGTCGACGCCCGCGTCGCGCAGCCTGTCCACCTGGCTGACCGGGATGCCGCGCATGCGCTCCATGGTGAAGACCGTGGTGGCGGTGTATTCCCAGATCACCTCGGGCACGATCAGCAGCGTGTGGCGGCCGGTGTCCGGCCCGAAATTGCGGCGCAGCTGGCTGCAGTTGGCGGCCTCGCGCATGAGGTCCAGCTCGTCGTGCAGGTATTTGTCGAATTCGGCGACCACCTCGCGGGGTTTGAGGCGGCGGCCGTCTGGCGCCAGGCGCTCGACCATGCCGGCCAGGACGCGCATCAGGGTCAGGTCTTTCTCGATGATGTTCAGCATGCCCGGCCGCAGGACCTTGACCGCAACCTCGCGTCCGTCGTGCAGCACGGCGAAGTGCACCTGGGCGATCGAGGCCGAGGCCACGGGATCGACCTCGAAGTGCCGGAACAACTGGTGGGGAGAAGCGCCCAGCGCCGTCTCGATGGTGGCCGCGGCCTGCCGCGACGGGAAAGGCGGCACGCGGTCCTGCAGCAGCGCAAGCTCGACGGCGATGTCCAGCGGAATGAGGTCCCGGCGGGTGGACAGCACCTGGCCGAACTTGACGAAAATCGGGCCCAGCGCCTCGAGCGCCAGGCGCAGGCGCACGCCCCGCGCCATGCGCGGGGAGCGGCCGAACCGCAGCACGCGCAGCAGCCCGTAGGCCAGCGGATGCCTGAAGCTGGACAGCACCAGTTCGTCAAGCCGATAGCGCAGGCAGATGAAAATAATGCGCAAGAGCCGGCAAAGCGTGAACATTGCTCAGCCCCGCCCTGCGCCGGCGATGGCGCGGCTTTCCAGCCTGGCTACGCGGCCTTCGAGCCGCTGCAGCCGCTGCTGCGTAGCCTGCAGCCGGTCGCGCCAGTCTTCGAAGGCCGGCCGGCCCAGCACCTGCTGGCTTTCCTGGGAAAGATATTCGCTCAGATTCCCGGCCAAGCGGTCGGCCGAGCGCTGGGCGCCCCGCGCCAGGGCCTTGCCGCCCCGCACGATGCGCAGCGCCGCCACGTCGCCCACGACCCGCGCAAGGTCGTCTTCGATGTCCCAGCGCAGGCCCCTGGCCAGTTCGGAAACCACTTGCGCCAACCCCGCGTCGCCATGGATGTGCAGCAGCGCCGTGAGCGCGTCGGCGTCCGCCGACCGCAGTGCGCCAGGCAGGCCGGCCAGTTTTTCCGCCGGCACGGTCAGGGTGACGTCGGGCAGCACGGCGGGATCGGAAGCCTGGACGCAGCCGTCGGACTGGATAGCCAGCCCCACTGTCCGGTTGCCGGCGGTGAAGCGCACCGTCTTGCCCGCATGGCGCGCCAGCCGTTCGCGCGCCCAGCCTTCGCGGCGCAGCAGCCTGTTCAGCAGGTTGGCGCAGAGCGAGGCCGGGGCGGGAAAAGGCGGGAAGGCAAGCATGGTAGACGTCACGACGCGGCGCGCAGCCGCCCTGCAAAAGGAATTCAGGCCCTAAGTTTAACGGTTTTGGCGAATGCGCACCGCCCCGCCGCGCATGCAATGCGACGGCACCCCGCCGCAATATGCGTACGGGCTGCGGCAAAGAGGGACGGGAAAACCGTTGGCGCGCAAAGGCTCAGGCCGCGCGCGGCAACAAAAGGCCGGGCCGGCTCCGCGCGGGGCTTGGGCGGCGGCTTGGCGAAGGCCTCGCCGCGGAAGCTGTCAAGAGGACTGCCGGCCAGGCATCTGCTGGATGCCCGCCAAAAGCCAGCCGGCGTTTTCGGCCTTGTAAAGGTTCCAGACCTCTTCGAAGCGGAAGGCCTCGGCACCCTTGGCTTCGCGCAACATGCCGGAATACCGCACGCTGGCCAGGTGCCCGCCCGCGACCGCCTCGATGCCCAGCAGCTCGGCGTTGAGCAGCACGACTTCCGTGGTTTCGGCCTTGCCTTCGCGGGCCACGATCTGGGGCCGGAATTCGGCGATCAGGTCATCGGTAAGGTACTCGCCCAGGCCATCGACGTCGCCGCTGTCCCACAGGGCCTGGATGGCCGCGAACTGCGACTTGGCATTGGCCAGGAAAGCCTGGGTGTCGAAATCGGCGGGGATGAACCATTTTTCGTCCACCGGCGCGACCGGCGCGGGCCCGGCCGAAGGCGCCGCCGGCCGGTTCCAGGCGCCGGAGGGGCTGCCGGCGCTGCGCAAAGTATTGCCGCCGGCCCCGGCGCCCTGGGCCGAGGAGGCCGGCGCGCCGCGCAGCCGGCGCACAATGAACATGACGCCGAAGACCAGCAGGGCGATCAGCACCAGGCTGGACATCATTTCGAGGAAGGCGCCGCCCAGGCCCAGATGGGACAGCAGCGCGGCGATGCCCAGGCCGGCCGCGATGCCGGCGATGGGCCCCAGGAAACGGGACATGCCGCTTCTGGCCGCGCCCGCCGCGGCGCCGGTGCCTGCGGCCGCCGCGCCGGCCGCGGGCGCTGCGCTGCGCTGGGTGGCGCCTGCCGCCGCCGGGGGCGTCACGGCCTGGCGCTGCTGAATGATGTTGGACGACTGCCGGCCGAAGCTTCTGCCGCCGCCCAGCCGGCGCGCCTCGGCGTCGAAAGACACCGAAACCATGGCCACTGCCGAAACCATGAGCAGGGCCATGGCCATAAACCGGGAAAACCTTTGGGTCATGTAGTACTCCTGTAAGGCGGCGCCACGGCCCCCACGACCGCAAGCGCGCCCTTGCCTATTTGCTGGCGGGGTGCCAAGACCAAATCTTACGGGAAGCTGAACAATATCGCAAATGGTACCGGCCGCGCTGTGCCGCGTCGCGCCGAACCGCTGCCGGCGAGAGCCCCTGCCAGGGGCCGCGAGGAGCCGCGGACATGGCCGGCGCGGGCGCGCCCAGGCGGGGTTCGTCAGGCGCCCAGGTTGACGCCTTCGTGCAGCGCCACCAGGCCGGCGCTGAGATTGAAGTACCGCACCTGGGCCAAGCCGGCCGCGCGCAGCATGTCCGCCAGGGTTTCCTGGTCGGGATGCATGCGGATGGACTCGGCCAGGTAGCGGTAGCTGTCCTCGTCGCCCGCGACCTTCTTGCCCAGCCAGGGCAGCACATTGAAGGAATACCAGTCGTAGGCGGGCGCCAGCGGCTTGGCCACACGCGAGAACTCCAGCACCAGCAGCTTGCCGCCGGGCTTGAGGACACGGCGCATCTCGGCCAGCGCCACGTCCTTGCGGGTCATGTTGCGCAGGCCGAAGGCCACGCTGACCCGGTCGAAATAGCCGTCAGGGAAAGGCAGTTTCTCGGCGTCGCACACCGCGGCGGGCACTACCAGGCCGGCGTCGACCAGGCGGTCGCGCCCCACGCGCAGCATGGAATCGTTGATATCAGTCAGCCATACCTGGCCCGACGGGCCGGCCTTGCGGGCGAAAGCCTTGGCCAGGTCGCCCGTGCCCCCGGCGATGTCCAGCACTTTCATGCCGGGCCGCACATCGGCGCGGCCGATGGTGAAGGCCTTCCAGATGCGGTGCAGGCCGGCGGACATGAGGTCGTTCATGATGTCGTAGCGGGCGGCCACGGAATGGAATACCTCAGCCACCTTGGTGGCCTTCTCGGCCTCGCGCACGGTCTGGTAGCCGAAGTGCGTGGTGGATTCGGCCTGTTCGCCGGGACGGGATGAGTTTTGCATGGCGGATATACCTGGTGCGCCGGGGCGTCGCGTGAATGGGCAGCTTTACACTGGATCTGCCGCCATTTTAGTTTAAAGGCCGCGCCACGGCGGCCGGCCGTCCCATATTCACAAACCTGTAACATTCGGGCCATATTATTCCGGTAATCCTTTGCATCAGACTATTCTCCACCATCCAGGGCATACGCCATGAGTACGACCATTCTTGTAATCGAAGACGAGCCGGCCATCCAGGAACTGATTTCCGTCAACCTGAGTTTCGCGGGCCACAAAGTATTGCGCGCCTTCGACGCCGAGCAGGCCCAGACGCTGATCCGCGCCGAGCTGCCCGACCTCATCCTGCTGGACTGGATGCTGCCCGGGGCCTCCGGCATCACCCTGGCCAAGAAGCTGCGCGGCGACGAGCGCACCCGCCAGGTGCCCGTCATCATGCTGACGGCCAAGGGCGCCGAGCACGACAAGATCGAAGGCCTGGAAGCGGGCGCCGACGACTACATCACCAAGCCCTTCTCGCCCAAGGAGCTGATGGCGCGCATCAAGGCCGTGCTGCGCCGGCGCGCGCCCCAGCTTACCGACGACGTCATAAAAATAGGTACACTTACGCTCGACCCCGCCACGCATCGGGTAACCGGCGACGGCGCCCCTCTGGCTATCGGCCCCACCGAATTCCGCCTCCTGCACTTTTTCATGACGCACACCGAAAGAGTATTCTCGCGGGCCCAACTGCTGGACCAGGTGTGGGGCGACCATGTCTTCGTGGAAGAGCGCACTGTCGATGTGCACATCCGCCGGCTGCGCAAGGCCCTGGAGCCCTCCGGCCATGAAAACCACATCGAGACTGTCCGCGGCGCTGGCTACCGGTTCGCAATGCAGAAAACATGATCAAAACCTTACTGACGATAGGCTTTCTGGGCGTCATTGCCTGGCTTTTCGGCCACTGGTTTTCGCCCACGGCGGGCTGGATACTGCTTACGCTCGGGCTGGTGGCCATGATACTGGTCAGCGGCGTCCAGCTTTCGCAGATCGCACGCTGGGTGCGCGACATCGAGTCTCCGCCCCCGCCTTCGGTGGGCCCCTGGGACGAGGTGCTGGCGCCGATCTATCGTCAACTGCGCAAGAACAGAAAGGAAATCGACGAGCTGAACGGGCACCTGGACGCCATCATGCTGGCCGCCGAGGCGCTGCCGGACGGCGCCATTACGCTCAACGAAGAAATGCAGGTCACCTGGTGCAACCCCGTGGCCAGCGAGCACACCGGGCTGGACCTGGCGACCGACCGCGGCTTCAGCATCTTCAATATCCTGCGCGCGCCCGAGTTCGCCAAGTATGCGCGGCAGGAGACCTGGCCCGAACCGCTGCTGCTTCATCTGTCGCGCGACGGGCAGGAACGCTCGCTGCTGCTGCAGCTTACTCCCTATGGCCTGGGCCAATTCCTGCTGGTGACGCGCGACGTCACGCAGGTGGAAAAACTGGAGACGACCCGCAAGGACTTCGTGGCCAATGTCTCGCACGAACTGCGCACGCCACTGACCGTGCTGGCGGGCTTTCTGGAAACCGTGCACGACATGCCTCCGGCGTCGCTCAGCCATGAGCAGCGAGAGCGCTACTACATATTGATGATGGAGCAGGCGCACCGCATGCAGGCCATCGTCGACGATCTGCTGACGCTCTCGACGCTGGAATCCTCGCCCTCTTCGGCCGGCGCGCCGGTGCGGGTCGGCAAGCTGATCCAGACCGCGCTGCAGCAGGCCAAGATTCTGTCCAAGGACCAGCATGTGTTCGTTGAAAATGTCGACCACGACCTGTGCGTGACGGGCATCGAGTCGGAGCTGGCCTCGGCGGTGGGCAATCTGCTGACCAACGCCGTGCGCTACACCCCCAAGGACGGCACCATCACCGTCAGCTGGTACCAGACTGAATCAGGCAGCGCCTGTTATTCGGTGCAGGACACTGGCATAGGCATCGCCGCGCAGGACCTGCCGCGCCTGACCGAGCGCTTCTACCGCGTGGACCGCGGCCGCTCGCGCGCAACGGGCGGCACGGGGCTGGGGCTGGCCATCACCAAGCACGTGGCGATGCGGCACAACGCGGAACTGAACATCCGCAGCCGCCTGGGCGCCGGCAGCGTCTTCTCGCTGGAATTCCCCCCGTCTCGGGTGGCGATGGCGGTGGGCGCGGCGCACTGAAGGTTTTCAGTTTTCGGCCGCTTTGTTCTCGCGTTCGTTGTGGTGGTTCTTTAGGCGGTTGCCAGTTACAGGGTGTTGGTTCTTTAGACGATCGTGGGTCGCAAGATATTGGTTCTTGAGACGGTCGCCGGTCATGGGGTATTGGCTCTTTAGACGGTCGTCGGATTTCTTGTCAATGGCTCTTGAGACGGCCATCGGATTTCTTGTCAATGGTTCTTTCGACGGTCGCCGGTCACAGGGTGCGACGTCATCCGGTCGGTCGGCCGGTTCGGCGCCTGCGCGCCGAACACCGCATCGGCTTGCTCGTCTGGCGCGTACGCGCCTCCCTTCGCCTACGCCTCGCTCGCGCCTCCAACGCCCGGCTGGCGCCGCCCCCTGTACCCGCCGCCCTGCGGTGGGGTTTATTGAACCGTTGCGGCCACCGGTGGGGTGCTTGGCCTTCTGGCGATTGATCGGTATGCGTTGAAAGGTCTCTTGCGCTCGCTGCGGCC
>Ga0180223_1000738_pt1 | contig 34609 bp, 28 predicted proteins | sample eDN5th30CKraftOP_FD_151337 | JGI IMG/M metagenome (GOLD analysis project Ga0180223, IMG submission 151337) | Enriched Organic Plus compost microbial communities from Emeryville, California, USA - eDNA 5th pass 30_C Kraft OP (version 2) (version 2) ... | reverse complement strand
ACGAGGGCTCGCGTGGCGGGCCCTTTTGACGTCTTGGCCGCGCGGATGGCTTCCTCCGCACCCCTGGCCTCGGCGCGCCGTCCATGGTGCGGGTGATTAGCTCAGTTGGTAGAGCAGCTGACTCTTAATCAGCGGGTCGAAGGTTCGAGTCCTTCATCACCCACCATCATTTCGAGGCGTTAGTTGAGCCTTTGGCCCTGACCCGAAAAGTTTTGCAGTCCGTTTTGCAAACAGTTGTTCGTAGCTCGTTCTCGCTCTCGCTCTCGCAGCTTCCACTGGAATCGGGCGATGGTGGCTGAAGCGCTGGGATCGAGAAGGCCTATGTCAGCCAGTAGCCTGACCAAAGAGAAGGCTCTTATCTTCCGTATTACGCACGTTGACAATCTGGCGCACGTGCTTGCTGAGGGCTGCCACTGCAGATCGTCGTCCAATGCTCAAGGAGCATATGTCGAGATCGGCAATCCAGAACTGATCGGCAAGCGATCCGCCCGCGAAGTCCCCCTCGAACCGAAGGGAACACTGAGCGACTACGTACCGTTCTACTTCACGCCGTACAGCCCAATGCTCTTGAACATCAAGACCGGCTACAGCGGTGTCCCCAAGCGACCACTTTCTGAGATCGCTATCCTCGTCTCATCCGTGCCGAAGCTAGTGGAGCAGCAAGTGCCGTTCGTTTTCACGGACCGTCACGCCTACCTGAAGATGGCCCAGTTCTACCAGAATATCGAAGACTTAAGTCACATTGCATGGAAGCATATCCAAGCACGCGACTTCAAGCGAGATGAGGATAACCTTGAGAAGTTCGAAAAGTACCAAGCAGAAGTACTCGTTCATAAACATTGCCCGGTCGCGGCCCTTCTCGGCGTGATCTGTTATACTGATTCAGCGCGAGCGGATGCTCAGGCGCTCGCCGACAAGAATGGGGCAACACCCAAGATCATCGCTCGACCAACATGGTATCCATAAGATGATCGAATTTAGGACAGGCAATCTTTTCGATGCGCCGGCTGAAGCGCTGGTTAACACCGTCAACACGGTCGGCGTCATGGGCAGAGGCGTAGCCTTGATGTTCAAGGAACGCTTCCCAGAAAACTTCAAGGCCTATGAGCGAGCGTGTAAGCGCAAAGAGGTAAAACTCGGCGAAGTGTTCGTCACCGAGCGCAAGGATCTGTTGGGCCCGCGATGGATCATCAATTTTCCAACGAAGGGGCACTGGCGTTATCCGTCGAAGCTCGACTGGATAGAGAGAGGTCTAGATGACCTCGTGGCGGTCATCAGCGCAAACAACATCCACTCCGTTGCGATACCTCCGCTCGGCAGCGGGAATGGCGGATTGGATTGGGCTGAGGTTCGGCCTTTGATCGTTGCTGCATTAGAGCCGTTGAGCGATGTGCAGGTCTATGTCTACGAGCCGACAAAGGAATATCAGAACGTAGCGAAGCGAACTGGCGTGGAGAAGCTCACCGCCCCGCGAGCTCTCATCGCGGAAATGGTACGTCGCTACTCCATTCTAGGGATCGAGTGCTCGCTCCTGGAGGTGCAAAAGCTCGGGTACTTTCTCGAGCGAATGACCTACGCCCATAGATTGAAAGACGATTTCAGGTTCAACTTTGTCGCCAACAAGTTCGGGCCCTATTCCGAAAACCTGAAGCACCTCTTGAATGGATTGGACGGAAGCTATCTCAATGCAGATAAGCGTCTCGGTGACGCTGGTCCGTTCGACTACATCCGCTTCGTCGACGCGAAAAAGGACAGGGTAAGAGCGTTTCTCACCGCGCCGGAGGCCAGAGACTATCGCCCTATTCTAGAAGCCACGACGAAACTTATTGACGGGCTTGAATCACCGTTTGGCCTGGAACTGCTCTCGACTGTTGATTGGCTGGTGAGCCACGAAGCGATCGCTCCAAATGTCACGGACGTACGCGAGGGACTCGCGAATTGGGCTGGAGATGAGAAAGCCAGTAGGCGCAAATTGAAGCTGTTCGACGAGCGGGTAGTGGCCATTGCGCTGGAAGCACTGGCCGGCTCGGAACTAAAGCCACAGGCGGTGCCCTAAACTGGCTGGACGCCGCCACGCGTCAATGGAGTGAACAGGCTCGCGTCAGCGCATTACTGGGAGAGAACGTTCCGCGCGCTCGCGTCGGCGGCGTTCATGGAGCGATGCGAGAACCGCCCGCAGCTTCTGGTGCGCGGGGATGATGAGTTCGCGACCCATCTTCTCCTGCTTTACCTCGATGAGACCGTTGCGAACTTTCGCCCGCGTCATCGCGAGCACATCTTCCTGCCGCTGGCCGGTGCGAGCGCCGCGGCCTCCATCGTCGACCTATTTAAGTAGACCACAACTCTCGAAGAAGTGAGCCGATCGATTTTCCATTCCAGGAAATAAAAAAAGCCGGGAGCCGCGGCCCCCGGCCGTCCAGTTGGGAGACAGCTGAGTCTAGGGCAGGTTTATGCCGACGGTGAACACGAAGCGCGTATCTGCGAGATCGTTGTCTATGTTGGTGTCCCAGTACCGGAAGTCCATGAACAGCTTCTCGATCCCGAGTTTCACGCCGGCGTTCCAGTAGGCGTACTCCTTCTCGCCGAGAAAGAAGCCGTCGGTATTGCCGCCCGTCCAGCCGAGGAGGCCGCTCAACGTCGGCACGAAGACACCGACCTGGGGAAGCACGTAACTCACTGTACCTTCCACCGTCGTCGACTCGGTCATGGCGAGATCCTGGTCGGGCGTATAGTAGCCGGTCAGGCCGAGTGTGAGATTCGTGACGGGCGAGATCGACGCGCCGAGTTTGAATTCGACATAGTCGAGGTCGGAGCGGCTGAGTGCTGGATCCCGGCTGCCGAAATTGTACCACCACACGGCGACATCCCAGCTGACACCGCCGGTCACGGGCCGTGCACCGATGAAGCCGTCGAGTTCCCACGGACCGAGCGTGCCGATGTAGTCGTTACCGCTTGCCCAGAAGCCAGCGTAGAAGATGTTGTAGCCAACCTCTCCATAGGCTTGCAGGGTAGGCTTCTCGTTACTGTAAGAGAGGCCGCGGAAGATGTAGTCGCTGGTTGCCTGGGGCGCGAGGACGAAGGTGAGCTTATCGTCAGTGGCCCGTGCCGGCGCGGTGAGCGATGCCAGCGCCAGAGCGACGGCGGCGATGGATCCCAGTCGATTCGTCGTAAGCACTAGCAGTCCCCCTTTTGCTGCCTGCCGCCAGCCCTGCGCATAAAAAACTGATCCGTTGTTGAAAATACTAATCATGCGGACAGATTCTTGCTTTGCGCGGGCATCAAGCGGAGCAGCCGCAACGGCTGCTTGATTAAAATCCTAATCAGTGGGGCTGCGGCGTCTCAAGCGCAAAATCGTCAGGTGACGTGCGCAACTGCGTATCTGTAGCAATTTAGTAACATGTGGAAAACTTGTGTGGATCCGCAGCGGACACGACCGGCGTGGGAATGCTGGCGCCCGGTGCGCTCTATAAGCGTATGGAATTCCAATAAATATAAGACCGTGTGGACAGGCGCGCCCGTTGCGTCTCTAGCGAAGCCCTATCAATGTGAGGATGTGCTGGCGCTGACCAGGATAGCGGGCGCAGCTCCGCAATTGCGGAAGCGGTGTGGGATGCGGCTATCAAAATAATAAGCATCCCCCGCCACGAGCTTACGGTGTGTCTCGCCGACAAAGATCTCGACTTCGCCGGATATGACGATGCCGCCCTCTTCGCCGGGATGCGAGAGCATCTCGGGGCCAGTGTCCCCTCCGGGCTGATAGATCTCGTGCAGGATCTGCAGTGCCTGGCCGCTGCGTCCATCGCCCACCACGCGAACCTCCACCTTGCCGTCGATGAGACGCTTGAGGTCGCTCGCCTGAAAGAAGATCTGCGGCTGGCTGGGGGCGTCGGTGACGTTGCCGAAGAATTCCCCGAACGATATGCGCAGGGCATCGGTGATCCGGTTGAGCGTGGCGACGGAAGGGCTGTGCTTGTTCTGCTCGATCATGCTGATCATGCCGTTCGTCACGCCGGACATGGCGGCGAGGTCGCGCTGGGAAAGATTGCGTTCCGTCCGTAGCGTCTTGAGGCGCGCGCCGACGTCCGGCTTCGGCGGGAGCGCAGCGGCCGGCGCCGGATGATCGCGGTGTGCGGAGGCCGTCTTGGCTTGCCGCTTGGGGTGGGTGCTGGTGCGCACGAGCTTTCTCTTCAATATCTCGATCAACCGAGGAGTGGACGGAAGATTCGCGGGTTCGTTCACAAGGCCGGCGAAGTCGGTCTATCTTTTGTGCTACAGTTTTCCGCAGGTACGGGGAATATGCTTTGCTCCCAACTCGGCGTGCCCTTGAAGCGGTTGGCCAGGAAATCGAGAATAAGACGCGTTTTCGCCGGCATGTGCTGGCCGTGGGGAAATACGGCGCTGATCGCGCCGTGGACCAGCATGCGATCGGGCATCAGCGCTTTGAGCTCGCCGCGGGCGATGGCCTCGCCAACGACATAGGTGTGCAATAGAGCGATGCCGCCGCCACTGCGTGCTGCCTCGAGCAGCGCCAGGCTGCTGCCGAGAGTCATCGCCGCGTGCAGTTCCAGCGGACGTTCGTGGTCGGGAAGAATGGCGAGCCACTGGGACCAGTACGCCCACTCCGCGTCGTGCCGCAGGCAACGGTGGGTTGCCAGGTCGAGCGGTCGCATCGGCGTTCCAAAGGTGTCGAGATAGGCGGGCGCGGCGACAAGAACGAGCCGGTTGGGTGCGAGCTGCCGACGCATGAGTTGCGAGTCTGGCAGGATCGTCACGCGGATGGCGAGATCGTAACCGTCTTTCACGACGTCGACGAGCCCCTCCGAGCATTCGAGGTCGATCTCGATGTCCGGATAGAGTGCCTGGAAGTCGACCAACGCCGGAGCAACGTACTGGCCGCCGAACATCGGCGAGGCTGCAACGCGCAACAGGCCCTTGGGCCGCGCGTGGTACTCCGCGACGTCGCGCTCGGCGTCGCGCCAGTCCCGCAGTAGCGTTTGTGCACGGTCGAGAAAGCGTGCACCGGCTTCCGTCAGCACGATGTTGCGGGTCGTCCGGTTGAACAGCCGTGCGCCAAGATGGTCTTCGAGCTTCTTGATCTCGTAGCTGACGACGGACTTCGAGATTCCGAGCGCATCGCCCGCGGCGCGCATGCTGCCGGTTTCTGCGACCTTGATGAAGAGCTCGACGGTGCGAAACTGGTCCACGGATCAGCGGTTCCTCATCGTTCCTTGCTCAAGATTGTCCTGAAAATTGCGACAGTCCAGCGTAAATTTTGGCGTCGCGGGAGAAGGTTGGCCTCCGTACCGTGCGGATCAAAGAAATTGGATCGGAGGCGGGCGTTGATCGAGGGTTTGAACTTCATCGATGGAGAATGGAGCGACTCGCCCACCAAGCTCGCGGATATCAACCCATCCGATACACGGGACATCGTCGGGCGATTTGCACGGGCATCGGTATCGGAGGTCGATCGCGCAGCCGATGCGTCCCGGCGTGCCTTCCCCGCCTGGGCCGCGACGACGCCGTTGGAACGTCACGATATCCTGCAGCGCGTGGGCGCTGAGATTCTGGCGCGTAAAGATGAGCTCGGCACGCTCCTATCGTCGGAGGAAGGCAAGACCCTGGCCGAAGGCATCGGCGAGTGCGCGCGCGCCGGCCAGATTTTCCAATACTTCGCCGGCGAGTGTCTCCGTCAGGCCGGCGAGGTGCTGCGCTCCATACGGCCGGGCCTCGACGTGAGCGTCGTGCGCGAGCCGGTGGGTGTGATCGGCATCATTACGCCGTGGAATTTTCCGATCGCCATCCCAGCGTGGAAGATTGCCCCGGCACTGGCCTTCGGCAACTGCGTCGTCTTCAAGCCATCCGAAATCGCCCCGGCGACTGCATATCGCCTTGCGGAAATTCTCGCACGCAGCGGCTTGCCCAATGGCGTGTTCAACTTGGTCATTGGCGAGGGCAAGGACGTCGGCGCTGCCATCGCCTCCAGCCCGAAGCTCGATGGCATCAGCTTCACCGGTTCGGTCGGTGTCGGGCAAACCATAGCGCGCGCGGCCGTGGCTGTTCCTCCCATGCGCAGATTGCAGCTCGAAATGGGCGGCAAGAATGCCCTCGTCGTTCTCGACGACGCCGATATCGAACGCGCGGTCGAATGCGCGGCAAACGGCGGCTTCTATTCCACGGGACAGCGTTGCACCGCATCCTCGCGCGTTATCGTCACCGAGGGCGTGTATCGGCAGTTCATCGCGCGCCTTGCAGAGCGTGCAGAGTCACTGAGGGTGGGGCACGCGCTCGATCCGCAGACCCAGGTGGGACCGGTGGTCGACGAGCGGCAACTCGAGAAAAATCTCAGCTACATCGACATCGGCCGCAACGAAGGCGCCAGACTGATCGTTGGCGGTGAGCGTCTGAAGCGAGAAACGCCCGGCTACTATTTCTCTCCGGCCGTTTTCGCCGACGTCTCCCCGTCCATGCGCATCGCCCGCGAGGAAATCTTCGGTCCGATCGTTGCCGTCATCGCGGCCCGCGATTATGCCGAGGCGCTCGCCATCGCCAATGACAGCGCGTTCGGGCTGTCGGCCGGCATCTGCACCAGCAGCCTTGCGCGCGCCGAGCACTTCAAGCGCAACGTCAAGGCCGGGATGGTGATGGTGAACGTCCCGACGGCCGGCGTCGACTTCCACGTACCGTTTGGGGGACGCAAGCTGTCCAACTACGGGCCGCGCGAACAGGGGCGGCAGGCGCACGAGTTCTTCACCGTCACCAAGACCGCCTATCTCGATCCGATGTGCTGAGGCAGCGTCGGCGCAGGGCACTGGAGCAGCACGCCGCGACCCGCTTGCAGGCACTCATGCGGGGCTGACGGCGACACGGCGCAGATCAGAGGTGACACGGCGCAGATCAGATCAGATGGCGCCCGCCGCGGCGCTGGCCACCGCCCGCTTCAGCATCGTCCCGGCCACGTGGGCGCGATACTCGGCGCTTGCGTGAATGTCGGCGTTGAGGTCATCGCGCTCGAGCGCCATGCCCGCGACCGACTGCGGATCGAAATACGACCCGAGCCGATCCTCGGCCTCTGTCCAGCGGAAGACGCCGCCGGCCGCGCCGGTCACGCCTACGCTGCAGTGATTGGCAAAGCGGGCGACGAAGACGCCGACGGTTGCATAACGGCTCGCCGGGTTCGGCAGCTTGGCGTAGGCGGAGGCGCGCGGCAGTGGAAACTCGAAGCCGACGATGAGTTCGTCCGCATCGAGTGCGGTCGCGAACAGGCCGAGAAAGAAATCCGCCGCCCGGATCGACCGCTTGCTGGTGATGATCGTCGCGTCGAGCGCGAGGACGGCTGAGGGATAGTCGGCCGCCGGGTCGTTGTTGGCCACCGAGCCGCCGATGGTGCCGCGGTTGCGTACCTGCGCATCGCCAATCAGGCCAGCGAGAGTGGCAAGCCCGGGGATGGCGGCGCGCACGATGCTCGAGCGCGCAACCTCGTCGTGCGGCGTCAGTGCTCCGATCTTGAGAACGCCGGGGGTGGCCGTGATCTCGCGCAGGCCGGCTATGCCGCCGAGATCGACGAGCGTCGTGACCCGCATCAGCCGCTGCTTGAGCGAGGGGAGAAGCGTCATTCCGCCAGCGAGAGCCTTGGCGTCGGGATCGCCGGCGAGTATGCGGCTCGCCTCGCTCACTTGCGTTGGACGACGATAGACGAAGTCGTACATCTCGGGTCCTCTAGCGCCCCAGCACTTTGTCCTGGCGCAGTTCTGCGGCGCAAGCGCGAATGGCCGAGACGATATTCTGGTACCCGGTGCAGCGGCACAGGTTCCCCTTCAGCCAGGTCCGGACTTCGGCCTCGGACGGATCTGGATTGCGGTCGAGAAGATCGAGAGCCGACATGATCATCCCCGGCGTGCAGAACCCGCACTGGAGACCATGATACTCGCGGAAAGCCGCCTGCATCGGGTGCAGCGCGCCATTTTCAGCGAGCCCTTCGATTGTCCGCACCTCGCGCCGATCCGCCTGTGCCGCCAGCATGGTGCAGCTCTTCACGGCTTTGCCGTCGACGTGCACGGTGCATGCGCCGCACTGGGTGGTATCGCAACCGATATGCGTGCCTGTCAGACGCAGGTGTTCGCGGAGGAACACAACCAGAAGCATCTCGTCGGGAACGGTCGCACGCGCCGGGCGGCCATTAACCGTAATTTCGATGTCCACGGACATGTCTCGCGGGTCGCTCCGTGCTGTCGATGAAGCTGGCTGCTTGTCTCGAGCCGCATCATACACGGCACAATTCCCGCTTCTATCCTGAGATTTAGGACGGTGCGTGCAATCTTTCATGGCTCGCCAGAACAATAGCGAGCGTGTTTCGATGAGGCTGCAATATGGGGCAGATGGACAACCGAGCAGATGATGAAGAAAGCACTCACGGTCGAAACGGTAGCTCCGCCTTGCGGACCATACTCGCACTCCTACGCGGTCACGCTCGGCGACCAGAAGCTGATCTTTCTCGCCGGACAGTATGCGACCGACCGGGAAGGCGGGCTCGTCGGCAAGGGTGACATGTTCACCCAGACGCAGCAGACACTGCTCAACATCGAGGAGGTGCTGCACGCCAACGGCGCCACCTTCAACGATGTGATCAAGATCACGACGTTCGTCACCGATATGTCGAAGCGCTCCGAGGTGAGCCGGGCGCGGGCGGCGTTTCTCTCCGATCCGCCGCCGGCGAGCACGCTTATCGAAGTAACGAAGTTCGTCGATCCGGACTACCTCATCGAGATGGATGTGATCGCGGCCGTGCCGATCAAATCGGCCGAGAACACCCAAGCATAAAAAATTGGATGAGCGGGCCGCGAAAGCCGGGATGTAGAAGCGTGGATCAGGGCATAGGAGCATCGGTTCGGCGAAGGGAGGACCTGCGGTTCACCACAGGTGCCGGCCGCTACACGTCCGACTTCGATCGGCCGGGGCAACTCTTCTCCTGCTTCGTGCGCAGCGAATACTCCCATGCCCGCATCCGTTCGCTGGATACGCGCGCAGCCCGTGCCGCTCCCGGCGTCGTCGCGGTTCTGACGGGCGCCGACTGGGAACGGGAAAAGCTCGGCACGTTGCCGTCCGACTGGGTGATTACATCGCGGGACGGCACGCCGATGCGGGCGGCAAAGCGACCGCCCATGCAGGCCGACCGCGTGCGTTTCGTGGGTGACATCGTTGCCGTGGTGCTCGCGGAAACCTACGCTGCCGCACGCGATGCGGCGGAGCTGATCGTCCTCGATGCCGAGGTGCTCGACTGCGCCGTCAATCCTGCCGATGCATCGCGCCCCGAGGCGCCCCGCATCCATGACGATATTCCCGAGAACCTCTGTTTTTCATGGGCGATCGGCAATCAGGCGGAAACGGCGGCGGCCTTCGCCGGGGCAGATCGCGTCGTTCGGCTGAGCCTCGTCAACACGCGTGTCGTCGCCAATCCGATGGAGCCGCGCGCCGCGGTGGCGGAGTACGATCCAGGCACCGGGCAGGCGACGCTCATCACCACCAGCCAGAATCCGCACATCGCCCGCCAGATCATCGCTGGCATGGGCATCGTCCCGGAGCACAAGCTGCGGGTCATAGCGCCCGACGTGGGCGGCGGCTTCGGTGCGAAGATTTTCGTGTATCCCGAGGAATGCGTCTGCCTGTGGGCGGCTAAGAAACTCAACCGTCCCGTTCGCTGGGTCGCGGAGCGGACCGAGGCCTTCCTCGCCGACAGCCACGGTCGCGACCACATGACGGATGTCGAGCTTGCCGTCCGCGCCGATGGCACGTTTCTCGCCATGCGCGTGCACACGAAGGCGGCGCTCGGGGCTTACCTTTCGACCTTCGCGACGGTTATTCCAACCTTCATGTATGCGACGCTGCTGTCCGGGCAGTATCGTACGCCTGCCATCCATGCGGTGGTCGACGCCTATTACACGAACACTTCGCCAGTCGACGCCTATCGCGGCGCCGGGCGGCCGGAAGCGATCTACGTGGTCGAGCGGATCGTCGATGCCGCAGCGCGCGAGCTCGGCATCGACCGCGCCGAAATCCGGCGGCGCAATTTCATCGCGCCCGAGCAGTTCCCATACCAGACACCGGTCGCCGCCGTGTACGACAGCGGCCAATATGCAAAGAGCCTCGAGCGCGCGCTCGAGATGATCGACTACGCCGGGTTCCCCGCACGCCGCGCGCAGTCTGAAGCCAAGGGGCTGCTGCGCGGGATCGGCATTTCCTGTTACATCGAGTGCTGCGGGCTTGCGCCTTCGAACCTCGTTGGAATGCTCGGCTCGGGCATCGGCTATTACGAGACCGCGACCATCCGCATGACGCCCACCGGCAAGTGCATGGTGCTGACGGGATCGCACACGCACGGACAGGGTCACGAGACGACCTTCGCGCAGATCGTGCACGACTGGCTGGGGCTGGCGCCGGACGAGATCGAGATCGTGCATGGCGACACGGCAAGCGTGCCCTATGGCCTTGGCACATATGGCTCGCGCTCGGCGGCGGTGGGCGGATCAGCCATCGTCAAAGCGTGCGAGAAGATCATCGAGAAAGGGCGCAAGATCGCCGGATACATTCTCGATGTGCCTCCATCCGAGATCGATTTCGCGCAGGGCGTGTTCCGGCATGCCGCAAGCGAACGCAGCGTTTCGTTGCCAGATGTCGCCGTCGCGGCGTTCAAGGGCCACGTCGTTCCGCGCGAGCAGCTCGAGGCCGGACTGGAAGAGAGCGCAGCTTACGATCCGCCGAATTTCACGTACCCGGCCGGAACCTACATTGCCGAAGTCGAGATCGATCCGGAAACGGGCTTTGTCCGTCTCGTCGATCTCGCGGCAGTCGATGATTTCGGCAAGGTCATCAATCCGCTCATCGTCGAAGGGCAGGTGCATGGCGGCCTGGCGCAGGGCATCGGCCAGGCGCTGCTGGAGCACTGCATCTACGATCCCGACAGCGGGCAGCTCCTGACGGCGAGCTTCATGGATTACTGCATGCCGCGCGCCGACGATTTTCCGCAGTTCCGCATCGAGCTGATCGAAACGCCATGTCCGCACAATCCGCTTGGCGTCAAGGGCTGCGGCGAAGCAGGGACCGTCGCATCGCCGCCTGCGGTCATGAACGCGGTCATCGACGCGATCGGATGCGATCTCGATATGCCGGCGACGCCGGCCAGGGTTTGGGGAGCTATCAGGCGTAAGATGGGGGAATAGGATGATCAACGTGTTTCTGGCCGAGATGATCGGCTCGATGTTTCTTCTGGTGTTCGGCTTTGCAGCGATCGCCTCGGACTACTTGAACAAATCTCACGGCAACGGCGGGGGCTGGTTGATGCAGTCGCTGTCGTGGGGCATTGGCCTCAGCCTCGGGCTTTTTGCTGCGACGACCATCGGCTCGCAAGGACACGTCAATCCGGCTGTCACGCTCGCGTTCATCACCGCGGGAATTCTGCCGGCTACCGAAGCCGGGCCGTATCTCGCTGGCCAGGTCACGGGCGGAATGTTTGCCGGTCTCATCGTGTGGCTGCTGTACTTGCCGCACTGGGCGGCGACCGAGGATAAGGACGCCAAGCTCGCTTGCTTCGCCATGTCGCCCGGTATTCGCAACATCCCGGCCAACTTCGTCGCCGAGTTCCTGTCGTTCTTCATCTTCGCATTCGGCATCTTCCTCATCAGCAAGGTCGTCTTCCCGGTTTCCGTCATCGCGGGCACCTTCGCTACGGGCTTGTGGCTGAGCGCGGCCATCATGGCGACCGGCGGGCAAACGGGCTGCGGTTACGCCATCGACCTCGGAACACGCATCGCTCACCAGATGCTGCCGATCGCGGGCAAGCGCGACAGCGACTGGGGTTATGCCTGGGTGAATCTGCTGGCGCCGGGCCTGGCAGCTGTCGCCGCGGCGTTCGCCGCAACGCATCTGGGCCTCGTTTGAGGCCGATCCGCCAGTAACAACGAACAGGACAGGGAGGGTTCACTCATGCCACGTAAGACGCTTCAGCCCAAAGGGCTCTTCAACAGCAGGCCGTGGGGTTTTTCCCAGGTCGTCATGTCACCGCCAGGCACCGTCGTGCACATTGCCGGACAGGTGCCGTGGGACGAGAGCGAGTCCTGCAACGCCGTAGGCCGCGAGGCACAGTTCCGCCAGGCACTGAAGCAAGTATTCACCGCGATCGAAGCCGCAGGCGGCACGCCGGACGACATACAAGTGTTGCGCTTCTTTATCCCGAACTTCCAATCGGGGCCGGAAGCCGACATGATTGCGCGCGTGCTCGTGGACACTTTCGGAGACGAGAACCCGCCAGCTTCCTCGTGGATCGGCGTGCAGGCACTGGCACAGCCGGAATATCTCATCGAGGTCGAAGCCATGGCAATCATCCCGACCTGATCGCCAGGCGCTCGCGCGCAATCCTGGTCGCGAATTGAATAAGGACAAGACGAGATGGATATGTCGGGCCGGCAGGTGATCGCGGCGCCCCGCACGGACGTATGGGCCGCGCTGAACGACCCAAGCGTGTTGGAGAACTGCATCGAGGGTTGCGAAGGTCTCTGCGAAATCGAACCAGGACGTTTCGAAGGGACAGTCGCAACGGTCATCGGCCCGGTAAAGGCCCGCTTCGCCGGCTGCGTTTCGCTCACCGATATCGTGCCGCTCGAAAGCTACACGATCAGTGGTGAGGGAAAGGGCGGCGCGGCGGGTTTCGTGAAAGGCCAGGCGCGTATCGTTCTCGCCGATCACGCGGAGGGGACGGCACTCGACTACACGGTCAAGGCGAACGTCGGTGGAAAGCTCGCTCAACTCGGCTCGCGCCTCGTCGACAGTTTCGCGCACAAACACGCGCAGACGTTCTTCGAGCGATTGAAGACACGCTTGGAAGGGGCTTGTGATGCCGCCGCCGGGGGCGATGCGGCGCATCCTCCGGCAGCGGCGGCGCCGGCAAAGGTGCCGACCGGCAGCAGCGGCAAGATCTGTCTGTTGCTCGCGGTTGCCGCCGGCGCCGCTGCCGCCGTTGCCGGATACCTGCTCGTCGGCTGACTGCCGCCGAACGATACCTCAAGCTTCCGCGAGGAGCTCATGACCGATCTTCGTCCTCTGGCTGCTTCCGAGCAGCCTCCACGGCAGTCGTTCGAATGGACCGATCCGCTTCTCCTCAGGGAGCAGCTCACTGCCGGCGAATGCGCGATGCAGGAACGCGCCCACGCTTTCGCGCAGTCACGCTTGATGGGGCGCGTCGTTGGCGATGCGCGCGAAGAGCGCTTCGACCGGCGCATCATGGTTGAGATGGGGGAGCTGGGCTTTCTCGGCTCCACGATCGACTACCCAGGCCGCGCCACCGCGCGCGGCAGCTATGTCGAGTACGGGCTGATCGCGCGCGAGCTTGAGCGCGTCGATTCCGCCTATCGAACCGTCGTGAGCGTGCAGTCGTCGCTGGTCATGTATCCCATCGCTGCATTCGGATCCGACGAGCAGCGCGCGCGTTACCTGCCGCGTCTAGCCAGGGGCGAATGGATCGGCTGCTTCGGCTTGACCGAGCCGGGATCGGGTTCCGACCCGGCCAGTCTGGAGACGCGCGCCCGGTCCGTGGAGGGCGGATACATCCTTTCGGGCACCAAGGCGTGGATCACCAATGCACCCATCGCCGATGTTCTGATCGTCTGGGCAAAATGCGACGACGGGGTGATCCGCGGGTTCATCATCGAGCGTGGCGCCGAAGGGTTGGAAACGCCCCGGATCGACGGCAAACTATCGCTGCGGGCCTGTCCTACGGGACAGATCGTCATGCGTGACGTATTTGTGCCGCGCGCGCACATGCTTCCCGGCGTGAAAGGGCTCAAAGGGCCATTCTCGTGTCTCAATCGCGCGCGGTTCGGTATCGCATGGGGCGCGCTTGGCGCCGCGGAGGACTGCTGGAAGCGCGCCCGCAGCTATACGCTGGAACGCAAGCAGTTCGGGCATCCGCTTGCCGCCAATCAGCTCGTGCAGGTCAAACTGTGCGATATGCAGACCGAGATTGCCATCGGACTGGCGGCGTGCCTGCGCGTCGGGCGGCTGTTCGATCTGAAAAACCAGGTGCCGGAGATGATCTCCCTCATCAAGCGGAACAGTTGTGCGAAAGCGCTCCAGATCGCCCGCACCGCCCGCGAAATGCTGGGCGCCAACGGCGTGAGCGATGAGTTTCATGTGATGCGACACATGCTGAATCTCGAAGCGGTATCGACGTACGAGGGCACTCACGACATCCACAGTCTGATCCTCGGCCGCGCGATCACCGGCCTGCAGGCGTTCTCGCAATGACGCAGCGGGATGATCGGCCCCTGGCCGGGCTGCGCGTGCTGGATCTGTCGCGCGTCCTCGCTGGCCCCTGGGCGAGCCAGATGCTTGGCGACCTCGGAGCGGAGGTCATCAAGATCGAGAAGCCGGGCAGTGGCGACGACACGCGCACGTGGGGACCGCCGTGGTTCGAAGCCGAGGCGCGGCGCGAGAGCGCGTACTTCCTCTCGACGAACCGTAACAAGAAGTCGGTCGCTATCGACATCGCCAAAGCCGAGGGTCAGAAGATCGTGCAGCGGCTCGCGGCGCGCAGCGACATCCTGATCGAGAATTTCAAGGTCGGCGGCCTCGCAAAATACGGGCTCGACTATTTAACGCTGAGAGCGCTGAACCCGAAACTGATCTATTGTTCGATCACCGGTTTCGGCCAGTACGGTCCGAGTGCCGACAAAGCCGGCTATGATTTCATGATCCAGGGCATTTCCGGGGTCATGTCCATCACCGGGCACCCACCGCAGCACCATGCCGGGGAACCGCAGAAGATCGGCGTCGCGCTCGTCGACGTGCTGACGGGGCTCTACGCCGTCAACGGCATTCTCGCGGCCGTGCACCAGCTTCAGGTCACGGGCGAAGGCCGGCATATCGATCTGGCGCTGTTCGACACCGCCGTCGCGTGTCTGGCCAACCAGGCGCTGAACTATCTGGTGTCCGGGGTGTCGCCGCAACGCATGGGCAATGCGCATCCCAATATCGTGCCCTATCAGGCGTTCGCGACTGCCGATGGGCACGTCATCCTGGCCGTGGGCAACGATGCGCAGTTTGCCCGCTTCTGCGCAGCCTCCGGCCTCGATGCGCTCGCCAGCGATCCGCGCTTTGCCACGAATGCGGGACGCGTGGAAAACCGGGCGGCGCTCATTCCGCACGTAGCTGCCGCCCTGGCGGGCAGGACGACTGCGGAATGGATGAGCACGCTCGAAGCGCAGGGAGTCCCCTGCGGGCCGATAAACTCCATCGCCCAGGCGCTGAACGATCCGCAGGCGCTGGCCCGCGGGATTGCGATGGAGATCGCACATCCCGATGGCTATGTCGTGCCGAGCGTGCGCAACCCGCTGCATTTCGCCGGCGCCGAGGCAACCCGGCACGTTCCGCCCCCCGCCTTGGGCGAGCATACGCACGCGGTGTTGCAGGATGTGCTCGGCATGTCGGACGAGGAAATCCGCGCCGCCACGGCTTAGACGTGTGCCCGGTGGCGCCGCGGCGGCCGCGATCGATACTGCGGATTGCCCCGGTCAGATTTGTCCGTGCGCCTGTCTGGCGTCGTGCTCCGCTTTAGCTCGGATTGCGATGAATGCCGGACGGAAATCCGAGGAAGTTCCATGGACATTCCCGCGATCGGGTGCCAGTGATCGACATCCGTCCTCAATCATCGTTAGCCGGAGCCCTTTTGATGCAATCGCGCAGATTTGGCTGGCTGGCGCTCCTGACGGTGGCGAGCGTCGTAGCCGTTGTCCTGGTTGGCTTGATCGGATTGAATTTGACCGGCGGGCCTTCGGCACCTCCCGGCGATCAGTCCGCCACGCCTGCCGGTGATGCGCTGGACGTCGCGCAGGAGCCGCCCGAAGAAGAAGCTCTCCGTCCATCGCTCGATTGCGCGTTTCACGACTTCATGCGCACCCGCGCCGTGGTGTCGTTCTATTTCGACGTCACCGTCTCGAAGGATGAACCACCCCGTTTCTATCAGCGGGCCATTGTGTCGGGAGACGGTGCGCGAAAGGCATCCGAGGGCAATGATCGTCCCGTTTGGACTTACGCGCTCGACCCCGACGGGAAACCGACGATCACGGCGCCGGACGGTGAGACGCGGATCGTGCTGTACGGCCTGAAACTCGGAACCGGCGGCATTCTTCCGGTCGAGGCAGGAATTCGGAGCAACGAGTACCGCAATCTGGGCGGCGAGTGCCGCCAGACCAATCTCAGCGCCAAGCCCCAGTGACCGCGTCTGCCCGGCGGCGGCTTTCCTGGCGGCAATCAGGGCACGCCCGCACATCGTCCATGGGAACGATACGCTTCGGCGTTGATTGCGTGCATTAATCTCGCATGACCCCGGGCAGCGGTCCCTGCCGGCATCCGGCCGGGCCACGGCATCGTCATTTGCAGTCTTCGCAAGACGCCCTGGCAGGCTTCGCAAAGGTCTGCATTTTCAGTCATTTATCGAAACCGGGCAGTTGCCGATATTGCGAGTGAGCGGTGAAAGCCGCACCTCGCATGTATCGGGGAGTTGCCGTGAAGCTGCACACAGTCCGCACGCACGCGTCTGCCGAGCGCCTCGAGAGAGAGGCGCAGCTTGCCTGGAAGATTGCCGAGGTCGCGGCCGATCCGGTGCCCGTCGAGCGCCTCGTGGTCGAGATGATCGGCAACCGCATCATCGACAATGCCGGCGTCGCCGCTGCGTCGCTGTCGCGCCGTCCGGTCGTCAATGCGCGGGCGCAGGCGCTGTGCCATCCCGCGCAGCGGGGGGCGGCCGTGTTCGGTCTTTCTCCGAACCGGCGCGTCTCACCGGAGTGGGCGGCGTGGGCGAACGGCGTCGCGGTGCGCGAGCTCGACTTCCACGACACGTTTCTTGCGGCGGACTATGCGCATCCGGCGGACAATATTCCGCCGATACTCGCGGTCGCCCAGCATTGCGGGCGCGACGGCGCGGCGCTGCTGCGCGGCATCGCGGCGGCCTATGAGGTTCACGTCGCTCTCGTGAAGGGCATTTGCCTGCACGCGCATAAGATCGATCACATCGCCCACCTTGCCCCCGCCGCTGCGGCAGGCATCGGTGCGGCACTCGATCTGCCCGTCGAGACGATCTATCAGGCGGTGCAGCAGGCGCTGCACGTCGCGACGACCACGCGCCAGTCGCGCAAGGGTGAGATTTCCAGCTGGAAAGCCTACGCACCCGCGTTCGCGGGCAAGATGGCGATCGAGGCGGTGGACCGGGCGATGCGCGGAGAAGGTGCACCTTCTCCGGCCTGGGAAGGCGAGGACGGCTTCATCGCGTGGATGCTCGCGGGGCCCGGTGTGGAATATGTCGTGCCGCTGCCCGAGGCGGGACAGCCGAAGCGGGCGATCCTCGAAACATATACGAAAGAGCATTCTGCGGAGTACCAGGCGCAGGCGATGATCGATCTGGCGCGGCGGCTGCGGGGCCGCATCGGTGATCTTTCAAAGGTCGAGCGCATCATCATCGAGACGAGCCATCATACGCACCACGTGATCGGCACGGGAGCCAACGATCCGCAGAAGCTCGATCCGAAGGCGAGCCGGGAAACGCTCGACCATTCGATCATGTATATCTTCGCCGTCGCGCTGGAAGACGGCGAGTGGCACCACGAGCGTTCCTACGCGCCGGAGCGCGCACAGCGCCCCGGCACCGTGCGTCTGTGGCACAGCATCGAGACCTGCGAGGTCGATGAGTGGACGCAGCGCTACCGGAGCACCGACCCGACGCAGAAGGCGTTCGGCGGGCGCGTCATCGTCAAGCTCACGGACGGAACCGAGATCGTCGACACCCTGGCGGTTGCGGACGCCCATCCCCTCGGCAGCCAGCCGTTCCACCGCGGGCGCTACGTCGGCAAGTTCCGGCGGCTTGCGGACGGCATCATTCCCGTGCCGGAACAGGAACGCTTCCTCGAAACCGCCGAGAACATCGAAAACCTCGACGCCCTGCAACTTGCCGGGCTGACCATCATGGCGCCGCCGGCCGCTCTGGGGGGAGCTGCGAAAAGCGGCCTGTTCGACTGGAGAACACCGGACGGTGCCACGATCGTGCACGCATCGTTCGGGCATGCATCGTTCGCCCGCTAAAGGGAGAGAAGGCCCATGGCTCAGGACGCAACGCCTCTGACGAGTGTTCCCGGCAAGCCGGCGCCGAAGAAGTCGGTGTCGCTCTCCGGCGTCGTTGCCGGTAACACGGCGCTCTGCACATGCGGGCGCGCGGGCAACGACCTGCACTATCGCGGCTATGACATTCTCGACGTGGCGGAGACGAGCGAGTTCGAGGAAATCGCGCATCTGCTCGTGCACGGCACGCTGCCGACCGAATACGAGCTCGCTGCCTATAAGGCGAAGCTTCGCAAGCTGCGCGGCTTGCCCGCTGCGGTGAGAGCGACGCTCGAGCAGCTGCCGGCGGCGTCGCATCCGATGGATGTGTTGCGCTGCGGCGTCTCGGCGCTGGGCTGTGTGCTGCCGGAGGCCGCCGACCATAACCATCCCGGTGCACGGGACATCGCCGACCGGCTGCTCGCCTCGCTCGCTGGAATGCTGCTCTACTGGCACCATTTCGCGCACAACGGACGGCGCATCGACGTCGAGACGGACGATGATTCCATCGGCGGGCATTTCCTCCGCCTGCTGCACGGCGTCGCCCCGTCCGACAGCCACGTGCGGGCGATGCACACCTCGCTCATTCTCTACGCCGAGCACGAGTTCAACGCCTCGACGTTTACGGCGCGATCCATTGCGGGCACCGGCGCAGACATCCATTCCGCGGTAACGGGCGCGATCGGAGCCCTGCGCGGGCCGAAGCACGGGGGCGCGAACGAGGTCGCGTACGAAATCATTCGCCGCTATGCGAGCGCGGACGAGGCGGAGGCGGATATCCGCCGGCGGGTCGAGGCCAAGGAAGTCGTGATGGGCTTCGGCCATCCCGTCTATACGATCGCCGATCCGCGCAACAGGGTGGTGAAGGAAGTGGCACGGCGCCTTTCGGCGGAAAGCGGCTCGGAGCGGCTTTTCGAGGTTGCCGAGCGCATCGAGCGGGTGATGGGCGAGACCAAGCGGATGTTCGCGAACATCGATTGGTATAGCGCGGTCGTATACAACCTGATGGGCATCCCGACAGCCATGTTCACGCCCCTGTTCGTGATGGCGCGAACCTCGGGCTGGAGCGCGCACATCATCGAGCAGCGCCAGGACAATAAAATCATCCGACCCTCGGCGAATTATATCGGCCCGGACCACCAGCCGTTCGTGCCCCTGAAGGCGCGGGGACGGGCTTCCTCGGTGCGCGCGGCTTAAAGCGTGTCGAACGGTGATGCGCTGGCGCCATCACCGCTTGACCGGAAGCAAGGATGGTATGCGTCGGCCTGCTATTCGCTGTCGGCCGTGCGGGGCGGGATGTGTCCCGCCATGAATGAAGGCCGCAAGCGGGAAGGGCGCACGCGAGCAAGCCCCGCGTGGGATGCGCAATGGGGGGCGGCAAGCCGTATCAGTCATTCTTTCTGCTCGCCGCGCTGGATGCGATGCTCGGCATCGCCGTTTGGCTGCCGGGCACCTTCGTGCCCGAGTGGCAGGCGGTGCTTTCCGTCCGCGACTGGCATCGTGACAACCTCTTGTTTGCAACGGTGCCAGCCATCCTGGCCGGCTTCCTGCTCACCGCCTTGCCGCGATGGACCGGCCGACCCGGCGCATCGCCTGCACTGACGGGACCTCTCGTCTGTCTATGGGTGTGCATGCGGGCCGCCCACCTTCTCTCGCGACCCATCGGGTTGGGGCTTGCGGCCGCATTCCTGGCGAGCTTATCCGCACTCGCTTCGGTGCAGGTGATCGCCGCGGGCGACCGCCGCAACCTGAAGGTCCTCGCGCTGCTGTCGCTGCTTACCGCCAGCGCCGCGTTTGCCGCGACGGGTGCGGCGGCATGGTCCTATCGTGCGGCGTTGGCGTCCCTGCTGGGGCTGGTCATGGTCATCGGCGGCAGGGTGACGCCCGCCCTCACGATTGCCTTCGCCGAACGGCGCGGCTGCCAGCTCGCGCTGTCGCGTTGCACGGCGCTGGAGCGGACGGCTGCCGTGACGGCTGCGGGCGCGCTTGCGGCATGGATCGCCTTGCCGGGGGCGCCGCCAACCGGAGCGCTGTGCGCTATCGCCGCCGCAGCGCAATCCGCCAGGCTGCTGCAGTGGCGCGGCTGGCAGTGCCCGATGTGGGCTTCGGTTGCTGCGCTGCATGTCGGCTACGGATGGATCGCCATTGGTTTCGGGCTGCTCGCAGTCCATGCCTTTGCGCCGGCAGCGCTCGGGCCCGCGGCGGCGATCCACGCCTGGACGGTGGGCGCGCTCGGCACGGTGTGTCTTGCCGTCATGGCAAGCATGGTGCGCAAGAATAGCGGCCGGGCTTTCGCCGAGCCGCCGGCGGCGAAAGCCATGTTCGTCTCGATCACCGCCAGCGCGGTGGCGCGCCTGGCGGCGGAGTTCTACCCGGAGGACGCGGTATATTGGGCGGGGCTGTCGGCGGCTTGCTGGGTCGTTGCCTTCGGCCTCTTCCTCTTCAGCTTCCGTCGCGAGCTGCGAGCGTGATGCGGGCTCAGCGCCGGCGAAGCACGCGCCATCCGAGCCACGCCCCGCTCAGCGAGATAACGATTCCCAACAGCGACAGCAGCCAGATGAGTGCCATGCGCAATGCAGGACGATCGAGGAGCCAAGGCAGATCGTACTGATGCGCGAGATTGAATAGCCACCGGTACGCCCGGTCGGCCCGGCTCTGCGCACCCACGATGCGGCCGGTGGTGAGGTCGATCATCAGCCAGGTCTCGCCGGGATCATCGAACACGACGCGAAGGGCTGGAAGCGGGCGCTGTGCGTGGTGCGAATACCAATAGACATCCGGCGCGTCGAGACGTTCGATACGTGCGACCTTGGCGTCCTTCATCACGTGTCCTGCCGCTTGCACGAGCGTATCCTCGCGGAATGCCGCTTGCCGGACGCCCATGCCGTCGAAGGTGGTGTGAACCAGGCCGTTGGTCACGGTGGCGAAGGGAACGTCGCGCACCCACGAGAACGCGATTTCTCTCGACGGTGTCGATGCCAGCTCGCGAAGTTTCCCCGCCGAGACCTCGTATTTCGGCACGCCCGCCGCATAGTAGCGGCCAAGGTCGTCCGGCCCGATCGTCAGCGAGGCGAAAAGACCCAGCGACGAGACCGAGAGCCATCCGCTTCCCAGCCATGCGACGACGCATGCCCCACCGGCGAGCCCCGACAGATGATGCCAGCGCAGCCATCCCCGGTAGGGTGAAACGCGTCCGGCGGCATATGAGCCGCGCAGCCGCATGCGCCAGATGCCGATCCAGATACCGAGGATTGCGCCGATCGCCGTGGCGCCGGACGTCCACTGGACCGTTCGCGTCCAGGCCTGCGGGTTCGTGCGCAGCGGTGCGAAGTAGAGCCAGTGGGGAACCGCCCCGAGAAAATTCCAGAAGCGCTCCCGTGCGGTCGTCGCCTGCACGATCTCGCCGGTCTTGGAGGAAACGTACAGTTGTGTTCCGCGCCCATCGTCGAGCGCGAAGAGGTGCAGCGGGCGGTGAGGCGCGATCAGGCTGGAAACCGTCCATTGGTCGACCGCCACCTGACCCAGGTAGTCGAGCGGCGTCTGCGCAAAGGTTTCGTGGAGGCGTGCCTGCGCCTCGCTGCGGTCGACTTGCGATATGATGCGTCCGTCATAGGCCGATACGGACGTCGGCCGGCCGAAGTCCACGATGCGGTAGACGGGCTCCGCGCCGAACATCTCCAAGCGGAACACGGTTGGCGGACGCGTCAACGCCGCTTTGGCGAGTGCTTCACCGGGCGTAACGTTCAGCTTTTCGACATCGATCACCCTCAGCGTCGTCGTACGTTCCTCGTCCCGCCACGAGGGAAAGGGCACGTACAGCATGACGAGGCCGGAGAGGAACCACATCGCGCACAACAGGCAGGTGAGGATGCCGAGCCAGCGATGCGTCCATGTCAGGGAGCGCCACAACACCTGCGCTGCTCTCGAGTGCATTGGGGGCTGCCACCTTCAACGGAACGGCGGCTGTTGACGGATCACGTCATCAGCCGCCGGGTGCTCGCCTCTAGTACCTGACTGTCCAGGCCGCTTCAAACGTGCGCGGCGGTGCCATGTAGCCTCTCACATCGGTGCTCTCGGCCAGCGGGTCTGCCGCCGCCATGTACTGGGCATATTCCACGTCGAAAAGATTCTTGACGCGGAAATCCAATCGGCTCGAGCTGGTAGGCTGCCACTGCAGTGCAACGTTGGTCACCGTGTAGGATGGCCGCTCGATCGTATTTGCGAAGTTCTCATACGACGCACCCACATACTGCAGCCCGACGCTCGCTTGCCATGTGGGAGCGAATGCCCATGTCAGCCAAATGTTGGCGACCTGTTCCGGTATCAACACCGGCCGCTTGCCCGAGAAGTCGAGCGCCACTGTGGAGAATGTATTGAGATCGAGAGTGAAGGCACCGAACTCGTCGTATTGCGCGTCGAGCAGTGCGCCGTTGGCATCGACGCGCCATCCGCCGCCCAACTCGACGCCCACCGCCGCTTCGATGCCGCGCGACGATTGCTGTCCAACCTGAAATCTCTGCGTGGCGGATGTCGCCACGAGGAGATCGGTCTTCACGATGTCATAGGCTGCAAGCGACCACTCGAACGCGCCGTTCCACAGTGACTGCTTCACGCCAACTTCGATTTGGCGTCCTCGCGTGAGATTGAAATCCTTATTTGTCGTTTCCAAGTCGAGCAAGGGAACGTTCAAGGGATCGGTGGCGACCGCGTACTGTCCGTAGAGCGCAAGTCCCTCGACCGGCGTCACCACCGCGCCGGCACGCCAATTGAATGCGTGGAAGGTCTTTTCGAAGCTTTGTGTTGGATTCGGCGCAGTCCGCTCGAGGTTCAGCTCGTCTGCGCGAATGCCACCAACAAGCGCAAGATACTGGTTCACCACCAAGCGATTTTCGGCAAAGAACGAATTTTGGCGCAGCTCCGAGTGGAAACCCGGGGCGAGCTGATGAGCAGGGTAGTTTACAGGCTGTGGGTTGAACGGATCGAGGGAAGCCATCGGTGAAAACCCGAAGATCGGCCCGAAGAGATAATCGTAGTCGACGAAATGCCGACTGTAATCGAAGCGTCCCCGATTTATATCGAAGCCCACGACGGTTTCGTTCTTGCTGCCGAACAGATTGGTGCGCAACGTGGCGTCGAACCGGTTGCCGATCTGATCCTGCTTTTGCAGCAAGTGCGCGCCGTATAGGTCGATCTGTTCGGTACCGGTGTTCCAGATGGGCGTATCTGCGTTTTTGAATTCGCGGCGACTGTCGAGATAGTAGGCCACGTTGCGGAACGACAGATTTTCGTTTGGCGTCCATTCGGCCTTGAATTGGGTCCACTGATCCCTGAATTCGAGAATGTTGTCGCGGACGTTGTAGTTCTTGAAACGTGTGCCGGGAACGAGGGCGCCGTTGCGGAACGGCGTGCCGAAATATGCCATCGGCTCCTGGTCGCCGTAGTCGTGCGAAATCGTGAAGACGAGCTCGTCGCTCGCCTGCAGCCTCACGGCTCCCGATATGCCGAGATTTTCCGAATCCCCGTGGTCGATCCAGCCGTCCGAAGCATCCATGCTGGCGTTGAGGCGATAGGATATCGCCCGGTTGATGGCGCCGCCGCTGTCCACCGACAGCCGGCGTGTCAGGTTTGAATCGAAGAAAACCTGCGCTTCGTTGAAGAGCCCCTCGGTGATTGGTTTCTTGGGAATGACATTGATCACGCCGCCGATTGCACCTTCGCCGTAGAGCACCGACGCAGGTCCGCTCATGACCTCGATGCGTTCCACGGACCAGGTGTTGAAGGGGAATGTGATGTTACCCCGGCCTGGAAAAAGGCGCGTGCCATCGTAAAGCTGCGTAACGGAGTTGTTGCCCTGGAAGCCTCGGGCGGCAAAGGCAGAGCCGAAAACCGGCGGCGCCACGCTCGTGATGCCCGGCGCGTTCTGTGTCACGGCTTCGGTGATCGTATTCTGTCCGCGGTCACGTGCGGTCTGGCCCGAGATAATGCTCACACTGGCGGGCGTCTCCAGCGGCGTCATGCCGAGCCGGCTGCCGGTCGTGTTCGGCACGTCGAGATTGGGGCCGGGGCCCGGATCGGCATAGAGCGGAGAAGCGCTCGATTCAGCCGTCGTAGCGCCGCTCACCGGTTGCTGCGAAGCCTGCGGCGTGGACGCCGGAATGGCGACTGGCGCAGACGCCTTTTTCTTCGCGGCAGCCTTGGTCTTCGCGGGCTTCTTGGGCGCCTCGACGACGACCGGGGGAAGAGGCGCGGGCTCCGGCGATGCTGCGGATTGGGCCAGGGCGCTAGAGCTGGCCGTCGCCAGCACTCCAAACCAAGTGACGATACGCACCGCTATGGCCGATGACGAATTACGATCAACCGACACCCGAAAAAACACTGAGTAGCCCCCTTACGCATCGTAAACATTGTGGGAAGCTCGACATCACGCAGCCACTACGACGCCCGATACGCGCAACCGCGCACTTCAGCGCGAGCTGCCGCCGCTTCGGCGCGACTGAACTCAATCCGTCAGTGTCGGAGAAAGACACCGTAGCGTGACATGCCTGACGTAGCCCCCCAGAGGTTGCACATCAGTCGCCACTACGGTTGTGTCCGTTCTACCAAGGCATCCCGCAAGGCAGATGGGCGACTTGCGATGGCAGGTCTCCTGGCTTGCGGCTCGAGCGTCCCTTTCCGGCCTTCCCGGCGCGATAGCGCCAGTGGCATATGCGGAAAACGACTTGCCGCTTACAGTTGCGGGAGCAGCCTCGGCTTCGACACCTCGCGGTGTTTCACCGTGTTCCCTTTTATTCTTCCGCACACCCGAAAGTGCGCAGAAGAAACCATCGCACGTCTAAAGCGCCCGAAAGGTGTGACTAAGTCAATGGCCAAACGTTGGCGGAATGCGTTGTCGCTTTTCAAGGTGCCGAGCGGCAACACCGACGCGGCGGCGCGCGGAGAAAACGGCGGTGCTCTATTCGAAAAAGAATTGGGGCGCCCCTTCCGGAGACGCCCCAGCCCGTTGTGATTGCGAAGGTATGCGTGCGCCGCGCGCCTAGTGCGGGAGCTTGGCGCGGACCTCGGCTGCGGCCGCCACCATGTTCATCAGCGCGGGGCGCACTTCATCCCACTTGCGGGTCTTGAGGCCACAGTCGGGATTGACCCAGATCTGATCGGGGGAAAGGTTGCGGCGCGCCTTCTGCAAGAGGTCGACCATCTCCGCCGTGCTCGGCACGCGCGGGGAGTGGATGTCGTAGACGCCGGGGCCGATCTCGTTCGGATAGCGATAGTCGACGAAGGCATCGAGCAACTCCATCTTCGAGCGGGAGGTCTCGATGGAGATCACGTCGGCGTCCATGGCGCCGATGGCGTCGATGATGTCGTTGAACTCCGAGTAGCACATGTGGGTGTGGATCTGGGTTTCGTCGGCGACGCCCGAAGAGCAGATGCGGAAGCATTGCACCGCCCAGTCGAGGTAATGTTTCCATTCGCTGCGGCGGAGGGGAAGGCCCTCGCGCAGGGCCGCCTCGTCGATCTGGATCATGGCGGCGCCGGCCTTTTCGAGATCGACGACCTCGTCGCGGATGGCCAGCGCGATCTGCTTGCAGGCTTCGCTGCGGGGAATATCGTCGCGCACGAACGACCAGTTGAGGATCGTCACAGGGCCGGTCAGCATGCCCTTCATCGGCTTTTTCGTGAGCGACTGGGCGTAGCGCCACCACTCGACGGTCATCGGCGCCGGGCGCGAGACGTCGCCGAACAGGATGGGCGGGCGCACGTAGCGCGAGCCGTAGCTCTGTACCCAGGCGTGCTTGGTGAAGGCAAATCCGGCAAGCTGCTCGCCGAAGTATTGCACCATGTCGTTGCGCTCGAACTCGCCGTGGACGAGTACGTCGATGCCGATCTCCTCCTGCCAGCGCACGGCGGCCGCGGTCTCTTTGCGCAGGAACGCCACGTAGTCTTTGTCGGCAAGCTTGCCGCGTGCGTGGGCCGCGCGCGCCTTGCGCACCTCGTCGGTCTGCGGGAAAGAGCCGATGGTGGTGGTAGGGAAGCTGACGAGGCCGAGACGCTCGCGCTGGGCTTCGCGCCGCTGCGCAAAATCGCTTCTGCGTCTCGCCATCTCCGCGGTCACGGCTGCGGCACGCTCCTCCACCTCGGGATTGTGGATCTTGGGCGAGGATTTACGCGAGACGGCCGCGCGCATGGCTTCGGTAAGCTCCGCCTTCACGCTGTCGCGGCCTGCGTTGAGCGCGCGCCCGATGATGCTCAGCTCGTCGAGCTTCTGCACGGCAAATGCGAGCCAGGTCTTGAGGTCGGTATCGAGGTCCGTCTCGAGCTCCAGATCGATCGGCGTGTGCAGCAACGAGCAGGAGGGTGCGATGAAGATCCGGTCGGCGCCGCGCGCTTTGACGACGGGCTCGATGCGGTCGAGGATCGCGGGCAGATTGGCGCGCCACACGTTGCGCCCGTCGATCACGCCCAGCGAGAGCACGAGGTTCTCCGGCGCTTTGGCGAGCACCGTGTCGAGCTGCTCGGGTGCGCGGGCGAGGTCGAGGTGGAGGCCGGCGACGGGAAGCGCCAGCGCGGTTTCGAGATTGTCGCCGTAGGCGGCGAAGTAGCTCGTCAGCAGAATTTTGAGCTGCGGCACGGCTTCCGCGAAGCGGCCATAGGCCGACTGCAAAGCGAACACCACACGCTCGTCGATATCGAGTGCCAGGCACGGCTCGTCGAGCTGCACCCATTCAGCGCCCGCAGCATGGAGCTTCTGCAGCACCTCGACGTAGACGGAAATGAGCGAGGGCAGCAGGGAGAGCGTATCGAAGCCCGGCGTCTTCGACTTTGCGAGTGTCAGGAAAGTGACGGGCCCGAGCAGCACCGGACGGGTGTTGATGCCGAGCGCTTTGGCCTCCTCGAACTCGTCGATCGGCTTGGTGGAGGCGAGGGAGAACGTCTGCGCCTTGTCGAGCTCGGGCACCATGAAGTGATAGTTCGTGTCGAACCACTTCGTCATCTCCTGCGCGGGAACGCCGGCGCCGCCGTGATCGTGTCCACAGCCGAGATAAGGGTGCTCGACCTCGCCGAAGGTCTGGCTGCCGCGCGCCATGGCGAAATAGGTTTCGAGGGAAGGCGCGCCCTTCACCGCGCCGTAGATGCGCGGGATGGCGCCCACCATGACGCTGGTATCGAGGACGTGATCGTAGAGCGAGAAGTCGTTGCTGGGGATGTGGTCGATGCCGGCATCGCGCTGGCGTTTCCAATTGGCGGCGCGCAGCTCGGCGGCGCATTCCAGCAGCGCTTTTTCGTCCGACTGTCCGGACCAGTAGCTCTCCAGCGCCTTCTTCAGCTCGCGCTTGGCGCCGATGCGGGGAAATCCGAGGTTTGTCACGGTAACGGGCATGGGGGGCTCCCTTGGCGCTGTGACGCGCCGGCAATGTGCTTAAGCTTTAAGATAGGGACGGTGACATCAGACCGGCAGTGGCGCTTCCGTTTCATCGATCTTACGGATCGGTGTCGGATGGCCGTTGTCGTCTACGGCGACCATCTCGAAGCGTCCGCGCATCGCCAGCTTGCGCTCGTGCGTGCGCATCGTTTCGGAGATGACGTCGACCTTGACCGTCATCGATGTACGCCCGATGCGCTCGACGCGCGCGGTCAGCTCGACGAGCTGACCGACGGGAACGGGAAGATGGAAATCGACCTTGTCGGACGAGGCCATGACGACGTTCGCACCCGCCCGGCGGGCGGCGGCAATCGCCGCCGCCTTGCTCATCAGGTTGAGTGCGGTTCCGCCGAACAGGGTGCCGTAGTGGTTTGCCTGCTCGGGGAAGACGATCTCGACAAAGCGCGTCACGTTGGGGTCGACCGCATCCATCGTCTCAATCCTTGTCGTCGTCGTGCTCGGCCATGCGGATGATCGGCACCATCTGATCGCCCCACTGTCCGGTTCCGTTGTGAATGCGGGACCGGCGCATCAGCTCGACCGTGGCGCCGGCCTTCACCGCCGCCTCGATCTGCTCGTTGAGGCGATGCAGGGTGTCGGCGACGCGGCGGATCAGAACCTCCACCTCGTGCCGCTGGCCCGGGCCGCCGAATGGCTCGCTCATGGGAATGATTTCCGCGGACATGGCAGTATCCTTTGTGGTGGCCCGCCTACTCTGCGGCGGGACGAAACTGCGCCGTTTCGGTCGATTCCGACATTGCCGTGGTGGACGAGGCACCGCCGGTGATCGCGAGCGACACGGCGTCGAAGTAGCCGGTGCCGACCTCGCGCTGGTGGCGTGTTGCGGTGTAGCCGTCTGACTCGCTGGCGAACTCGGCCTGCTGCAGCTCCGAATAGGCGGCCATGCCGCGGTCGCGGTAGCCACGCGCCAGCTCGAACATGCCGTGGTTGAGCTGGTGGAAGCCGGCGAGCGTGACGAACTGGAACTTGTATCCCATGGCACCGATCTCGCGCTGGAAGCGTGCGATGCTGTCGGCGTCGAGCTTCGCCTGCCAGTTGAACGAGGGCGAGCAGTTGTAGGCCAGCATCTTGCCCGGGTACCTGGCGTGCACGGCCTCTGCGAAGCGGCGCGCGTCGTCGAGGTTCGGAGTCGATGTCTCCCACCACAGGAGGTCGGCGTAGGGCGCATAGGCGAGGCCGCGGGCGATGCAGGCATCGACGCCGTTGCGCAGGGTGTAGAAGCCTTCCGGCGTGCGCTCACCGGAAACGATGAACGGGCGGTCGCGCTCGTCGATGTCCGACGTGATGAGCTTGGCGGATTCGGCGTCGGTGCGGGCGACGATCAGCGTCGATACGCCCATCACGTCGGCGGCGAGGCGCGCGGCGACGAGATTGCGAATGTGTGCCTGCGTCGGAATGAGCACCTTGCCGCCGAGGTGGCCGCACTTCTTCTCCGAAGCGAGCTGGTCCTCGAAGTGAACGCCGGCGACACCCGCCTCGATGTAGGCCTTCATGATCTCGAAGGAATTGAGCGGACCACCGAAGCCGGCCTCGGCATCGGCCACGATGGGCGCGAACCAGGTATCGACGCTTTTCTTGCCTTCCGAGTGCTCGATCTGGTCGGCGCGCTGCAGCGTACGGTTGATGCGGCGCGCCAGCTCGGGGCCGGCGTTGGCCGGATAGAGGCTCTGGTCGGGGTACATCGCCGAGGCGGTGTTGGCGTCGGCGGCGACCTGCCAGCCGGAGAGATAGATCGCCTTCAGGCCCGCGCGCACCATCTGCATCGCCTGGTTGCCGGTGACGGCGCCGAGCGCATGCACATATGGCTCCGAATGGAGCAACTGCCACAGGCGCTCGGCGCCATGCTCGGCGATCGTGTGGCGAACCGGCAGGGAGCCACGCAAGCGCTTCACATCGGCAACGGTGTAGGGACGCTCAATGCCATCGAAGCGCCCTTTCGGTGCGTTGGGCAGCAGGTCATTGAAGTCGGCGTTAGCCATCGTCGCGATCCCTCTTGTCAAAGACTGATCTTCGCATTATGCGCAACAGATGACCGGGCGAAATGCCTGAAATTGCGGATGTTTGTGAAGTATTCCGCGGCGCATTGCGAATTTTGCAAATCGGATCGTTGCGATGAAAAAGGCCTTCATCGGGGTGCACTTGCGCCGCCTGCGCGAGGAGCGGGGCCTCACCCAGCTCGCCCTCGCCAGGGCGCTCGAGCTGTCGCCGAGCTACGTCAACCAGCTGGAGAAGAACCAGCGCCCCCTGACGGTGCCGATCCTGCTCAAGATCAACGCCGTGTTCGGCGTCGACGTGCAGATGTTCTCCGAGGACGAGGAGGCGCGGCTGATCGCGGATCTGCGCGATGTGCTGGCGGAGCCGCCGGTCGAGGAAAAGGTGGCGATCAGCGAAATTCGCGAGATAGCCAGCAGCATGCCGGCGGTGGGCCGCGCCATCGTGGCGCTGCATCGTCGCTATCGCATGGCGCTGGAGCGCTCGGACGCGCTCGCGGCCCAGTTCGGCGTCGAGCCGAGCGGTGCGGGCACGCCCATGCAGCTCATGCCCTACGAGCGCGTGCGCGATTTCTTCTATGCGCGCCACAACTACATACCCGATCTCGACGAGGCGGCGGAGCGGCTGTTCGCATCGGCGCGGCTGCAGGTCGGCGATACGGCGACGGGGCTCAAAACACATCTGCTGAAGAAGCACGACGTGAAAACCGTGATCGAGCCCTATGGCGGGCCGCACAACGCGCAGCGGCGCTTCGATGCGGCCGCGCGGGTGCTCTACATGTCGTCCTCGCTCAATCCCGGTCAGCAGGCATTCGAGATGGCGACGCTGCTTGCGTACCTGGAGCAGAGCGAGACGCTCGATGATCTGGCGAAAGAGGCAGCCGCGGGCAGCGAGGAGACCTATCGCCTGGCGCGTATCGGACTTGCCAACCACTTCGCCGGCGCGCTGCTGATGCCGTATGCGCACTTTCTCGAGGCGGCGGAGGCCATGCGCTATGATATCGAGCTGCTGGGCCAGAGGTTCGGCGTCGGCTTCGAGACGGTATGTCACCGCCTCAGCACCATGCAGCGCCAGGATGCGCGCGGCGTGCCGTTCTTCTTCGTGCGTGTGGATCGGGCGGGCAACATTTCGAAGCGCCAGTCGGCGACCGATTTTCACTTTTCGCGCGTCGGTGGCACCTGCCCGCTGTGGAACGTGTACGAGGCGTTCTCGTCGCCGGGAAAGATCCTGACGCAGCTCGCGCGCATGCCGGATGGGCGCACGTATCTGTGGATCGCGCGGATGATCTCGCGCGGGGTCGGCGGCTACGGCGCGCCAGCGAAAACTTTCGCCATCGGGCTCGGCTGCGACGTCAGCCATGCGCACCGGCTGGTGTATGCGAAAGGTCTCGATCTCAAGGTGCCGGACGCGGCGGTGCCGATCGGCGTCGGCTGCAAGGTGTGCGAGCGGCCGAACTGTGCGCAGCGCGCGTTTCCCCCCATCGGGCGGCGCACCGTCATCAACGAGAACGAGCGGCGCTTCAATCCCTATCCGGTCGAATAGGCGGCTATACGCGGAGAAGAGTATGCTTCCCGGCACGTGCGATCTCTATGACCGCTTCGAGGATGAGGTGCGCGTCGTTGGCGCGCAGCTCCGCGACTTCGGTGGCCGGCGCGCATTCGCCGGCGCGGCCGTCACCGTGAAATGCTTCGAAGACAATTCGCGCGTGAAGGAGCTGCTCGATCAGTCCGGCAGCGGCAAGGTGCTCCTCGTTGACGGCGGCGGCAGCCTGCGCTGCGCGCTGATGGGTGACATGATCGCCAAGGCGGCCGTGAGGAACGGTTGGAAGGGTGTCATCATCGACGGGTGCGTGCGCGACGTGGCGGAGCTGGCGAGCCTCGACATCGGCATCAAGGCGCTGGGCGCAACGCCGCGTAAGTCTACGCGGCGCGGAGAAGGCACCCACGGCATCGCGATCGAACTCGGCGGCGCACAGGTTCGAAATGGCGACTACGTCGTAGCGGACGAGGACGGTGTCCTGATCCTGAATGCTGTGCAATCGGCGGCCGTCTTCGGTGCCCGCGCGCAACAGGCGTAGCGTCAACCAATCGGGATAACGTGTGCATAGCTAGTGCACATCTCGAAAACACACCCCCACATCTTGCGCCGTCCGGCGAGTCGGCCCCATATCGAAAGCGTCACGGGTCGCCGGGCCTAACCACCCGGCGCTAAGAGGGAACCCGGTGCGCCGCGCCTTCACGGGCGATGGCAATTCCGGAGCTGCCCCCGCAACTGTAAGCGGCGAGCTGCCTGTCGAACACGGTCACTGATGCGCAATGGCATCGGGAAGGCCAGACAGGAGCAACGACCCGCGAGCCAGGAGACCTGCCTGTGATCCGTATTTCACGTCCTCGGGCGGGGTGTCCCGGTGGGTGGTTCTGCGCTGCTCGCTTTTCAGCGGGCGCGGGAACGCGCGTCCCCATGCGGCCCAAGCCCCCTATCAAGCAGGGGTTTGCCGATGTCCATCACGATCCAAGCACTTCAGTCCGATCGCGGTCATGCGCCGTCACCGGGCAGGCAGAAATCTGCCGATACGCCGGCCTATCAGGTGATCCGGCGCAACGGCTCGGTGACGCCGTTCGATGCGACCAAGATCACCGTTGCGCTGACGAAAGCGTTTCTCGCCGTTGAAGGCGGGCGCGCCGCGGCTTCGCGCCGCGTGCACGACGTGGTCGAGAAACTTTCAGAGCAGATCATCGCCGCCCTGACGCGCCGCACCGATGGCGGGCGCACATTCCACATCGAGGAGATCCAGGACCAGGTCGAGCTGGCGCTGATGCGCGGGGAGCACCACAAGGTGGCGCGCGCGTACGTGCTCTACCGCGAGGAGCGCAATCGCGAACGTGCCGCCGCCGCCGCCGTCGAGCCCAAGCGTTCGGCGTTGAAGATCAGCGTGCGCGGGCCGGATGGCAACGTTACGCCGCTCGACGAGGCGCGCCTCGAAGCGCTCGTCGCCGAGGCGTGCGCGGGCCTGACGGAGGTCGAGGCCGAGCCCATCCTCGCCGAGATCCATCGCAACATCTATGACGGCATCACCGCTTCGGAGCTGGCGCTGGCGCCCATTCTCGCAGCGCGGACACTGATCGAGCGCGAGCCGAACTACAGCTATGTCTCCGCGCGGCTGCTGCTCGACAAGCTGCGGCAGGAAGCGCTCACCTGCGTGCACGGCCACTTCGAGCAGGCGACCCAGTCGGAGATGGCGAACCGCTATCCGGAGTATTTCGGCGCCTTCATTTCGAAGGGCATCGCGGCCGAGCTGCTCGATCCGGAGCTGGCGCGTTTCGACCTTGCCCGCCTTGCGAAGGCGCTGCGCCCGGAGCGCGATCTGCAGTTCCAGTTCCTTGGCCTGCAGACGCTCTATGACCGCTACTTCCTGCAGACGCGCGGCGTGCGCATCGAGCTGCCGCAGGCGTTCTTCATGCGCGTCGCCATGGGGCTCGCGCTGCGGGAGATCGACCGTGAAGCGCGCGCCATCGAGTTCTACGAGCTGCTTTCGTCGTTCGACTTCATGTGCTCGACGCCGACGCTGTTCAATTCGGGAACGCCGCGTCCGCAGCTTTCCTCCTGCTTCCTCACCACCGTGCCGGACGACCTCGACGGCATCTTCAAGGCGGTGAAGGACAATGCGCTGCTGGCGAAATACTCCGGCGGTCTGGGTAACGACTGGACGCGCGTGCGCGGTCTCGGCGCGCATATCAAGGGCACCAACGGCGAGAGCCAGGGCATCGTGCCGTTCCTCAAAGTCGCGAACGACACCGCGATCGCCGTCAACCAGGGCGGCAAGCGCAAGGGCGCGGTGTGCGCTTACCTCGAGACGTGGCACATCGACATCGAGGAATATCTCGATCTGCGCAAGAACACGGGCGACGACCGCCGGCGCACGCACGACATGAACACGGCGAACTGGGTGCCGGACCTCTTCATGCAGCGCGTGGCCGAGGACGGGCAGTGGACGCTCTTCTCGCCTGACGAGGTGCCGGACCTGCACGATCTTTACGGCAACGCCTTTGCCGAGCGCTACCGGCACTACGAGCAGAAGGCCGAGCGCATGGAGATGAAGATCGCGCGGCGCGTGCGTGCGGTCGACCTGTGGCGCCGCATGCTCACGATGCTGTTCGAGACCGGCCACCCGTGGGTCACGTTCAAGGATCCGTGCAACATCCGCTCACCGCAGCAGCACTGCGGGGTGGTGCATTCCTCGAACCTGTGCACCGAGATCACGCTCAACACGTCCGATAGCGAGGTCGCGGTGTGCAACCTCGGGTCTGTCAACCTCGCGAACCATGTGACGGGGCAAGGGCTCGACCGGGCGCGGCTCGCCCGCACCGTGAAGACGGCGATGCGGATGCTCGACAACGTGATCGACATCAACTTCTACACCATCCCCGAGGCGCGGCGCTCGAACCTGCGCCATCGCCCGGTGGGCATGGGGCTCATGGGCTATCAGGATGCGCTTCACATCCTGCGCATTCCATTTGCCTCCGAGGCAGCTGTCGCGTTCGCCGACACGAGCATGGAAATGCTGAGCTACGAGGCGATCTCGGCGTCGTCCGACCTCGCCGGCGAGCGCGGACGCTATGCAACGTATGGGGGCTCGCTCTGGTCGCGCGGAATCCTGCCGATCGATTCCATCGCGTTGCTGGCGGAGGCGCGGGGCGAATACCTGCGCCTCGATACCTCGACGACGCTCGACTGGGAGGAGCTGCGCGAGCGCGTGCGCACCATCGGCATGCGCAACTCCAACGTCATGGCGATTGCGCCGACGGCGACCATCTCGAACATCTGCGGCGTTGCGCAGTCGATCGAGCCGGCGTTCCGCAATCTCTACGTCAAGGCGAACATGTCGGGCGACTTCACGGTGGTGAACCCGTACCTCGTCGCCGACCTGCGCGCGCGCGGGCTCTGGGATGAAGTGATGATCTCGGATCTCAAATATTTCGACGGCTCGCTGGGGTCGATCGACCGTGTGCCGAATGATCTCAAGGCGCTCTATGCGACGGCCTT
>Ga0180223_1000736_pt1 | contig 34711 bp, 29 predicted proteins | sample eDN5th30CKraftOP_FD_151337 | JGI IMG/M metagenome (GOLD analysis project Ga0180223, IMG submission 151337) | Enriched Organic Plus compost microbial communities from Emeryville, California, USA - eDNA 5th pass 30_C Kraft OP (version 2) (version 2) ... | reverse complement strand
CTGTCGGCGCAAAAGATCGCGCACGCGATGCCGGATTATCCGGCGACGCGCGTGCCGAAGCGCGTGCTCGCCAAGGGCAATTACTTCACCTATGCCGGCAGACCCGCCTTCACGCGGCTGATCTATCCGACGCCGGTCACCGGCGGCCTCGGCGTGCATGTCACGCTCGACCTTGCCGGCCGCATGCGCTTCGGCCCCGACGTCGAATGGATCGAGGACGAGTTCTACCCGGTCGATCCAACACGGGCCGACGCTTTCTACGAGCGCATCCGCACCTACTGGCCGGCGCTGAAGGATGGCGCACTGGCGCCGGATTATTCCGGCATTAGGCCAAAACTCACCGGTCCAGGCGAACCGGCCGCGGATTTTCTCATCGATACGCCGGCCCAGCACGGCCTGTCCGGCCTGGTGCAGATGTTCGGCATTGAATCGCCGGGGCTCACCAGTTCGCTGTCACTCGCCGCGTTCGTCGCCGGCGCGATTGAGAGCTAATTCACCCGACGCGGAGCAGCCGCGCAGCCGACCGGCCCGCCAAGCGCCCGAGCGTCGTTGCGGTAAGGAGACCGTTGCCGGAGAGATAGCCCGCCGCCGTCTCGCCCGAGACGCCGGCCGCGGCGCCGCCGGCGGCGAACAGGTTCGGAAACAGGCTGCCGTCCTGACGTCTGACCTGCGCATCACCATCAACGACGAGACCGCCCTGCGTATGAAACAGCGCGCCCGTCACCTTCACCGCATGGAACGGCGGCTTGAGCGCCTGCTCCGCTCTGAACACGCGGCCGAAGCGATCGGTGCCGTTGCGCGTTTTCAAGTCTTCGCTCTCTTTATATTCGTCCATCAGCGCGTCCGCCGGCACGCGCATGCGGGCAGCAAGCCCTTCCAGCGTGTCGGCCGTCAGCAGCGCTCCGCCCTTCTCCGCGGCGCGGAAGTCCTCGAACTGCCGCGCGATGTCGGCAATCCGCGCATCGAACACATCGAAGGCGATTTCGCCCGGCTGGCGCAGCACCTTGGCCGCCTGCTCAGAGTAGCCATGCGTCTCGTCGCTGAAGCGGCGGCCCTGCGCATTCACCTGGAAGCCGCCTTCGGCGACCACGGCCCAGGTGATGAGGATATTGTGCGGCGTCGCCACCGAGCCATGACCCTGATAGGCGGACAGACGAGAAAGCTGCGCGCCGAGCGCGCGGCCCCACAGCACGGCGTCGCCCTGATTGCCCGGATGGCCGAAATACAGCGCATCGGCCATCTCCGGAATGAGTTCGCGCACCAGCGCCGCGTTGCCGCCATAGCCGTTGCAGGCGAGGATCAACGCCTCGCAGGCGATCGTCTCGCGGCCGCCATCGGCGCGCGTGAGTTCAATGCCGCGCATGCGGCCGTCGGCATCGGCGAAAAGAGCCTCGACGCGGCTTTCGGTCAGGATGGTGACGTCGGCCTTCTCCGCCGCGCTGCGCAGGCGGTCGATCAGCTCGGCCCCAGCGCGCGTCGGCAGACCATGCATGCGCATGGCCGAATGGCCGGGATAATTGAAATTGTCGATGACATCGAACGGTAGACCGTAAACATCCGCCAGCCATTCGACGGTCGGCCCCGCTTCGCGCGCCACCACATCGACCAGTGCCGGATCATTCTCGCCATGCGCCTTGCGCTGGATGTCTTCAGCGAACAGGGCGGCATTGTCGTCGATGCCCTTGGCGCGCTGGAACCGCGTGCCCGCCGCCGGAATGAGACCCGCCGACAGTGCGGTCGAACCGGCCGGCACGGCGTCGCGCTCGATCACGATCGGCTCGGCGCCCGCCTCCTTCGCCGCCAGCGCCGCGCACAAACCCGCCGCCCCGGCGCCGATGATGATCAGCGGCACCTCGGCATCGAACGTCGCAGGCGGCGGCAGGACCTGGCTCATCCGATGTTTTTCATCACCTCGGCAATGGTGGCGATATCGGCGACCGGCCGCAGGCCTTCGATCGCGGCTTTGTGCATAGCCGGCGTCGGTGCGGCGCAGCCGTCTTCCAGCACAGTGACCTCGATGTCGCGCACGTGCGCATCGCGCACCGTCGAGGCGACGCCGCCATTGGTGACGATGCCGCCGACGATCAGCCGCTCGATGCCGAACTTGCGCAGCAGCCATTCGAGCCGCGTCATGTAGAAGGCCGAGTAAGCAAGCTTCTCGACGGTGAAGTCCAGCGGCTGCAATTCGTCGACCACCTGCTGGCCCCATGACCCCGGCAGGAAATCGCCCTTGCGCAGGAACGGCCGCAGCTTCTTCAGATGCGGCGCGATCATCGGCTCGCCGCCGCGGCCCGGCACCAAGGTGAACATGGTGCCGCCGACCACCCCACCTTTGGCGCGCACGGCATCGACCAACGGTTTGAGCTTGACCGGCAGCGCGGCGGCCTCGGCGCTGACGGCGCCGCCACGCGCGTAGGCGCCGTCCGGGTGGATAAAGTCGTTCTGCAGATCGACCAGCAGCAGCGCGGTTGATGCAAGGCTCATGACTTGCGCTCCACGACGAGATTGCCGAGCGCATCGACGCGGCCGGCGAGATCCGGATCGATGAAGATGGTGGCGTCGGGCTGCTCCAGCACCGCCGGGCCTTCGATCACCGCATCCGCCGGCAGATCGAGCCGCGACCACACTTTCGCATCGTGCCATTCGCCGCCGTGAAACACCTGACGTGTCCCCTTGGCCGCCTTGGCGAGCGAGGCGTCGGCACCCGGCGCGAAGGCCGTGAGATCGAAGGCCGGCCGGCGGCCGACCGCGGCGGTACGCAGCGACACGATGCGCGTCGGAATGCCCGGCAGCAGCCGGCTGAAGGCGGCCTCATAGGTCTTGTCGAAGGCGGCGCGGATCGAGGCCTCGGTGAGGCCTGTTCCGGTCTCGTTGAGCGTCACCGGCAGCGGCACCGCCACCGTATGCGTCTGGCCGAGATAGTGCATGTCGAGTTCGAACAGCACGTCGACACGCTCGACCGCGATGCCGGCGGCGTCCACCACCGCCTTGGCTTCCTTGCCGGCGGTGACCATGCGCGCATCGAGCGCGGCGATATCCAGACCATCGACCATGAGATTGACCGTCTGCACCTGATCGTGGCGCAGATCGGCGATGACGCAGCCCAGCGCCGAAGTGACACCGGGGAAGCGCGGCACCAAAGCGCCTTTGAGGCCGATCTCCTTCACGAGCGCGCTGACATGCAGCGCGCCGCCGCCACCGAACGGCATGGCAACGAACTTCGCCGGATCGTGGCCGCGCTCGATGGAGACGAGGCGAATGGCGCCGGCCATGCGGGCATCGGCAACGCGGACGATGGCTTCCGCCGCCGCCATGACGTCGATGTTCAACGGCTTTGCGACATGCGTGTCGATGGCGCGCTTGGCCGCCTCGACATCGAGCGAAGCGAGCTTGCCGCCGATGGGACGGGCCGCATTGATGCGGCCGAGCACGACATGCGCGTCGGTCAGCGTCGGCCGCTCATTGCCCTGCCCGTAGCACACCGGGCCCGGCACCGAGCCGGCGCTTTCCGGGCCGACCTGCAGCAGCCCGCCACGGTCGACCCAGGCGATGGAGCCGCCGCCGGCACCGATGGTGGTGATCTCGATCATCGGCGTGCGGATGACCATGCCGAAGTCGATGGTGGTCTGCGCCGCCAGCGACGGCTTGCCGCCGGCGACCAGCGACACGTCGAACGAGGTGCCGCCGAGATCGCCGGTAATGATGTTCTCGTGCCCCGCCGCGCGGGCAATCGCCGCCGCGGCAATGACGCCGGCCGCGGGCCCCGACAGTGCCGTGCGCACCGGCAGGCGGCGCGCCGTCTTCGTCGACATCACGCCGCCGTTCGACTGCACGATGTGAAACGTGCCCTTGAAAGCGTTGTCGTCGAGCGCCTGCTCCAGCCGCGCCAGATAAGCGGCAACGCCGGGCTGCAGATAGGCGTTGAGCCCGGTTGTCGACGCGCGCTCGAACTCGCGGATCTCCGGCAGCACCTGATGCGAGGCCGACACATGCTCGTTGTGCCACACCGCCTGCGCCGCTTCAAAGGCGCGCTTCTCGTTCTCGGCATTGGCATAGGCATTGATGAAGATGATGGCGAGCGCCTGCGCGCCTTTGGCCTTCAACTCTTCCGCCGCCTGGCGCACCGCACCGACATCGACCGTGGTTCGGATGGTGCCGTCGGCGAGCGTGCGTTCATCGACTTCGAGCCGCATATCGCGGTCGGCGATCGGCGTGAAATTGCCCCACAGGCCCCAGGTCTGGCGGCGGTCGCGGCGGCGCATTTCCAGCACGTCGCGGAAGCCGCGCGTGGTGATGACGCCGACGCGCGTGCCCTTGCGCTCGAGCAGCATATTGGTGCCGACGGTGGTGCCGTGCACGATGGAGCCGAAGGTCTTGACGTCGCCGAGCGCTTCTAGGCCCTGCATGAAGCCGGCCGCCTCATTGCCGCGGTTCGACGGCACCTTGGCGGTGCGGAACGCACGCGCCGCCTCGTCGAACAGGAAAAGATCGGTAAAGGTGCCGCCGACATCGACGCCGACGATCGCTTTCTTCTCACTCATCTTATCACTCACGCGCGGGCCCCTCCGCGCAGCTTCGCCGTTGCACCGTCATCCACTGTGCCGTCGGTTTTGACCGCCACGCCGTAATCGCTCGCCGCCTTCTCGCGCGACACGTAGCCGAGCGCCACGTCGCGGGCGACGCGGCCCGGTTCGCGCGTCATCGGATCGCCGAAGCCGCCGCCGCCGGGCGTTTCCAGCCGCACGCGCTGGCCGCGCTTGATGCGCACGTCGGTGATCTTGGAAACGAGATCGGGCGACTTCTCGCCGCTTTCGGTCTCGAAGAAGAAGCGGTTGAGCGCGGCGCTCTTGCCGCCATTGACGCCGAAGGGCGGAAACTTGCCGCGCTCGCCGAGCAGGAACACGTCGGTGTCCCCCTCGTTCAGCGCCTCGATCTCGTAGATGGCGCCACAGCCGCCGCGATTGAAGCCGGGCCCGGCAGAGTTGGACCGCAAGGCCCATTGCGTGAACATCACGGGATAAAGCGACTCCAGGATTTCCGCCGGCGGAATGGTCGCCGTGGAGATCGGATTGTTGCCGTGGTTGAGGCCGTCGCCTTCCGGATTGCCGCCGAGGCCGCCGCCAAAGAAGCAGAACATCACCCAGCGCTTGTGGTCCTGACGCCAGCCGGCGAGCGACAGCGCATTGATGGTCGCGTAGGGGCTGCCATTGGCGCGCTCCGGCGCGGCCTTGGCGAAAGCGCCGAACACGGTATCGATGACGCGCAGGATGGTCTCGGTATAGCCGCCGACGGGCTTGGGCGCCGAGACGCCGAGCAGCGTAGTGTCGGGAATGACGAACTCGATCGGCGCCAGGCAACCGGCATTGGCCGGCACGTCGGTGAACAGGTGCTTGAGCGCGACATAGCAGCAGGCCACCGCGGTCGAACGCGCGATGTTTAAAGGCCCGCGGCACGGCGGCGCCGAACGCGAGAAATCCAGCGTCATGCGGTCGCCGGCGATGGTCAGGTCGAGCGCGATGCGCAGCGGCTCGTCGCTGATGCCGTCATTGTCGAGGAAGTCGTCGTACGAGTAAGTGCCGTCCGGCAGCGCCGCGATATTGGCGCGCATCAGCGCCTCGGCGCGGGACGACAGCGCCTGCATCGCGGTCTCGACCGTGTCGTCACCATATTCGTCAAGCAGAGCGTGAACGCGCTGCTCGCCAAGCTGCAGCGCGTTGAGCTGGCCGTTGAGGTCGCCCCAGTTCGATTGCGGCACGCGCGAATTGGCGGCGAGAATGTCGGCGACATCCTGCTGGAACACGCCAGCGCGTACGATCTTCACCGGCGGCACACGGAAGCCTTCCTGGAAGCTCTCGGTCGCCTTGGCGTTGAAGTTGCCCGGCACGTTGCCGCCGACGTCGAGCCAGTGGCCAACCGACGCGAGCCAGGCGAACACCTTGCCCTTGCGCATCACCGGCCGCACCAGGCGAAAGTCGTTGAGATGCGTGCCGCCGTCGTAAGGATCGTTGAAGAGATAGATATCGCCCTCTTCCAGATCATCCTGCGCCTTGGCCTTGTCGATCACAGCTTTGACGGCAAAGGCCATGGCGCCGACGAAAATCGGCAGGCCCGATGTGCCCTGCACCAGAGTCGCGCCGGTCTCCGCGTGGTAGAGACCGTGGCAGGCGTCATGCGCTTCGGCGATGATCGGATTGAAGGCCGAGCGAAATAAAGTTGCGTCCATCTCGTCGGCGATCTGCACCAGACGGCCGTTGAGCACCGCGAGCGTGACCGGATCGAGCGTGCGCATTAGTTTTTGCCCGGCTTGTAGTCGGCATACCACTTGCCGCGCTCCAAAGTCTCCGGCGTGCCGATCAGGTCGTTAAGCGCGTTGAAGTCGAACATGCGCTCACGGAAGGCGTCGGTGGTGCCCTGCGCGTGAAGCGTTGCGTAAAAGTCCTGCGCCGCCTTGGCGATGGCGCGAACGATGCCGCCCGGAAAGATGACGAAGGAGAAGCCGATCTTCTCCAGCTCGGCCGCCGGCACGATCGGCGTCTTGCCGCCCTCCACCATGTTGGCCATCAGCGGCAGGCCCTTCCCGACGCGCTCGACGACGCGGGCGAGTTCACTGCGCTCGCGCGGCGCCTCGATGAACAGCATGTCGGCGCCGGCCTCGCGATACGTGGCAACGCGCTCGACGGCGCTATCGAAACCTTCCACCGCCACGGCGTCGGTGCGGGCAATGATCAGGGTGTCGCGCGATTGGCGCGCATCGACCGCGGCCTTGATCTTGCCGGCCATTTCCAGCGCCGGGATCAGCGCCTTGTCGTCGAGATGGCCGCAGCGCTTGGGGAAATCCTGGTCCTCGAGCTGGATGGCGCTGGCGCCAGCGCGCTCGAGAACGCGCACGGTGCGCTCGACATTGAGCGCGTTGCCATAGCCGGTGTCGGCGTCGACCACGAGATGGGCATCGACGCGGTCGCGGATCAGGGCCACGGTGTCGACGACTTCGCTCAACGAGACGAGCCCGATGTCGGGGCGGCCGAGCTTGGTATAGGCGATCGCCGCGCCGGAGACATACATCGCCTCGAAGCCGGCCTGCCCGGCGATCAGGGCGGTCAAGGGATCATAAACGCCCGGCGCCACCAGAATCGGCGGCCGCGACAGCCGCGCGCGCAAGCTTTCATTCGACATCTTCATAGTCCCAGATAGGTCCGTTTAAGCTCTGGATCAGCCGCGATCTCGGCGGCCGGTCCCGACATGACGAAGTGGCCTTCGGCGAGGATGTAGGCCCGGTCTGCGACTTCCAGGCTCTGCACCACGTTCTGCTCGACCAGCAGAACCGATACGCCGTCGGCGTGGATGCGCTTGATCAGGCTGAACAATTCCTCGACCAGCAGCGGCGACAGGCCGAGCGACGGCTCGTCGAGAATGAGCAGCTTCGGCTCGGCCATCAGCCCACGGCCAATGGCCAACATCTGCTGTTCGCCGCCGGACAAAGTCCCGGCATATTGCGACGCGCGCTCGCGCAAGCGCGGAAAGATGGAAAAGACGCGCTCGCGGTTCTGCGCCCGCCGCGGCTTGCCGCGGGCGTAGCTGCCGAGGTCGAGGTTCTCCCGGACGGTCAGATTGGGAAATACCCGCCGCCCCTCCGGGACGTGGATGAGACCGCGCGCGACGATCGCGGCGCAGTTCTCGCGCTCGATCGGCGCCCCCTCGAAACGGATGGCGCCCGCGGCGGCGCGCAGCACGCCGGACAAAGCTCGGTTCAACGTCGATTTGCCGACGCCATTCGAGCCGAGCACGGTGACGATCTCACCGGCATTCACCACGAGATCGAGGCCGCGCAGCACTTCGGTTTCGCCGTAGCCAGCGCGCAAACCTTTGATGGCGAGCAGCGCGCTCATGACGACACCCTGGCGAGACGCGCCGCCGCGCCGTGGCCGAGATAGGCTTCTATAACGGCAGCATCGGCGGCTACGGCTTCCGGCGTGCCTTCGGCGATGAGACGGCCTTCGGCGAGCACGAAGACATGCTCGGCGAGACTCATCACCGCCTGCATGACGTGCTCGATCATCAGCACCGTGATGCCGCGCCCTTGCAGACCGCGGATCACCGGAATGATGTCGCGGATTTCGGACGGGTTGAGGCCCGCCAGCACCTCGTCGAGCAGCAGCAGCTTCGGCTCGGTCGCCAGCGCCTTGGCCAGCTCAAGCCGCTTGCGGCCGGCGACGGTCAATGTGTCGGCGAGCGCATCGAGCAGCGGCTCAAGACCCAGCTCGCGCGCCACCTTCTCGGCTGCCGCCATGGCGTCGTCGCGGCGCGGATGCCGCAAATAGGCGCCGACGCGGATATTCTCGCGCACGGTCAGGCCGGCGAAGGGCTGCACGATCTGGAAGGTGCGGCCGATGCCGCGCCGCGCCAGCTTGTGTGACGGCTCGCCGGTGACATCGCGGCCGTCGTAATAGATCTCACCCTCGCTCGGCTTGAGGAAGCCGGAGATCAGCGAGAACAAGGTCGTCTTGCCGGCGCCGTTGGGGCCGATCAGCGCGGTGATGCTGCCCTCGCGCACGCTCATCGACACGCCGCCAACCGCCAGCAGCCCGCCGAACCGGCGCGAGACGCCCCGCAGATCGAGCAACGGTTCAGCCACGGCGCACCTCCGCCGCAGGGCGCTTGAACTTGGCGAGCAAGGTCTTGCGCAAGCCGATGATGCCGCTCGGCGAGAACCACACCACAGCGATCAGCACCATGCCGAACACGACGAGATCGAGCCCGGGCGCATGGCCGGTTATCATCAAGGCGCCCTCGCCCAGCGCCCGCACCACCAGCGCGCCAACCAGCGGCCCGAAGATGGTGCCGGCGCCGCCGATGATCGGCGTCAGCAGCGCCTCGACTGAAATCCAGGTGCCGTAGGCGATGTTGGAATCGACGAACAGGAAATACTGCACGTAGAAGCAGCCGGCGGCGGCGGTGATGACGCCGGAGATGACCATGGCGCCGAGCTTGACTGTGAGCGCATTGACGCCGAGCGCGCGCGCTGCATCCTCGTTCTCGCGCACCGCGATGAGCCAGGCGCCAAAGCGCGAACGCTCGATCAGCCAGGTGACGATCAGCGCGGCCGCGACCAGCGACAGGATGAGCCAGTAGAACACCGCGCGGCTCTGGAACTGCATCGCCGAGAAGCGCATGTCGAGATTGACCAGCGTGCCGACGCCGGCGCCGGTGATCGGCGCGACGCTGGCGAATATGCGCAGCACTTCGGCGAAGGCGAGCGTCACCAACGCGAAATACGAACCGCGCAAGCCGGCGCGGAAGGCCAGCCAGCCGACGACCGTACCGACAATGGCGCCGGCGGCCATGCCGAAGCCGAAAGCCGGCCAGGCATTCATGCCGTACTTCACCTGCAGGATCGCGGTGACGTAGGCGCCGGTACCGAAGAAGATGGCGTGGCCGAACGAGTACTGGCCGCCATAACCGCCGAGGATGTTCCAGCCCTGCCCGGCCAGCGCGATCATCAGCGTCACGACCAGGAAGTTGAGCACGACGTTCGACTGCACGAACAACGGCACCGCCGCCAGCAGCGCGATGACAAGAGCAACCGGCACAAACGACTTCATGCCTTCGCTCCAAACAGGCCCTGTGGGCGCACCAGCAGCACGGCAATGAAGATGAGGAAGATGCCGACCTGGCCGAGCGAGTCGCCGAGGAACAGACTGGACATGCTCTCGACGACGCCGATGGTCAGGCCGCCGACCAGCGCGCCCGGCACCGAGCCCATGCCGCCGAGCACGACGATGGTGAAGGCGACCAGGACGAAGGCGTTACCCGCGCCCGGATTGACATAATAGGTCGGGATCAAGAGGCACGCCGCGATGGCGACGCAGGCGGTGCCGAGCCCGAAGGTCACGGCATAGATATGGCCAACGTCGATGCCCTGAAGCTGGGCGCCGAGCTTCTCCTTGGCCACCGCGCGAATGGCGCGGCCGACATCGGTCCATGTCATGATCAGCCACAGGATGACGGCAACGACGAACACCGCGACGAAACCGACGAGCCGCGGCACGGCGAGGAACGTGACACCGAGATTGATAGTCTCGAAGGCATAAGGCACGTCGATCGTGCGCGTATCGCCGCGGAAATTGAACAGCAAGGCGTTCTCGATGACGACGGCCAGCCCGAGCGTCACCAGCAGCATGTTTCGGTCCTCGCCATGCGAGGCCGGCCCGATGACGAAGCGCTGGATGCCGTAGCCCAGCGCGAAGAAGATCGGCGCCAGAATGAACAGCGACAGATAGGGGTCGAGGCCCAGGATCTTGAACGAAAAATAGGCTGCGAACATCGCCGCGGTCAGCAGCGCGCCGTGCGCGAAATTGATGATGTGCAGCACGCCATAGATCAGCGTCAGTCCAAGCGCGATCAACGCATAGACCGCCCCGGTCATGAGACCGTTGAGCAGCACCGGAATGAGGATGACGGGCGACAGCACAATAATCTACAGGGGCGACGGCGGGCGGCCCACACGAGCCGCCCGCGTCGCATTCGAGGATCAGGTGACCGGGAACATCGGCTTGGCGTCGGCGAACTTCGCCGGCAGAATGACCTTGATGTCATTGCCCTGCACCTGCGTGTTGCACGGCGCCGCGCCTTCGTTCTGGCCGTTGACGAACTTGGTCGGCCCGTACGGCATGATATGACCGGCCCAGGTCGACGAGGCGAGCGCCTCGGTCAGCTTGACGCGGTCGGCGGAGGCGGCGCGCTCCAGCGCGTCGGCGACGAGACCGATGGAGGCATAGTTCAGGTACACCTCGTAGGTGAAGAACTGGCCCTTGGCCTCGACCTTCTTCTTAAGCGCCTGCGCCTTGTCGCTCAGCGGGTTGAACCAGTGATTGCAGTCCATGATGCCCTTGGCGGCGTCCGGGAACTCCTTGACGAACTTGTAGGACGACGCCGCGCCACCGAGCACCGAGTAGATGCCCTTCGGCTTGACCTGCTGCTGCTGCATGGTGCGGGCGAGCAGGACGTATTCGTTGTAGTAGTTCGCCGGAATGACGAGGTCCGGGTTCTGCGCCTTGATCTTCAGCACGATGGTGTTGAAGTCGCGGGTCGGCGTCGGGTGCGAGATCGTCTCCAGCACCTGGAAGCCCTGCTCCGGCAGTTTCGCGTTCAGGAGCTTGGCGAGACCCGCGCCGAACAGCGAGTCTTCGTGCACGATCATCACGGTCTTGGCTGGCTTGCCAGCGGCGTTGTTGATCGCGACCAGGTTTTCGAGCGCCGTGTTGGCGATGACGCCGAAGCCGGGGCCAAAGCGGAAGGTGTTCTTGAGGCCGCGCGTCACGATGTTGTCGGCGACGCCGACGTCAACGACGTAAGGCAGATCGTAGCGCGCCGCCGCCTGCGTGGTCGCAAGACAAATGCCCGAGGCATAGCCGCCGACGATGCACGACACGCCGGCCGCGTTCATCTTCTCGACTTCGGCGGTGCCGCCGGCCGGGGTCGATTGCGCATCACCGACCACCGGATCGAACTTGGCGCCGCCGAGCGACTTGATGCCGCCGGCCGCGTTGATTTCCTCGATCGCCAGCATGGCGCCGAGCTGGCCCTGCGTGCCCGAATAGGACAGCGGACCGGTGACGGGCTGCAGCACGCCGATCTTCACCGGGGCGCCTTGCGCGCGCAGCACCGACGGCATGGCGATGGCCGCGGTGGCACCGAGCGCCGTGGTGGTGATGAACCGCCGGCGGCTGAGCGGAAACTTGTTGTCAGTCATGGTCACTCCCCTCTCCTGTTGATCTCACGTTGCGGCCGATGACCGGCCGGGTTGGCTTGCTTCGACTTGGAACGAACTTTCGCAGCGGCAGTCTTGACGGCGTCGACCTGACGCATGACCGGCGACCAGGACAGGCCGGCGGCTTCACCGGACCGCACCAGGTCGATCTCGAAGGCGTAGCGATCCGGCCGATACAAAGCGTGCAGGTGCTCGACGCCGCGGCCGTTCCGGTCCAGCACGACGCGCACGAGTTCGATGAGCGGCGAGCCGGTATGGACGCCGAGCGCGGCGGCCGCCTCGGGCCCGGCGAGCACGGCGCTGATGCGCTGGCGCGCGCGATCGACCGTCACGCCGGCGCGGTCGATGAGATCAAGCAGCGGCCGCGATGCAAGGTCCTGCCGGGAATATGTGAGCGACAGACTCTCCGGCACATGCGTGGTGAGATAGGAGAACGGCTGACCGTCCACCGAGCGCACGCGTACCGCGCGCTGCAGCATCTCCGCCGGAGGCGCGCCGAGCGCTTCGGCGACGGCGCCTTCCGCCGGTACATAATCAAAAGACAGCAGCTTCACCGCGGTCCGCCGGCCCATGTCGGCGAGATTGGCGAGCACGCCGGAAATATCGGCGGTCATCGGCGCCGGCGACGGACGATAAATGACGCGCGTGCCGGCGCTACGGCGGCGTTCGATCAGCCGCTCGCGCTCCAGTTCACCCAGCGCGCGGCGCACGGTGACGCGGGACACGCCGTGAATGTCGGCCAGTTCGTTCTCGGTGGCGAGCCTTGTGCCATAGGCCGCGGCGCCGCTCAAAATCCGGTCCCGCAGAACCAGATAGACCTGCTTTGCCTTCGCCTCGCCAAGCCAGTCGCGCAACAGCCGCTCCCCCGTTTCAAGGCGCGACGGAAGGCCGCCCCTTTACTTGGTATTCTTTAGCATACAATATTAGTTCGCCGCGGCAAGCCCCGCCAGCGCCGCAATTGCGAGCAAGAGACGCGACGAAATGAGGCAGACGCCACAGACCCTGTTCGACAAGCTCTGGTCGAGTCACCGGATCGCTGAGCGCGAAGACGGCGCGGCCTTGCTGTTCGTCGACCGGCATTTTGTGCATGAGGGGTCGTTTCACGGCTTCAGCCAGGTGACAGCGCGCGGCCGCAAGGTCGCCGTGCCCGACCTTACCTTCGGCATCGCCGATCATTACGTGCCGACGCACGACCGCGACAAACCGATCGCCAATGCGGAAATCGCCGAGATGGTGAGCAAGCTCGAGCGCAACAGCGCCGACAATGGCATCACTCTGTTCGGCCTGCGCGATCCGCGCCAGGGCATCGTGCATGTGGTCGGCCCCGAACAGGGTCTTACCCTGCCCGGCCTGCTCATCGTCTGCGGCGACAGTCATACCTCCACGCATGGCGCGTTCGGCACGTATGCCTTCGGTATCGGCGCGTCCGAAGTCGCGCATGTGCTGATGACGCAGACCTTGTGGCAGAAGAAGCCGAAGCGCATGCGCATCAGTGTCGAGGGCCAGACGACGGCCGGCATCGCCGCCAAGGATATCGCGCTCGCCATAATCGCCCGCATCCACGCCGACGGCGCGCAGGGCCACGCCATCGAATATGCCGGCAGCGCCATCCGCGCGCTGTCGATGGAAGGCCGGCTGACGCTCTGCAACATGTCGATCGAAGGCGGCGGCCGCTGCGGTATGGTGGCGCCGGACGAAACGACCTTCGCCTATATCAAGGGCCGGCCTTATGCGCCGAAAGGCGCCGAATTCGACCGCGCCGTCGAGGATTGGCGCCAGCTGACGACCGACGCCGGCGCCGAATTCGACCGCGAGGTGACGCTCGACGCCGCCGCCATCGCGCCGATCGTTACCTGGGGCACGACACCGGACGACGCTTTGCCGATCGACGCCAGCGTGCCCGATCCATCGCGCGAAACGGATGAGACGCGCGCCGCCTATATCCGCGGCGCGCTCGACTACATGGGCATCAAGCCCGGCGCGAAGCTGACCGATATCGCCATCGACCGCATCTTCATCGGGTCCTGTACCAATGCCCGCATCGAAGATCTGCGCGCTGCCGCTGCGGTGCTGTCCGGCCGCACCAGCAAGGTGCCCGGTCTCGTCTCGCCCGGCTCGTCGCTGGTGAAGAGCCAGGCCGAGCAGGAAGGCCTCGACCGCATCTTCAAGGACGCCGGCCTCGAATGGGTGGAGTCCGGCTGCTCGATGTGCGTCGGCATCAATGGCGATCTGGTGCCCGAGGGTGAGCGCTGCGCCTCGACGACCAATCGCAACTTCCGTGGCCGCCAGGGCCGCGGCGCTCGCACGCATCTGATGTCGCCGGCCATGGTCGCCGCGGCAGCCGTCACCGGGCATCTTGCCGACGTGCGTCCCCTGCTCGCCGGGCGCAAGGTGTAACCCATGGACAAGTTCACCCGCCTCACCGCCAAGGCCTGCCCGCTGATGCGGCAGAACATCGACACCGACCAGATCCTGCCGGCGCGCTTTCTCAAATGGCCGCGCGACAAGGGCCTCGGCACGGTGCTGTTCAACGACATCCGCAAGGATGCGGACGGCAACGACCTTTCCGACTTCCCGCTCAACAAGTCGGCCTGGCGCGATGCCAAGGTTCTCATTGCCGGGCGCAACTTCGGCGGCGGCTCCTCGCGTGAGGCCGCGGTCTATGCCGTGTATGATTACGGCTTCCGCTGCGTCATCGCGCCGTCCTTCGGCGACATCTTCGCGCAGAATTCGGTGAAGAACGGCCTGCTCACCGCAGCACTGCCCGAGGCCGAGGTCAACGAACTCGCCGCCGCCATCGAGGCCGATCCGGCGCGTGAGGTAACTGTCGATCTTGCGCAGCAGACCATCGCCTGCGGCAACCGCACCTATAATTTCGCCATCGACCCGGTCAGCAAGAACCAGTTGCTCAACGGCTGGGATGACGTCGATCTCACCGACAGCTATGGCGCGCAGATCGGGGCGTTTCGGGCGGCCGACCGGCAGTCGCGCCCGTGGGCGGCGGTGAAAGCGCGCTGATCATCAAGACTGCGAGCGATCACCTGGGTCAGCGGCGCGCCGCCAATTTGCCCAAAGCATTCTCGGCCTGGTCGATTTCGACAACGGACATCAGTTCATCGACCCAGCTTTCGTGCAGGGACGCGACGCTGCGGAACTGGTCGAGACCTGCCGGGGTCAGCCGGACGATGAAGCGCCGCCGGTCGCCGGCGAAGGTCTCCCGCGCCACATACTTCCGGGTCATCAGGCGGTCGATGATGCCGGTGACGTTGCCGTTGGAAACCATCAAAGCTTCCGACAGCGAGCTCATCGTCATGCCGTCCGGGTTTCGCTCCAGCGCCGCCATAACGTCGAACTGCGGCATGGTCATGTCGAAGCGGTCGCGCAGCCGTTTGCGCAACTCGGCCTCGATCATCTGGCGCGCCAGCAGCAGGCGAATCCATAGCCGCAACCGCTGTTTGCGGACCGGACGCGCCGCGCCCGGACTTGCGGTTTTCGCCTCGCCAGCCACGGAATATCTCTCCCGACAGGAACCTTGTTGACCTATAGCATACGAAATGTTTTAAGATTGAAACAATTCCACTGCCGCACAGGCCGTGGAAAACGCCGCGAGGCCGGCCCCGCCGCCACCGCTTGAAACAGGCCGGCGCGCCGCCTTCGGGCCTGGGACCTGAGAATGGCCGAGCGTTCGTTTGCCAAGGAAGTTCGGGACCTCGAACTCGGCGAAGGCCAGGAGTTCCGGGGCGAAGGCATCCTCGCGCTGACGAAGGCCCTGCTCCAGTCCGGCGTCGCCTATGTCGGCGGCTATCAGGGCTCGCCGATTTCCCATTTGATGGATGTGCTGTCCGACGCGCAGGATCTGCTCGGCAAGCTCGGCGTGCAGTTCTCCGCCTCGGCGTCCGAGGCCGCCGCCGCCGCCTCGCTGTCGGCGTCGATGATGTATCCGATCCGCGGCGCGGTGACCTTCAAGTCGACCGTCGGCACCAATGTCGCCTCCGACGCGCTCGCCAACCTCGCCTCCTCCGGAGTCGTCGGCGGCGCCCTCATCATCGTCGGCGAGGATTACGGCGAAGGCTCCTCGATCATGCAGGAGCGCTCGCACGCCTTCGCCATGAAGTCGCAGATCTGGCTGCTCGATCCCCGCCCTGACCTGCCGTCGATCGTCAAGGCGGTGGAAGACGGCTTCGAACTGTCGGAAGCCTCCAACACCCCGGTGATGCTGGAGGTTCGCATCCGCTCCTGCCACGTCCACGGCTCCTTCATCGCCAAGGACAACAAGCGCCCGCCTTACACGCTGCAACAGGCCCTCGAAAATCCGGTCCGCGACGTCAACCGCATCGTGCTGCCGCCCGCCTCCTACATTCAGGAGAAGGAGAAGATCGAGAAGCGCTGGCCTGCCGCCGTCGAATTCATCAAGAGCCGCAAGCTCAATGAATTCTTCGATGGCGACCTGACCGATGTCGGCATCGCCGTGCAGGGCGGCATGTATAACGGCGTCATCCGTGCGCTGCAGCGCCTCGGCCTTGCCGATGTCTGGGGCAAGACCCGCGTCCCGCTCTATGTGATGAACGTCGCCTATCCGCTGATCGACGACGAACTGACGCAGTTCTGCGCTGGCAAGCGCGGCGTGCTGATCGTCGAGGAAGGCCAGCCCGAATATATCGAGCAGGCGGTCAACACCATCCTGCGCCGCCGCGACATCCCGACCCGCATCTTCGGCAAGGATGTGCTGCCGATGGCCGGCGAATACACCGCCGACGTGATGCTCAAGGGCGTGCGCGATTTCCTCTCCGCCGCGCTGCCCTCTGCGCTCTCCGATGCCAGCCGCGCGCCGAACGTGCCGGCCATCGCCGACGATCCGCGCGTCAAGGCGCTCACCGGCGTGGTGCCGCCGCGCCCGCCGGGTTTCTGCGTCGGCTGTCCCGAAAGGCCGATCTTCGCCGCGGTGAAACTGGTCGAGAAGGAACTCGGCCAGCATCACATCGCCGCCGATATCGGCTGCCACCTGTTCTCGATCCTGCCGCCGTTCAATATCGGCGCCTCGACCATGGGCTACGGCCTCGGTCCCGCCTCGGCGGCGGCGTTCAACGTACCCTCGTCGAAGAAGTCGATCTCATTCATCGGCGACGGCGGCTTCTGGCACAACGGCCTCACCACCAGTATCGGCAACGCCGTCTACAACAAGCATGACGGCGTCATCGTCGTCGTCGACAATTATTATGCGTCGGCGACCGGCGGCCAGGACATCCTGTCCTCGCGCGCCGACAACGCCACCCGTTCGACCAAGCATCCGATCACCAAGGCCGTCGAAGGCATCGGCGCCACCTGGGTGCGGCAGGTCGATCGCACCTATGACGTCGGCAAGATGCGCGACACGCTGAAGGAAGCGCTCAGCGACAAGACGCCGGGGCCGAAGGTCATCGTCGCCTCCTCCGAATGCATGCTGAACAAGCAGCGCCGCGAGAAGCCGCTGTTCGCCAAGGCGGTCAAGGGCGGCCAGCGCATGGTGCGCGAGCGCTACGGCGTCGACGAGGACGTCTGTACCGGCGATCATGCCTGCATCCGTCTCTCCGGCTGCCCGTCGCTGACGATCAAGCACAGCGACGATCCCTTAAAGGACGATCCGGTGGCCGCCGTGGACAATGGCTGCGTCGGCTGCGGCAATTGCGGCGAGGTCGCGGAAGCCGCGGTGCTGTGCCCGTCGTTCTACCGCGCCGAGATCATCCACAATCCGACCGGCTTCGACCGCTTCATGGCGCGTCTGCGCGGCGCGGTGATCGGCTTCCTGCAGCGCCGCCGCGCCCGCCACGCGCTCGCGATATCGTAGCCGGCGCATCCCATGAACGCCGCCCCCTCAACGATCGCACTCGACACGGCCAAGCCGCTCGCCATCGCCGTGCTCGCCATGGGCGGTCAGGGCGGCGGCGTGCTGGTCGACTGGATCGTCGCGTTGTGCGAGGCCCATGGCTGGGCCGCGCAATCGACGTCTGTGCCCGGTGTCGCGCAGCGCACAGGCGCCACCATCTATTACATCGAAGCATTGCCTCTGCCGCCGAACGCGCCGCATGGCCTCAAGCCCGTCCTGTCGCTGATGGCCGTGCCGGGCGAAGTCGATATCGTCATCGGCGCCGAGTTCATGGAAGCCGGCCGCGCCATCCAGCGCGGGCTGGTGACGCCGGACCGCACCACGCTGATCGCCTCGTCGCACCGCGCCTATGCCGTGGTCGAGAAGCAGACGCCGGGCGACGGCATTGGCGATGCCGCCACCATGCTCAAGGCCGCGGAAGCCACTGCAAAGAGGCTCGTGGCCTTCGACATGGCCGCCGTCGGCGACAAGACCGGCAGCGCCATTTCAGCGGTGCTGTTCGGCGCGCTGGCTGGCACGGATGCCCTGCCCTTCGCGCGCGAAGCCTATGAGGCGACCATCCGCGCCGCCGGCGTCGGCGTCGAGCCGAGCCTGCGCGGCTTCGCCGCCGGTTATGAGCGCGCCAAGGCCGGCATACCGCTCGAGATCGCGTCGCCGCCAAAGAAGACCGTTGCCGCGCCGAAGGCGCCGCAAGGCGACTACGCGCAACTGGTCGCCCGCGCGCAGGCCGAGTTTCCGGCCGAAGCCCAGGCGATGCTCGCGGCCGGCCTGCAGCGCGTCGTCGACTTTCAGGATATCGCCTATGGTCGCGAATATCTCGACCTCGTCAAAGACATCCTCGCGCTCGACCGCGCCGATCGTCGCCATGCGCTGACACAGGCCGCGGCCAAATACATCGCCGTCGCCATGGCCTACGACGACGTCTACCGCGTCGCCGACCTGAAGACGCGCGCCAGCCGCTTCGAGCGCGTGCGCAAGGAAGTCGGCGTCGCGCCCGATCAGCTTATCTACACGACCGAGTTCATGCATCCGCGCATGGACGAAGTCGCCGGCTCATTGCCGAAGGCGCTCGGCCGTTTCATCGAAGCGCGACCGGGCCTGTTCCAGCGCCTCGACAAGATCGTCAATCGCGGCCGCCGCGTGCGCACCGGCACCATTCGCTGGTTCCTGATGCTCTATATTCTCGGCGGCCTGAAGCGTTTCCGGCGGGGCACATTGCGTCATTCCGTCGAAGTCGTGCATCGCGATGCCTGGCTCGCCCGCGTCAGGCAGGCCGCGGCTAAGGATTACGATCTCGCCGTCGAACTTCTCAACAACCGCCGTCTGGTCAAAGGCTATTCCGACACCCATGCGCGTGGCCTGTCGAAATTCGACCGCGTCATGGCCGCTGCCGACAAGCTCGAAGGCCGCAGCGATGCCGCCGAATGGGTGCGCCGCCTGCGCGAGGCCGCGCTCAAGGATGAAGAAGGCGTCGCACTCGACGGCGCGCTCAAGACCGTCGACAGCTTTTTGCATTAGTCACCGTCATTCCGGACCAGCCATCAGCGCGTTTACGCGCGTCTTCGACGCGCTATGGCCACGATCCGGAATCCAGCAATCAGCACCATCCCAAGCGCTGGATTCCGGGTTCGCTCGCTAACGCGGGCGCCTCGGAATGACGAAGCCGGTAATCAAATCACAATCGAGCCGACGCTCGAGCCGCCGCAGACGAAGAGCGTCTGTCCGGTGACGAAGGAGTTCGCCGGATCGGCGAAGAACAGCACGGCGCGGGCGACGTCGTCGCTGCGGCCGAGCCGCTTGACCGGGATCGCCGCCGCCAAACTTTGCTCGCGCGGATCGCCTACGGGAATAACGCCGCGAAACATCTCGGTGTCGCCGATCGGCCCCGGCGCCACGGCGTTGACGGTGATGCCGGCTGGCGCCAGCTCTAGCGCCCAACTCCGCACGAGACCGACGACGCCGGCCTTGGTCGAGCCGTAAGCCGTGCGGTTGGCGAGGCCCAGCGCGCCGCGCGTCGACATCAAAACGATGCGGCCGAAGGCACGCTCTTTCATGCCCGGCAGCACCGCCTGGGTAATGGTCAGCGCCGCGCCGAGGTGAAGCTGCGTCAGCGCCTGCAGATCGTCAATCGTCGTCTGTTCGATGCTTGCCGGCCGGATAGTGCCGGCATTGTGCACGACATGCGTCACAGCGAAGCGCTTGGCGACATCGGCGGCGGCCTGCGCCAGCGCGTTGTTGTCTAGAAGATCGACCTCGATGCCGTGCAGCTTCGCAGCAGTATCCTTCGGCTTCTGCCGGTCGAACACAACGACTTCGTAACCGGCGCCGAGCAACTGCCGCGCGATCTCGGCGCCGATGCCCGATGCGGCGCCTGTGACGATAGCGGTGTGGCCGCTCATGCGCCCTCCAGCAGCGCGAGAACGCGCAAGGGACTGCCGGAGCCCTGCTTGATCTTCAGCGGCGCCGAGAAGATGACCGCGCCCTTGGGCGGCAACTGATCGAGATTGGTCAGGCACTGCAGGCCGAAGCGACCCTTGCCGTGCATATAGAAATGCGCCGGGAACGGCGGATTGAAGTGATGGCCCTGGCCGTGATCGGTGCCGATGGTTTCGGTGCCGAAGCCATGGACATCGCGCTCTTCCACCAGCCACTTGACCGCTTCAGGCACCGGGCCCGGCGTATGGGCGCCGTCGTCGCGCATGCCGGCGTATTCCGAGTAAGGCTTCTTCGACCAGTCGGTGCGCAGCAGCACCCACTCGCCGGCGCCGATGCGGCCATGCTTGCCCTCCCACGCCTGGAGAAACGGCACGGTGAGTTCGAAATCGGGATTGGCCGCGCTCTCGGCCGAGCAATCCACCACATTGGCCGGCGCAATGAATTTGCGCGGGTCGATGGTGTCGACGGCGTTGTTCGGCAGATCCTTGCCGGAGATCCAGTGAATCGGCGCGTCGAAATGCGTGCCGGCGTGTTCGGAGACCGTGAAGTTGTTCCAGTACCAGGCCGGCCCGCGCTCGTCATAGCGCGAGATTTCCTCGATGCGGAACGGCGCCGCTTGGCCGAACTCCGGCGGCAGCACAATGGTGGGGAATTCCTGCGTCAGCGTCTGCGTAAGATCGACCACCTTGATCGAGCCGGACGCGACGCGCCGGGCAAAGCCGAGCAGATCGGAAGCCGGATTGGAAACCATGATGCCCTCTCCTACCCTGCCAGCTCGCGCTCGAGCGCCTTCGGATTGGCGGCGAGCCGCGCCCGGATGTCCTCGGCGATGTCGCCGACGAACACATCCTCGAGGCCGCGCTGCAGCGCCTGCACCACCGCCTTGGCCAAAGCTGCCGGCGCCACCTTCGGTGGCGGCACGGTCTGGAACCATTCGGTGTCCAGCGGCCCAAAGAAAACGTTCATCACGCGCACGCCGCCGGGGCGCAATTCGGCGCGCAGGCATTGCGCCGCCGACAGCGACGCCGCCTCGGCGGCCGAATAGGCGCCGTATAGCGGCCAGTTCATCAGCGCGTGCACGGACAAAAGATTGACGAAGGCGGTCGCCGAGTTGACGCCGTCGGCGCCGCGGCCGCGCATCGCCGGGCCGAAGGCCTGCGCCAGGCGCATCAGCCCGAAATACCGGACATCCATCTCCTCCCGCGCCACGGTCACGCCATGCCGCTGCATGATGCCGCCGGCGCGGATGTGCTCGGCGGTGTTGACGACGATGTCGATGCGGCCGCCGTTCTGCTCGGCCTGCTCCGTGACCGACTCGCTGTCGGTGACGTCGAGCGGCACGATCTCGACGCGCTCGATCTTCTTCAGATCATCCTGTCCGGGAAAAGGCTTCCACGGATCGGCGATACCGACGAAAACGATGTTGGAGCCGGCATCCGAGAAAGCCTTGGCCATCGCCTGCCCGACCGGCGTGCGGCCGTCGGTGATCAGAACCCGGCGGAACTTCGGATCGCAGGTCATTTCGCGCAAATGCGGATCGTCGGCCATGTTCGGGGTGTCTTTCTCCGGCAGCGCAATCATCACCGGCGCGCCGCCTTTGTCGAGCTTGAGATCGAGACGGACGCGCTGCCCTTCCAGCACGTCGCCATGAATATGCGACAGGATCACCGGGCCGGCATCGAGCTTGGTGAGGCCCACGCGCCAGGGCGTGCGCTCGCGGAAATAGGGATCGGTCGAGGTCCGGATCGTGGTTTCGGCGAGCAGCGTACCGCGATTGTCGACCGGCTTGAAGGGCACGCGCTCCGACAGGCATTTCGGGCAGGCATCGCGCGGCGGATAGAATACCGTGCTGCAATCGTCGCAGGTCTGCAGTTCGAAGCGGCCTTCGGCCGCCGCCAGCGTCAGGCCGTGCGCGGTGCGGCTGCGGATCGACTGCGGATAAAGCGGCTGCTGGGTGCGCTTGAGCGGGTCCTTGCGCTTGGGGCGCTTGAGCGGCTCGGTCATGACGCCCTCGCCAGCACGGCGGCGCCTGACGACAGGCCGCGGTCGTAATTGATCATGCCGAAACCGGAGACGACGGCGATTTTCGCATCCTTCACCGGCTTGCCGATCGGCTGCCCCGTCAACTGCCGCATCGCCTCGGTGATGCCGAGATGCCCACCGGCGGCGCCCGCCTGCCCGGTCGACAGTTGTCCACCCGAGGTGTTGTGCGGGAACGTGCCGTCGGTGGTGAAAGTGTGCTGGCGGATGAAGTCCTTGCCCTCGCCCTTCTTGCAGAAGCCGAGATCCTCGAACTGCATGGTGATGATCACCGGATAGTCATCGTAGGTCTGCAGGAGATCGACGTCGTCCGGCTTGACGCCCGCCATCTGCCACAGGTCATCGACATCCACCGCCCAGCCGCCGCGCACCTGGATCGGATCCTCGGCAAAGGCATTGTGGCGCTCGATGGTCGACAGCAGCTTCACAGCCGGCAGGCCGAGCGACTTGGCCACATCCTCGCGGCACACCAGAAACGCCTCGGCGCCGGCGCAAGGCATGACGCAGTCGAACAGATGCAGTGGATCCGAGATCGGCCGCGCATTCATGTATTCGTCGAGGGTTAGCTTCTTCTTCATCATGGCGAACGGGATCGACAGAGCGTTGTCGCGCTGCGCAACGCAGATCTTGCCGAAGTCCTCGCGCGTCACGCCATATTTGTTCATGTAATTCTTGGTGATCAGCGCGAAGGACGCATTCGCCCCGCCCGACCCGTAGGGATAGACAGCGTCCTGCGCGAAGCGCGAGAACGACGACAAGGTCTTGCGGAAGGAATCGACGTGGTTGGTATCGCCGGCGACCACGGCGACGAACTGCGCATCGCCATTCTGCACGGCGCGCGCGGCGCGGCGCAGGCCGACCACGCCGCTCACCCCGCCCATCGGCACATGATCGAGCCAGCGCGGCGACAGGCCGAGATGCTGCGTCATGCCGACGGCGCTGTCGGCGCCGGTGGTGAAGCTCGACAGCACCAGGCCGTCGATGTCCTTCGGTGCGATGCCGGCCGTCTTGGTCAGCTGATGCAGCGCGCGGCCGATCCACCAATGCGCTGTGTCGGTCGAATAGCGCACATACGGCACTGTCACCGGCGCGCAGACGACGACGCCGTCGTAGGGGCGACGGGCGGTCATACCTTGTGTCGTCCCGGGCAAGCGAAGCGAGACCCGGGACCCAGACGCCGCAGCAGGATTGAGACACTGCGAAGCATGGATCCCCGCTTGCGCGGGGACGACAACGAGGAGGTTGATGGAGCGTCGAGCATCACATGAACAGCTGGATGTTACCGAACGCCGCCTCGCAATTGACGAGATCGACGCGCTTCAGCTTGATCTTGAGGACGCCGCCGACCACGGTCAGCGTATGCGTCGCCCAGGCGGCATAGAGCTGCTGATCGTCGTGCCGCGTCTCGATGTAATGCATCGGCGTCCAGGTGACGTATTCGCCCTTGGCGTCGTCGCGGCTGTCGATCTGCGGCGTCTGCAGCACATGATGGCAGCGGCTCTTCGGCTTCTGCGAGAAGGTGCGGTTGCCCTTGAGCCGCTCGACGCGGATCTGCAGCAGCAGCTTGTCCTCGTACATCAGCGAGCCGACCAGCTTGGGGTCGGTCTGGCCCCACTCCAGCGGCATCCAGTAATAGGCGTCGTCGGTGTAAAGGGCGAGCCATTCCTCGAAGCGGTGCTGATCGAGCAGCCGCGCCTCGTGGATGACGAAATCGATGATCTCTTTGTCGGTCGGGCTGGTCATGAGCGCCTGCTTACATCGACATCGTCATGAATTTTTGCCAGGCGTGGAACTGGTTCCGCATCTGCCATTCGGTCGTGCCGTTGGTCTCGGCCGTCACATCGACCGGTTCGTTCGGATCGTAGAGCCGCTGCACATTGACCCACTGATTGGCGTCGACATGCAGGCCTTCCTGGGCGCGCTCGTACATTTCCAGATCGTCATGGCCGACCACCGAGGTCGGCGCATTGATCAGCCGGTTGTACATCTGCGTGCGTTCCAGAAGCACGTCCGGCGCGTCGACCAGACGGAACGTATAAGATTCCACCAGGGTCTTGTTCGGCGCCAGCGGCTTGAACAGGCGGATGAGCTGGATCGGCCCCTTGATCATCAGGTTCGGGAAATACACCGTGTTGTGCCGGTTCTCGCCGAGGATGTGCTTGGCGCGCTCCTCGCCATAGGCCGCCACCATCTTCTCGAAATAACCCGGGATCGCCGAGTAGTCCGAGTGAATCGAGTGATGCACGCCGGTATGGCCGTGGCCGTTCGGCCAGACGCGGATGCCCATGTTCTCGAAGAACTCGTACGGGCTCATGAACGGCGCGAAGATCTCCACCGCCATCGGCTTCTTGGTGCCGGGCGGCGCGTTCTTCCAGACATTCACCGCCGTGCCGGCCGAGGATTCATGCGCGACCATCGGATGGCAGGTGTCGGTCTGGTTCTCGACCAGCATCTTCCAGTTGCAGTTGTGCATGTAGCGCAGCGGGCCACCGGCAACCTCGAGCCTCCCGACCGGCGAGCGGTCGATCATGTTGTCGAAGCTCGACAGGCTCTCGCCGAAGAACTCCTCGAAGCCAGGGCCGAAATCGTTGATCTTGGCAAAGACGAAGCCGCGATAATTGTGAACGTGGCGCACCGGCGTCATGCCCTGCCCGGCGTGGCTCTGCTCGATACCGGTGTTCTCGTAACCCTTCTTCAACGGGATCGCGAGCAGCGAGCCGTCGGTCTTGAAGCTCCAGGCGTGATACGGGCAACGGAAGAACTTGCCGGTATTGCCGCAAGTTTCCGTGGTGATGCGCGTGCCCTTGTGCGGGCAGCGATTGAACAGCACCTTCACCGTCTGGTCGGTGTGGCGCGCCATCAGCACCGGCTGCAGGCCGATCGTCGTGCCGAAATAATCGCCCGGATTGGGCACCTGACTGTCGTGGCCGATATAAACCCAGGTATTGGCGAACAGGTGCTCCATCTCGAGCTGGAACACCTCGTCGTCGATATAGACGTCGCGGTGCACTTCGGCCGGGCGCACCAGGTTACGGACTGCTTCGACGTTGTCGCGGTATCTCGCCATCGCCCTTCTCCGTTACGGCCGTCACAAATCGAGAACCAGACGCGGGCTCTTCGCTCGTGACACGCAAATCTGCATCTTCTTCCCCTCGGCCTTTTCGGCATCGGTGAGGATGTAATCGCGGTGGTCCGGCACGCCTTCGACCACGTCCACCTGGCAGATACCGCAATCACCGCGCTTGCAGTCATGCAGCGGATCCTTGCCGGCGTCGATCAGCACGTCGAGGATCGTCTTGTCCGGCGGAATTAGAAAACTTTCGCCCGTGCTTTTCAAGATAACCTCGAACGCCGCATCGCCGGCGATCGGCGCCGCGGCGGTGAACAATTCGAACCGCAGTCGGCCGTTCTCCCAGCCGAGATCCTTGGCGGCGGCAATGGCGGTATCGATCATCGCGCGCGGCCCGCAGCAATAGACCGGCTCATTGTCCGTCAGCGATGCCATCAGCCCGCGAATGTCGAACACTTTTCCCGCCGCGTCGTCGACATGAAGCGCGAGCCTGTCACCGCACAGAGCCTCGAGCTCCTTGATGAAGGCCAATTGGTCGCGGGAGCGCCCGGCGTAATAGAGCCGGTACGGCCGCTTGTCGGTGGTCAGCGCCGCCGCCATCGAGGCGATCGGCGTAATACCGATACCGCCAGCGATCAGCACGATGGGTTCGGCGCCCGGATTGAGGGGGAAATTATTGGACGGCGCCAGCACCTCGACGCTGTCCCCCGGCTTGAGCGCATGCATGAAGCGCGAGCCGCCCTGACTGGGGTCTTCTAGCCGAACGCCGAGACTGTAGGCCTTGGGCCGCGTCGTCGCCTGCGCATCGTCGCGCAGGTTGATCAGCGAATAGGAACGGTCGTCGCCGCCTGGCAGTTTCACGCGGACATGCGCGCCCGGCTGCCAGGACGGCAGCGGCTCGCCATGCGGCCGCGCCAAGACGACCGCGCGGACCAGCGGCGTTTCGGACCGCACCTCGGTCACGGTCAATGTCAGGGTTTCGGACATGAGCGGATTATTTTAGGTCTAAAATAATCCGCTTGGCAATGTCCCTGTCGCCCTGATTTACAGACCCTTCGGGTGGGTCATGAATTCCTCGATGATTTCCGGCGGCGCTTTGACGAATTCGCCCGCGCGGCTGACGCCGACACCCGCCAGTTCGCGCAGTTTCACCGCCAGTTCCGCCATTTTGACCGCGATTGGAATGCCGTTGATGACCGGCGCCCCGTCCACCGCGTGGCCATGGATCGCCGAGAACAGCAGCATCGGGATGCCGCCGCCCGGTATCAGCACCTCGCAGCCGTCCGCGACCAACGGTTTAGCCTGGTCGGCGAACAAGTCCTTAACCTTGTCGGCAAGCGCCTCGGATTCATAAGCCTTGAGAATCTGCCCCGGCTCGAACTGCATCGCATGGATGCCGGTGATGCGGCGCTCGAGGCCGTATTTGGCGATCTGGTGGCGAAACCACGGAATGTAGCGGGTATTGATGGTGACGATGCCGACACGCTGACCAAGCTGGCAACTGTACAGCATCGAGGCCTCACCGAGCGCCACCACTGGGATGTTCACAACCGAACGCGCTTCGTAAAGGCCGGCGTCCTGGAAGTGGCCGATGACAAAAGCGTCGTAACCTTCGCGCTCGGCGCGCACCGCATTGCAGATGACCTCGCGAGCGCATCGCATTTCGACAATCGGATGAGCGTAGGAATCGTGCGGCGTGATGCCATGCACCTCTACCTCGGTGCCTTCGTCGACAATAGTCTTCAGGTGGGCACGCAGCCGGTCCCAATAGGTCTTGCCGTTATCGTAGTCGACATAGCTCTGATACCAGATGCGCATCGATGCCTCCCCGGGGGACCTTCCCGCCCTTGTGCGAATTCCGTTGCGGAGCCAAGATATTTTAAGTTAGAAATATTTTCCAGAATGTCCATGACATCGCAGCCATTCTCGTCCGAACCGAACCCCGCCGCCGCGGCGCTGGTGCGACAATTGTCGCAAAGCTTCGCGCCCGGCGACCGCACCGTGCCGGCGATGCTGTCGCGACAGGCCGCCCGGTATGGCGATAAGCCGTTGATCGGATTTGGCGGGCAGTCGTGGACTTACGCGCAAACCCGCAACGAGGCCGCCGCATTCGGCGCAACCTTAGTCGCCGCCGGCATCAAACGTGGCGATCGCGTGGCGCTGATCTGCTCCAACCGCTTCGAATTCATGCGCGCCTTCCTCGGGTGCGCCTGGATCGGTGCCGTATCCGTGCCGATCAACACGGCCTCGCGCGGCCATCAACTTCAGCACATCCTCACCAATTCGGCTGCCCGCCTGCTCATCGTCGAAGGCCAATTCGCAGGCAATCTCGAGCATCTCGATTTCGCGGCGCTGCCGCTCGAGGCGGTGTGGACCGTCGACGCGGACAAGCCGCTTGAGGCCGGCAAGATCGTAGCTCAGCCTGTGCCGGCCGCGAGCGCGACGTGCGAGGCCGCGGCCATGCGCCCGCGCGACATGCTGACTATTCTTTATACATCCGGCACGACCGGGCCGTCGAAGGGCGTCTGCTGTCCGCATGCGCAATACTTTTGGTGGGGCGCCAACACCGCCGCGCTGCTCAGCCTTGACGGCGACGACCTGCTGCAATCGACGTTGCCCCTCTTCCACACCAACGCGCTCAACACCTTCTTCCAGGCGATGCTGCTGGGCATCAGCGTCACCTACGAGAAGCGTTTCTCCGCATCGGACTTCTATGCCGCACTGACGCGTTCGCAGGCGACAGCCACTTATGTGCTCGGCGCCATGGTGCCCATTCTGCTGTCGCGACCGCGCTCGCCGGAAGAAAGTGCGCACAACGTCAAGGTCGCGCTGGCGCCGGGCGTGCCGGCGCGCTTCCACGAGGAATTCACCGAACGCACCGGCATCAAGCTGGTCGACGGCTGGGGCTCGACGGAAACCAATTTCGCCATTGGCACGACATGGGACCGGCAGCGGCCGGGCACCATGGGCACGGTCTTCGCCGGCTTCCAGGCCCGCGTCGTCGATGGCGACGACAATGACGTGCCGGATGGCGAGCCCGGCGAACTGCTCGTGCGCGCGGACGAACCGTTCGCTTTTGCGACTGGTTATTTCGCCGCGCCGGAAAAGACGGTCGAAGCCTGGCAAAATCTGTGGTTTCACACCGGCGACCGCGTCGTGCGCGAGAGCGATGGTTATTTCCGCTTCGTCGACCGGATCAAAGATGCAATCCGCCGCCGCGGCGAAAACATCTCGTCGTTCGAAGTCGAACAGGTCCTCCTCAGTCACCCTGCGGTTGCACTTGCCGCGGCCTTCCCGGTGCGATCCTCATTGGCCGAGGATGAAGTGATGATTGCCGCGGTTCTTCATCCCGGCCAGACGCTCAATCCGCTCGACCTGATCCAGTATTGCGAACCGCGCCTGCCTTATTTTGCAGTGCCGCGTTACGTGGACATCGTCGATGTCCTGCCCACGACCGAGAACGGCAAGGTCCAGAAATATAAACTGACCGAGAAGGGCGTGACCGGTCAAACGTGGGACCGCGAAGCCGCCGGCTACAAAGTTAAACGCACTTAGGCGTCGTTGCGGCGCGGCCGCTTGTTGACTTGCGAAAACCAATCATTTTAAGATTAAAATAATTGCCGGTAGCGGCAGGGACGTGCTCATGCGTGGATTGTTGTCCTGCGTCCCGAAGTTGGCGCGAGACATGCATGGCGCAGCGGCATGAGAAGCAGACCGGAATTTCCGGCCGGCCTCTGACAGCGTGAATTTCTCTGGAAGTCTCGTTAACAGACGACACCATTAAAGGCAGGAAGATCACCATGCGAAAACTCGTGTTCGGCGTTTCAGCGTTTGCCGGTTTGCTTCTTGCAGGTACGGCGCACGCACAGGAGATCACGGTCGGCTTTGTGACATCGCTCAGCGGCCCCGCTTCCTCGATCGGCCTCAACTACGAAAAGGGCATGAATGCCGCCTACGCCTATCAGAGCGAAGTCGGCGGCGTGAAAATCAAGCTGATCAAGCTCGACGACGGCTCGGATCCGTCTCAGGCGACCAAGAATGCGCGCAAGCTTGTCGAGCAGGACAAGGTCGACGTCATGATCGGCACGTCGAGCGCGCCCGGCACCAACGCGATGATGACCGTCGCCAACGAATTGAAGGTGCCGTTCTTCGCCGTGTCGCCGGTCAGCGTTCCGATCCCGGCCGACGGCCACCCATGGGGCATCAGCACCGTGCAGACGCCGCCGCTGATGGTGAAGGTGATTGCCGACCGCATGAAGCGCGACGGCGTCAAGTCGATCGGCTTCATCGGCTTCTCCGATTCCTGGGGCGACCTCGTCTATAACGGCGCCAAGGCTGCCGAAGCGAATGGTGGTCCGAAGGTGCTCACGAACGAGCGCTATTCGCGCACCGACACCTCCGTCACCGCGCAGGCTCTGAAGGTCGTCGCGGCGAAGCCGGAAGGCTTCCTCAACGGCGGTTCGGCCACGCAAGCCGCATTGCCGCTGCTCGAGCTGCGCAAGCTCGGCTTCCAGGGTCCGTTCTTCGGCACGCCGTCGCTGCTCAACCGCGACTTCGTCCGTATCGGTGGCAAGGCCGCCGAAGGCACCCAGGTGTCTGCCGGCCCGGTCGTCGTGACCAGCCAGCTGCCGAACGATCACTTCGCCAAGAAGATCGGCACCGCCTTCCATGACTCCTTCAAGAAGGTGAACGGCGGCGAAGCCGATGACGGCTTCTCCGGCTACGCCTTCGACGCCTGGGTCGTGTTCCTCGAAGCCGCCAAGGTCGCGCTGACCAAGGCCAAGCCCGGCACCCAGGAATTCCGCCAGGCCGTGATGGACGCGGTTCACTCCAACAAGAACGTCGCCGGCGTGCACGCGATCTACAACTACTCGCCGAAGTCCTACTTCGGTGTCGATGAGCGCAGCCTCGTCGTCGTCAAACTCGTCGACGGCAAGTGGGTCTATCAGCCCTAAACAACGAACCCGGTATCGCGGCGATTTGAGCACACCACCATGAACGCACAGATCGCCGCGATATTGGCCATCGATGGTATCGCCTCGGGCGCCATCTATGTCCTGATCGCTATTGGTTTCGTCCTGATCTTCGCGGTCACGCGGATCATCTTCGTCCCCTTCGGCGACATTGCCGCCTTCACGGCTCTGACGCTGGCCGGCCTCGAGAACAAGCAGCTACCCGGTACGGTCGGCATGGTCGCCGTGCTCGCCGCCATGGCCGCGCTGATGGAAATCTTCAGCCTGTGGCGCAAGGGCGCCCTCGACAGGATCCCGCGCGCCCTCTTCTTCTATCTGGTGCTGCCGCTCATGCCCGCGGCGATCATCTGGCTCACCGCCGGCACGATGCTGCCGACGCCGCTGCGCCTCCTGCTTACGGTCGCTGTCATCCTGCCGATCGCGCCGCTGCTCAACCGCATCGTCTATCAGCCGATCGCGGACGCCACCGTGCTGCTGCTGCTGATCGTGTCGGTCGCGCTGCACTTCGCCATGAGCGGCCTCGGCCTCCTGTTCTTCGGCCCGGAAGGCGTGCGCACGCAGAGCCTCGTCGATTTCACCACCTTCATCGCCGGCACGCCGGTATCCGGCCAGGCCATGCTGATCCTTGGCTCGGCGATCTTCTTCAGCTTCCTGCTCTACCTGTTCTTCAACTTCACGCTTTACGGCAAAGCGTTGCATGCCACCGCGATCAACCGCACGGGTGCGCGCCTGATGGGTATCCGCCCGCAGCAGGCCTGCACCATCGCCTTCCTCCTGAGCTCCGTACTCGCCGCCGTGTCCGGCATCCTGATCGCGCCGGTGAACACCATTTTCTACGACTCGGGGTTCCTGATCGGCCTCAAGTCGTTTGTCGGCGCCATCATCGGCGGCATGGTGAGCTTCCCGGTCACCGCCGTCGGCTCGGTGTTCGTCGGCGTCCTCGAGGGCTTCGCCGCGTTCCTGAGCAGCCCGTTCAAGGACGTGATCGTTTTCTCGATCCTGATCCCCGTCCTGTTGTGGCGGTCCTACACGCTGGTTCATGCCGAGGAAGAGGACGAGGAATGAACCGCCAGATCACCATCGCGGTCGGCGCCGTCGCCCTGCTCGCGCTGTTCGGAGCACCGCTCTATCTCGCACCGTTCTCGATCACGCTGCTCAATTACATCGGCGTCTATTCGCTGATCGCGCTGGGCCTCGTCCTTCTCACAGGCAATGCCGGCATGGTCTCGTTCGGCCAGGCCTCGTTCATGGGCATCGCCGCCTACGCGACCGGCTGGGCGTCGGCGGTGATGGGCTATTCGCCATGGCTCGGTCTCATCCTGGCGCTGGTGCTGACCGGGCTGGTCGCGGCCGTTCTCGGCGCCGTGACGCTGCGCCTCGGCGGCCACTTTCTGTCGCTGAGCACGATCGCCTGGGGCCTCGCGCTCTATTTCAGCTTCGGCAATATCCCCGGCCTGGGCGCCTTTGACGGCATCCCGTCCCTGCCGCCGATTTCCATTGGCGGCATCGCGCTCGCCGACAGCGGACAGATCTTCTATCTGATCTGGGGCGCGCTGCTGCTGTCGATGCTCGCCATTCACAACCTGCTCAATTCGCGCGTCGGCCGCGCGCTGCGGGCGCTGCGCGGCGGCAATGCGCTGGTGGAGTCGCTCGGCGTCAACGCCTTGCAGATCCGTCTCATCACCTTCGTCATCGCCGCGCTGTGTGCCGCCCTGTCCGGCTGGCTCTACGCTCATATGAGCCGCTTCGTCAGCCCGACCCCGTTCGACGTGACCATGAGCATCATCTTCCTGATGATGGCGATGATCGGCGGCTCCGGCTACCTGCTCGGCGCCGTCGTCGGCGCGGCGATCATCATCCTGCTCAGGAACGGCATACAGGACGTGCTGCCGATGATCGCGCCCGGCTCGTCCGGCCAGCTCGAGGTCGTTGTTTTCGCCTCGCTGTTCATCCTGTTCCTGCAGCGCGCCCGCAACGGCATTGTGCCCTTCATCGCGCAGTGGATTCCCGAGCCGCATCGCGAACGCCCGCCGCAGGCCGACGCCCTGCCGCGCCAGCAGCAGCCGGCCAAGGACACCGCCCTGATGCAGGTCGAGGCGGTGACCCGCCGCTTCGGCGGCCTCATCGCGGTCAACGACGTCAGCTTCGACGTTCGCGCCGGCGAAATCCTGGCGCTGATCGGCCCGAACGGCGCCGGCAAGACCACGATGTTCAATGTCATCACCGGCGCGCTGCAGCCGAGCGCCGGCCGCATCACCTTCGCCGGCAAGGACATCACCGGCGCCAATGCGTCGAAGATCGCCGCCGCCGGCATCGCCCGCACCTTCCAGCACGTGAAGCTGCGGCCGAAGATGACCTTGATCGACAACGTGCTGCTCGGCACTTATGGCCGTGCCAGCGCCGGCTTCATCAAAAGCGCGCTGCGTCTCGACCGCGCCGAGGAAGCCCGCGCCCGCCATGAGGCAATGAAGCAGCTCGATCGCGTCGGCCTCGGCGACCGCCCCTACGAGCTCGCCGGCAACCTGCCGCTCGGCAATCAGCGCGTTCTCGAAATCGCCCGCGCGCTCGCCGCCGATCCGGTGCTGCTGGTGCTCGACGAGCCGGCCGCCGGCCTGCGCCGGCAGGAGAAGCTGGCGCTCGCCGAATTGCTGCGCACCTTGCGCGCCGAGGGCCTCACCATCCTCCTCGTCGAACACGACATGGAATTCGTGATGGGTCTCGTGGACCGCATCGTCGTCATGGAATTCGGCTGCAAGCTGTGCGAGGGCGACCCGGCCGCGGTGCGCGCCGACACCCGCGTGCAGGAAGCCTATCTCGGAGGCGTCGCCTGATGGCCCTGCTCTCCATCCAGAACGTCAGCGTCAGCTACGGCAAGGCCGAAGCCGTCCGTAATGTCTCGCTCGAGGTCGATCGCGGCCAGATCGTCACCGTGATCGGTCCGAACGGCGCCGGCAAGACCAGCCTCCTGACCAGCGCCATCGGCATGATCCCGGCGGCCGGCCGCGTCGTCTTCGACGGCGTCGACATCACATCATTGCCGACCGAAGACCGCATCGAGATGGGCTTCTGCCTGGTCCCGGAGCGCCGCGAACTATTCGCCGACATGTCGGTCTACGACAACCTGCTGCTCGGCGCCTATACGCGCCGCGACGGCTCGGCGGCGATCAAGACGTCGATGGAGGAGGTCTACGGCCGCTTCCCGCGCCTGCGCGAACGCCATACGCAGAAAGCTGGCACTTTGTCCGGCGGCGAACGGCAGATGCTCGCGCTCGGCCGCGCGCTGATGGCGAAGCCGAAACTCCTGATGCTGGACGAGCCGAGCCTGGGCCTCGCGCCGCTCATCACCAAGGAGATATTCCGCATCATCGCTTCGCTGCACGAGACCGGCGTGTCGATCCTGCTGGTGGAGCAGAACGCGCGCGCCGCCCTCGAGACGGCGAATTTCGGCTATGTGATGGAGACCGGCGAGATCGTGCACTCCGGCTCGTCCGCCACGCTGATCGACGACCCGCGCCTGATCGCGACCTATCTCGGCGGCCACGCCAATCACTGATCGCCGCCGGTCGCGGCGGGACGTTGCCCGATCGACAATGCGAGGGCCCCATGATCGATATCTCGATTCCCTACGGCGCTTATTGGGCGAGCCCCTTCGCCAAGTGGCAGGGCTCGCTAGCGCATCTGCATTCGCTGCGTCTCGCCGCGCATGTGACGAAGCACGCGCTCGCCAAACGCAAGATCGCACCCGAGGTCTTCGACTTCGGCGTATTCGGCACCACCGTGCCGCAGAAAGGCGCCTTCTATGGCCTGCCCTGGCTGATGGGCGAAGCCGGCGCCGAGCATGTCGGCGGCCCGACCATCAACCAGGCCTGCGCCACCGGTGTGCGCATCATGGAAGTGGCGACCTCCGAGATCGCCGCCGGCCGCGCCAAAGTCGCGCTGGCGGTGGCCGGCGATCGCACCTCGAACGGCCCGCACATCTATTACCCCGCGCCGAACGGCACCGGCGGCACCGGCGAGCACGAGAACTGGGTACTCGATAACTTCATGCGTGACCCCTACGCCAAACTGGCGATGGTCGAGACCGCCGAGAACGTCGCACGCAAGCACAATGTCAGCACCGCCGAACAGAACGCCGTGACCCTGCGCCGCTACGAGCAATATGCCGAGGCGACGGCGAATGACTCGGCCTTCCTGCGCCGCTTCATGGACCTGCCCTTCGACGTGCCGGACGAGCGCTTCGGCAAGACCGTCGGCCAGCTCAAGGGCGACGAAGGCGTGCACCCCACCACCGCCGACAAGCTCGCGGCGCTCAAGCCGGTGGTGCCGGGCGGCACCGTCACCTACGGCACGCAGACGCATCCCGCCGACGGCATGGCCGCGATGGTCATCACCACCGCCGACCGCGCGCGCGAATTCTCCAGCAATCCCGATATCGACATCCGCATTCTCAGCTACGGCCAGGCCCGCGTCGATCGCGGCTACATGCCGGAAGCGCCGGTGCCGGCGGCGCGCGCCGCGCTCGATGGCGCCGGCATTGCCGCGTCCGACCTCGCCGCGATCAA
>Ga0180223_1000735_pt1 | contig 34719 bp, 29 predicted proteins | sample eDN5th30CKraftOP_FD_151337 | JGI IMG/M metagenome (GOLD analysis project Ga0180223, IMG submission 151337) | Enriched Organic Plus compost microbial communities from Emeryville, California, USA - eDNA 5th pass 30_C Kraft OP (version 2) (version 2) ... | reverse complement strand
GGACGCCGACGCAGATGCCGATGCAGATGCAGATGCTGACGCCGACGCCGACGCGGATGCTGACGCCGATGCAGACGCTGACAGCGACGCGGATGCTGACGCAGATGCTGACGCAGATGCCGATGCCGACGCGGATGCAGACGCGGATGCTGACGCCGATGCAGACGCTGACGCTGACGCTGACGCTGACGCTGACGCTGACGCGGATGCCGACGCGGATGCCGATGCAGACGCAGATGCGGACGCGGATGCTGACGCTGATGCTGATGCTGACGCCGATGCAGACGCAGATGCCGACGCAGACGCAGACGCAGATGCAGATGCGGACGCCGACGCAGATGCCGATGCAGATGCGGACGCCGATGCTGACGCAGATGCAGATGCTGATGCAGATGCAGATGCAGATGCCGACGCCGACGCAGACGCGGACGCTGACGCCGATGCAGATGCCGATGCTGATGCCGACGCAGACGCAGATGCCGATGCCGACGCGGATGCCGACGCCGATGCAGATGCAGATGCAGATGCAGATGCTGATGCAGATGCTGATGCTGACGCCGACGCCGACGCGGATGCTGACGCCGATGCTGATGCCGACGCAGACGCAGATGCAGATGCGGACGCTGACGCAGACGCGGATGCTGACGCCGACGCAGACGCCGACGCAGACGCCGATGCTGACGCAGATGCAGATGCAGATGCAGACGCCGATGCCGACGCTGACGCAGATGCAGACGCGGACGCTGACGCAGACGCGGATGCCGACGCTGACGCAGACGCGGATGCCGACGCTGACGCAGACGCAGACGCTGACGCCGATGCCCAGGACGACTATGCACGTGCTGAGCTAAACATCGAACCCGCACTGTCAGGACACGACGACAAGTCGGACACTGCTTTGATTGTGCTCGACCTTGGTGGATTGACTCAGGCGCTCTTTGACAGTGCACCGCGCGTCAGTTTCACGGTACAAGAGAACCATTCGGCTGACGCTACATTTGAAGTGTCGACGAGTGGATTGCTGGGCCTGTTCAATGGTGCGCAAGCGCTTGTCCAGGTCAAGGATGCTTCAGGCAATTGGACCAACATGACCTCTATCGGTCAGAATGGACTAATCGACTTGGTGTATCTAGGTGGAGAAAAGGCGAGTATCACCTTCAATGATCTGCCAGCCGGCGATTATCGCATCATGGGTGCGGCTACGGGCATTACCGGGCTCACCCTGGTCAAGGTCAATGCTGCGGTCGACTATTTCGATCATACCGCCGTTGGTGGCTATGATGCTGAGCCGGTCAGCGGCAATGTCACTGACAATGATGCACCGGGAACGACCGTAACGGAAGTGAACGGTGTCACGGTCCCGGACGGTGGCAGTGAAACCATCCACGGTGTCTATGGTGATCTCGTCATCAATTCCGATGGCAGCTACACCTACACGCCCAATGATACGAACGGTGCGGGCATTGGTCAGGTCGACCAGTTCACCTACACCATTGAGGATGGTTCGGGCCAAACTGGCACCGCGACGCTGTACGTACAGATCGACAGTGATGGTCAGGGCTTGATCTGGTCGGAAGATCCAACGCAGCCGGCAACTCTCGAGATGAACGCAACTGGTAACGACGGCAACGCTGTTATCGATAGCGCTTACCTCGTGGAGCCTGGCGGCCCAAGCGAGTCAGGTACGGCTTCCATTGCTGGCGGCTTTGGCAGTACCAGTGCCACGGTCACAAGGACCTTCACCGTTGGGGAAAATGAACAGGCAAGCATAAAATTCACTGCCAGTTCCCCCGATGTTGGTCAGGTTCTCGGCGGTATTGATACCGTCAATGATAAGCTGACCGTGACCATTGATGGACCTGATGGTTATCATCAAGTTCTGACAGGTACGGGCGGTGCACTCCTTGGCATCGACGGCTTGGGTGTCGATCAGATACTTAGTGACTTGGGTGCGGGCAGCTATACTGTCACTGCATCGTACACCACGCCTACACGGCCAACGCTCGGCGGCACGCTGTCCCTCTCGTTCGCGGGGCAATCCGTCACCCATCTTGACGAGTTCGTCACCAACGGCACCCATCCGGCGACGGGGAATGTGCTGGCGGATGACACGCTCGGTTCCACCTACACCAAGTTCCTAGTAGACGATGGCACCGGCACTTTCGTCAAGGTGGTCAATGGTACGATAATCGACGGTGACCATGGGGCGCTGACCATCAATGCCGATGGCAGCTACTCGTATCAGCCGCATTCGGATCTCGAGGATATCAACGGGGTGGATGAATTCACCTATCGCCTCGAACATCCGAACGGGACGGTCGAGGACGCATCCCTGGACATCTCGATCGGCCATGGCGACGGGCCGTATGACCCGCCTGTCGCAATGCTGCTGGCGGACTCGATCGAGTTCGACGACGGCCACGCCGACGATGGTCAGTCCGACCATCAGACGCATCAGGACGATGATGGCGGCAGCGACGTCGATCATTTGCTGGAAGGCAATGATGGCGATGTCGATCTGGATGCTCTGGGTGTGCCGCAAGGCCATGACACCTCGATCATTCCGGATGCTGATACGGGAATCGATGACCCACTCCACTATGCGGATACGGTCACTCTTCCCGAGGATGATCTCGACAGCCACATCTAGCCCCCCGGTCTTTTGACCGAAACTTTGGGAGTGCCGGGTTAACCCCGGCACTCCTTTTCTCCCAAAAACAAGCAGTTTCAAGGACGTTGGGTGACAAGGCACAAACCCGTAATTGGTTTACCGATGGTTCGCAGGATCTCGTTAATCCTGAGCGCCGCCCTGATATCATTCCCAGGGTTCGCCATCGTCAACGCTCAGGATACCGGGCCTCTTCCGGCAAGGCAGCAAACAATTCTCACATTGGAATCGGCCGTGCGAAGCGCGGTCAAATGGTATCCCTCGATTGATCAGGCTATCGCCGCACTGTCGGCAAGCAGCCAGGACATCAAGGAAGCCCAGGCAGGATATCGTCCCCAGGTCAGTGCCGGCATCGGACCGAGCATGTCGATCACCGGCGGCACGAGTTGGCGACCCCGAGCGACACTGTCCGCCTCTCAAATGCTCTACGATTTCGGCAAAGTCGGCAGTTCAGTCGACAGGGCCAAGGCCGCGGAACGGGCCAGCCGGGCTGAACTGCTCCTCGCGGTCGACAATCTCTCCCGTAACACTTCTTTTTCGGTCATCGAAGCGCAGCGCTATCGCGCGCTTCTCACTATCGCCCAGGAGCAATTGACAAGCCTGGAGGAGATCAACGGGCTCGTGCAGCTGCGCGTTCGGCGCGGCGCCAGCACGCGTTCCGATGGGTCCCAGGCCGAAGCTCGCATTGAGGCGGCACGGGCGACCATATTGCAGATCACCGCCGAAGTGCAGCGCTGGGAAAGCAATCTGCGCTATCTCGTCGGGTGGGAAGGCCCGCTGGATGTGGCTCCCGATGTGCCAGACTGGTTGGGACGGGCTTGTCGCGTCCATGAACCCGATTGGGACCAGCTTCCTTCGGTCATGCAATCGGTCGCCAAACGCGACGAAGCACAAGCCGCCTATCGCGGCGCACGCGCCGCCGGCCTCCCCACCGTGTCCATGGGGGCCGATGTCGACACCAATCTGCGCGATCCATTTGCCCAACGCAACGACGTGACCGTCGGCATCACGGTTTCAAGCAGCCTCTATCAGGGCGGCGCACGCAAAGCGCGGGAAAGCGCCTCCTTTCACATGCTGGAATCGGCCGACGCGGCGCTCAAGGCCGCCCGCATCGAGGCTGGCCGGACACTCGCCGAAAATAGCGAGCAGATCGACAGTCTGATTGAGCGTTTCGCCACGCTCGGAAAGCGCCGGGCCGATATGGAAGAAACCGGCACGCTCTACCGACTGCAATATTTCCAACTGGGAACCAGGACCTTGCTGGATCTCCTCAATGCCCAACAGGAATATCATCAGACACGCTTCGATGAAGTGAATGCGGTGCACGACATGCGCCGCCTCAATGTCGATTGTCTCTACTACAGCGGCGCCTTGCGCGACGCCTACGCGCTGACCGGCACCATAGTGCGGGGGGTAACTTTATGACCGAAATGTCTGCATCCATCGCATTGCCGGAACAAGGGGCTACGTCCCCGCCGTCACCGCTTGCACATTCAATCCCTGTCGAGAACTGGGTTTCGGCCCTTCGGATCGTTGCCGACTATTATGGCCTTTCCATGTCAACCCAGGCGGCCACGCTCTCGGGCCAATGGGATGTCAATGAGAACGAAACGGAACGGCTCCGCAATCTCGCGCGCAGGCTTGGGCTAAGAGTCCGGTTCGACGATCCTCACGGCTTCGACCTCACGGCATCCAGCTGGCGCCTGCCATTGGTTCTGGAATTGAGGGACGGCCAGATCGTCGTGGTTCGCTCGCTGGACGAACGCGGCGGCGCACATTGCGTACTCGTCGGCGACCAGGGCCTCGAAACCACCCTTCCAATCGTGGAACTGCTCGACGGTTTGCGTCGGGTTCTCATCTTGAGGCCCGCCGGCCAGGCTGCGGATGCCCGGGTTGATGCCTATATCGAACCTTTCGACAGCCAGTGGCTGCGCAAGATCGTAGTCCGTGATCTGCGACCCTATGGTCATGTGATGCTGGCGTCGCTCATCGCCAATATCCTGACTCTCTCTGGTATCGTGTTCTCAATGCAGGTCTATGACCGCGTCGTGCCCTCCGGCTCCTTCCCGACCCTCTACATCCTGTTTGGCGGCGTGCTGCTGGCGATCGCGCTCGGGTTCCTGTTGCGGCGGGCACGTACCAGCATTATCGACAAGCTGGGCAAGCCCGCGGACATTCGCCTGTCCGATCAGGTCTTCGGCCACGCGCTCAGAGTTCGCAATCGGGCGCGGCCTACCTCGACCGGTTCCTTCATCTCCCAATTGCGTGAGCTCGAACAGGTACGCGAAATGCTGACCTCGACCACGGTTGGGGCGCTTGCTGACATACCCTTTTTCCTTATCTTCCTTGTGATCTTCTGGTTTCTCGGCGGCATCATGGTGCTGGTCCCGATCGGCGCCTTCGTCCTTCTGGTCGTACCCGGCCTTCTGGCGCAGAGGAAACTGCGTACCTATGCGCGAGAGGCCATGCGGGAGTCCTCGCTGCGGAACGCCCTGCTGATTGAGACAGTCCAGGGCATCGAAGATATCAAGATGCTGCAGGCCGAAGAACGGTTCCAGCGTCAATGGAATCATTACAACGCCGTGACCGGCGAGGCGCAGCTCAAGCTGCGGGAAGTGACGAACAATCTGACGACCTGGTCCGCCAAAGTGCGAGGCGGCACCTACGCGTCTACCGTGTTCTTTGGCGCACCGCTCGTAATGGCGGGCGATATCACAACGGGCACCCTGGTCGGTTTGTCCATGCTGGGCGCACGCATGATGTCTCCCATGGCGCGCGTCACCTCGATCATGAGCCGCCTTCAACAAGCCCGCGTGGGCATCAACAGCCTCAACGCCATCATGAAATTGCCGGTCGACCATCCTGACCGGGAAAGTCGGATTCACAGGCCCGTGATCAGCGGCACTTACCAGATCAAAGATGCTGTCCTCCGCTACGGCGATGACACGTCTCCCATCGCGTTCGAAGCGCGCACGCTACGTATTGCACAAGGCGAAAAAGTCGCCCTGCTCGGTCGGAACGGCGCCGGCAAGTCGACGCTGATCCAGGCGCTTTCCGGTCTTCTGGAACCCTCTGCCGGGGAAATCCTGCTCGACGACGTCTCGCTCGCCCATATCGACCCGGCTGACGTCCGGCGCGATGTGGGCATGCTCACCCAGACGGCCCGTCTGTTCCATGGCACCGTCCGCGAGAATCTCATGCTCGGCGCTCCACAGGCATCAAGCGACGATATTCTTGCGACGCTGACGATGGTCGGCGCGGACAGTTTCATCCGCCGCCTGCCCAAGGGTCTCGATCACGTCATTCTCGAAGGCGGCAATGGGCTCTCAGGCGGGCAGAAGCAGGCCCTTTTGCTCGCGCGGCTCATCATCCGCAATCCCTCTGTTGTCCTGCTCGATGAGCCCACGGCCGCGATGGACGAGGCAACCGAACGTCAGTTCATCGCACAATTCGGCGCATGGTGTCGCGGGCGAACCCTGGTTGTCGCAACCCATCGCACACGAGTGCTCGACCTGGTCGATCGCCTGATCGTGATCGACGGCGGAAAGGTCTTGAGGGACGGTCCGCGCGATCAGGTCCTCAAAGGCGGCGGCACCGCACGCAAAACTGCTCCCGCACCGCAGGCCGGGAGGAACTGAAATATGACGGACAGACAAGATATGACCGGCTGGCGCAGGTTGGTTGCACGGATCGGACTATCCGACCGTTTCAAGCCAACTGCCGGAAAACATGATGCCAGTCTCATTTTCGGGGAAGAAGACGATGTTGGCCTCAGCCGATCAAAGCGTGTTGTGGTGCTTATCTGCGCCGGTCTCGTGGCCTTCCTTGTATGGGCGTGGTTTGCCGATCTTGACGAAGTGGCCACCGGGTCGGGCCGCGTCGTGCCCACTATGCGCGAACAGATCATCCAGTCGCTGGAAGGCGGCATTCTTGCCGACCTCCGGGTCCGGCAGGACGATACCGTTCAGCCCGGTCAGATACTCGCCCGGCTCGATCCGACGCTGACCGAATCGAATGTCGACGAGACCGTAGCCAAATATCGGGCGGCGTTGGCAAGTTCGGCGCGCCTCACTGCGGAGGTCAATGGCACGCCTCTCACATTCCCCAAGGATTTGAATGGCAACCCCGATCTGATCGCTCAGGAAACCCGGCTCTATCACAGCCGGCGAGACAGCGTCGCTGAGTCAGTTCGCTGGCTCCAGGAGGCCCTCGCCCAGACCCGTTCCGAACTCAAGATCACGGAATCATTGGTCCCCGTCGGTGCCGCCAGCAATGTGGAGGTTTTGCGTCTTCGGCAAAAGCTCGCGGATCTCGAGCTTCGCAAGGCCGACCTGCAATCGCAATATATGGTCACCGCGCGTGAGGAACTCGCCAAAGCGAATGCTGAAATCGAAACGCTCTCGGCGACAATTAAAGGACGTACGGATGCCCTTTCTCGCCTGACACTGCGCTCGCCCGTGCGGGGCATCGTTAAGAATATCGAGGTATCCACGAAAGGCGGTGTGATACCACCGGGCGGGCAACTAATGCAAATCATTCCGCTCGATGACCAATTGTTGATCGAGGCGCGAATGTCGCCGCGAGACATTGCATTCATTCATCCCGGCCAGAGGGCGACGGTCAAGATCACCGCCTATGATTATGCCGTTTATGGCGGCCTTGACGGGAAAGTTTCCAGCATCTCTCCCGACACAATCCAGGATGAAGTGAAACGCGACGAATATTATTATCGTGTCTTTGTCCGCACGCAGACCAACGCGCTCATCAACAAGAGTGGCAAGCGTTTTCCGATCGTCCCCGGGATGGTCGCCACCGTCGATGTGCATACCGGCAGCAAAACCGTCCTCGACTACCTTCTAAAGCCGATGAACCGCGCCCGGGAGGCGCTTCGCGAGCGATGACCCAGAACATACCTCCTTCAGAGCACGGGCAAGCCTCCCGCGCAAAATCCGACGAGACTGGCATGACCGATACTCCGATTTCCCTGCTGATGCAGTCCGTTTACGATCGCCTGAAGAAGGCTGCCGTTCCCGTGGGTCAGACGGGGTCGGAATATATTCTCTTCTTTTCCTATACCGACACCCGCAAGCGAGCCCGCGTCGAGATCTATCGGGGATCGACCTTTGACGACGCCTGGCGAAGGGGCGTCTCACGATTGGACCGGGTAACGCGGAAAAATCCGGACACGATCCGCTGGCTGCGCATCGACCTCGTTGACGGCGTCCGGCACAATGATTGGAAGACCCTTAAACAGCAGCTCACCCAGGTGAAGCGCAACTATTGTCGGCAGGGAATTTCGCTCGATTCCGGTTTTCGCCATGCATTCCTCGAAACCGAAATCAACGCGAACGCCATGTTCTATGGCGGCCCCAAGTATCCGCACTGCGTAGTCAATGAGAAGAATTTCCAGCGCTATGCGCGGTTGCGCCACGGCCTTGCCGGGGTGGATTTCAGCGATGCCAGGTCAGTCTGGATGTTCTCCACGCGCGGCTTCTTCATTGATCTGGAGAAGCGTGATGCAGTTCATGAGATTGCTGGACCAGGCAGGTCGGCAGGCCGACGCATTATCGACACGCTTGATGAGGATATTCTAACCGAGCTAATCGAAAGCAGCAGCGTGTTCCTTGCCGGGCAGGTCGGCAATGACGGCCGCTTTATCTATGGATGGCATCCTTGCTTCGACCGGGAAATCCCGGCCTACAACGCCCTTCGCCATGCGAGCACGACCTATGCGATGATCGAGGCATGGGAAGTGACGCAGGATGAACGGCTATGGGCGGCGATCGATCGGTCGCTTGGGTGGCTGTGCCGCGAAGCAATCCGCACTACGTCACTCCCTGACGGCACCGAAGCGGCCTTCCTCGTGGACGTTGGCAATGAGATCAAGCTCGGTGCCAATGCCGTGGCGATTCTCGCCTTCACGCGCCACGCCACCGTTACTGGCTGCAAAGACCATCTTCCCCTGCTCGAAAAGCTCGCGCTCGGCGTCCAGTATATGCAACGTGGCCGCGATGGCTCCTTCGTGCATGTTCTCAACTATCCCGATCTAACGCTCAAGGAAGCTTTTCGAACCATCTATTATGAAGGCGAAGCCGCGTTCGGCCTGATGCGCCTTTATAATCTCACAAAGGATGAACGCTGGCTAGCGACGGTCGAAAAGGCATTCGAGCATTTCATCGCGAAGGAGCATTGGCGGCATAATGACCATTGGCTGAGCTACTGCGTCAATGAGCTCACGCGCTACCGTCCGGACGAACGCTATTTCCGGTTCGGTATCCGGAATGTGAAGGACTATCTGGATTTCATCCTCAATCGCATCACGACATTCCCGACCCTGCTCGAACTGATGATGGCCGCGCAAGCGATGCTAGACCGGATCGAGACGATGCCGGAAATGCGGCATCTGCTAAACGAAATCGATCGGCCCAAGTTCCAAAGAGCACTCCACTACCGTGCTCGCTACCTCCTGAACGGCCATTTCTGGCCGGAACTGGCGATGTTCTTCGCCAATCCGGGGCGCATTGTCGGCTCCTTCTTCATTCGTCATCATGCTTTTCGCGTCCGTATTGACGATGTTGAACATTATGTTTCAGGCTTAGCCGCCTACCGGCACTACCTGTTAAGCAAAACAGCGAAGGCACAGGAACTGATAGCCGCTCCCCAGAAAGATGGACCGCTATTAGCCTGGGGTGGAGACGTCAACCTGGGCCGTCGGCAGCATTACCGTGCCGCTGATCTGGGGGCAGAAAATATCGTGCGCGTTCCCGCGCTGGAAGCTGCCGACATTGCGGTCGTCAATCTCGAATGCGTGATCACGACCAAGGGCGAGCAAGGCACGAAGAAGGGCGAGAACGGTCCCTATTATTATCGCGCCAGGCCAGAGATGGCCGGCCTGCTCTCGCAAGCCGGCGTCGATGTCGTCGCAACGGCAAATAATCACAGCGGAGACTATGGCCCGGAAGGCGTGATCGATCAGGGCAAATGGCTTGATCGTGCGCGTATAGGCTATGTCGGCACGGGAAGAACCAGCACGGAGGCCTTCGCACCATTGTTCCGCCGTGCGGGCGATCTTTCGGTAGCGATCTTCTCTATCGATTCCACCCAGCATCGATTTGCCGCGAGCGACGATCGGCCAGGGTCGGCCTATCTGCCGCCTGAGAATCCCGGCTTGTGGCGCGAAATCATGATGCGGCATATCGTTGCGGCGCGTAAAAAAGCCGATGTAGTCATCGTGGCGGTGCATTGGGGCACGAATCTCGCCGATGAACCGGACGGCAATGAAATTGCGGTCGGCCACGCCCTGATCGAGGCAGGGGCAGATGCCGTTCTGGGGGCGTCCGCCCATGTGCTCCAGGGCGTCGAGATCTATCAGCAGCGACCGATCATTCACGACGCCGGCGATCTATTGTTTGATTCCATCCGCAGCACCTCCTTCGACACGGGGCTGTTCTCCCTCGAATTGAGCAGCAATGGCGTCGAGCGGGTCGTCTTCACGCCGCTGGCCGGAGGCTTTGGCTTCACAAGGCAGCTGGACGGCCCCGAGGCCATCGAGGCGGTGCGGAAATTTAGTCGGAAATGCGACGCCATGGGCACGCTTTTGCAGCCCGCCGCCGATGGAACTGGTATTATCGAGCTGTCGCCGCCGACGCGGCGCAAAGGCGAAAGCCATGCTAAGAAAACGACCAAGAATGGCGTGAAAACCTCACCCGTTCCGGCGGAACCTTCCTATGCACTGGATGATAGGTGGCTGGTTGACGATGTGCCGGAAGATGCACGTATCGATCCTGTGCGACTGGGGCCTTTGACGCTACTCGGCATACGAGTGAAGCCAAAGCAGATCCGGCGCCGCCGGATGTTATGGGTCGAGACATTCTGGCAGGCCGATGCTCCAGTCGAGGAGGATATCCGACTCGATATCCGTGGCGTGCCTGTAGCTGCAACAACCATGAAACCGTGGGGCCTGGGCATGGACCACGATCCCTGCGACTGGCTCATGCCGACGAGCCGCTGGAAACCGGGGCAAATTTATCGGGATTATTACGGCCTGCGCCCACCCTATATGAAGGACTGGGCGAATATCGACTTGCAACTGACGGTCGGCGCCGTTTCCAGGCGTGAAGAAATAATGCCGGTGGCATTGCCGTTCCGGATCAAGCTGCACGCGCCGACAGACTCACCCGTCGATGCGATCTGCATGACGCGCGATTACCGAACCGATTTTCCAGCGGACGTCCTCAGTTCCAAAGCGGGACAGACTTGGACCGCCGAGCAGATCGAGGCGGTAACAGGGGGAAAATGGCTGGTCCAGCCGCCGGCAGGTTGGTTCATCCGTTCGATCATTCGCGGTTCAGGCCATGTCGACCATGTCGACGATCCGGTTCTCTATGTGGCTTCCCATTATGACGCACTCGCTTTTCACGAACAGTTCAGTTCGGCGGCGAAGAACTGGGACACGCATAATGTGCTCGCCCGTCATGCAGGACGCCTTGCGGGCGCTATAGTGGCGCGACCGGTCCCGGGTCTTCCCAAGAACTTTCCTCTGCTGCAGGTAGATGATCCGATAAAGGCACTCATCGAACTGGGTTTTGCGGCGCGGCAGCGGTTCGAGGGTAATGTCATCGCGATTACCGGCACGGCGGGAAAGTCGACGACCGTCGGCATGCTCAACCATTTGCTGGGCAAGGAAAAAAGAGCGCTGGCGAGTTTCGGGAACTACAATTCACGCGTGGGCGCGCCCGCGCTGCTCGCCAACCTGGCGGCCGATCATTCCGCAGCCATTGTGGAAATTGCCCAAAGCGCCCTCTGGATGGAGAGGGGACCGATAACGCGCCAGATCAAGCCGACGGTGGCGCTGATAACGGAAATCGGGATATCGCAGACGCGCAGCGAGCGGATCGCGTCGGTCGAGGATACCGCCAAGTTCAAGTCACGGATCTTCGATGGCCTTACAGGGCCTGCGGTCGCGATCGTGGGCGAGCATCTTACCTGCTTCGACACCGTGCTTACAGCCGCACAGAAACATGCGACGCGGGTCGTAACCTTTGGCAACAGCCCGAACGCAACGCTGCGCATGCTTGATCACAGGCATACCGATGATGGGTGCCAGGTAAAATTCGTCACACCCGAGGGAGAGGTCGTGGACCTTCACGTCCCGTTGCCCGGAACCGGGATGATGAACAACGCTATGGCAGCCATGAGCGTCATCTATGCAACGGGCGGCGATCTGCAGGCGGCCGCGCGGCAACTCCCGGGCTTCGAGCCTGAAGAAGGGCGGCTGCGCCGCCTTGAATTGCCGATGCGTGACGGTGTTCCGGTCGATGTGATCGACGACAGCTGGAACGCGACGGTGAGTTCTATGCTCAACGCCATTTCCGTTCTCAAAGAGGCACCGACGAGAAGCGATGGACGCAAGATCGCCATATTAGGGCGGATCGTTCATCTGGGCGACCTAAGCCAATCCCTGCACGAAAGTCTGGCCGCGCCTCTCCTCGATGCCGCGCCTGACCTAATCGTGACCCATGGCGAAGAGATGCGGTTCCTGCGGGCCGTTTTGCCCGATGCACTGGTGGGGCCGCATTTCTCATCAGCCTCGGCTCTAGCCGAATATCTCCATCGTGAACTTCGATCAGGCGACCTTGTGCTGATCAAGGGCTCGCGGCGCGATTCCGACTTTGGGGAAGTCTGCGAACGATTGACGCAGCTCGCCCAGCTTCGCGCGGAAACATCGGTCGCAGCGGAATGATGATCGACAAAGAGATGACCGCAGAACCAATTCGCTATCCGTTCAAGTTCAAGTGGACCGCAGCAATCGAGGAGTTTTTCCTCGGCCAGGATATCTACCTGCTGCACCCGTTCAAAACGCGCGGCATTTATCGCGAAGGCGAAGAGATAACACTCAAGGGCCCGATCACTCTTGAGCCCTTCGCATCCATGTCAGGCAGGAAAGGCTTCACCAGTTGCGGCGCCTTTTCCTATCTGCATTCGGCACTTGGCAGCGGGGCGGACGTCGGGCGCTATTGCAGCATCGCGCCTTATTCCCGCCTCATCGGAAATGAACATCCGCTGGATAGGATCAGCACGCATCCCTTTGCATGCCGCGATTATTACTCGCGCTGGCTAGGGCGAAAATTTGGCGTCGAGGCTCGAGTTCCGCCCTTTGAGAACACCGCAAGAGGGCCGCTCGTCGTCCAAGACGATGCGTGGATCGGGAACGCAGCGCTGCTAAGAGGAGGCGTTACCATTGGCTATGGCGCTGTCGTCGCAGCGGGCGCCGTTGTCGTCAAGGATGTGCCGCCCTTCGCGATAGTAGGCGGCTCGCCGGCGAAAATCATCAAATACAGGTTCGATGAAACGACGATCGCCCGAATTCTCGAAATGGCCTGGTGGCGTTATCACGTGCGCGATCTGGCCGGACTGGACGTCACCGACATTCGTGCGTTTCTCGATGGCCTCGAGAAGCGCATCGAGCACGGTGAGATCGAGGAATATCGTCCGGCCAGGATCGACCTCGCCACGGCCATCCGCAACATTGTCGCCAGCGAACCTTTGCGGTCACGCGGCGTGCGGGCCAGAAAGGAATATCCCAAGCCAAAGCCGGCCTTCGATCCGGCCCCCAATACACGAATGCTTGAAACGATCATGGCAGCAGGAGCCAATGATTTTTCCGCTTCGGACCATCATCGCAGAGAAGGGGATATCGCTCGTAACCTGATCAGCGATGTGGCCCTGCAAGATGGCTTTACCGTCGAGACCGTCCAAAGGCGGACCTATCGTGTCTCCAGCGACGGATTCGATATTTTCTTCCGCCAGAACGCCCCTGAAATCACAATGGCGTCTGGGCGGATTGCCTCGAGTAGGTCAGTGATCAAGGCACTGTTTGCAGACTGCGGCATCCCTGTGCCGGAAGGCCGTGTTTTTGCCGATCGGGAAAGGGCGCTGGCCTATTTCCGTCAATGCGCGAAGGCGCAGGTCGTAAAGTCTGCCCTGGGTATTGGGGATATTAGCGTGACCGCCGGTGTCGCCGATGAAGTGGCTTTCCTCGCCGCCTGGAAGAAAGCTACATCCAAGGGACGACGAGTCCTGATCGAAGACCATGTCGCCGGCACTGAGGTGAGAATGATAACCGTGGGCGGCAAGCTGGCGTCCGCCATTTGCCGAGCTCCGGTCAACGGCGCCGTCGATGAGTGCGTCAGCGTCATCGACCATCTGCACCCCTCGATCATTGCCCTGGCCGAACGGGCCGCAAGCGCTCTCCCTTATTCCATCCTGCTGGGTCTGGACCTGAGGGTGAAGGATTTCTCGTTGCCGGCGGATCAGAACGGGAATGCTTCGGTCATCGGGGTCGATTCCAATCCGGCCATTGCAGCGTCTTGTTTTGCCACTTATGGTAAACCGGCAACCGATCTGCCCCGAATGGTCCTCGATGAGAGTTTCAGGATCGTCCAACAGCGCGCTGCGGGGATCGACCCCGACGCGCCGCCAGCTATAGATCCGGCTCCCGCACATGACGCAGCGTGCGGCGGCGATTCTTTCAAACGCGACTATTCGACCCAGATGCGTCTTGTCAGGCAGGCGGCCTATGCCCGCAACCTTGAGGTCACTTCCCTGACGCCGGAAATCACGCTCCTTTCGAACGGCAAGCGGCAAATCAGCTTCTTCCAGGGCATGTCCGATGGAACCCTTGCCATCTCGCGAGCCGCAACCGGCAGCAAGGATTGGACAAAGCGGCTGCTTGGGAGCGCCAGCGTGCATGTGCCGCAGGGCGATCTTTTCCCTGCGGACGGGATCGAGCGGGCCTGGGTATTCGCTCGGTCGCTCGGCATGCCCTGCGTCATCAAGCCGGCGAGCGGGTCGGGCGGAGCCGGAGTCACCACGGATATCTCGACTTTCCCGCATTTTAAGCAAGCTTGGGCAGAAGCATTAGAAACCGGGTCCCGCGCCGTGATCGTGGAAGAATATCATACGGGCAGGGATTATCGGGTTCTGGTCATCGGCAATGCGATCCGCGCCGCCACGCAGCGCGTGCCCGCGCATGTGATCGGCGATGGCAGGCACAATATCGACGAGCTGATCGCCCTCAAGAATGAACACCGCAAGGGCAATCCGCATGATGGATCGAAGCTCGTCAGGCTGACCCCGATGATGCTCCGCAATCTGGCTGAGCAAGGCATGAACGGGCGGACGGTGCTGGAAAGCGGACATTATCTGCAATTGCATGCCGTGGCGAATATCGGGTCCGGCGGCGAAAGCGCGGATGTATCCGATATCGTCCATCCGGATTGGGCGGAGATTGCCGTTCGAACGCGAACGGCCGTCTTCAATCCTCTCCATATCGGGTTCGACCTGATCGCGGAGGATATTGCCCGTTCCCCGCATAACCAGCGCTGGGTGGTGATCGAGGTCAACGCCAATCCGGATATGGGGCTTCATCATTTCGTGACCAACGGGCAAGCGCGTGACACTGCGGGTGCTCTGATCGAAGCGCTGTTCCCGGATGCCGTGCGGCCAACCGGGAAAAAGCGCAAGGCGCAGCGCATGATCGCTAGTTGCCGCGGCAAGACCGATGCCTTCATCCAGCATGTCTGGCGTCACGCTCATTTGCGCGCCCTGGACGGATATGTGCGTGCATTGCCCGAAGGGGGATTCGAACTGGTTTACGCCGGATCGCCTAGCGCTGTCGACGATATGACTGATACTTGCGCGGTCGGATCCGCCATACTGCCCTTGAGATCCGCACAGCAATTTGACCATGATGGCGACGTACCCACGGGCTTTGCCATCATGCGGAACTGAGCCATGCCTGCGGCCCACCTGTGGGCGCGACTGCGGCGCGTTCTGATTCCTGCCCTGGCGCTGCTGGGATGCGGGGCAACCACGCCCGTCGATCAGTCGTCCGTTCCACTTGTCTGGGGCGCGCCGGCGGACAAAGCGCAATGTCCAGTTACGTCGGACGCGGTCTGGGCCGAATATCCGTCCGGCGAGGACTGCATCCGGTATTTTGCAGGCGGTGCGGTCGATGGCGCAGAGCGCGTGATCATATTCTTCAGGGGTGACCGACATCGTCTTGCGCGGCGGCCGCCGGAGGACATTCCCGAAAATACGGCTCGGCATCAGCAGGCGATCGCGGATCGCATGACCCGCCGTTATGGCTATCCCATCATCCTTGTCGAACGACCGGGAACTTATGGTTCCAGCGGGAACCACCTACGCACGAGGCATAGCGCGGAATTTCTCGCGCTGAATGTGACCCTCGACAGGCTCCGCGACCGGTACAAGATCAAAAGCTTCGTGCTCTATGGTCACAGCGGTGGCGCCACGGCAGCCGCTGCCCTTCTCACCATGGGACGTCGCGACATACCCTGTGCTGTGCTGACATCCGGGGCGTTTTCGCTTCTGGAGCGCGCCCGCTATATGGATGCTCGCGCCGGGGAAACTCCCCGCACCTCGCTGGCCCCCGACGTCTACGATCCCCTTGTCCACGTCAATGGTATCGTGCGGGATTCCTCGCGCCGCATCATTATGATCGGGAATGAGCGGGACCAGATCACACCCTTTGCCCTCCAGCGCAAATTTGCCGAAGCCGTGCGGAAGAGAGGACACAGGATTGTTCTCATCAATCATGCCGCGAGAGGCCCTGACTTTCACAATCTGACCGCATCAGTTGGAATGAGAACCGCTGCTTCCTGCGCAGGAGGCAAGCCTTGACCATCTCAAGCCGCCCTCCAACCGGACTGCCGCTATCCGCGAACCGCGCGGGAAGTCGCACGGACCCACGGCACGACTTGCTCCTGGCCTATCGGACCTTGATCGAAGAAACACCCGGCCATGTTCTGATTTTTGCCATCGCCTTCACAATGTCGCAGGCGGTCTTGTTGGTATCTCTGTTCTTGCCGTGGAAGATATTGATGATCCTTGGTTCAGGCCGGGTATCGCATCTTCTTCCACCGTTTCTCCGGCACTATGAGCATGGTGAGCTTGTCGCGCTCCTCGGGATAGCCGCGCTGGGCCTTTTTCTATTCCATCTGGGGATGGAAGCACTGATCAGGCGCATCTATCGCAGCGGCGCGGATCATATCTGTCGCCAACACCGGAAGGTCGGCTTGTTCGACCGCCATCACGATCATGCTGTTCGCTATTATCGACACCTCCTCCATCTGCTTGGGTTGATACTGTGCATCGTTCTGGTGATCATTTGGCTTGCTCACACATACCCCTTGCTACTCCTTGCTCTGCTGACCTTTTGTAGCACCGGTTGGATCGCGTTGCAGTACGGAGCCCCTCCCCAGCCTGGATCGCAAGGGCCGCTTTCTCCCGAAATCGCCAACAAACTCTGGTCGGGTGGCGCGTTTCTTTATGTCATCTGCTGGGTCGCAATCGATCTGTGGCGCGGCTCCGTACCGCACCTGACGATTATTTTTATATCGGTCCTGCTGGCGCGACAGGCATTGATTTTTTGTGCTGTTGCTTATCGACTGCTCGATACGCTGACTTCCCAAAGCGCACGGGTCCGGGCTCTCTTCGACTCCGAGGCGCCCTGGTATCCCAAGACCAAGAGCGCTGACGGTTTTCACGCGCTGCTGATCAGTGCCGAACTCCGGCGATGGCTCGCGCCTCTTTCAAAACAGTATGATCCTGCCTTCCCCGATGCAGGCAACTCGGAGTTCCGCGCCGCCGAAAACGGCAAACTTATATATGCGACAGTGAGATCAGCCGCAAGGGACAGGCAGCGACCCTTTCTTGTGAAACTGTTCCACCATTCTCTTCAGAGCCTTGCAGAACATGAGCGCGAACTCCTGGCGGTTTCAGCCGATCATTGGCCGGTTCCGCCGTTTCTGGGCATGCATGATGTGGACCGGCATCGTGCGACGATGTTCCGTCTGGAACAGGAGTTCCGATGGCTCGAACCCAAAGAAAAAGCTGCCTTCCTGCCAACATTGCGACAACAGTTGCTGGCCTGCAACCTGCCTGCCGACCTCATCGAGCGATATGATCGTGGCCGCCCGCTCCTCGCGGAACGGCTGGCCGTTATTGATTGGCAATATCTGCGACTTTTCATCACGGAAGAGGATTCAATCCGAGCAATCGACAAAATCCATGACCTTTGGCCTTCGATTTTGGACGGGGTAGACCGACTTCCGCGGCAACTGGTCTTGCCGGGCCTGGAGAAGCGCCTGGTCGGTGTCGCCCAGGAAAATCCGTTCATCTGCAATTGGGCGCGCTGGCGATGGGAGCCGGTTGGGGCTGGATGGCCACAAGGCAGAAATTCGGAGCAACGGATTAAAGCAGCACTGTCCTTCGCCGGCGATATCCGGCCGGAGATCCGGGCGGTCGCGCCCGATCGCGCCTGTTATGCGGCGCTGCTCTATGAACTGGAACGGCTCTATGCGGTCCGGGATGGATCGGGCGCCCAAAGCCTGATCCCACATATCGCCAATGGGGCGGAGCACTTCTCCAACAGAGCAAGCCATCGTCCCAATACTCTCGACGTATCAAATGCCATTTCGGACGATTCAAACGTCGTTATATTTCCTGTGGAGCAATGGAATGTACCATCGCAATCGCAACATTGATCGAAGAGCGCTGGAGTTTACCGGACGTGAGGATCAGGGCCCTCTCAAAGCCCGCGATCTTCCCGAACTCGTCGACGCCCTGACGCAGCTTGTGCAAACGCTGCGGCAGGTCATCAAACAGGCGGGAACACTCGATCGACCCTTGGAGGCCCTGAAACTCCGTGCCCCTTCGGTTTCTGCAGAGAACATCCGCCATTTTCTCCAGATCGACAGCCCGGACCCAGCAAGGTTCGTTCAGATCTTGATGGAAATGCAGGGGCAAGCGGTTTCAGAAAGGGAAATGGCTCAGCTGATGGGGTGCAAGGCGGCATCGATTAAGGTGCTGGCCGATCAGGCACGAGCCGGATTGCGCGAATGTGGTTTCGAACTCGGCACCGCTCGCGAAGGCGGCAGCAGCTTTTTCATCGATAAGCATGAAGCCTGGCACATCGCCGGGCTCTGCCAGGTGGTCCAAATTTACAGCGCCCAACAACCCTAATGTCTTCCAGATCATCGTGGAGCGGCAAAACGATCTGATAGAAACCGTTAGGCTCAGCCTCAGCATAGGAGCGCAACCGGAGGTCATTTGCAATCAGGAATTTTCGTTTTTGGCAAGGTCGCCGTTTTGATCGGATTGGCTCTTATCATCTAAATAAACTGGAAAGGAAATAACTACGAAAATCCTCACTGGGGATTTTAAGTTGGCAACACAAGGTTTCTTCATTCAATTTCCAGTAATATGATCCGATCATTCTCCTATGATCGGATCGAGTTTTTGTATCTTATTAAATGATTAGTCCTGATGGAAAATATTCATTAGGTTTTATTGACGAGATGATCTTCCTCAACTATTGTCTCCTGACATAATGCGGGTGTAGCTCAGTTGGTTAGAGCGCCGGCCTGTCACGCCGGAGGTCGCGGGTTCGAGCCCCGTCACTCGCGCCATCCACTGTAGTGGAAGGTGCAGCCATTCGGCCGCGAAGTCGGCTTGCCCGTGGGTTTCGATGAGGTCGGCGATGGCGAGCTGGTCGGTTTTCGAGGACGCGGCGGTGAAGGCGAGCGCCACTTCGCCCAGCCCCAGCTCGAACAATCGGTTGCCACTCGCCGACTGGCAGTAATAATCGCGCTTCGGCGTCGCCCGGCTCAATATCTCGATCTGCCGGGCGTTGAGCCCGAAGCGTTCGTAGATGGCCGCGATCTGCGGCTCGGCCGCGCGCTCGTTCGGCAGGAAGATCCGCGTCGGGCAGGACTCGATGATGGCCGGCGCGATGCTCGACGTCTCGATGTCGGCGAGGCTCTGTGTCGCGAAGACAACGCTGGCATTGCGCTTGCGCAGCGTCTTCAGCCATTCGCGGAGCTGCGCCGCGAAATCCGGGCTGTCGAGGACCAGCCAGCCCTCGTCGATGATGATGAGCGTCGGCGAGCCGTCCAGCCGGCCCTCAATGCGATGGAACAGGTAGGACAGCACGGCGGCGGCCGATCCCGCGCCGACCAGCCCTTCGGTCTCGAACGCCTGGACATCGGCCTCGCCGAGCCGCTCGGCCTCGGCATCGAGCAGCCGGCCCCACAGACCGCCGATGCAGTATGGCGCCAATGCCTGTTTGAGCGTCTGCGATTGCAGCAGGACGGCGAGCCCGGTCAGCGTCCGTTCGGCCTGCGGTGCGCTGGCGAGCGAGCCCAGCGCCGACCAGATATGCTCCTTGGCTTGGGGATCGACCGCGACGCCTTCGGACGTGAAGATCGCGGCCAGCCATTCGGCCGCCCATGCCCGCTCGGCAGGGTCGTCGATCCGCGCGAGCGGCTGCAACTGGACGCCGCCGTCGCTGTCGTCGGACAGACCACCGCCGAGATCCTGCCAGTCCCCGCCCATGGCGAGCGTGGCGGCACGGATCGAGCCGCCGAAGTCGAACGCGAAGATCTGACCCTTCTCGTAGCGGCGGAACTGCATCGCCATCAGCGCGAGCAGCACCGACTTGCCCGCGCCGGTCGGGCCGACGATCAGCGTGTGGCCGACGTCGCTGCCATCGGGGTGAAGGGAAAACCGGAACGGGGTCGAGCCTTCGGTCCGTGCGTAGAGCAGCGGGGGCTGTCCGAAATGCTCGTCCCGTTCCGGCCCCGCCCATACCGCTGACAGGGGGATCAGGTGGGCGAGATTGAAAGTGGAAAGCGGGGGTTGCCGCACATTGGCGTAGGTGTGGCCGGGCAATGAGCCGAGCCACGCTTCTATGGCGTTCATCCCTTCGGGGATCACGGTGAAGTCGCGGCCCTGGATGACCTTCTCGACCAGCCGCAGCTTCTCGGCGGCGATGGCCGGATCGCGGTCCCACACCGTCACCGTCGCGGTGACGTAGGCCATGCCGGCATAGTCCGCGCCAAGCTCCTGTAGGGCGATGTCCGCATCGGCGGCTTTGTTCGAGGCGTCGCTGTCGAGCAGTGTGCTCGCCTCGTTGGTCATCACCTCCTTCAAGATGGCGGCGACCGACTTGCGCTTGGCGAACCATTGCCGCCTGATCCTGGTCAGCAGTTTCGTCGCGTCGGTCTTGTCGAGCATCAGTGCGCGGGTGGACCAGCGATACTCGAAGGCGAGCCGGTTCAGCTCGTCGAGCAGGCCGGGAAAGGTGACGCTCGGAAAGCCGACGATGGTGAGCGTGCGAAGGTGATGCTCGCCCAGGCGCGGTTCGAGCCCGCCGGTCAGCGGCTCGTCGGCGAGCAGCGCGTCCAGGTGCATCGGCGTCTCGGGAACGCGCACGCGCTGGCGGCGGGTCGAGATCGTGCTGTGGAGATAGGTCAGCGTCTCGGCGTCATCGAGCCAGCGGACCTCGGGAACGAAGCCGTCGACCAGATTGAGCACGCGCTCGCTGCGGTCGGTGAAGACCTTGAGCAACTCCCACGGATCGACGCCCGTGCCGGAACGGCCTTCATAGAGCCAGGTTTCGGCACGGGCGGCGTCTTCGGCCGGGGGCATCGAGAGCAGCGTCAGATAATAGGCGCTCTCGAAATGGCTGCCTTCCTCGCGGAATTGCTCCCGCCGCTCCATATCGAGCAACGCCGACACGGGATCGGGAAACTCGGATTCCGGGTAGTCGAGCGCCGGAGTGCGCTGCGCCTCGACGAAGATTGCCCAGCCCGAGCCGAGGCGGCGGAGCGCGTTATTCAGCCTTGCAGTGGTGGCGACCAGCTCGGCCGGCGTGGCGCTGTCGAGATCGGGGCCGCGAAACTTTGCCGTCCTCTGGAAACTCCCGTCCTTATTCAGAACGACGCCCTCGCCGACCAGGGCGGCCCAGGGCAGGAAGTCGGCCAGGTGCGCCGCCCTGTTGCGGTATTCGCGGAGCGACATCATGGCTGCATCCATGTCGGGTAGCGGAGGTGGCGGCGGGCGACGTCCACGAACTGCGGATCGCGGCGCGCGGCCCATACCGACAGCGCGTGGCCGATCGCCCAGATGGCGAGGCCTGCAATCCAGAGCCGCAGCCCGAGCCCGATCGCGCCGGCCAGCGTGCCGTTGACGATGGCGAGCGAGCGCGGGGCGCCGCCGAGCAATATCGGCTCGGTCGGCGCCCGATGAACCGGGGCGAAGTAGCCCGTGATCGGCTCGCCATGATCGGCCGCGCCGCTCATGCGATCAGCGCCCCGCCGCCGAAGCTGAAGAACGACAAAAAGAAGCTCGATGCGGCGAAGGCGATCGACAGACCGAACACGATCTGGATCATCCGCCGCGCCCCGCCCGACGTATCGCCGAAGGCCAGGGTCAGGCCGGTCACGATGATGATCATCACCGCGATGATCTTGGCGACCGGCCCCTCGATCGATTCGAGGATGCTTTGCAGCGGCGCTTCCCACGGCATCGACGATCCGCCCGCATGGGCGGGCATCGCGTAGAGCAGGCCAGCGGCGGTGATGCCGATATGGCCGAGGCTGTCGAGCATGGTGCCGCCGAGCAGGCGGCCCTTCATGATCCTGATAGGCTTGGCGTCGTTGGTCATGGCAGGTCTCCGGTCTGGGGGGTGGTGAGCGGCGTGAGGCGGTAGTCGCTGGTTGCGGGATCGAGCCCTTCGACACGGGCCAGCTCGGCAAGGCGGCGGCCGTGTCCGTCGCGGACCAGCACGGCGATGAGGTCGATGGTCTCGGCGAGCAGCGCGCGGGGGACCGTGACGACGGCCTCCTGGATGAGTTGCTCCATGCGGCGCAGCGCGCCGAGCGCGGTGCCGGCGTGGATGGTGCCGATGCCGCCGGGGTGGCCGGTGCCCCAGGCTTTGAGGAGGTCGAGCGCTTCCGCGCCGCGCACCTCGCCGATTGGGATGCGGTCGGGACGCAGCCGGAGGCTGGACCGCACGAGATCGGACAGCGAGACGACGCCATCCTTGGTCCGCATGGCGACGAGGTTAAGCGCTGCGCACTGCAGCTCGCGTGTATCTTCAATGAGGACGATGCGGTCGGCGGTCTTCGCCACCTCGGCCAGTAGCGCGTTGACCAGCGTGGTCTTGCCGCTGCCGGTACCGCCCGCCACGAGGATGTTGGCGCGGGTCTCGACGCCGTGCCGCAGCGCCTCGGCCTGGAACCCCGACATGATGCCGGCTGCGGCATAGTCGCTCAGCGTGAACACCGCGACGGCCGGCTTGCGGATCGCGAAGGCGGGCGCGGCGACGACGGGCGGCAGCAGCCCCTCGAACCGCTCCCCTCCTTCGGGCAGCTCGGCCGAGACGCGCGGGGACCGGGCATGGACCTCGACGCCGACATGGTGCGCGACCAGGCGCACGATGCGCTCGCCATCCGCCGCGCCGAGCATCATGCCGGTGTCGCTGATGCCTTCGCCGAGCCGGTCGACCCACAGCCGGCCGTCCGGGTTCAGCATCACCTCGATCACGGCGGCGTCGTCGAGCCAGGCCGCGATCGACGGCCCCAGCGCCGTGCGCAGCATCCGCGCGCCGCGCGTGTTCGCTTCGGATCGGATCGGCTGGACGGACAAGGAACGGCCCCTGAATTGGGCCGGGCGAACCGCCGCCCGGCGTCAGGGGCACATCAAGAGAGACAGGAAATCGCGCGAGGCAACAACTATGTCAGGGCGTAGTAGTGACGGCGGTAGATAAGTGCGCGTTGCGGTCGGACACTTTCAACGCCGCTCTCCGCCCGCGCTGTTTTCGTGAATATACTTCGCCGAGTCGCGGGTCGTCAGGACCAGTCCGACTCCGTTGGGCGATGACGCTCCAGCTCCATCGCGTCATGGAGGATGCGGCCGATCTCCACCGTGCCGGATGCATGTGTTCGGAAGACGATAAGATGCCGCGGGCGCCGGACTGCCCCGGTGTCGGTGCGCGCGCGTTCGCGGCTGTGGCGCAGATGCCAGCTTCGCGCCCCTGTTCCCAATTCCGGCCGCTCGGGAGCCCACGGCCGGGACGGGTTTTCGGCAATGTCCCGAATTCCCGCCACGTTCAGCGCCTCATACCTGTGGCGTGCGGCTTCCCCGAAGCGCTCCTGCGTCCGGGCAAGAATGTCGATGATGTCTGCCTGGGCCGCCGCCGACAGCCGATAGCCTGCCATCAGTGGCTGGCGCGAACGCGCGTCGCTGCCTGCTTGCCGAGCGCGCCGATGAAATCGCCGAGTTCTTCCTCGGTGACATCGGCGTAGCGGCCGGCCTCGATGTCGTTCCAGCCCGTCTCGGCCGCCTTCTTCAAGGCTTCAAGCCGGGCCGCGTCCTCGGCCGCGTGCTGTTCGACCAGCCGCAAGCCTTCCCGCAGCACCTCGCTGGCGTTCTGGTAACGCCCCGTCCGCACCAGTGTATCGACCAGTTCGGCCTGGTGGTCCGTCAGAACGACATTGCGGGTCGGCATCGCGCGAATCTCCTTTGATCGCCCGTCCAGATCATAACGGATAATGGCATAATATGCCAATAATCTCGTCACGGCTGATCCGTGGCTTTCGGCTCGACATCCTCCGGTATTTCGTCGAGCAGGCTTTTGCCGCTGGCGTAGCGGCGGCCGAGCGTCTCGACGAAGCCCTCATAGCGCTTGCGCCCCTTGACCTGGGCCGCCGCCTGATCCTCGTCGGGCAGCGGGGGTGTGACCGCGAGCCAGAAGCGCACGAACAGCGCCAGCGCCTCGGTAGTGAGGCCGGTGTTGCGTTCGAGCCGCTGGACCTGGCGCGAGAGCCGGTCGAGCCGCCGGGCGAAGGCTGCCTCCATCCGGTCGGCGCCGTCCGGCGACATCCAGGAGGTGACGGCCGCTTCCACGATCGCCGAGCGCGAGATGCGGCGGCGGATCGCCAGCTCGCTCACCTGACGGGCCAGTTCGGGGGGAAAATAGACGTTGAGACGGACGCGCATGCCAAAACTCCTGATAATGCCTCTTACAATTCGATGCCGTCGTCGGGATAGAGCGACGCCTGCCGAGCGATGCCCTGCATCCGGCGCCGCGCCGCAGCTTGGCGCGCGGCGTCCTCGGGCTCGTCCTCGACGATGGAAAATTCCTGCGCGGGCGGTGCGGGCGCCGTCTCCGTCACGATGGCGACATGATCGGGCAGCTCGGGCTCGCGGCGCAGCCCGCTGTTGGCGGCATCCTCCTGACGCCGGATGATCGCCGCGATCTCGGCGGGATCAGCCGAAGCGGCGAGCCCCGTCCAGTCGTCGGAACGGACTTCGCGAGGTGGCAATGCGGCCGGAACGGGCGGCGGCATGATCCGCGCGGCGAGACGGGGATCGGCGTAGTAGGCTGCCTTCTTCGCGCGGATGGGCTGGATGCCCGACACCATGACGATTTCCTCATCGGGCGGCAGCTGCATGACCTCGCCCTGGGTCAGAAGCTGGCGCGCGGTCTCGGAGCGCGATACCATCAGATGCCCGAGCCAGGGCGAGAGCCGATGCCCGGCATAATTCTTCATGGCCCGCATCTCGGTCTTGGTGCCGAGCGCCTTCGACACGCGCTCCCCCGTCTTCTCGTTATTGGTCGCGAAGCTCACCCGGACATGGCAGTTGTCGAGGATCGCATTGTCCTGCCCATAGGCTTTTTCGATCTGGTTCAGCGACTGCGCGATCAGGAAGGATTTCAGGCCATAGCCTGCCATGAACGCCAGCGCGCTCTCGAAAAAATCCAATCGCCCGAGTGCGGGAAACTCGTCGAGCATAAGCAGCAGGCGATGGCGTCTGCCGCCGCTTGGCAGTTCCTCTGTCAGCCGCCGCCCGATCTGGTTGAGCATCAGGCGGATGAGCGGCTTGGTCCGCGAGATGTCGCTGGGGGGAATGACGAGGTAGAGGGTCACCGGCTGCTCGCCCGATACGAGATCCATGACGCGCCAGTGGCAGGCGCGCGTGACCTGGGCGACGACGGGATCGCGGTAGAGCCCGAGAAACGACATGGCGGTCGAGAGCACGCCCGATCGCTCGTTGTCGCTCTTGTTGAGCAGTTCGCGCGCGGCCGAGGCCACCACCGGATGCACCCCGGCTTCGCCGAGATGCGGAGTCGCCATCATCGCGGCCAGCGTCTGCTCGATCGTGCGCGCCGGATCGGACAGGAAGGCCGCGACGCCGGCCAGCGTCTTATCGGGCTCGGCGTAGAGCACATGCAGGATCGCGCCGACCAACAGCGCATGGCTGGTCTTTTCCCAGTGGTTTCGCTTTTCGAGGCTGCCTTCGGGATCGACCAGCACGTCGGCCACATTCTGCACGTCACGCACTTCCCACTGGCCGCGCCGCACCTCCAGCAGCGGGTTATAGGCGTCCGACGCTGCGTTTGTCGGATCGAACAGCAGGACTCGGCCATGTTGCGCGCGGAAGCCCGCGGTCAGTGTCCAGTTCTCGCCCTTGATGTCGTGGACGATCGCCGATTCCGGCCAGGTCAGAAGCGAGGGCACCACGAGACCAACGCCCTTGCCGCTCCGCGTCGGCGCATAGCAGAGCACATGCTCCGGCCCGTCATGGCGCAGATAGGCGCGGCCCAGCTTGCCGATTATGACGCCGTTATCGCCGAGCAACCCGGCCGCGCGCACCTCATCCTCGTTGGCCCAGCGTGCGGAGCCATAGGTCTCCGCGTTCTTCGCCTCCCGCGCCCGCATGACCGACATGCCGATGGCGACCGCGATCGACACGAACCCGCCCGACGCGGCGATATAGGCGCCGGTCTGGAAAATGTCGGGCGCATAGGCGTCGTAACTGAACCACCACCAGAAAAAGGCGTAAGGCGGATAGACCGGCCAGCCGAGCGCCATGAACCACGGCTCGCCAAGCTCGGGCTGATACGCCAGTGCCGATGCCGTCCATTGCGTGGCGCTCCAGATCGCGGCGACCACGATCAGGAAGACGGCGATGATCTGGCCCCAGAGGATTTTGGTCGCGGGCATGGGTTGTCTCCTTTGTTCAGATGCCGAGGCCGCGCTTGCGGCCCAATGACCAGCCGATGCCGCCGCCGTCGCGGGCGACGCCCGCGATCTGCCGGCCGAGCTGGCGTTCGAGGTCGTTCGACCAGGGGACGAGCCGGAAGCCCAACCCGTCGTCGATCATCGCGAAGCGGCCCGAGGCGAGCGCGAGGCGCTGGCGGCATGTGCCGGCGACCCTGTCGCCGGGACTGGTGGGCCGGTATGCGAGCCCCGTCCGGCCCGCGATCTCGGCACCCGCCGCGTCCAGTTCGCGGCGGCGCAGCGTATCGAGAAGACCCCGCTGGAAGACGACGCGCTCGCCGTAGCGCCGCGCCAGTCCTTCGCGCACGAGATGGTCGGTGCGCTCGTCCATCGCCCGGCGCACCTCCGCCCCGAAGCCGCCGTCCGCGACGCCCGCGCCGCGCTCGATCAGGCGATGATCGAGCCAGGTCGCGCCGGGCGCCTTCATCTGCGCCGCAAGGTCGAGATCGGAGCGGGTAGCGAGGAGCAGCGTTGGCTTCTGCTCGCCCGGCCTGCCGATGGCGCGCAGCTCGACGATGCCGCCGATATCGGGGCTGCGTTCCAGCGCCTCGATGCCCGGAAGCCGGACATGGTGAGTGCGCCCGTCGATGCCGTCGATCACGGCATAGGCCGAACCATGCAACTCGTCGTGCAGCCCCTTATCGATCAACCGGCCGACGATGGGCTTTTGCGGCGCCGCGCTGACGATCTCGTAGCTGTCGAGCGGACGCTGCAGGCCGCGATCGTTCAGCGCCTTCCCGATCGTGCGGATGATGTCGCCGCGCGTGCCCAGGTCGCGCAGCTTCGCCTGCGCGCCCTCAGCCATCACCCATTGACCGGGCGCGGCCTCGGCCGCCAGCCCCATCGTCTCCAGATGCTGCAACCGGCCGATCATCAGGCGGCGCACGCGCGGATCGTCCGGGCCGCGCTGCTCGGGGCGCAGGTCGACGACGTCCAGTTCGTCGGCCGAGCGCATGATCTCGGTGTCCAGTCTCGTCCAGCGTTCGGCCGTCACTTCGCGATCGAGCGCGCGCTGGATTTCATGTTCGGGCTTGGGGCCAAGCTCGACATAAGCCAGTTCTTCGGCGCGCGAGCGCAGATTGTGGCTGATATACTCCCGGTTGATGACGAGGTCGGCACCATGGTCGTCGACGCCGCGTACCAGCAGATGGACGTGCGGGTTGTCGGTGTTCCAGTGATCGACCGCGATCCATTCGAGGCGGGTTCCGAGGTCCGCCTCCATCTGGCGGACGAGATCACGGGTGTATTCACGAAGGTCGGTGAGGTCTGCGGCGTCCTCGGGCGAGACGATGATCCTGAAATGGTGCCGGTCGTCCTTGCAGCGATCGGCGAAGGCGCGATCGTCGGCGCCGTCGCCGTTGGCGTCGAACATCCGCGCGGGCGATCCGTCGCGTGTGACGCCCTCACGTTTGAGGTAGGTGATGTGCGCGGACAGCGGCGCCCTGGGCTGCCCGTTCCGGTGGAAACGGGTGACGGGCACCATCTTGACCACCACGCGCCGGCCCGATCCGAACAGGCGGCTGCGCGCGAAGGATGTGCGGCCCCGGCCGAAGTTCGATTGCCCGCGCGGGCGCGATCCGCCCCAGCCACCTTGTCCCCGCCCGCCGCCACCGCTGCGGGCGGCGACGCGGAGCACCTGGACGACAAGTCCTTGCGCCTTGCGGCCCTGGCCGGCTCCCCTGTTCCTGACCTTGCCCGGCCGGACGCGGAAATGCTCGTCCTCGCTCACGGCCGGGCCGCTTTTCGCCGGAAATGGCGCATGGTGCCATTCGGCGCTTTGAAATTGCTTGCTTTTTTCTTCCGAGCGGCACGCTCGCCGACCGACGCACCCGCGCCAATTCGTTGAAAGACATAGGCTTTCAACGAATTTGGGGTGCGCTTTCTATCTTGCCGTCCCTTCTTTCGGCTTTTTCCTGCCCTTCCAGGCACTTCCACCATCCAACCAGACAATCTGAAAACGCGGCCTATATTCATGGTTGGATCTGCCCGGACAGCGTGACGAACAGACCGTTCGAAGCCGGTTCGGAGGTAGTGGAGCTATCGACCGCGCGTTCATCCGATGACGTTTCCGATGCCGCCGAATGGTCGTTCGCCCGCACCGCGAACAATGCGGCCCGTCGCCAGGCGAAGGGATCGGACGGCGGCGCGGCGGTAAGCTGGCTGTCGCCCACGCTGCCAGTGATCAGCGCCAGCTTTGCAAGGTAGGCGCGCGTCTCGGCGGGCAGCGGACGGCCGCGCGACAGATATTCGTCGTAGCGGCCCGGCCCCGCATTATAGGCCGCGAGCATGGCCGTCACGTTGCCGTAGCGGTCGTGCATCGCGCGCAGATAGGCCGCGCCCGCCATGATATTGTCGCGGATGTTGTAGGGATTGTTCCCCAGCCCATGCTGTGCGCGCAGGCTCGCCCAGGTCGCAGGCATGACTTGCATCAGGCCCATCGCGCCGGCCGACGATACTGCGCGGGAATCGCCGTTGCTCTCGACGCTCATGACGGCCCATATCCACGCTTCCGGGATACCGAACCGCTGCGCGCCATCCGCAACATGAGGCGCATATGGATGAGCGCCGCGCGTCTCGGTCGCTTGCTGCGCGACTGCGATGGTTGCGCAAACCGGCTGCATCCCCAGCGCCAGCGCGAGGATGAAAACCGGGCGGTTCATGCTCCAGTCTTCCGCCTTGTGCGCGGCACGGCGGGCGCGGCGCGGGTGAGGACCGGGATCGCACGCCCAATGACGGCGGGAGACGGCAGCGCGCCAAAATAGCGGCCGTCCAGGCTGTCGGGGACGGACGGATTGAGCAGAAATATCTCGCCGGGTCCGAGCGTTCGGCAGCCCCGCCAGACCGGCAGCGGGCGGCCCTGGCCGTCACTCGCGCGGGCATTTGCGATGGGCCGGGCATCGACGCTTATGGTGTCATCGATCCGACAAACGCGCTGCCCGGCCTTTGCCGCCACATGCTTCAGGAACGGCACGCCCTCGGGCAAATAACCGCGCTCAGCCATCCAACGCGCCAGCCGTTCAGGCGGCGCGACGGCGACCAGCGCCCCGGTGGGCGGATCGCGATCGGGGTGGACGCGGTAGAGCCCGATCGGCGCGCTGGCGCTGGCGTTCCAGATGACGCGCGGGAACGGATCGGCGATAGCAACGGCGACAAACGACACCGCAAAGGCGGACGCGGCGATGGCCGTCGCGATGACATAGCGGCGGCGCGTCATCCTTCGATCTCCCGGCGCTTGAGCCATGCGCGATGGCGCTCCATCGTGTAAGGGCGCGGCTGATGGCCGGCGGCGATCCGGTTGTGGACGTGCCGCCAATGATCGGCCGCCGCGTCGCACGGATCGACGCCCGCTGCCTCCACCGCGTCGATCGCGGAAAGCACCTGTTGCACCTTCGGCCAGCTCTCGATGTGAAGAAGGATATCGCCGCCGGGGCGAACGAACGGCAGCGTGGTGTATGGTTCACCCGCCGCGACCGCGCGCACCACGTCGATGCGTGAGGTGATCGTGCCATAATCGTTCGCGGTCCAGCGGACGAAGGCGAAGATCGCACCGGGCCGGAAGCTCACCACGCGTGTTCGCCGCGTGAGGATGCGGTCCTGAACGATGCGGCCGAAGCGTATCCAGTGCTCCAGCTTCTTCTCGATCCAGGTCAGTTCGACTTCCGTCATCCGGGAGCCGGATGCCCGGGCCGTTGGAACGGTTGGCGTGCGTGCGGCTTGCGCCCGCTCTATCGCCTGCCGGCGTAGCGCAGCCTCAAAGGCGCTGAAGTCTATGCGCTCCGGGCGCGCGGGATCGCTCATCGTTCGTCTCCGGTCATGTCGAGGGATGCACGCCCGAGCACGAGGTCGACTGCGGCTTCGGTGCGCAGGATTGCGCGGCCGATGGCTTCGGGGATTTGCGGAAGAACGGCGTCGCCGAACGCCTCGACGATCAGGCTGGCAGCAGATGTCCCTTTGCCACTGCCGAGCGCAATGCGCGTGCCAGCCACCCAGGCGGAAAGCCCATCATCCAGCCGTAAGTGATGGGCAAGGCCGCCGTTCCAGTCAGCCCATGGCTCGTCAGCATCGCCGCCAGCGCGCGGGCACCCGCCCATTTGTCGGGGGCCCGGTTCGTCATCGCACCGTCCATCACCGCGTCCATCGTCGGGGATTTCCTGCGGTCGTAGGCTGGACTCCAGCCGTCCATCCGGCTGTCCCGCTTGGTCGGGGTGGGCAGGGTTTCCGCCGCATGACGCAGCAGGTTCGGCGTGTCGATCTGCGCCTTCGCGCCGTTCGCTCTGCGTCCCGTCTCGATCTCCTGCCGGTTCAATCTCCGGCCGCCATTCGGCTTGACCGGTGTTGGCATCATACCCGCGTGGCGGCTCGCATGACCCTGCAACTGGCTGAGCACATCGCCCCGACCACCCCGATCCGCATCCGACTTGCGCGGTGTCGCCAGGATCATCCGAAGCGGATATGTCGATCCCGCTCCGCCGCCCGCGCCATCCTTCATCCCGTCCGTTGCCATCGGGGTCGACAAGTTGTTCGGGATCGAACCCGATGAGCCATGACCGCTTGCGGACATGATTGGCGCCGACGTCGCCAGCACCCACCACGCACGGTTCGCAGGCGTAGCCGAGCGCCGCCAACGCATCGAGCACCCGGTCAGCGCCGCGAGTTCGCAGATTAGCGCTGTTCTCAAAAGCGAACCAGCGAGGGCGGCACTCTCCGACCAGGCGGACGGCTTCGAGGTAGAGGCCCGAGCCCTCGCCTTCGATCCCCTTGCCTTTGGTGTTGGCGCTGGAGATGTCCTGGCACGGCGGCGATCCGACGATGATGTCGGGGAGCACCCCAAGGTCGGAAACAAGTCGAGCTGCCGAGAGGGCGCGGACGTCTTCGTAGAGTCGGACATGAGGATTGCTCTCCGCGTAGAGGATGCGGCGCCATTCGATGATTTCGCAGGCGGCGATGGTGACGAAGCCGGCGCGATGCAGGCCGAGCGACCAGCCCCCCGCCGCCGCGCTGAACAGGTCGAGCGCGCGCATCATTCGCACAGCCCGTATTCGCCGTTGCAAGGCTGGCCGTGCTCGTCGGCTTGCTGCTCCTGCGCGATGAACAGGCCGTAGTTGCGGCTGTCCCGACCCTGGCCGCGCGAGTTTTCCACAACGCGAAACCGCGTTAGAAAGAATACGAAGTATTCTTTACTGTTAGCATAGTTAGAAGGGAGATGATTTCGCGAGAGATTCCATTTCCTTGCGCGGAGATCGGGTTTTTTATAGGCCGAGTCAGCGGTTTTTAATCGGCCGAGTCCGGCGGTTTTCAATAGGCCGACTCTCATGGCCGGTTATCCACAGTCATCCCCACGCGACGCGCGGCCGCCTCGAACGGATCGACGGGCATGGGTACGAAGGTCAGCCGCTCGCGGCCGAACGCCCGCTCGATCGCCAGCACGTAACCTGGCAGGGACTGGCGACGGACAATGGCACGCAGCTCGAACGCGAATTGTTTGAGCGGCGAGAGCGCGCCGGATTTTAGATGGAGGTGGGGGACATCGAAGGACCACCCGCCTGTCTGCTGACCGCCATGTTTGCGCACGATCCGATAGAGCCAGCGTTCAAGGCCGCCCGTCAGATCAAAATAGGCCCGGTCGATCGTGAGGACGAAAGTGCGATCGACCACCCCCGCATAGAACCAGTCGGGGAGGATCAGTTCGATGCCGAGCGGCCGCCCTTCGCCGTCGAGCCGTTCCTGCCATTCATTGATCCAGGAGAAGCGATGACGGCGGCGCTGGTGCTGCTGGCGAATCGAAGTTGCGACCGTGGTCGATTGCAGGCGATCGAGCGCCGCCTTCAGCCGGTCATAATGATCCTTGCCGGTGCCGCGCCCGGTGAAGGTCAGGATTTCGTGCGGGGTCGCGGCCATCAGCCGCGAGGTTGGCAGGCCCGCATCGCGCGCGGCGACGATCTGGCTCGCCGCCCATATCAGCACGTCGGCGTCCCAGATGGTCGCCATGCCATGTTCGGGAACCGCCTCGACCGAAATCCAGGTCGCGCCCATGCGAAAGTCGATCGGCGCGGTGCGCCTGCGCTTGGCGAGGCTGAAGAATGGCCAGGCCATAAGGTCCTGGGCGTCGCGCGGTGCGATATCGCGGCCGAGCGAGGGGAACAGCGCAAGCTGCGCGCGTTCGCCAGACCGGGAGACGGCGCGCGGCTTCATCGACGGCTCCGCGCGATTACCGCGTCGCGCCGTGGCATAAGATCGTCCTGGCCGGGGTCGGAAGTGGAGTATTTGGTGCCGAGGTCGGCCCAGGCGCGCAGGTCGTCCACCGAATAGACCACCCGTCCGCCAATCCGGCGATAGGCCGGGCCGCTCCCGAAATAGCGGTGCTTCTCAAGCGTGCGGCCGGAAAGGCCAAGGAAGCGCGCCGCCTCGGGAGTCCGCAGATAGCGCGGCGGAAGCGTGACGGGCGGTCTGGACAAGGGGCGTCTCCTGCGAAGCGGGGTGGCAGGAGGCGATCATGGCGAAGTGCTGACGGCAGGGTGGGGAACGAAGATATGCGATCGCATGGATGTGACCACCCGCGAGCGGAGGTGCCGGGTCGATGCACCCGACCGAGCTGGCGGCCGATCTGATCAGCGGATACGAAGCAGTTTGCGGTAATCGCCATTCATCATGGCGTTGGCGTCACGAACCAGGCGATAAACGAAGGAACGCGCGGCCGAATCCTTCCATTCGGTCGCCGACATGCGGGCGGCCTCGTCCTTGCCGAGCGCAGCGGCAATCTCGCGATAGGTCGCGCCATCGAGCCGCAGATCGAGCGCGCGAAGCATCAGTTCGAGCCGGGCCATGCGATACGCTGTGAGTGGCCATCCGCGCGGGTGGGGGCCGGGTCTCTTGCCCGTCATGGCGCGGTGGAAGCGCAGCAAACTGGCGATGCGCGTGAGGAAATCCCTGTCGAGCGGGACGATTGCGGCAAGCGGCTTGCCGGGCGTCGGATCGCGCAGCCACAGTCGATGTTCGCCGTCCCCGTCCGCAACGACGATATGGCGGCCGTCGATTCCAGCGCGGTCGGCCAGCAGCGCGCCAAGCGCCAGCGGGTCGATGGCTCTCGCGCCAGCATATCCTTCCGGCGCGGTGTCGAGGATGACCGTGACGGCGGCCAGTTCGGGCCGCCAGACCACGGTTCCCGACTGATCATCCGGCATCCAGGCGAAAGGATAACCCCCATCGGCGAGCGAGCGCCGATCGCTCATTCGCCGCAGCGTCGCGATTCAGTTGCGCCATCTCGGCGCGATACTGGCGATTGCGTTGCAGGAACGCGGCGGCGAACTCGGGGCGCCCCGGCGTGTCCGGCGCATGACCGGCACTCGGCGGGCGCCGACGTGACATTGTCGGCATCAGCATCCTCCCCAGCCGCTTGATGCGGATTCTGGACAGTTGAGGATCGTGGAACACGCTACATCCCGACAGTGCGAAGGCCGCGCCTGGACATGCCCGCCGCGCATCGAGATCAGGTGCCGGAAAATCCATCCTGGCCTGAATGTTAACCCTATTCTGTGATGCGTGGGCCGAGCAGATATGCGTAACCCACTTCGGTCATCCAGCGCGCGCGGGCGAGGTGGCTGTCGTGCATCGTGCGCGCACGGTCCGGTTCGATGGCCGGATCGATCCCGAAGATAAGCGCCGCAGCATCGCACCAGGGTGTGCCCCCGTCCTCCGCATCGAGCAGTCGGATATAGTCGGCCAGATGATCCTCGTCATAGGCGGTGAGCTGCAGCGCGTCGGGCGCGCGATCCTCGAAATGCTTGCCAGTCATGAGGCCCCGTTCCTCCAGCCCTGTTAACCTTATTAGGCCGAAACGGAGACGATTCCATGCACGCAGCGGGCATAGTTGCACGCGCTATCCGCAACGACCAGATTTGGGAGAGGAGCGCTGTTGTCTGCGGTGCGCCCCCGCAAACATCTCTCCTGACCCTGATCGGGGAGTGGTAAACCGCGTTTAGTCGGCCCTGTGACTTGTGGCTTAGCTGCTGCCCGGCCTTCGACGCGAGGGTATCCTTTGTTGACCAGATGTTGGCAAGAAAGGAGTCGGTCATGTCGAAGAAGATCGTGGTGCCGTCCTATTTGGCGGCGATGGATCGA
>Ga0180223_1000734_pt1 | contig 34808 bp, 12 predicted proteins | sample eDN5th30CKraftOP_FD_151337 | JGI IMG/M metagenome (GOLD analysis project Ga0180223, IMG submission 151337) | Enriched Organic Plus compost microbial communities from Emeryville, California, USA - eDNA 5th pass 30_C Kraft OP (version 2) (version 2) ... | reverse complement strand
ACGAACTGCGCATCGAGGACCGCAAGGGCCAGGAACAGATCTACCTGCATGCCCAGCGCGACTGGGACGAGAACATCGAGCACGACCAGAAGATCCGCGTCGGCCACGAACGCCACGACACGGTGGAGGCCAACGCCTACAGCGAGTTCAAGGCCGAGGAACACCACACCACCCATGGCGACCGCAAGGTCGAGGTGCGCGCCGACGACCACCTGACGGTGGGCAACGACCAGCACCTGAAGCTCGGCAGTGGCCAGTTCATCGAGGCCGGCAACGAAATCCACTACTACGCCGGCGAAAAGGTGACGATCGACGCGGGCCAGGAACTGACGCTCAAGGCCGGCGGCAGCTTCGTCAGGCTGGACGGCGGTGGCGTCACCTTCAGCGGCGCCACGGTAAGGACCAACAGTGGCGGCAGCCCCGGCACCGGCACACCGGCTGCCCCCCTGCTACCCGGGCCGCAGCAACAGGCGGACCAGTCCCAGCCAGGACTGCCGCTCAGCGCCCTGGTCAAGCAACACGTGCTGTTCAAGGAAGCCAAAGGCGGCCTCTGCGAAGTCTGCGAAGCAGCCAGGCAGGAGCAGGAGGCCCGATGAACGAGCAAGGCGCATTGCTGCTCGACGGGGCAGCCTTCGACGATCCCGGCGGCTGGCTGCGCCGTCACTATCCGGGCCAGGCCCCGCTTCCCCTGTTGCGCGGCACGCCCTATGCGCCGATCGAGAGCGCCGGACCATTTCTCCTCGATGCCCCGGCAGGGGGCGTGCTCCAGCAGGCCTGGGCGCAAGCGGCGCCGGGTCTGGAGCGGGCGGTCTGGCTGGAGAGAACGGTGCCACTCAAGGTGCTGTGCGCCAGCCTGCAACGCCGCCTGCGCATCCGCGCCCCGGACGGCCGCGAGTTCTGGCTGAGGCTCGCGGACGCCAACCCCCTGCGCAACGCCTGGGCGAATGCCGAGGCCTGGCCGGACGGCTTCTGGCACGGCGTGGCGGCGGTCTGGCTGCCGGGCGCCGACGGGCCGATCCGGGCCTGGAGCAATCCCGCGCCGGAACTCGACTGCGCCCCCGCTACGGCGGCCCTGGAAGCGCGAATCGTACTGGGCTGGCCATTGCTGGCAAGCCTGGCCCAGGAACCCCACGACGAACAGGAAAGCCAGGCATGACTCACACCCCAAGCGCCGCCGAGCAACTCAAGCCCGCGGCCTGCCCGCTGCTGGCCGCCGTACTGCCCGTGCGCTATGCCATCGGCCCCCTCGATCCCCGCCATCCATCCAGCCTGGAAGCCGAGGCACTGGGCCTGCCGGCGCTGGCCGGGGCCATCCCGGACCTGGGGCCGGAGCACCCGCAGTTGCAGGATCGCACGCTGGGCTACGTGCCGCGGCTGCTGCGGGACGGCTGGCTGTACGTGTGGGAGGAGGCCCGGCAGACGCTCAACGAATATCAGGTCGAGGGAGCGCTGCTCAAGGCGACTCGGCGCAACCCGGCCACCTTGCAACATGATGCCCTGCACTACCTGATGCTCGTCGCCGGCACTCCGGCCTGCCTGGCCTGGTCGCCCGTGCGCTGGAGCGATACCCGCTTCCAGGCTGCCAGGGAGCAGGCCGACCTGCGCCAGCGCTGCATGCGCAAAATCACCCCCGGACTGGCGCCGGCCAGCGGCCCGCTGCTCGCATTCCACCCGCAGATCGCCGACAACGCGCCCGAGAACTTCCGCTGGAGCTGCGCCCGCGAGCCGGCCTACTGGGCGCTCAGCGAGCGGGAATTGCGGCGGCTCCGCGAATGCGAACAACAGCATTACGCCGTGGTCGACGACCCCTGGGCGGTGCTGATCGACCTGGCCGGCCTGCTGCGCGCCCGCAACCAGGCGTTCGACAAGCTCACCCGGCACCGCAATGACGACTGGGCCGTGGCCTCCGTGATAAGAGCGGTCGGCGACAGTGACAAGGGCATTCGCCTGCCCGACATGGTCGACTACCCGCGCCTGCAAGCGACCCTGTACGAGCAGGAAAGGGAGTTCGAAGCCCTAGAACAGGACCGGCGGCGCATCGCCGAGTGCTGGAGCCACTGGTTCGACACCCTTGAGGCGAACACCTGCCACAGCCTGGCAAGCGCCTGCGGCCATTTCGACATCGGCGACCCCGCCGCCCGCGACGGCCTCGAAGCCAGCTTCGCCGCCGCCATCCTCGGCCCCTCGGCCACCGCGTCGGGCATCAAGGCAATCGAGCGGGCCCTGCGCCCCGGCGCCCAGGACGAACCCTGGCTGCTATGGGCGGTGCTGGGCGTTGCCCAACGCATCGGTGGCGCCGAACTCAAGCAACTGCTGCACATTCCCGAAACCCTGGAAACGCTCACCGGCGACCTGGCGGAGGCCGGCGCCAACATGGCCCGGGCCCTTGCCCTGAGCACCGCCCTCAACCACAGCGCCGGACAACTCGAACGCCTGGCCGTGGCGGCAGCCAGCGAACCCCTACCGGCAGCGCTGGCGCCGGTCCTGGGCGGCCACCTGCGCAACCTCGCCGAGCAGACCGACGAGACCGCCTACGTCCTGATGGCAGCCATGCTCGCCCGCAGCCAGCAACGCCTGGAAGCGGCCCCCCTGACCCCGCGCCAGGCCCTGCAATGGCTCAGCCTGCAAATGGGCCAGGAGCACGGCGAGGGCCGCCGCCGCAACCTGCAGAACCAAATGGAGGAACTGGCGCGCCAGGAAGGGCGCGCCGTGCCACACCTGAAACTCCTGCCCAGCCCCCGGCCCGGACATGCTGCTCCGCTGCCTCCGGCCGAGACGGCCGCGCTGCTCAGGGGTCAAGGAGTGTCGCTGGAATTACCTAGAAGCATTGGCGAGATAATCGAGGAGGCGCCGCTGAAGTCGCTGATTTTCCTGGTGGCAGCATGGAATCTTTGGCAGTCAGGGGAAGAGTGGTTTGATAAGAGAAGGACTCAGAACTTTATCGCAGCAGGAAGCGCGACGCTGGCAGTAGGAACTGCTTTCGTTGCACTCACTCAACAAGTTGCTGAGACTCAGTGGGAACATTACGTAACCCAGGTTGGTACAACCACTCAGGTAGCTCGGCACTTGTTACAAGGTGCTCTGGGGCTCGGTGCTGCCACCATGTTTGTCCAAGCACTGACTGCCGGCCTTGACGCTTTCCTCTTTGGCTGGAAAGCCCTCGATACCTACCGGGCCGGCGACTTGGACAGTAGCGCCACCTATGCCGGCCTGTCGGGCACCAGTGCGGCCTATTCCCGTGTCTCGTGGCAGGCCATGCAGACGTACCGTGCGGCGCGCGCCGCAGTGCTGGCCGGCGAGGCCGAAGCCCTGGCCACTGGCGTTCGCGTGCTCTCGCTGCCCCTGCGCCTGAGCCTGCTGGGGCTGACGGTGACCATGCTGGTCGGCCTGGTATCGCTGCTGTTCACCCAGGACACGTCGCTGGAGCGCTGGATCAAGGGCACCCGCTTCGGCATCCGCCCGGCCGACTGGGCCGGCAGCTACCTCTCCACCCTGCAGGCTTTCTACCAGGTGGTGCTGCCGGTGCGCATGAGCCTGGAACGACTCGACGAAATAAACCCCTACACCGGCGCCCTGAGCAGCCTCTACCTGTTCATCCGCCTGCCCGGCCAGCGCCAGTACCGCCAGGGCATGCTCAGCTTCGACGGCCAGGAGGAATGGCAGCAGGGCGGCCTGTTCGGCTTCGGCAGCGAGCCGGCCGGCTGCCGGCCCCTGGCCTGGGGCGAGGACGACTCCATCCCCTTCCAGCTGGACCAGGGTTCCCGCGCCCTGCCGCCGGAAGCGGACGGCAGCCTGCGCCTGCGCCGGGTCTACCACGAGGAAGACGACACCCGGGCGCTCAAGCGCATCCGCGGGACGCTGGTGTACCAACCCATCGACGGCCTGAGCCTGCCGCCCATCGATATCGACCTGGATTGATTCATGACCGAACTCTACTCGCATCCACTCGAACCCCGCTTGCGCGGAGCATCCGACAGTTGCCTGCTACATGCCGACCAGCCAACCGGTGCGTCCCTGATGAGCCTGCCGGATGTGGAGGAACATACAGAAAGCTATATCGCCATCAAACATGGGGATAGCTCGTTCAAAGGCATTCCAACCGGAGCACTGGGAGGTCTAGGTAGTATCTTCGGGCTGGTAACAGCTTGGGCTGCCTATTTGAATCGAGACTGGGAGTGGGTCACCTACTGTCTACTGGTAGGTTTGATATCCTTTATCGGCCCTTTCCTCTGGGAAGTTTTACGCCCCCTCCCCCTTCCTCTGGTTATCAACCGCCGAACCCGTGAGCTGTATTACGAGCAGGACGGCAAGCTGTACCACACCCCCTGGGATGGCATTACGGCGGCGGCCTACGAGTTCGCCACCGTGGGTCTCTACTATGGCCGGATGCGCCATGCTGCGCTTGAAGTCCTGATGCATCGCTATGACCACCCGCAGGAACGGGTCATCGTTCCCCTGGGCCTGCCCATCGGCAAGCGCCTGTCGATGCAGCAAGGCTTCTGGGAATACCTGCGGGCCTTCATGGACAACGGGCCCTGGTTCGATGCGCGGGGCCGACATAGCGAGTCGCCTGAGTTCAACCTCAGCCTGGTCATCAACAAGAGAAGAACTTCCCTCAGCCTGGACTGGATGCTGCTGAAAGAAGAATACAAGGCCAACAATGGAAAGAACTTCCTGAGTGCGACCCGCTTCCTACTGCTGCTCTCCGGCCCGCTGATGTTTCCCATAGAGATAATCCAGTATTTCACTTACGACGTCGCCAAGCGCCGCTCCCACCGCCAATGGCCAGAACTGGTCCGCGAACGCCTGCGCCCCGACGGCCCCACCACCCGCCTGATCGATCTGGAGCGGGAGCAAGGGCCAAATGTCTGAGGGGCTCTCCGACAAACCCAACTCGGGCCAGTCCATGACCGAACCCCGCCCACACCCCTTCGAACCTCGCTTGCGCGGTGCATCCGACAGTTGCCTGTTGCATGCCGACCAGCCCACCGGCGTTCCCCTGATGAGCCTGCCGGATGTGGAGGAACATACGCAGAGCCATATCGCCATCAAGCATGGGGATAGTTCGTTCAAAGGCATTCCAACCGGGATGCTGGGGTGGCTGGGCAGTATCTTTGGGCTGTTTACAGCCTGGGCCGCCTATTTGGATCGAGACTGGCAGTGGGTCACCTGCTGTCTACTGGTAGGTTTGATGTCCTTTATCGTCCCATTTCTCTGGGAAGTTTTACGCCCCCTCCCCCTCCCCCTGGTTATCAACCGCCGAACCCGTGAGCTGTATTACGAGCAGGACGGCAAGCTGTATCACTCCCCCTGGGATGGCATTACGGCGGCAGCCTACGAGTTCGCCACCGTGGGCCCTAACTATGGCCGGATGCGCCATGCTGCGCTGGAAGTGCTGATGCACCGCTACGGCCACCCACAGGAGCGAGTCATCGTTCCCGTGGGCCTACCCATCGGCAAGCGCCTGTCGATGCAGCAAGGCTTCTGGGAATACCTGCGGGCCTTCATGGACAACGGGCCCTGGTTCGATGAACAGGGACGACACAGCGAGTCGGATGCGTTGATACGAAGCCTGACTGACACGAACTCATCCGGTCAGCTCATAGGCGCCTTTTGGGCAGTGCTCGTCGAAAAATACAAGGCCAACAAGGGGCGTAACTATCTCGAATACAGCGATGTTGTAGGCATAGTGGGCGGCGCTTTTTTTGCGCCCATGTTCGCCATCCAGAAGTTTACCTACGACGTAGCCAAGCGCCGCTCCCGCCGCCAATGGCCCGAACTGGTCCGCGAACGCCTGCGCCCCGATGGTCCCAGCACCCGGCTGATCGATCTGGAGCGGGAACAGGGGCTGGATGTCTGAGCCCCCACCTCGCAACGACACGCCCCTTGCGCACCAGCGACTCGCCGCCCGGCTCAGCGCTCCGCCAGCTTCAGGTTGCGCGCGTACCACGGCCGCCGCGGCGCGCGCTTGAGCCAGCCCTTGCGCTCGTCGTCCTCGGTGAGGATGACGCGCAACGCCAGCTTCATGGTCTCCACGTCCAGGGCCAGGTCGCTGCTGCTCGCCTGCAGGTCGGAGAGGCCGCAGCCGTGGGTGGATGGGCCCAGCCAGGGGTCGTCGATCTCCACCCAGCGACCGCGGGCGAACCAGGGCATGCCCAGCACCTCGGCGCGGCGCACCTCGCCCGGGTGGAAGCGCTCGTGGGCGCGGAACCAGTCCTCGATACGGTCGTCGATCCAGCCGTGGAAGCACCAGAACACCGGGTTCACGTGGGACGAGAAGGGGTCGCCGAGGAAGTCGTTCTCGCGCAGGAACCAGCGCGGCGCGAAGTCGGCGTAGTTGCGGTCGGTCATCAGCGGCGCGCCGTTGGACGGGTCGCGCGTCACGCTGGCCCAGCGCATGTGCAGCCAGTCGTGCAGGCCCAGTTCCAGCTCCGAGCCGAACTGGCCCAGGGTGAGCTTCGCCAGGTAGGCCGGGTCCTGGTACTGCGACTCCCATACCTGGAAATTGCCGTGGTAGGCATCGGCGCTCTTCAGGCCGTGCAGCCACTGGCTGTATTCGTCATCGTCCACCGCCACCCAGGCCGGCGGCACCGAGCAACCATCGGCGTTCTCGAAGTAGCGGATGAAGCCGGCGCGGTCGTATTCCAGCGGCACCGCTGGCGGCGGCAGGCGCTGCCAGGACGGCAGGTCCTGCAGCGAGCGGGCCTTGGCCAGCATGCGGCGGTGCATGAAGAGGAAATCGATGCCCGAGGCGTTGCGGTCCTTGTGCCGGCCGCGCGCGTCGCGTTCGGCGTCCAGCGGCCCGGGCTGCCAGCCCACGCCGCGCAGTGCGTTGCGCTGGGCCTCGTCGAGGTGGTGCCACTTATCCCGCGAGGCATGCCAGAGCTGGTGGAACAGGCGGTGCTGCGGCGACACCAGCCAGGCCAGCAGCGCCTCGTTGAGCGGCAGGCGCTCGCGGGCCAGGGGAAAGGGCTGCTTCCTGGCGACGAAGCGGCAGTCCTGCTGCGGCAGGGCCAGGTCGCGGTCCAGGCGCTGGATGCGGCCGCTGAGGGTGCCGTCGCCAGCGTTGGCGAGGTTGTCCCACACTTCGTCGAACACGGCGCTGCATTCGTGGCTGGGCGCGCTGCCTTCGCCCAGCAGGCGCCAGCGGATGTTCGCCGAGCTGGCGCCGACCAGGTCGCCGAGCACCCGGTAGCGCGGCGGTTCCGTGCCGCGCAGGCGCTCGGGGGTGTCCAGCCAGCCGATCAGCCCGCGCCCGCGTGGGCCGCAGTCGAGGATCAGCTGCAGGCCTTCGGCGGGCAGGCCCGGCAGCCCGGGCCCGGCATCGAGCAGGCGCAGGTCCCAGATGCCGCGCAGGCGGTCGGCCAGGCGCAGCTCGGCGCCGGCGCTGGTTTCCAGGCTGGCTTCGCCGGGCGTCTCCGGCTCCCGCGCGTCCAGCTCGCGGCGTTGCAGTTCGCGGTAGCCGAAGTAAGCCGCCGTCGGCAACGCCGCCGCCCCCGTCACTGCCAGGGCCGCCATGAAACCGCGTCGAGAAACCGTCATCGTCCGTCCTGTGTCCGTCGCCAAGCAGGCTGTACCGAGGCTAGAACGGTCGGCCCGGCGGCAAATTTAGCGGCGCGCCGGCGCTAAATTTCCGCCCGCACGCCTCGTCCTCCCCCACAGGCGATGCCCTGCCCTGGGCTGCCATCCGACTCCAACGCTGACTGGGACGGCAATGACTAGCACCCGCACGAAAAAGATCCTCTGGCTCACCCTGCCCCTGCTCGTACTGGCCCTCGTGGCGGGCGCCGCGGCCTGGCTGCTGCTGATCCGCGCCCAACCCTACCCTCACGAGGTGATGGCCCACGCCGAGGCGCTGCACGAGCGCATCCTGTCCTTCGACAGCCGGGTGACCGTGCCCCTGGACTTCGGCACCGAAGGCCACGAGGCCGACCGCGACGGCCCCTCGCAGCTGGACCTGGTCAAGGCCGGGCGCGGCCGCCTGTCCGGCGCGGCCCTGGCGATCTTCGGCTGGCCGGAGATGTGGAGCGGCCCCGACGCCCCGCACAAGCCCACGCCGGGCTTCGTCGACGAGGCGCGGCACCAGCAGGAAATCCGCTACAGGATTCTCACCGGCATGGTCCGCGACTTCCCCGAGCGGGTGGGCATCGCCTACACGCCGGAGGACTTCCGCCGCCTGGCCATGGAAGGCAAGTTCGCCATCGTCATGAGCATGCTCAACGCCTACCCGCTGGGCGACGACCTGTCCCAGCTGGACCTGTGGGCCGCCCGCGGCATGCGCATGTTCGGCTTCAACTACGTGGGCAACAACAGCTGGTCCGACTCCTCCCGCCCCCTGCCCTTCTTCAACGATTCGCCCGACGCCCTCGGCGGCCTCTCGCCCCTGGGCAAGCAGGCGGTGCAACGGCTCAATGACCTGGGGGTAATCATCGACGTCTCGCAGATGTCGACCAAGGCCCTGGAGCAGGTCGCCGCCTTAAGCCGCGCGCCCATCGTCGCCTCGCACTCGGCGCCGCGCGCGCTGGTGGACATCCGCCGCAACCTCAGCGACCACGAGATGCAGCTGATCAAGGACAGCGGCGGGGTCATCCAGGTGGTCGGCTTCGCGGCCTACCTGCGCCCGCTGAGCAAGCCCACCCTGGAGAAGCTCGACGCCCTGCGCGCGCGCTTCGACCTGCCGCCACTGGCCGGCCTGGACTACGCGCTGATGCCTGGCGACCCGGTGATCGCCATCTGGCCGGAGAAGAAGTTCGGCGAATACGCCAGCAGTCTCTACGGCATCCTCGATGAGGAGCCCAAGGCCGGCCTGGCCGACTTCGTCAACGCCATCGACTACACGGTGAAGAAGGTCGGCATCGACCACGTCGGCATCAGCTCCGACTTCAACGACGGCGGCGGCCTGGACGGCTGGAAGGACGAGAGCGAAATCCGCAACGTCACCGCCGAGCTGATCACCCGCGGCTACTCCGACGCCGACATCGCCAAGCTCTGGGGCGGCAACTTCCTGCGCGTATGGGGCGAGGTGCAGAAGCGCGCCAAGCCGCCCGTCACCACCCGCTGAACCGCGCCAAGGACATTCCATGAACGACCGCCGTACCTTCCTCAAGCAGGCCGGGCTGCTCGCCGCCAGCCTGCCCCTGCTGCAGACTTCCGACCTGGCCCTGGCCGCCACCGCGGCGGCCGGCGAAGACAAGTGGCAGGCCTTGCGCCGGCAATTCGACCTCGACCCAAGCTACCTGCACTTCGCCAACTTCCTGCTGACCTCGCATCCGCGCCCGGTGCAGCAGGCCATAGACGCACTGCGCGCGCGCTTCAACGCCAACCCCGGCGAGGCGGTGGACTGGGACCGCGAGGAGGTCTGGAAATACGAGGACGAGGCGCGCGCCTGGGCCGGCCGCTACTTCGGCGTCAAGCCGGCCCAGGTGGCCCTCACCGGCAGCACCACCGACGGCCTCGCGGCCATCTACGGTGGTCTGCTGGTGGCGCCGGGCAAGGAAATCCTCACCTCCAGCCACGAGCACTATTCCACCTACACCACCCTGGAATACCGCCACAAGCGCATGGGCACACAGGTGCGCGAGTTCCCCCTGTTCAAGGACCCGCACCGGGCCTCGGCCGACGAAATCCTCGCCAGCATCCGCCGCAACATCCGCCCCGAGACACGGGTGCTGGGCATGACCTGGGTGCAGTCGGGCAGCGGCGTGAAACTGCCGGTGCGCGAGATCGGCCAACTGGTGGCCGAGGCCAACCGCAACCGCGACGCCGCCGAGCGGATCATCTATGTGGTCGACGGCGTGCACGGCTTCGGCGTGGAGGACGCGAACTTCGCCGACTTCGGCTGCGACTACTTCATCGCCGGCACCCACAAGTGGCTGTTCGGCCCGCGCGGCACCGGCGTCATCATCGCCCGCGAGGAGCAGTTGCAGGAGCACCTGGTACCGAGCATCCCCACCTTCACCCGCGCCGACAGCTTCGGCACCCTGATGACCCCCGGCGGCTACCACGCCTTCGAGCACCGCCTGGCCCTGGGCAAGGCCTTCGAGCTGCACCTGCAGCTGGGCAAGGCCGACGTCCAGGCGCGCATCCACCAGCTCAACGGCTACCTCAAGCAGCGCCTGGTCGAACACGCCAAGGTGCGCCTGGTCACGCCGCCGGGCCCGGAGCTGTCCGCCGGCTTCACCTTCTTCCGCGTCGACGGCCGCGACTGCGAAGCCGTGGCCCGGCACCTGATGGCGCACAAGGTAGTGTGCGACGCCGTGGACCGCGACGTCGGCCCGGTGGTGCGCCTGGCGCCGAGCCTGCTCAACGACGAGGCGCAGATCGACCGGGTGCTGGACATCCTCGCCCCTCAGCTCGCCTGACCCGCTTCCCACTTCACGAGAACCGCCATGCACGCATTCCCGCCCCTGGCCCTGGCCACCCTGCTCCTGGTCGCCCCCGCCGCTTTCGCCGCCGAGGCGCACAAGACGGGCGCCGTGTTCAAGGACTGCAAGGACTGCCCCGAGATGGTGGTGCTGCCCGCCGGCAGCTTCACCATGGGCACCCCAGACGACGAGACTGGCCGCCAGCCGGATGAAGGCCCATTGCACACCGTGACCTTCGCCCAGCCCTTCGCCATCAGCCGCTACCAGGTCACCGCCGCCGAGCTGGACGCCTACCTGAAGGCCTCAGGCGTGCGCCTGGCCAACGGCGACACCCGCCCCGGCCGCGAATGCATCGCCGGCAAGCCGCGCTACCAGCAGGGCCCGCGCCAGCCGGCGGTGTGCGTCGACTACGAGGACGTGAAGCGCTACGCGGCCTGGCTGTCGAAGAAGACCGGCCAGCATTACCGGATGATCAGCGAAGCCGAACGCGAATATGCCGCCCGCGCCGGCAGCGCCGGGCCCTTCCCGTTCCCCTTCGACGAAGGCAAGGAGTACAGCATCGCCAAGCACGCCAACACCTACGGCGCCGCCGACGGCTACAACTTCACCTCGCCGGCGGGCAGCTTCCCGCCCAACGCCTTCGGCGTGTACGACATGCACGGCAACGTCTACGAATGGGTCGCCGACTGCTGGCACGACAACTACGACGGCGCACCCAGCGACGGCAGCGCCTGGATCGACAGCGACTGCAAGCTGGTGCAGATCCGCGGCAACGACTGGGGCGAGGCGCCGATCTTCTCCCGCTCGGGCAACCGCAACAATGCCTACAAGAGCGACCGCGGCGACTGGATAGGTTTCCGCGTCGCCCGCGAGCTGGTGAACAAGCCCTGAATGTGACAGGGCCGGCACTACCATCGCCGTGCCGGCCCTGGCAACCACTCTGCCGCGCTCAGTCGCCCTGCTTTTCCGCCAGCAGCGCCAGCCCTTCGTGCAGGGCCGGGAACAGGCTGTTGTTGAAGTTGTTCCAGCGCAGCTCGAGGATGCTGTCCTCGGGGGAAATCTCGGTCTTCAGCACGTCGTGGAAGACTTCGCCGGAGTCGATGCCGTTGTCCACGTAGTGGAACGAGGCCCCGGTCCAGTACAGCGGTTCCACCGCGACCTTCTCCATGGTTGTCCAGTTCACCACCCTCTCGCCGCGCGCGCCGTACAGCGCATCGAGGGTCGCGTAGGCGCCACGGCGCTCGTAGGGCGAGTCCTCGCGGGTCACGCCGGGATGGATGTTCATGATCCGCCGGGCGAACGGCGCCCCCGGGCGCACCAGCTCGTCGAGGATCACCAGCAGGCCGTCCAGCACCGCGACATCGGTGCCCAGTTCCACCAGGGTGTCGTGCAGGCGCCGTTCGAAGTCCTGCTTGCCGGCGATGTGCTCGGGCGTGCCGCGCGGGTGCCGGCGATAGGTCGAGGGCACGCTGAGCAGCAGGTCGTTCAGGCGCCTGCCCTGGACCTCGAGGTCGGCCGGGTAGAACCACTGCCGGCCCGGCTGGTAGGCGAAGCCGTAGTCCTTGATCTTTTCCTGGTCGCGCGGCGATTGCGGGTCGTCGTCGTAGATCACGCCGACCAGCTCGTACTGTTCGCCCAGCGAAGTCCGGTTCAGCGATTCGACGAGAAACTCCAGCACCGACTTCATGTAGCGCTCTTCCCCCTTGTAGGGGACGTACTGGCCGGCCTTGTCCGCAGCCGCGTTACGCAGCGACCAGATATAGGCGAGTTTGCGTTTCTTCATGGTGGTTTCTTTCCTGGGCATGGCTCGGCTTGGCGCACGCGGGCGCGCGCCGTGGGTTCGGCGGGTCGGGGCAGCGAGCCCCGCTACCCGCGCTTCACTAAGGGCAACGAACGACCCCGGGGCGAATTTATCCACGCGCGCCGAGCGGTTCGCCGGCCCCCGGCACAGGCGTCCAGGCGGACCTGGCGCACAGCCTGCTAAATCAGATGGCCAGTTGCTCGTCTTTGCACTAAATCCGGCGGGCCGTTCCTCGTCTTTCCAGTTCGACGCGCCATGCCATTGAGTTCCTGCCCAGCAGGCATCCGAGAAGCCCATGCCCCGTACAGCCGAAAGCCTCACCCATGAAACCCTGACGCTCCTCAAGCCCTTCTGGCCCCAGCTGCTGCTTTCCGTGCTGCTGGGGGTCGCCGGCGGCCTCAGCATCACGGCCCTACTGGCCACCATCAATACCGCGATGAACATCGAGGGCGGCCCCAACCTGCGCATCGCGCTGGTGTTCGCCCTGCTCTGCGTGACGACCCTGGCCTGTTCCACGCTCTCCAAGCTGCTGACCAACTACATCGGCCAGCGCGTGGTCGCCACCCTGCGCCGCGAGCTCGCCGCGCGTATCCTCTGCGCGCCCATCGAGCAACTGGAGCGCTACCGCGCCCACCGCCTGATACCGGTCCTGCTCAAGGACGTCAGCTCGCTGAGCATCTTCGCCCTGAGCGTGGCGCCCATGCTCATCGCCCTGAGCGTGACCCTCGGCTGCCTGGGCTACCTGGCCCTGCTGTCCTGGCAGATTCTCGCGGTGACGGTGCTCACGGTGATCATCGGCAGCGGCGCGCAGTACCTGGCGCACCACTTCGGCACCCACAGCCTGCAGGCGGCCCGCGACGGCGAGGACGAGTTGCAGAAGCACTACCAGGCGATCTCCGCCGGCGCCAAGGAGCTGCGCATCCAGCGCGAGCGCCGCCTGGACCTGCTGGACCGGCAGATCCACGACAGCACCGAACGCATCTGCAAGGCCAACATCCGCGCCGCCTCGATCTTCATCAGCGCGGAAAGCTTCGGCTCCATGCTGTTCTTCGCGGTCATCGGCATGGCCATCGCCTTCCTGGCCATCTGGCCCGCCACGGAAAAAACCGTGCTCGGCGGCTTCGTGCTGGTGATGCTGTACATGAAGGCCCCGCTGGAGCAGCTGGTCACCAACATTCCCGGGCTCAGCCAGTCCAAGGTCGCGCTCATGCGCATCAACGAGCTGTCGCGGCGCTTCTCGTCCGCCGAGCCGCAGCTGCTGGCGAAGACGGCCGCCCCGGCGAGCCTGGCCCCGGAACAGATCGAGCTGCGCCAGGTGCGCTACGACTATCCGCAGGCGACCGGCGGCCAGAGTTTCCACCTCGGCCCCATCGACCTGACCATCCGCCAGGGCGAGATCGTTTTCATCGTCGGCGAGAACGGCTGCGGCAAGACCACGCTGATCAAGCTGCTGCTGGGCCTGTACAACCCGCACCAGGGCGAGATACGCCTGAACGGCCAGGCCGTCGGCGATGGCGAGCGGGACGACTACCGGCAGCTGTTCGCCACCGTGTTCACCGACTACTACCTGTTCGACGAACTGCTCAGAGGGCGCACGGAAATCCCCGAACAGGCGATCCGCTACCTGGAGCGCCTGGACATCGCCCACAAGGTCGGCATCCGCGACGGCAGCTTCACCACCACCGACCTGTCCACCGGCCAGCGCAAGCGCCTGGCGCTGATCAACGCCTGGCTCGACGACCGCCCGGTGCTGGTGTTCGACGAGTGGGCCGCCGACCAGGACCCGGCCTTCCGCCGCGTGTTCTACACCGAGCTGCTCCCCGAACTCAAACAGCAGGGCAAGACGATCATCGTGATCTCCCACGACGATCGCTATTTCCATACCGCCGACCAGCTGGTTCGCCTGGCGGCGGGACAAGTCATCCGCGAACGGGAGGCCGCCGAAGTGTAAGTTCCAACTTTCCGGACCAGAGCCTTCTGGCCCGCAGCAACGGAAATGTTCCGGGCCAATTTGCCTTTTCACATCTGCCAAAAACATTAAAAGAGCAAATCATCCATGTCAGCACACTACGCCTTATCCCCCTTGAGCAAAGCCGTCCTGATTCGGCGCTACCTCGGCGGTAGGCTCATGCCGCACTCCCTGGCCGTCGCCCTGAGCCTACCGCTGGCGGGCTACGTCCAGGCCCAGGAAGTCAACTTCGACATTCCCGCGCAGTCCCTGGGCAGCGCGCTGCAGGCCTTCGGCAAGCAGGCCAACCTGCAGGTGCTCTACCGTCCCGAGGACGTCGCCGGCAAGCGCAGCCAGGCGCTGAGGGGCAAGCGCGAGCCGTCCCAAGCCCTCTCCGAGCTGCTGCAGGGCACCGGGGCCGCCCAGCACATCGAGGGGGATACCGCCACCGTCAGCTTCGGCGGTGACAACGGCAGCCTGGAAATGGGCGCCACCACCATCGTCAGCAACCGCCTGGCCACCACCACCGAAGGCACCGGTTCCTACACCACCGGCGCCACCGCCGCCGCCACCGGGCTGCCGCTGTCGACGCGCGAGACGCCGCAGTCGGTGAGCGTCATCACCCGCCAGCGGATGGACGACCAGAACATGACCACCCTCGGCGACGTGCTGGCCAACGCGCCGGGCATCTCCGCGCCGCAGCTGGATAGCGAGCGCACCGTCTTCGCCTCGCGCGGCTTCTTCATCAACGACCTGCAGTACGACGGCATCTCCAGCTACTACAAGAGCAACTACGCCGCGGGCGAGTCCGAACTGGACGCCATCATCTACGACCGCATCGAGATCGTCCGCGGCGCCACCGGCCTGCTCACCGGCGCCGGCGAGCCCTCGGCCTCGGTCAACCTGGTGCGCAAGCGCGCCGACAGCAAGGAATTCCGCGGCGAGGCGCAGGTCAGCGCCGGCTCCTGGGACAACTACCGCAGCACCCTGGACCTGTCCGGCCCGCTGACGCCCACCGGCAACGTGCGCGGCCGCCTGGTGGGCGCCTACCAGGACAAGAAGAACTTCTTCGACCGCTATTCCCGCGAGGGCCACGTGATCTACGGCGTGGTCGACGTGGACCTGACCGACGCTACCACCCTGAGCCTGGGCGCCAGCTACCAGAAGTCCGACGCCGACGGCCTGACCTACGGCGGCGTGCCGCTGTGGAACAGCGACGGCTCGAAGACCCACTACAGTCGCTCGTTCAGCATCGCGCCGAAATGGAACACCGAGGAAGTCGAGGTCAAGAACTTCTTCGCCAACCTCGAGCACCGCTTCGATAACGACTGGCTGGCGCAGTTCCGCGTCATGCACAACCGCAACGAGGTGGACAACGCGCGGATCTTCAACTGGGGCTTTCCCGACCCGGAGACCGGCCTGATCGACGCCGAACCCTCGCAGTCGCGCTTCCCCGGCGAGCGCAAGCAGCAGAGCACCGACCTGCGCCTGTCCGGCCCATTCGAACTGTTCGGCCGCACCCACGAGGCCGTGGTCGGCGCCACCTACTTCGACCACAAGTACTCGTTCGACTGGATCGGCAACAAGACGCCCTGGCAATCCCCGGTCAGCGTGTACGACTTCGGCCACGTGGCGGAACCGGAGTGGGACTACGAGAACCGCGAACTCTCCGAGCGCAACCACACCAAGCAGAAGGCCGGCTACGCCGCCCTGCGCCTGTCCCTGGCCGACCCGCTGAAGCTGATCCTCGGCGGCCGCTTCACCCAGTACGACCGCGAAGGCGCCGGTTGGGCCTCCTCGGGCGAATACGACTACAGCGACCACAAATTCATCCCCTACGCCGGCCTGGTCTACGACCTGAACCAGAACTATTCGCTGTACGCCAGCTACACCAGCATCTTCAACTTCCAGGACTACCGCGACCGCAACGGCGCCTGGCTCGACCCGGTCACCGGCGACGCCTACGAGGCCGGCATCAAGGGCGAGTTCCTCGACGGCAGGCTGAACGCCTCCCTGGCCGCCTTCCGCATCGTCCAGGACAACCTCGGCCAGCAGGACGTCGGCTACTCCGTGCCCGGCAACCCCGACAGCCCGGCCTACTACGCCACCGACGGCGCCACCTCCAAGGGCGTGGAGTTCGAACTGTCCGGCGCGCTCACCGAGAACTGGAACGCCTTCTTCTTCGCCACCCACTACAGCGCCAAGGACTCCGACGACAACGACGTGAACACGCAGCTGCCGCGCACCATGGCACGCCTGTTCACCACCTACCGCCTGCCGGGGCAATGGAAGCAACTGACGGTGGGCGGCGGCGCCAACTGGCAGAGCCGCATCTACTACGACGGCGTAGGGCCCCAAGGCCAGCGCCAGGAACAGTCCGACTACCTGGTCGCCAACCTGATGGCCCGCTACGACATCACCCCGCAGATCTCGGCGCAGCTGAACGTCAACAACCTGTTCGACGAGAAGTACCAGACCGCGGTGAACTGGTACGGCCAGGGCGTCTGGGGCGCCCCCAGGAACCTGATGGGCACCCTCAGCTACAAGTTCTAAGCGTCACGCGGCAAAAACGACGGGGGCCAGGCCCCCGTCGTCATTTCTGCTCCCCAGCTTTTCGTAGGCAAACACAGCGCCATCGTCGTTGGGCATCGGCCTGCCGGAAGGAATTGGCGCGGGACGAAAGAGCACCCTCTCCCTAACCCTCTCCCTGAAGGGAGAGGGGACTGGTTCGGAGCGCATGGGAAGGAAGGCATTCCATGGAGACCATGGGTGTCGCGGATGCCAATGGTGCAGGGAGAACAGGGCCTGACGGTGGCACGGCCTGGCCCCCGCTCCCTCCGGGAGAGGGCTGGGGTGAGGGGCCCGGCGCCGTCGTAGGATGGCGTTGAGCGAAGCGATACCCATCACCAGCACCGCATGGGTTTCGCAAGCTCAACCCATCCTACGAAAAGCACCTCGGCACGGAGTCGTAGGGCGGATAACCACGAACGGTTATGCCTGAAATAGCCAAGCCATTCCCCTGTAGGAGCGCGCCCTGCGCGCGAATCGCGGGCAGGGCCCGCTTACAGGTTGACGCCGAACCTCCCCGCCCACGCCGAACGGCCCCCTCTCCCTCCGGGAGAGGGTTGGGGTGAGGGAGCCTGGTTCGCCAGCCCCCCAAGGGCTCAGGCGATTTCACCCTCCAGTTCACCCAGCCGCATCGAGGGAGCCGCCTCCACCAGCCAGGCGAGCAACCGTTGCAGTTCCGCACCCAACGACTCGACCACAGCCGCCTGGAAGCGATCGAGACGGTAGTCGAAGTGGAACCCCCAGACCTTGTCCAGCTCGACGTACAGCGTCAGCGGCGTGCTGGTCTGCTCGTGATGGCGCATGCCGAGGAACTGCAGCGCCTGGCTGCCCTCCTCCGCCTGGGACATCTCCCCGGGATAGTTCTCGAACACGATGACCGTATCGAACAGCTCCGAGCCATGCCATTGCTGCAGCTCGGCCAGCGAGGCGTAGCCATGCTCGCGCATGCGCAGGTTGAACGTCTGGAGCGCCTGCAGCCACTGGGCGATGCTCAGCTCCGGCGCAAGCTCGGCCACCAGTGGCACGTCGTTGATGTACAGCCCCAGTTGCCGCTCGATGCCGGGCAGCTCCGCCGGCCGGCCGGACAGCGTCACCCCGCAGGCCACCGTCGTGCGCTGCAGCCGGCGGCCCAGCAACAGCAGCCAGGCCGCTTGCACCAGGGTATTGACCGTGACCCGCTGCTGCCGGGCGAACTCGCCCAGGGCCGCGCTGCGTTCGGGCGTGAGGGCGAAGAACAGGTGTCCGTGCCCGCAGGCCCCTCCGCTCGCCGCCGGCGCCAGCAGGCTGGGCGCGTCCAGGCGCGCCAGCGCCTGCTGCCAGAAGTGGCGGTCGCCCTCGTGGTCCACGCCCTGCAGCCAGGCCAGGTAGTCGCGGAAGCTCCCCGCCACGGGCGCCGGGCCACCAGTCAGGTAGGCCCGCAGGATGTCCTCGTACAGGCGCGAGGCGCTCCAGCCGTCCAGCAGGATATGGTGGCTGGTCAGGGCCACGCGGTATTCGTCGTCGGCGAGCCGCACCAGCGTCAGGCGCAGCAAGGGCGCCTTCGCCATGTCGAAGGGCGCGAGACGGTCTTCGAGCAGGCGCTCCTCCACTTCCAGGGGCGTCAGCCCGCGGCCGTCGACCAGGGTGAAAGGCGCCTCCACCGACCGGTACACCACCTGCAACGGCTGGCGCTGCGCGGTCGCCGCGACGAAGCCGGTGCGCAGCATGCCGTGGGCATCCAGGGTGACCTGCCAGGCCCGGCGGAAGCGCTCGGGGTCCAGCCCGCGCACGCCGAGGGTGTGCTGGCAGATGAAGTCGCCCTGCTCGTGCACCGCCTCGGGCAGCATCCCGCGCTGCATCGGCGTCAGCGGGTAGATGTTCTCGACCCGCGCCGCCTCCAGGCCCAGCGCATCCAGCTGTTCCTGGGTCAGGCCGGCCAGGGGCACGTCGGCGGGCGTCAGCGCCCCCCTGCCCGGTTGGCAGCAATGCTCGATCAGCCCTTCCAGTTCACGGCGGTAGTCCCCGGCGAGCCGTTCGATACCCTCGCCCTGGAACACCTCGCGGCTGAAGGTCCAGGTCAGGCTCAACTCGCCGTCGTACACCTGGCCGTTGATGCTCAGCCAGTTGCCCAGCGGAGCCTGCTCGCTCAGGTCCGCGCCGGCGCGCTCCGTCGAGAAGCTGTGGCCCGGCTCGCCATCGCCGGCGCCCGGCCCGTCGAACTGCCCCAGGTAGTTGAAGGTGATCCGCGGCTCCGGCAAGGCCCGCAGCGCCTGCTGGCTGGCGGCGTCGCCGAGGTAGCGCAGCAGGCCGAAACCGATGCCCTTGCCGGGCACCGCGCGCAATTGCTCCTTGATACCCATGAGCGAGCGCCCGGGGTCCTGCTCCGGCACCAGCCGCAACGGATAGACGCTGGTGAACCAGCCCACCGTGCGCGAAAGGTCGATGCCCTCGAACAGGTCTTCGCGGCCGTGGCCTTCCAGCTGGATCAGCGCATGGTCGCGGCCGCTCCAGCGGCAGACCGCCCGGGCCAGCGCGGTGAGCAGCAGGTCGTTGACCTGGGTGCGGTAGGCCGCCGGCGCCACCTGCAGCAGTTTGCGCGTCATGTCGGCATCCAGGCGTAGCTGGACGTGCTGCGCATCGCACAACCGGCGGGAGCCCTCGGGGTTGTCGCAGGGCAGCGTCGGATCGGCGCCCTGCAGTTCGTTGCGCCAGTAGTCCAGCTCCTGCGCCAGCGCGCCGCTGCCGGCATGTTCGGCCAGGCACAAGGCCCAGGCCTGCAGCGAACTGGTCCTGGCCGGCAGGCGCGGCGGCTGGCCGGCGGCGAGCTGGCGATAGGCGCTTTCCAGGTCCTCCAGCAGGATCCGCCAGGACACCCCGTCCACCACCAGGTGGTGGATCACCAGCAGCAGGCGCTGGCTGCCGTCGGCCATCGTGGCCAGCAGCGCCCGCAGTAGCGGGCCGCCGGCGAGGTTCAGGCTGCGTTGCGCCTCCTCGCCCAGGGCCTCCAGCGCTTCCGGGCCATCCAGCTCGGCTTGCCAGAGGATGCCCGCCTGTTCCCAGGCAGACTGCACTTCGGCCAGGTCCCGGTAGCGCGCCGAGCCGGCGTCGAAGGCCAGGCGCAAGGCATCGTGGTGGATCACCAGCTCCCTCAGCGCCCGCTCCAGCACCTCGCCGTCCCAGGTCTTGCCTGGCGCCGCGAGCAGCACCGACTGGTTCCAGTGGTGGCGCTGCGGGATGTCCTGCTCGAAGAACCAGCGCTGGATCGGCGTCAGCGGCAACGTACCGCTGGCCGGCCCCTGGTCGACGGCGGCTTCCTCCGTGCGCCGGGCCACCCGTGCCAGTTCCTGCACGGTCTGGTGCTGGAACAGCTCCTTCGGCGTGAAGCGAATCCCCGCCTGGCGGGCCCTGCTCACCAGTTGCAGGGAAATGATCGAGTCGCCGCCCAGTTCGAAGAAGTTGTCGTTCAGGCCCACCTGCGGCAGCTTCAGCACCTCTTGCCAGATGTCCGCCAGTTGCCGCTCCAGCTCGCTGCGCGGCGCCACGTAGTCCTGTTGCAGCTCGCTGATATCCGGCTGCGGCAGGGCCTTGCGGTCCAGCTTGCCGTTGGGCGTCAGCGGTAGCGTTTCGAGGAACAGCAGCTGCGCTGGCACCATGTACTCCGGCAGGCAGGCCTTCAGCGCCGCTTTCAGCTCATCGCGCAGGGCGTGCCGCTGCTCGGCTGCCAGCTCATCCGTCGGCACCACGTAACCCACCAGTTGCTTGCCGCTGGCACCGTCGCGGGCCAGTACCACCGCCTCGCGCACCGCATCCTGCTCCAGCAGGCGGGCTTCGATTTCGCCCAGTTCGTTGCGGAAGCCGCGGATTTTCACCTGGTGGTCCACGCGGCCCAGGTAATCGACCACGCCGTCCGGCCGGGCGCGGGTCAGGTCACCGCTACGGTAGACGCGCTCGCCGTTGCCGAAGGGGTCCGGCACGAAGCGTTCGGCGGTCAGCGCCGGGCGCTCCAGATAACCCCGCGCCACACCTTCGCCGCCCAGGTACAGCTCACCCGCCAGGCCCACCGGCAGCAGGTTCAGCTCGGCGTCCAGCACATAGCCACGGCGCTTGCCCAGCAGCGTGCCGATCGGGGCATAGGCGGCGCCACACGGGTCTTCCTTGCGGGCCTTCCACAGCAACGGTGTCACTACCGTTTCAGTCGGGCCGTAGCCGTTGAACAGGTACTGCGGGCGCAGCGCTCGCCAGGCCAGGTCGTAGCTCGCTTGCGGCACGGCATCGCCGCCAAAGCAGTAGACACGGGTCGGCGGCGGGTTGCCGTCACGCTCGGCGTGTTCGGCCAGTTGTTGCAGGTATACCGGCGGGAACACCGCCAAAGTGACCTGATGACGGTGCATCTGCGCGTAGGTCTGCTCCGGCAGCCACAGGCTGTCGTCGCGGATCAGCACGCGGGCGCCGTTGATCAACGGGTGCATCCAGCCTTCGTGGGCGCCGTCGAAGGCGAAGGACATGAAGTGCAGTTCGCAGTCCGAAGGGTTCGTCTCGTAGCGTTCACCAGTGGCGCGGATGTGCGACACCAGCGGTCCGTGGGACACCGCCACGCCCTTGGGCAGACCGGTGGAGCCGGAGGTGTAGATCACATAGGCCAGGTTGTCGCCGTGCAACGCCACAGTCGGCGCAGTAGCGGGAAGGGATTGCCATTCCTCGGCGCGGTCCACTGCCAGGGTCGGCAGTCCTTCGGGCAGCGGCAACTGGCCCTCCAGATCGCTCTGGGTCAGCACCAGCGCTGCCGCGCAGTCCTGCATCATGTACAGCAGGCGCTCACGCGGATAAGCCACGTCCAGCGGCACGTAGGCACCACCGGCCTTCAGCACCGCAAGGAAAGCCACCATGGTCTCCGCCGAACGACGCATGGCGATGGCCACCCGCACTTCCGGGCCCACGCCCAGTTCGATCAGGCGATGGGCCAGGCGGTTGGCCCGGGTATCCAGCTCGCCATAGGTCAGCGGCTGGTCGGCGAAGATCACCGCCACCGCATCCGGCGTCTCCGCTGCACGATCCGCCACCAGTTGGTGGATGTAGCGGTCGCTCGGGTAGTGATCCGCGGTGTGGTCCCAGCGTTGCAGAATCTGCGCCCTCTCCGCTTCACCAAGCATTTCCAGCTCGGCCAGGCGCGCCTGCGGGTTTTCGCACAACGCCACGAGCAGGTTGCCGAAGTGCCCGGCCACCTGGCCGAGCGTTTCCTCGTCGAAGTGCCGGCGGTCGTAGCTGTAGTGCACTTCCAGCCGCTCGCCCAACAGCACGGCCAGGGCCAGCGGGTAGTTGGTCTGCTCGTGGTTGCCCACCTCGCCGAAGCGCAGCCCGGCCGGGGCGCCCTGCTGCAGAGCCTCGGAAACCGGGTAGTTCTCGAACACCAGCAGGCTGTCGAACAGCGCTTCGTTGCCCAGTCGCGCCCAGCGCTGCACCTCGTACAGCGGGGTGTGCTCGAACTCGCGCAGGGCCAGGCTGCGCGCCTGCACCTGGGCGATCCACTCGGCCGCGGTCTGTTCCGCACGGGGGCTGCCGATCACCGGCTGGGTATTGATGAACAGGCCGACCTGCTCCTCGATGCCGGCCAGTTCCGCCGGGCGCCCCGCCACTGTGGCGCCGAAGCACACCGTGTCCTGCCCGGTGTAGCGGCGCAGCAACAGCAACCAGGCGGCCTGCAGCAGGGTATTCAGCGTCACCCGCAGGCTGCGGGCGAACTCGCCCAGCTGGCGGGTGCGTTGCTCATCCAGCACCTGGCTGTACAAGCCGTGGCCGGCTTGCCCCGCCAGGGCCGGGCGTAGCGCGTGGGTCAGCCGCGTCGGCGCGTCGAGTTCCACCAGTTGGGTTTTCCAGAACGCTTCGCTGGCCTGCGGGTCCTGCCGCTGCAGCCAGGCGATGTAGTCGCGATAGCCGCCCGCGGCGCGGCCGACCGGCTGGCCGGCATAGCGCTGTAGCACCTCGCCTAGCAGCCGCGAATTGCTCCAGCCATCCAGCAGGATGTGGTGGCAGGTGTAGATCAGGTGGTGGCTGCGCTCGCCGGTGCGGATCACCGTCAGGCGCAGCAGCGGCTCCTCCGTTAGGTCGAAGCCGCGTTCACGGTCGGCGTTCGCCCAGGCGTCCAGGCGCGCGCCAAGGTCCGCCTGGCCCTGCCAGTCCAGCACCGCGAACGGTACCGGCATCTGCCGGCGGATGACCTGCAGCGGTTGCGCCAGCTCGCTGATGAACGCCGCCCGCAGCACGTCGTGGGCATCCACGGCCGCCTGCCAGGCACGGCGGAAGCCTTCGACCTCCAGACACTCCACGTCCACGCGCATCTGGTTGACGTAGTCGCCGCCCTCGCGCTCGTACAGGCTGTGGAACAGCATGCCCTGCTGCATTGGCGACAGCGGGTAGATGTCGGCGATCTGCGCCGCCGGCAGCGGCAGGCTGTCCAGCTGCTCCTGGCTCAGGCGCGCCAGGGGAACGTCCGAGGGTGTCAGGCCGCGGTTGGCCGCAGCGCAGCAATGGCCGATCAGCTCGCGCAGCTCGTCGGCGTACTCGCTGGCCAGGCGCTGGACGGTCCGCTCGTCGAACACCTCGCGGCTGAAGCCCCAGTCCAGGCTCAGTTCGCCGTCGTACACGCGGCCGTTCAGGTTGAGCAGGCCGTCCAGCGGCGCATTCTCGTCCAGGCCGGCGCCGCTGCTTTCCTTGGCGGGGACGAACAGGCCATCCTCGGCGTCGAAGCTCTGGTCGAACTGCCCCAGGTAGTTGAAGACGATCGCCCCGCTCGGCAGGCTTTCCAGCGCCCGCCTCGCCTCGTCGGAACCCAGGTGGCGCAGCAGGCCGTAGCCGAGCCCCTTGCCGGGTACTGCACGCAACTGCTCCTTGATCGTCTTGATGGAATCCGCCAGCCCCGCCCGGGGGCTGAGGCGCACCGGGTACATGCTGGTGAACCAGCCGACGGTGCGCGTCAGGTCGATATCCTCGAACAGCTCTTCGCGGCCATGGCCTTCCAGGCGCACCAGGGTCTGCGCCTGCCCGCTCCAGCGGCAGATCACCCGCGCCAGGGCGGTCAGCAACAGGTCGTTGACCTGGGTGCGGTAGGCCGCCGGCGCCTCTTGCAGCAGGCGGCGGGTCCAGTCGCGGTCCAGGCGGGTGCTGGCATAGGCGACGTGTTTCTGTTGCCGCCCGCCGGCCGGGTTGGCGCAGGGCAGCGCGTCGCTCACACCGGCCAGCTGGGCCTGCCAGTAAGCCAGCTCCGCTGCGGCGGCCGCGCCCTGGGCATGGGCGGCCAGGCGCTCGGCCCAGGCCTTGAACGAACTGGTCTTGGCCGGCAGCTCCGCCGGCTGCCCGGCAACGGCCCGGGCATAGGCTTGTTGCAGGTCGTCCAGCAGCACGCGCCAGGACACCCCGTCCACCACCAGGTGGTGGATCACCAGCAGCAGGCGCTGCTCGCCGCCGGGCAGTTCCGCCAGCACCACCCGCAGCAGCGGGCCCTGCTGCAGGTCCAGGCTGCGCTGTGCCTGGTTGGCGACGTCTTCCAGCGCCTCCGGCGTGGCCAGGCGGCGGCGCCACAATACGTCCGCGTCCGCTTGCGGCGCGCTGAATTCGGCGCGCCAGGCGCCGTCATGCCGCTCGAAGCGCAGGCGCAGGGCGTCGTGGTGCGCCAGCAACGCCTGCAGCGCGGCCTTCAGGGGCTCGATCTGCAAGGGCTGGCGCGGCGCCAGTAGCAGCGACTGGTTCCAGTGCTGGCGCGTGGGGATGTCCTGGCCGAAGAACCACTGCTGGATCGGCGTCAGCGGCAGGCCGCCGCTGACCGCGCCCTGCTCCACGCGCAACCCCTCGGCGCGCCGGGCCACGCTTGCCAGCCCCTGTACCGTCTGGTGCTGGAACAGGTCCTTGGGGGTGAACTGGATGCCCGCCTGGCGCGCCCGGCTGACCACCTGCAGGGAGACGATGGAGTCGCCGCCCAGTTCGAAGAAGTTGTCGGTCGCGCCCACCTGCGGGCGTTTGAGGACTTCCTGCCAGATGGCCGCCAGTTGCCGCTCCAGTTCGCTGCGCGGCGCCACGTAGTCCTGCTGCAGCTCGTTCGCGTCCGGCTGCGGCAGGGCCTTGCGGTCCAGTTTGCCGTTGGGCGTCAGCGGCAGCGCTTCTAGGAACAGCAGCTGCGCCGGCACCATGTAGTCCGGCAGGTTCGTCTTCAATGCCGTGCGCAGGGCCTCGCGCAGTTCGCGCGGGTCCCCGGCCGCCACGCCTGCGGCCGGCACCACGTAGCCCACCAGCTGCTTGCCGCTGGCGCCGTCGCGGGCTAGCACCACCGCCTCGCGCACCGCGTCCTGCTCCAGTAGGCGCGCCTCGATCTCGCCCAGTTCGATGCGGAAGCCGCGGATCTTCACCTGGTGGTCGATGCGCCCCAGGTACTCGATCACGCCGTCGGGCCGGTAGCGCGCCAGGTCGCCAGTGCGGTAGAGCCGGCCGCCGCCCTGCGCGGCGAAGGGGTCGGGGAGGAACTTCTCCGCCGTCAGCGCCGGCCGGTTCAGGTAGCCACGGGCCAGGCCCGCGCCGACCATGCACAGCTCGCCGCCCTTGCCGATGCCGGCCGGCTCGCCGCTGGCGTCGATCAGGTGCACGCCGCTGTTGGCCAGCGGGCGGCCGATGTTGGCGCTGCCGCCCGGGGCCCTCAGGGTGTAGGTGGAATAGGTGGTGTCCTCGGAGGGGCCGTAGAGGTCGTAGACCCGCTCGATGTGGCCGAGCCCGTAGAGGTTGTCCACCACCGCCTGGGCCAGCGGCTCGCCCGCCAGGTTGACGATGCGCACCGAGTCGGGAATCTGCCCCGCCTCGCAGAGCATGCGGATGGCCGAGGGCACCGTGTTGACCAGGCGCACCCGCTGGCGCGCCGGCAGCTCCGGCAGCGCCAGGGCGTTGTCGGCCAGCACCACGAAGCCGCCGCAGGCCAGGGTGACGAAGAACTCCCACACCGAGAGGTCGAAGCAGATCGAGGTGGAGGCCAGCACGCCCTGCAGGTCTTCCCGGCTGTAGACCGAGCGGGCCCAGCCGACCAGGGCCGCCGCGTTGCGGTGTTCGATCAGCACGCCCTTGGGCTTGCCGGTGGAGCCGGAGGTGTAGATGCAGTACGCCAGGTTTTCCGGGCTGGCAAGGTGGCGCGGGTCGTCCTGGGAATAGGCCTCCAGGGCCAGGTCGTCCACCGCCAGCACCTGCGCCGCGCCCCCTTGCGGCAGCTGGGCGAGCAAAGCGCGCTGGGTCAGCAGCAGGCGCGCCTGGCTGTCTTCCAGCATGTAGGCCTGGCGTTCCTGCGGATACTCCGGGTCCAGCGGCACGTAGGCGCCGCCGGCCTTGAGGGTGGCCAGCAGCGCGACCAGCATCTCCAGGCGCCGCTGCATGGCGATGCCGACCAGCGCTTCCGGCCCCACGCCCAGCTCGCGCAGCTTGTGGGCCAGGCGGTTGGCCCGCTGGTTCAGCTCGCGGTAGCTGTATTCGTGCTCGCCGTCGATCAGCGCCAGGGCCTCCGGCGTGCGCGCCACCTGCTCCTCGAAGAGTTCGTGCAGGCAGGCCTGGCGGTAAGGCGCGGCGGTGTCGTTCCACTCATGCAGCACCTGGTGGCGCTCGGCGGCGCCGAGGATGGGCAGTTCGGCGATGCGCCGCTGCGGGTCGGCGCAGACCGCTTCCAGCAGGTTGCGCCAGTGGTCCGCCAGGCGTTCCACGGTGGACCGTTCGAAGAGGTCGCTGGCATAGGTCAGCGAGGCGCGCAGCCCGCGCTCGGACTCGAAGGTGTCGAGGGTCAGGTCGAACTGCGCGGTACGCGCCTCGCGCGGCAGGCTCTCGACGCTGAGGCCGGGCAGCTCCCGCGCCTGGCCGCGGCTCTCGCTCTGGTGGTTGTACATCACCTGGAACAGCGGGCTGTGGCTCAGGTCGCGCTCGGGCTGCAGTGCCTCCACCAGTTGTTCGAAGGGCAGCTCCTGGTAGGCCTGGGCCTCCAGCGAACGCTGCTTCACCTGGGCCAGCAGGTCGTCGAAGGTGGTGTGCAGCGCGAACTCCGCCTTCAGCACCTGGGTGTTGACGAAGAAGCCGACCAGCCCCTCGGTTTCCACCCGGGTGCGGTTAGCGATGGGCACGCCCACGCGGATGTCGGCCTGCCCGGAATGGCGGTTCAGCAGGCTCTGGAAGGACGCCAGCAGCAGCATGAACAGGGTCACGCCGCGGCGCTGGGCCAGTTCGCGCAGCCTGTGGGCCAGCTCGTCGGGCAGCGGGATGTCCACCTCGCCGCCGCGATAGCTCTGCTCCGCCGGCCGCGAGCGGTCGCTGGGCAACTCCAGCGGCAGCTGCTCGCCGCCCAGCTGTTCGCGCCAGTAGGCCAGCTGGCGCTCGCGCTCGCCGGCCTCCATGCAGCAGCGCTGCCACAGGGCGTAGTCGGCGTACTGGATCGGCAGTTCCGCCAGGTTCGCCTCGCGTCCTTCGCTGTACGCCGCGTACAGCTGCACCAGCTCGTCGACCATCCGCGCCATGGACCAGCCGTCGGCGATGATGTGATGCAGGGTCAGCACCAGCACGTGATCGTCCGCTGCCAGGCGCAGCAGCTTCACCCGCAGCAGCGGGCCGCGCTGGAGGTCGAACAGCGCCTGGATTTCCGCCTCGATATGGGCCTGCAGGACCTCTTCGCCGCACCCCACCAGCGTTTCGCAGGGCAGCTCGAACGGCAGTTCGGCGTCCACCAGCTGCACGGCCTGGTCCTGCTCCTGGCGGAAGCGGGTGCGCAGCGTGTCGTGGCGCGCGATCAGCGTCTCGAAGCTGCGCCACAGGGCGCCCAGGTCCAGGCGGCCACGCAGCCGCAGCACCGCCGGGATGTGGTAGGCCGCGCTCTGCGGCGCCATCTGCCAGAGGAACCACTGGCGCTGTTGCGCATAGGACAGCGGCAGCGCCGCGACCTCGTGGCGGGTGACGGGGATCGGCAGCTGCGACAGGCCGATGTTCTTCGACACCAGCTTCTGGAAGAACAGCCGGCGTTGCTCGAGGGGGAGGCGAACGAAGCGTTGGGCCAGGTCCAGGTTCTTGTCGGGTTGCATGTCACACTGCCTCGAGTTCGGTCATGAAGTCGCGGAGATCGTCGAAGTCCGCGTCGCTGCTGGGGGCGTACTGCGCCACCGAGGCCGCGTAGGCCTCCAGGGTTTCGCTCTGGAACATCAGCGCCAGGGGCAGGTTCACGCCCAGTTCGTCCTGCGCCCGCGCAGTGACCTGAGTGGCCAGCAGCGAGTGGCCGCCCAGGTCGAAGAAGTTGTCCTTCAGCCCTACCCGCGGTAGTTTCAGCACTGCCTGCCAGATCGCCGCCAGGCGCTGCTCCAGCTCGCTGCTCGGCGCCACGTAGTCCTGCTGCAGCTCGCTGATGTCCGGCTGCGGCAGTGCCTTGCGGTCCAGTTTGCCGTTGGGCGTCAGCGGCAGCGTTTCGAGGAACAGCAACTGCGTGGGCACCATGTACTCCGGCAGGCTGCCCTTCAGCGCCGCTTTCAGCTCATCGCGCAGGGCGTGCCGTTGTTCGACCGGGATCGGTTCGGTCGGCACCACGTAGCCCACCAGTTGCTTGCCGCTGGCGCCGTCGCGGGCCAGTACCACTGCCTCGCGCACCGCGTCCTGCTCCAGCAGGCGGGCTTCGATTTCACCCAGTTCGATGCGGAAGCCGCGGATTTTCACCTGATGATCCACGCGGCCCAGGTAATCCACCACGCCGTCCGGTCGAGCACGGGTCAGGTCGCCGCTGCGGTAGACGCGCTCGCCATTGCCGAAGGGGTCCGGCACGAAGCGTTCGGCGGTCAGTGCCGGGCGCTCCAGATAGCCTCGCGCCACGCCCTCGCCGCCCAGGTATAGCTCACCCGCCAGGCCTACCGGCAGCAGGTTCAGCTCGGCGTCCAGCACGTAGCCGCGACGTTTGCCCAGCAGCGTGCCGATCGGTGCATAGGCGCCGCCGCACGGGTCTTCCTTGCGAGCCTTCCACAGCAACGGTGTCACTACCGTTTCTGTCGGGCCGTAGCCGTTGAACAGGTATTGCGGGCGCAAGGCGCGCCAGGCCAGGTCGTAGCTCGCCTGCGGCACGGCATCGCCGCCGAAGCAGTACACCCGCGTCGGCGGCGGGTTGCCGTCACGCTCGGCGTGTTCGGCCAGTTGTTGCAGGTACACCGGCGGGAACACCGCCAAAGTGACCTGATGACGGTGCATCTGCGCGTAGGTCTGCTCCGGCAGCCACAGGCTGTCGTCGCGGATCAGAACCCGTGCGCCGTTGATCAACGGGTGCATCCAGCCTTCATGGGCGCCGTCGAAGGCGAAGGACATGAAGTGCAGTTCGCAGTCCGAAGGGTTCGTCTCGTAGCGTTCACCGGTGGCGCGGATATGCGACACCAGCGGCCCGTGGGACACCGCCACACCCTTGGGCAGGCCAGTGGAACCGGAGGTGTAGATCACGTAGGCCAGGTTGTCGCCGTGCAATGCCACGCTCGGCGCGGTAGCGGGACGGGATTGCCACTCCTCGGCGCGATCCACGGCCAGGGTCGGCAGTCCTTCCGGCAGCGGCAGTTGGCTTTTCAGATCGCTCTGGGTCAGCACCAGCGCTGCCGCGCAGTCCTGCATCATGTACAGCAGGCGCTCACGTGGATAGGCCACGTCCAGCGGCACGTAGGCACCGCCCGCCTTCAGCACGGCAAGGAAGGCCACCATGGTCTCCACCGAACGGCGCATGGCGATGGCCACCCGCACTTCCGGGCCCACGCCCAGCTCGATCAGGCGATGGGCCAGGCGGTTGGCCCGGGTATCCAGCTCGCCATAGGTCAGCGGCTGGTCGGCGAAGATCACCGCCACCGCATCCGGCGTCTCCGCTGCACGGTCCGCCACCAGTTGGTGGATGTAGCGGTCGCTCGGGTAGTGATCCGCGGTGTGGTCCCAGCGTTGCAGAATCTGCGCCCTCTCCGCCTCACCGAGCATTTCCAGCTCGGCCAGGCGCGCCTGCGGGTTTTCACACAACGCCACCAGCAGGTTGACGAAATGCTCGGCCAGGCGTGCGATCACGCTTGCCGGCAGGACGCGGGCGTCGTGGTTGAAGTGCAGCGCCAGGGTGGCGCCCAGGTGCACGCCGAGGGTCAGCGGGTAGTTGGTCTGCTCGCGGTTGTCCACCTCGCCGAAGCGCAGCCCGGCCGGGGCGCCCTGTTGCAGGGCCTCGGCCACCGGGTAGTTCTCGAACACCAGCAGGCTGTCGAACAGCGCTTCGCCGCCGCGCCCGGCCCAGCTCTGCACCTCGTACAGCGGGGTGTGCTCGAAGTCGCGCAGGGCCAGGCTGCGCGCCTGGACCTGGGCCACCCACTCGGCCACCGTCTGTTCCGCCTGCGGGCTGCCGACCACCGGCTGGGTATTGATGAACAGGCCGACCTGTTCCTCGATACCGGCCAGCTCCGTCGGGCGGCCCGCCACGGTGGCGCCGAAGCACACCGTGTCCTGCCCGGTGTAACGGCGCAGCAACAGCAGCCAGGCGGCCTGCACCAGGGTGTTGACGGTCACCTTCTGGCGCTGGGCGAAGGCCCGCAGGCGCTCGCTGGCCGGGCGCTCCAGGTCGCGCCGCAGCAGGCCGTGGCCGGCCTGCGCAGCGTCCGCGGCGGGCAGCGACAGGAGCAGCCGCGTCGGCGACTCCAGCTCGGCCAGTTGTTCCTTCCAGAAGCTCTCTTCGGCCTGCAGGTCGCGCCGCTGCAGCCAGCCGATGTAGTCGCGGAAGGTCCCCGCCGGTGCCGTGGGCGCCTGCCCGGCATAGTGCTGCAGCACCTCACCGAGCAGCCGCGAATTGCTCCAGCCGTCCAGCAGGATGTGATGGTGGGTGTGGATCAGGTGATGGCTGTGCTCGCCGGTGCGCACCAGTGTCAGGCGCAGCAGCGGCTCGTCGGCCAGGTCGAAGCCGCGGCGGCGCTCGGCCAGGGCCAGGCGCTGCAGTTCCGCCGGCAGGTCGTCGCGGCCGCGCAGGTCGAGCACCGCGAAGGGCACCTGCAGTTGCCGCCGGACCCACTGCAGCGGGCGCTCCAGGGTGCCGAGGAAGCCGGCCCGCAGCACCTCGTGGCGCGCCACCACGGCCTGCCAGGCATCGCGGAAGCGCTCGACGTCCAGCCCCTCCACGTCCACCCGCAGCTGGTTGACGTAGTCGCCCTCCTCCCGCGCATAGAGGCTGTGGAACAGCATACCCTGCTGCATCGGCGACAGCGGGTAGAGGTCCTGCACCGAGGCCAGGTCCAGCGGCAGCGCGTCCAGTTGCGCCTGGTCCAGGCCGGCCAGGGGGAAGTCCGAGGGCGTCGCCCCGGCGTGGCGCGGGTCGCGGCAGTGGTCGATGAGCGCTTGCAGCTCGCGCGCGTAGTCGTCCACCAGGCGCTGCACGCTGGCCTCTGCGAACATCTCCTGGCTGAACGCCCAGCTCAGGTTCAGCTCGCCGCCGTAGACCTGGCCTTCGATGCTCAGCCAGTTGGCCAGCGGTGCGCGCGGGTCCTGGGCCTGGCCGGCGCTTTCCGCAGCCGGCACCAGCAGCGCGCTTTCGTCGAACTGGCGGTCGAACTGGCCCAGGTAGTTGAAGGTGATGCGCGGCTGCGGCAGCGCCGCCAGGGCCTGGGCGCTTTCGGCGCCGGCCAGGTAGCGCAGCAGGCCGTAGCCGACGCCCTTGTCCGGCACGCCGCGCAGTTGTTCCTTGATTGCCTTGATCGAGGCGCCGAGGTCGGCGGCCGGGGCCAGGCGCAGCGGGAACAGGCTGGTGAACCAGCCGACGCTGCGGCTCAGGTCCAGCCCGCCGCCCAGGTCCTCGCGGCCGTGGCCTTCCAGTTGCACCAGCACGCTGGCCTCGCCGCTCCAGCGGCAGATCACCCGGGCCAGGGCAGTCAGCAGCAGGTCGTTGACCTGGGTGCGGTAGGCCGCCGGGGCTTCCTGCAGCAACTGGCGGGTGCGCTCGGCGTCGAGGGTCAGGGCGAGCTTGCGTTCGTAGCGGTTCTCCAGCGCGCCTTGCGGGTTGTCGCATGGCAGGCTGCGCGGGGCGTCGGCCAGTTGCGCCTGCCAGTAGGCCAGCTCGCCTTGGCGTTGTCGGGCCTGTTCCTGCAACTGGCGGGTCCAGGCCTGGTAGGCGCTGCTGCGCGGCGGCAGCTCGGCGTCCGGCTGTGCGTACAGGTGCTGCAGATCTTCCAGCAGGATGCGCCAGGACACACCGTCCACCACCAGATGGTGGATCGCCAGCAGCAGGCGCTGGCCGCCGTCGGCCAGGTCCACCAGCAGCGCGCGCAGCAGCGGGCCCTGCTGCAGGTCCAGGCTGCGCTGGGCTTCTTCGCAGAGCGCGGCCAGCGCCTCGGGCGAAGTGGCCTGGCGGCGCCACAGCGGGCTTTCGGCCTGTTCGGCATAGGCCTGGTGCCACACGCCGTCTTCTTCACGGAAACGCAGGCGCAGGGCGTCGTGGTGCGCCAGCAGGCGCAGCAGCGCCCGCTCCAGGCGTTCGCCATCCAGCGGCTGGCGGGCTTGCAGCAGCAGCGACTGGTTCCAGTGCTGGCGCTCGGGGATGGCCTGCTCGAAGAACCAGTGCTGCACCGGCGCCAACGCCGCCTCGCCATGGGCTGGTGCCTGTTCCACCGGAGTAGCCGTCAGGGGCTGGGCGACCTGGGCCAGGCCGCGCACGCTCTGGTGCTGGAACAGGTCGCGCGGGCTCAGTTGCAGCCCGGCCTGGCGCGCCCGGCTGACCACCTGGATGGCGATGATGGAATCGCCGCCCAGGGCGAAGAAGTTGTCGTCCAGGCCGACCTGGGGGATGCTCAGCAGGTCCTGCCAGATGGCCGCCAGACGCTGTTCCACCTCGTTGCGCGGCGCGATGGCCTGGGCCAGCGTTGCGTCGGGCTTGGGCAGGGCTTTGCGGTCCAGTTTGCCGTTGGGGCTCAGGGGCATCTGCTCCAGGGCCAGCCACTGCGCCGGGACCATGTATTCCGGCAGGCTGGCGGCCAGATGCGCGGCCAGGATTTCACGCCAGTCGTCCTGCTCGGCATCGAGCACGACGTAGCCGACCAGTTGCTTGCCATCCACGGCCAGCACCGCCGCTTCGCGCACCGATTCGTGCTCCAGCAGCCGCGCCTCGATCTCGCCCAGTTCGATGCGCAGGCCACGCAGCTTCACCTGGTGGTCGATGCGGCCGGCATATTCGATCACGCCGTCGGCGCGGTAGCGCGCCAGGTCGCCGGTGCGGTACATGCGCTCGCCGGCCACGAAGGGGCTGGCGACGAAGCGTTCGGCGGTCAGCGCCGGGCGCTGGTGGTAGCCGCGGGCCAGACCTTCGCCGGCCAGGTACAGCTCGCCCAGTACGCCTACCGGCACGGGTTCCAGATTGCCGTCGAGGATATGGCAGCCCAGGTTGGCGATGGGCTGGCCGATCGGGACGGCGTCCTTGCCCTCCTCCACGCAAGTCCAGTGTGTAACGTCGATGGCAGCTTCGGTGGGGCCGTAGAGGTTGTACAGGCCGGCTTGCGGCAGCTTGGCGAAAACCTGTTGCTGGGCATCCACCGGCAGCGCCTCGCCGCTGCAGATGATGCGTTTCAGGCTGGAGCAACTGGTAACTGCGGCGTCCTGCAGGAAGGCCTGCAGCATCGAGGGCACAAAGTGCAGCGTGGTGACGCCTTCGCGGTTGATCAGCTCCACCAGCTTCGCCGGGTCGCGGTGATCGCCCGGCGCCGCGACGACCAGGCGAGCGCCGGTCATCAGCGGCCAGAAGAACTCCCAGACTGAGACATCGAAGCTGAAGGGCGTTTTCTGCAACACGGTATCGCTGGCATCCAGGCCGTAGGCTTCCTGCATCCAGCACAGCCGGTTGGTCAGCGCGCGATGGCGGTTGCCCGCGCCTTTCGGCTTGCCGGTAGAACCGGAGGTGTAGATCACGTAGGCGAGGTTCTCACCGTCCAGAACCACAGCGGGATTGGCCTCGCTGTAGCCTTCCAGCCAGTCGCCGTCCTGATCCAGATCGATACGCTGCACGCCCTCGGCCAGCGGCAGGTCGAGGTGCGACTGGCTCAGCAGCAGCTTCACGCCGCTGTCTTCCAGCATGTAGGCCAGGCGCTCGGCGGGGTATTCCGGGTCCAGCGGCACGTAGGCGCCGCCGGCCTTGAGGACCGCCATCAGCCCGACGACCATCTCGATGGAGCGCTCCACCGCGATGCCCACCAGGCTGTCCGGGCCGACGCCGCGTTCGATCAGCGCATGGGCCAGGCGGTTGGCGCGGGCATTTAGCTCGGCATAGCTCAGGCGTTGTTCGCCAAAGGCCAGCGCCGGCGCATCCGGGTAGCGCTCGGCCTGTTCTTCGAACAGCTGGTGCACGCCGCGTTGCAGCGGGTATTCGACGGCCGTGGCGTTCCACTGCTGCAGGATCAGTTCGCGCTCGCCGGCATCCTGCATCGGCAGCTCGCCGACCGCGCGCTGCGGGTCGTCGATCATCGCCCGCAGCAGGTTCTGCCAGTGCCGCGCCATGCGTTCGATGGTCGCCGCCTCGAACAGGTCGGTGGCGTAGGTCAGCGCGGCGTACAGGCGGCCGCCCTTCTCGTAGGTGTCCAGGGAAAGGTCGAACTGGGTGGTGCGGCTCTGCCAGTCCAGGCGGCTCAGGCGAAGTCCAGCCACGTCGTCCAGAGCCTCGATGTCGGCCACCTGCGGCTGATGGTTGTACATCACCTGGAACAGCGGGCTGTGGCTGAGGCTGCGCTCCACCTGGAAGGCATCCAGCAGGCGTTCGAACGGCAGGTCCTGGTGGGCCTGGGCGCCCAGCACGCTGTCGCGCACCTGGGCCAGCAGGTCCCGCACCGGCGTCTGCGCGTCAAATACCGCGCGCAGCACCTGGGTGTTGACGAACAGGCCGATCAGCCCCTCCGCCTCGGCGCGGTTGCGGTTGGCGATGGGCACGCCGACGCGCAGGTCGCCCTCGCCGCTGTAGCGTTGCAGCAGCACGTCGAAGCCGCCCAGCAGCAGCATGAACAGCGTCAACCCCTGCTGCCGCGCGGCGGCGCGCAGCGCTTCGGCCAGCGCCGGTTCCACGGCGAATTCGTAGCGGGCGCCGCGGTAGCTGGCCTGGGCCGGGCGCGGGTGGTCGGCCGGCAGTTCCAGCACCGGG